>BNJU01003345.1_pt1 | contig 338222 bp, 519 predicted proteins | sample 8539281 | NCBI WGS metagenome assembly BNJU01 (sample SAMD00202456, study PRJDB9452) | human saliva metagenome | isolation source: human saliva | place: Japan
TTTTATCATTAAAGAATTTTAAAATTGAACTGAATAGTGCTACGAAGATTCGTTTATTTATATAGATGATTAATTAAGTCAGCAGTATTGAGCGATTAAACTTTTTGAATTGAAGAGTTTGATCGTGGCTCAGATTGAACGCCAGGCAGGCTTAACACATGCAAGTCGAACGGTAACAGGAGAAAAGCTTGCTTTCTTGCTGACGAGTGGCGGACGGGTGAGTAATGCTTGGGAATCTGGCTTATGGAGGGGGATAACGACGGGAAACTGTCGCTAATACCGCGTAGAGATCGAGAGATGAAAGTGCGGGACCGCAAGTCACATGCCATGAGGATGAGCCCAGTGGGATTAGGTAGTTGGTGGGGTAAAGGCCTACCAAGCCGACGATCTCTAGCTGGTCTGAGAGGATGACCAGCCACACCGGGACTGAGACACGGCCCGGACTCCTACGGGAGGCAGCAGTGGGGAATATTGCGCAATGGGGGTCAACCCTGACGCATGCCATGCCGCGTGAATGAAGAAGGCCTTCGGGTTGTAAAGTTCTTTCGGTGACGAGGAAGGTTGTTGTGTTAATAGCGCAACAAATTGACGTTAATCACAGAAGAAGCACCGGCTAACTCCGTGCCAGCAGCCGCGGTAATACGGAGGGTGCGAGCGTTAATCGGAATAACTGGCGTAAAAGGGCACGCAGGCGACTATTTAAGTGAGGTGTGAAATCCCCGGGCTTAACCTGGGAATTGCATTTCAGACTGGTAGCTAGAGTACTTTAGGGAGGGTAGAATTCCACGTGAGCGGTGAAATGCGTAGAGATGTGGAGGAATACCGAAGGCGAAGGCGACTTCTGGGAATGTACTGACGCTCATGTGCGAAAGCGTGGGGAGCAAACAGGATTAGATACCCCTGGTGAGTCCACGCTGTAAACGCTGTCGATTTGGGGATTGGGCTTTAAGCTTGGTGCCCGTAGTTAACGTGATAAATCGACCGCCTGGGAGAGTACGGCCGCAAGGTTAAAAACTCAAATGAATTGACGGGGGCCCGCACAAGCGGTGGAGCATGTGGTTTAATTCGATGCAACGCGAAGAACCTTACCTACTCTTGACATCCATGGAATCCTGTAGAGATACGGGAGTGCCTTCAGGGAACCATGAGACAGGTGCGGCATGGCTGTCGTCAGCTCGTGTTGCAGAAATGTTGGGTTAAGTCCCGCAACGAGCGCAACCCTTATCCTCTTGTTGCCAGCGATTAGGTCGGGAACTCAAAGGAGACTGCCGGTGATAAACCGGAGGAAGGTGGGGATGACGTCAAGTCATCATGGTCCTTACGAGTAGGGGCTACTACACGTGCTACAATGGCGTATACAGAGGGTGACGAAGCTGCGAGGTGGAGTGAATCTCAGAAAGTACGTCTAAGTCCGGATTGAGTCTGCAACTCGACTCCATGAAGTCGGAATCGCTAGTAATCGCGAATCAGAATGTCGCGGTGAATACGTTCCCGGGCCTTGTACACACCGCCCGTCACACCATGGGAGTGGGTTGTACCAGAAGTAGATAGCTTAACCTTCGGGAGGGCGTTTACCACGCATGATTCATGACTGGGGTGAAGTCGTAACAAGGTAACCGTAGGGGAACCTGCGGTTGGATCACCTCCTTACCAAAGATAGAATTGACTTTAAGTGTCCACACAGTTTGGCTGATGATTGTAAACAAAAGAAGAATAAACAAATAAAGCAAGATGTGGAGAATATCTTTACATGTTGTCCCCATCGTCTAGAGGCCTAGGACATCGCCCCTTTCACGGCGGTAACCGGGGTTCTGAATCCCGTGGGGACGCCATTTAAAGATGATTTTTTTGTCTTCTTAATAAACTGTTCTTTAACAAACTGGAAACAAGTTGAAAACGAGACTTTCAAGAAAGTCTGAGTAAGGGTCATTGATAAAAGGCAATGATTCTGAATAAATTAACTGTTACGGCTGATAAAACCTAACGTGTTTTTAGCGTCAATCTATGATGTAAAGTGAATTTTAATTTTAAATTCCATTTTTATCTTCATCAGATTGTTCATCCTAAGAATACTTGAGGTTGTATGGCTAAGTGACAAAAGCGTACAAGGTGGATGCCTTGGCAATCAGAGATGAAGAAGGACGTCTAATCTGCGAAAAGCTTGGATGAGTCGATAAGAGGCGTTTAATCCAAGATGTCCGAATGGGGAAACCCAGTAGATGAAGAATCTACTATCACTTACTGAATTCATAGGTAAGTGAGGCTGAACCGGGAGAACTGAAACATCTAAGTACCCCGAGGAAAAGAAATCAACCGAGATTTTGTGAGTAGCGACGAGCGAAAGCGAAAGAGCCTGTTAGTGATAGCGATAGAGACAGAGGAACAAGCTGGGAAGCTTGGCGACACAGGGTGATAGCCCCGTACTCGAAGTCCAGGTCGTGGTACTAAGCTAACGAGAAGTAGGGCGGGCACGTGATATCCTGTTTGAAGATGGGGACCATCCTCCAGGCTAAATACTCCTGATTGACCGATAGTGAACCAGTACTGTGAAGGAAAGGCGAAAAGAACCCCGGTGAGGGGAGTGAAATAGAACCTGAAACCTTGTACGTACAAGCAGTGGGAGCCCGCAAGGGTGACTGCGTACCTTTTCGTATAATGGGTCAGCGACTTATATTTTGTAGCGAGGTTAACCGAATAGGGGAGCCGAAGGGAAACCGAGTCTTAACTGGGCGTTGAGTTGCAAGGTATAGACCCGAAACCCGGTGATCTAGCCATGGGCAGGTTGAAGGTTGGGTAACACTAACTGGAGGACCGAACCGACTAATGTTGAAAAATTAGCGGATGACTTGTGGCTGGGGTGAAAAGGCCAATCAAACCGGGAGATAGCTGGTTCTCCCCGAAATCTATTTAGGTAGAGCCTTGAGCGGACACCTTCGGGGGTAGAGCACTGTTTCGGCTAGGGGTCCATCCCGGATTACCAACCCGATGCAAACTACGAATACCGAAGAGTGATACTCAGGAGACACACGGCGGGTGCTAACGTCCGTCGTGGAGAGGGAAACAACCCAGACCGCCAGCTAAGGTCCCAAAGTCTATATTAAGTGGGAAACGAAGTGGGAAGGCTTAGACAGCTAGGATGTTGGCTTAGAAGCGCCCATCATTTAAAGAAAGCGTAATAGCTCACTAGTCGAGTCGGCCTGCGCGGAAGATGTAACAGGGGCTCAAATATAGCACCGAAGCTGCGGCATCAGACGTAAGTCTGTTGGGTAGGGGAGCGTTGTGTAAGCGGATGAAGATGGTCTCGAGAGGGCTGTTGGACGTATCACAAGTGCGAATGCTGACATAAGTAACGATAAAACGGGTGAAAAACCCGTTCGCCGGAAGACCAAGGGTTCCTGTCCAACGTTAATCGGGGCAGGGTGAGTCGGCCCCAAGGCGAGGGCTGAAAAGCGTAGTCGATGGGAAACGGGTTAATATTCCCGTACTTGGTAAAGCTGCGATGTGGGGACGGAGCAGGTTAGGTTAGCGTACTGTTGGATATGTACGTTTAAGTTGGTAGGTGGGAAGTTTAGGCAAATCCGGACTTCCTTAACACTGAGAGATGATGACGAGGCTCTACGGAGCTGAAGTAACTGATACCACACTTCCAGGAAAAAGCCACTAAGCGACAGGCTTTACTAAACCGTACTGAAAACCGACACAGGTGGTCAGGTAGAGAATACTCAGGCGCTTGAGAGAACTCGGGTGAAGGAACTAGGCAAAATAGCACCGTAACTTCGGGAGAAGGTGCGCCGGCGTAGATTGTAAGGGCTTGCCCCTGAAGGTTGAACCGGTCGAAGATACCAGCTGGCTGCAACTGTTTATTAAAAACACAGCACTCTGCAAACACGAAAGTGGACGTATAGGGTGTGATGCCTGCCCGGTGCTGGAAGGTTAATTGATGGTGTAATCGAAAGAGAAGCTCCTGATCGAAGCCCCAGTAAACGGCGACCGTAACTATAACGGTCCTAAGGTAGCGAAAATTCTTGTCGGGTAAGTTCCGACCTGCACGAATGGCATAATGATGGCCAGGCTGTCTCCACCTGAGACTCAGTGAAATTGAAATCGCCGTGAAGATGCGGTGTACCCATGCACTAGACGGAAAGACCCCGTGAACCTTTACTATAGCTTGACACTGAACATTGAATTTTTGATGTTAGGATAGGTGGGAGACTTAGAAGTAGTCACGCCAGTGATTATGGAGTCGTCCTTGAAATACCACCCTTTAACGTTTGATGTTCTAACGAAGATTGCGAAACGCGGTCTCGGACAGTGTCTGTGGGTAGTTTGACTGGGGCGGTCTCCTCCCAAAGCGTAACGGAGGAGCACGAAGGTTTGCTAATCACGGTCGGACATCGTGAGGTTAGTGCAATGGTATAAGCAAGCTTAACTGCGAGACAGACAAGTCGAGCAGGTACGAAAGTAGGTCATAGTGATCCGGTGGTTCTGATGGAAGGGCCATCGCTCAACGGATAAAAGGTACTCCGGGATAACAGGCTGATACCGCCCAAGAGTTCATATCGACGGCGGTGTTTGGCACCTCGATGTCGGCTCATCACATCCTGGGGCTGGAAGTAGGTCCCAAGGGTATGGCTGTTCGCCATTTAAAGTGGTACGCGAGCTGGGTTTAGAACGTCGTGAGACAGTTCGGTCCCTATTCGCCGTGGGCGTTGGAGAATTGATTGAAGTCGCTCCTAGTACGAGAGGACCGGAGTGGACGCATCACTGGTGTTCCGGTTGTGTCGCCAGACGCATTGCCGGGTAGCTACATGCGGAAGAGATAAGTGCTGAAAGCATCTAAGCACGAAAACTTGCCAAGAGATGAGTTCTCCCACATCAAGTGTGTAAGGGTTGTTTAAGACTAAGACGTAGATAGGGTGCGGTGTGTAAGTGTAGTGATACATTGAGCTAACGCATACTAATTGCCTGGAGAGGCTTTAGCCATACAACGCTCAAGTGTTTTGGGAGACCTGGAGCATGGAGCGAAGTAGAGGGTAACAGTTAAGAGACGAGACAAAGAAGGGAAAGTAGAGAGTCAGCTTGTTTTAGTTTGAAGAAGACAGAGAAATAAAAGAAAGAGATAAGAGAAAGAGAAGAATATCATCGACCGATTTTTTGACATGATAATGCGGTGGACCCACCTGATTCCATACCGAACTCAGAAGTGAAACGCTGTTATGCCGATGGTAGTGTGGGAGATTCCCCATGTGAGAGTAGGTCACCGCAAGTTTATTACTGAGTAAATTAAATGTTAGTTTATTCAAGTAATAAATTTTTAGCAGTCATAATGCAGTAGGCCCACCTGATTCCATACCGAACTCAGAAGTGAAATGCTGTTATGCCGATGGTAGTGTGGGATGTTCCCATGTGAGAGTAGGTCACTGCTAATCCCTACTAGGGAGTGGTAGTTCAGCTGGTTAGAATACCTGCCTGTCACGCAGGGGGTCGCGGGTTCGAGTCCCGTCCATTCCGCCAATTTCAGTTATCTAAAGTTACATACCAATAGGGCGTAGTTCAATTGGTAGAGCACCGGTCTCCAAAAACCGGGTGTTGGGAGTTCGAGCTCTCCGCCCCTGCCATTGATTATACCCTAGTTATATATCCCATCAAAATATTTTATCTTTTTATAAATTTTATTTAAATTTCTCGTGAATATCTTGTTTTAGTTTAACTGTAATTGTTCAGGCAAATACTCAAACAGTAAATAGTTTGACAGTTTATTTCCTGTTTTTGAGAATGTAGAGCATTCTATATATCTTATGGCTTTATAAAAAGATTGAGCGAGTAGTACACTCTTTTTACATTGATGACCAATGAATATTGATAGTGGTTGTTTATAGACCTTGTTACACTAGACATTATAACGCCTTCAAATCTTTTATCTAATCATCTAGTCAACAATAAAATGTCGTCTTTAAAGACATTTTTGTGTATTTTGTGTTTACATAATATTATCCCTTTACCTAATGCTATTGTTTTCATAGGTTCTCCCTTAGCTTGTTGGGAAGGAGAGTTTCGTTTGCCGATTCTGCGATGAGAAATAAAGTGCGGTCATTTTTGACGTTATTTCGTGCGAATTATGAATGTAAAAATAGCGCCTGATATTAGGCGCTATATGTTGTATTAGGAATGTTGTTATAGCAAGATATTGGCAAAATAATAAGCCGAAACCCTAAACAAAATGCCATACTTAATAAACCCGGTAGCATGAAACTGTGGTTGAAAATATATTTACTAATTCATGTAGTACCGGTGGTATCAAAGTCAATTGACGCAATGATTGGACCGTAGTTCGGGATGAAGAAATAGCCGTTTACCTGCAACAAACACACTCAATCAAAAATTGCAGGTGGAATACCAAGAGCAATACCCAATGGAATAGAGTTGCTACAGTAGCACCTTGGCTGTTAACTAACACTGAAAGTATGAACAAGGCGAAAGCAAATGTCCAAGTGCGGTTTCGACTAAACCTTTACTAAACCTTTAACTTCTTCCATATGGGCTGCATTAAGGTATCACCCTAACCATGCAATACCGAAAAATAGCGATTACCGCACGCATACCGGCGTGGAATACAGAACCTTTAGTAATTTCAGTGCCATCCGGTTTACAGGTTAAGATAATTAACGCACCGATAGATAGCATGATGATCTCAATGGTATGCGCCATACCCATTGGTTTGCCATCAAATACTGGACGAAGAGAAGGCATTGCCCCCATTAACACAACAAGTAATGCACCAAATAAGAAAAGGGATACGGAGATTTTGGCGGATTTGCTAATTTCAAGCTCTTTACCGACAACAGTTGAATTAAAAGGCCTCCGCATATTTTTTTGGATCGTGTAAACGACGTTGATATTCCGGATCATCTTTTAATTCTTTACCCATTTTATTGACAAATAGACAAGCGCAGAAAATTCCCAGAATAGTAGAAGGAATTGTAACGATTAACACATCCCTCAAAATGAATGCCTTGCGGTTCAAGATACGCGACAACTGCAACTCAGCAGCGAGAATCGGGCTAGCAACAATCGCAAATTGAGAGCGATAACCGCCATGGACATTGGGCGTTCAGGACGGACGCCATTTGACGACTCACTTCAGCAATTACCGGTAATACAGAATAGGCAACGTGGCCCGTACCGGCTAATAGCGTAAAGGTCCAAGTCACTGCAGGGGCGATAAATGTAATATGTTTTGGATTGCGACGTAAAATATTTGTCGCAATTTTGATCATGTAATCTAAACCACCTGACGCTTGCATTGCTCGCCGCAGAAACTACTGCCATAATCATAAACATCACGTCAATTGGCAAACCCGCCGGTTTTAAGCCGAAACCGAAAGATAAGATAGCTAGCCCCAAGCACGCCAAAGACACCCAAACCGATACCACCCACGCGCACCGACTAAAATACGAGCAACACGATGGCGAACTGAAGTAAAAACATAGCAGACATACTGCTCCTTTAAGTAAAACATAAAACTTGTATGGGGTATAAGAAATTATACTCAGCGATATTTGATAGACCTACCTTATTTGAAGATAAATCAAGATGTCGTAACTCAAAAATCGGTTTAATTATATAAGAATTACGTAATAGTGAGTATGTAAGAGATTTGATGTTCTGATTGATTTATGATCTCAGGTCACATTTTTAAATCAATAAATGATTGTTATTTGAGCAAGTTCTGCCTTGGAATAAAAACAATACTTTTTGATAAATGGCGAAAAGTAAAAGTTATACTCTAGTTTTCTTTTAAACCTAATGATTGAGAAACAAATGGAAGAATTTATGCCGATGGCAACGGCGTTTGCCAAAAATCATACACTCATTGTTGTTGCTTGGGTGGCTGTGTTTATTATGGTGATTTTTCAGCTTTGATTAAAGCGCCACCAGTAAAACAAAGGTGATTGATAACGCTGAAGCAATTGCCTTAATTAACAATCAAAATGCCGTGGTTATTGACTTGCGTTCTATTGATGAGTTTACCAATGGACATATTATCAATAGCCTCAACCTGTTGCCTACCGAAATTAAAAATCACAACATTGGCAAAAATTGAACAACATAAAGACACGCCGGTGATTTTAGTGTACAAAATGGGGTAACCTCGACAACCCTCTGCTGAGATTTTTGGCAAAACAAGGCTTTTAATCATGTATATACATTAAAAGATGGCCTAGCAGGCTGAGCGTGCGGCAGTTTACCTTTAGTTAGAAAATAAATAAGGACTCCAATATGACCGAAGAAAAAGACGTGATGAACGAAGAGCAAGAGGCTACAAGGCGTACTTCAAATTCAACGTATCTATGTCAAAGATATTTCTTTTGAAGCGCCAAATCTTCCACATATTTTCCATCAGAATGGAAACCGAAATTATCGTTTGATTTATCTACCGAAACTGTAAAATTAGGCGATGATTTATATGAAGTGTGTTTAAATCTTTCCGTTGAAACCACATTGGAAGATTCCGGTGATGTGGCGTTGTTGTGAAGTTAAACAAGCCGGTGTATTCACGATTAGTGGTTTTAGATGATATGCAAATGGCGCATTGTTTAACAGCGCAATGCCCAAATATGCTATTCCCATATGCGCGCGAATTAGTCTCTAACTTAGTTAATCGTGGCACATTCCCAGCATTAAACCTTTCTCCGGTGAACTTCGATGCATTATTTGTTGAGTATTTACAACGTCAACAACAAGAGCAAGAATCCGAAGAACAACCAAGCGTGAACTAATCTGCAAAAACCCGCTTCATTAAGTGATAAAGCGGGTTTATTTTTCGTTACCGTCTTTTTCGCCATTCAAGGAGTTAATGATGAATACGACTTTAACCCATTCTTCAATTACTGTGTAGGTGCCGGTTCTTTCGGTACGGCATTGGCCATTGCATTTTTCACGTAACGGACATCCCACTTACCTTTAAAGGGGCACAATCCGCAAAAATGCAGAAACTGAATGCTGAGCGACAAAATGCAGAATTTTTGCCGGATATTATTTTTCCCTGAGGCGTTATCTCTGGAAGCCGATTTCGAAGGAAAGCGATTCAAGTCCTCACGGGATTTATTGTTAGCGATTCCAAGTCATTGCTTTTGGTGAAATTCTCTCACAAATTCGACCGCACTTACGTCCTGACAGTCGTATCATTTGGGCAACGAAAGGTTTGGAGCGGGATACCGGTCGTTTGTTAGAAGAGGTGATTAAGGAAAAATTAGGCAATCACTATCCGTTAGCAGTGCTTTCTGGGCCAACCTTTGCTAAAGAGTTGGCATCCGGTCTCCCGACAGCAATCACTTTGGCTTCTAACAATGAAGAGTTTGCATTGCACTTTCAAGCGCGTATTCATTGCGGCAAAGCATTTTTCGCGTTTATATTAACAACGATATGCGTGGCGTGCAGTTGGGTGAGCGATTAAAAACGTGATTGCTATCGGTGCAGGCATTTCCGATGGCATGGGATTTGGCGCAAACGCCAGAACAGCGCTGATTACGCGTGGCATTGCCGAAATATCCCGTTTAGGCACCGCACTTGGGGCAAACCTGAATACATTTATGGGGATGTCGGGGTTAGGTGATCTGTTTTAACCTGTACTGACAATCAATCCCGCAACCGTCGCTTTTGGTATTATGCTGGGCAGGGCTTTTCTGCTCAAACGGCAATGGATAATATCGGTCAGGTCGTGAGGGCTTTTATAATACAAAGAAGCGCATTTGCTTGCGCAACGGCATGGTATCGAAATGCCTATCACGAGCAAATTTATCAAGTGCTATTTTGTGGTAAAAATGCAAAAGACAGATGAGTAAATTTATTAGGCAGAGAACGTAAAAGAGGAATAATCATGTCATCAACGGTTTGGCAATCTATTCGTCAGGAAGCGAAAAGAGTTGGTAGAGAATGAACCTATCGCTGCAGTTTTTCCATTCCACCATTTTTAAAAACACCATAACTTAGGCGCATGTTGTTATATTTTAGCGAACAAATTAGCCAATACGATTATGCTGGTCACGCTTGCGTGAGATTATTGAAGAAACCTATCAGGAAAAACCAAGCATCATTGAATGTGCTTTTCAGACATCTGGCGGTGCGTCAGCGCGATCCGGCAGTGGAGCTGGTCAATACCATTGCTTTTATTTAAAAAGCGGTTTCATGCCATTCAAAGTTATCGTATTACACACTATTTATGGCAACAAAATCGCAAAGCACTTGCGATTTACCTGCAAAATCAGATTTCTGTGGCGTTTGATGTGGATATTCACCCGGCAGCAAAAATCGGCCATGGCATCATGTTTGACCATGCCACCGGTATTGTGGTAGGGGAAACTCCGTGATTGAAAATAACGTGTCTATTTTGCAAGGCGTTACGCTTGGTGGAACAGGTAAAGAATGTGGCGATCGCCATCCGAAAATTCATGAAGGTGTGATGATCGGTGCTGGAGCGAAGATCTTAGGCAATATCGAAGTCGGCAAATACGCTAAAATCGGCGCTAATTCAGTGGTCCTACAACCGGTTCCGGACTATGCCACCGCCGCCGGCGTACCGGCACGCATTATAGGCAAAGACAAAGATGCCAAACCGGCATTTTGAGATGGATCAAAAATTTTATTGATCTGAGCATGGAATTAAACATTTAGCACGCATCATCAGTAAAAACATCATAAAAATTGACCGCACTTTTCTGATGATGGTTTCTGGTCTCTAGAAAGTGTCGTGAGAAAAGTCGTAACCAGAAGAAAATGAGGTAAAAATGACAAACGTAATTCATACCGATAAAGCACCGGCGACCATCGGCCCCTATGTTCAAGCCGTTGATTTGCATTTTGTGTTGACCTCGGACAAATTCCGGTGAACCCGCAAACTGGCGAGATTCCGACAGATATTGCTCAACAAGCGAGACAGTCTTTAGAAAATATTAAAGCGATTTTAGAACAAGCCGGTTTAGGCGTGAAAGATATTGTGAAAACCACGGTATTTGTGAAAGATTTAAAAGATTTTTGCAACAGTTAACGCAGAGTATGAAGACTTTTTCAAGGCGCATCATCATCAAGTTTTCCGGCACGTTCTTGTGTCGAAGTCGCGCGTTTGCCGAAAGATGTTGGATTAGAAATCGAAGCGATTGCTGTTAGATCATAATTCTTCAGCGAATATGATTTTCTTAAGGTCAAACCTTTGTTAAACAGCGGTTTGGCCTTTTTCTGATTTGTTACACCATGGCGCATTTAGGTGACGCATTCATTCTATTTTTAGGCATTATTTTTAATGCAACAAAAAGCGCTAAGTAAAACTTAGCGCCTTTTTCTAGAATATGGCGGAGGAACTGGGATTCGAACCCAGGGAGGGCGTAAACCCTCGCCGGTTTTCAAGACCGGTGCCTTCAACCGCTCGACCATTCCTCCGTATGTTTGAAGTGACGTGAATAATACGGACTCGTTATTTCAGTCAAGCAGTTAAATAAAAGAAATCATTTAACTGCTTTTATTTTTCAGTCGATAGTATTATTTTACTCTGCCTTTTCGTCGGCTCCGCGTAGACATGGCTGATTGCCATGTGATGACCCGCCGCGCCTTTTCCGTAGAAATAATAACGCGATTTTTGTCCATTCAGTGATTGGATAAGCAACGATTGGCGTATCCGAGGCTTTGGCTAACGTCGCCTCTGCTTTGGTATGCGCGACTGCAGAGAATGTTCCAATTCGTCCGTTGAACATATAAGTGCGGTCGGTTTCAGCCATGAATTTCACCTCATGCTGCTGCTTTTCGGCTCGACCTGTTCAGCTACTGCCGTAGTGGGTTCTGACGTCACGTTATGATTTAAACGTTCTAAAGATGCCTGAATTTTTCTTTCTCAACAGAATCATTTGCCGGCTGAGCAATAAATTCAGTTAACGGTTGAACGTCATTTTTAGCTTTCTCAACAATCATATCCAAGGCTGGCACAGTAAGGCTCTTCTCGGTTTCTGCACTTGATTGATTTTTGTTGCTCAAGCAATTCATCAACAGATAAGAACGCATTTTCTTTTTCTTTCGGTTGATTGATTTGCATCATATCGATCCAAATTTTACCGCTGGCAAGCTCCGGAGATGCCACCGCAGAAATAACGGCATAGGTGATTTTTTTCTTGCGGACGACGACGGCGTTGGTTATTCACACGTAAAATGACGTGGTAAACGACGTTGACGAGAATTATCACGATTGCGTTCAGGTTCATTTGAGATTTCTGTTACTTCTGCAGAAACAATGGATTCCTCTGGGGCATGAGCAACATTCACGTTTTTCAACAAATGAAAACCTTTTCTGCTTGGTCAGCTTGAATGTCATTTACCTCATCATAAACGCGGACTTTTTTGCGTAAGTCGCGACGTTGACGACGTTGTGCGGGTTCAGCCTTTTCTTCGGTAATCGGGGCAGAAGATTCAGGTTTAATGATTTCTTCAATCACCTCAGGTTTACGATTACGTTTAGCGTTGCGCTCTTGGTGACGATTTCAGCTTCAGATTTATCCGCACTTTGCTCTTCAATCACGTCTTTCCACGTTTTCGTTACGAATACGACGATTGTTGCGACGATCTTGATTGCGACGATTACGGTTGTTACCGTTTCTGTTATTCGAACGTACTTTTCTTATTTTTCTCTTCCTGTTTTGGCTCAGACGCAAATAAACCTTTAACACGGCGAAATAAACGGCTTAATAAAGATGGTGCTTTCGGCGCTTTACGTTCAACCGGCTCTGGTGCAGGCATTGTAATGCCAAAGAAACCGCCGCACTTTCCACCGCCGGTGTTTCTGCCGGTGTCGCTTCAATATTACGAGAAACCAACGATTCCTCTACGGCAAAGGTTTCGTCTTGATCTTGATGTAATTTTGCCAAATTGTAGCTTTAACTCATTCACTTTTCGCCATCACGAACACGGAACACACTGAAAGTTCGGTGTTTCCATCGCTTCGTTTGGTACCACGATAATATCGACATCATGGCGTTTTTCGATGCTATGAATAGCTTTACGTTTTTCGTTTAATCAAGTAAGAAGCAATTTGTACCGGAACGATGGTGTGAACCTGTTTGGTATTTTCTTTTAACGCTTCTTCTTCCAATAAACGCAAGATAGAAAGTGAAAGTGATTCGTTATCACGGATTTTACCGGTGCCTTTGGCAACGCGGGCAGACGTGATGAGAGGATTCACCCTAATGACGGACTCAAACGTTGGCGTGACATTTCCAACAAACCGAAGCGGGAAATACGACTAATTTGAATACGTGCGCGATCTTGACGTACGGCATCACGGATGCGATTTTCCACTTCACGTTGATGGCGAACCGGTGTCATGTCGATGAAGTCAATCACAATCAAACCACCCAAGGTCGCGTAAACGAAGTTGACGCGCAATTTCATCGGCGGCTTCAGGGTTAGTGTTTAATGCGGTTTCTTCGATATCGCCACCACGGGTAGAACGTGCGGAGTTAATATCAATGGCTGTCAACGCTTCAGTGGCGTCAATGACAATAGAACCACCGGAAGGCAAACGCACTTCACGTTGGAAAGCGGATTCAATTTGGGATTCGATTTGATAATGACTGAACAGCGGCACTTCGCCTTGATACAATTTCACGCGATTAATGAAATCCGGACGCACTAATTTGATGTGTGCTTTCGCTTTTCATGAGACTTTCGGGCTATCAATCAGAATTTCGCCGATATCACGACGCAAATAGTCGCGAATCGCACGCACGATAACATCACTTTCTTGGTGAATTAAGAACGGCGCAGGGCGGCTTTCTGAGGCTTGTTTGATCGCCTCCCAATGGTGCAATAGCACTTTTAAGTCCCATTGCAATTCTTCCGGCGATTTACCCTACACCGGCGGTACGCACGATTAAACCGATACCTTCAGGCACCTCCAAAGAACTTAAGGCATCTTTTTAATTCCAAACGTTCATCGCCCTCAATGCGACGAGAAATGCCACCTGCACGAGGGTTGTTTGGCATGATCACTAAATAACTTCCCTGCTAAGGGAAATAAAGGTTGTTAACGCAGCACCTTTATTGCCACGTTCTTCTTTGTTCACTTGAACAATAACTTCTGTCCTTCAGAAATAATATCGCGAATATTCGGACGACCTTGATAGACATAATCCGCCGGGAAATATTCACGTGCAATTTCTTTTAACGGTAAAAAACCGTGACGTTCTGCGCCATAATCCACAAAGCAGCTTCTAAACTCGGCTCAACGCGAGTGATTTTTCCCTTTGTAAATATTGGCTTTTTCTGTTCGTGACCAGGACTTTCAATGTCCAGGTCGAATAAGCGTTGTCCATCGACTAACGCAACGCGCAACTCTTCTTTTTGAGTTGCGTTGATTAACATTCTTTTCATTCGTTTTTCTTTTTATCGAAAGGGGGTTATCCCCTAAAAATACGTCATCAAAAAAATGACCGCACTTTGCTTAGTCGTCGACCTCGTGTCTGTCGCAGAATGTCCGTCTTCCCGACTGTCATCTGCTGGGTGCATTGGCAACCTTATTCACACTCATATCATCTTGATATGTGAATAAAAACAAAACCGGTTAAAAATGGTTTGCAAGCTGTCGCTCATGTTGATGGTTAAAAATCATTGCAATAACAACGTCTTATGCCGAATGCTCGCATTGTATTTTATCAATGATAACCTGTTTATTTTAAAGCCTTTTTAACTCAAAAAGGCTCACTATTATCGCTTGAATAGGGATTTTTAGCAAGGCGTTTCACCCTTCATGGCAGATTCTTTGCGACATTCAAACTCACTACAATATGCTATGATGCGCGCCAATTTTTATGTAAAAAGATCGTAATAAACACAAAATGAATGAAAAATAGTTAATCCGAACGTGCAATTTCTCACCATAAGCGATGATGAAGCAGGTCAGCGATTGATAATTTTTCTCCTTGCGCGCTTAAAAAGGGGTTCCTAAAAGCCTGATTTATCGCATTGTACGAAAAAGGCGAAGTGCGGGTGAATAAAGGCAGAAGTAAGCCGGAATATAAATTACAAGCTGAGGATGTGGTGCGAATTCCGCCAGTGCTGTGGCAGAAAAGCACAGGAAACCGTTTCTCGTAAACTCACCAAAGTTGCCTAACTAGAACAACTACATTATTTTTGAAGACAATTATTTATTGGTGCTAATAAGCCTTCCGGTATTGCCGTACATGGGGAAGCGGGAGCTTGATTTTGGCGTGATTGAGGCATTACGCGCTTCGTCCGGAGCGCGTTTCTGGAATTGGTTCATCGTTTGGATCGCGATACTCGGGGATTTTATTGGTAGCGAAAAAGCGTTCTGCGTTGCGTCATTTACATGAACAGTTGCGTGAAAAACCATTCAAAAAAAGAGTATTTAGCGCTTGTGCGTGGGCAGTGGCAATCTCATTGCAAAAGTGGTGCAGGCTCCGTTGTTAAAAAAATGAACTATCTAGCGGTGAGCGCATTGTAAAGTCAGTGAACAAGGTAAACCGTCGGAAACTCGTTTTTCTGTGGAAGAGCGTTACGTAAATGCTACTTTGGTGAAAGCTTCGCCAATCACGGGGCGAACCCATCAAATTGCGTGCATACGCAATATGCCGGACATCCCATTGCTTTAGATAGTAAATATGGCGACAAAGTATTCGATCAACAAATGGCGAATTAGGGTTTGAATCGTTTATTTTTGCATGCTTATTCTATTCGTTTTGAACATCCGCATAGCGGTGAAACGTTGCGTTTGACAGCGCAGTTGGATGAGAAAAATGAAAGAGCTCTTTGAAAACGGTTGCGCGAGATGAAGTAAAGTGCGGTGGATTTTCCGTGCTTTTTGAAAAATACTGAAAAACTGACCGCACTTTTTGCCGTGTTGATCACATTTCTCAAACAAAAACGGCGAAAAGATTGACCGCACTTTTTCCCCTTTATCTTTAAGCGTTGTAGAATCAATCTTATCCCATCAATGTCGAGGATAGGCTAGTGAAACGGTGACGCTTCTTTTGAATAGAACCTTACTGGCCAGTAGTATGGTATTGCTCACGGCGTGCCATTCCATCCTTTACCAACCCGCGAAAACCCTCAGCCAAATTGACCCGGAAAAAGGGGTACCGTTTAGAAAAGACCATGCAACAAGCGCTGGAAAAAGAAAATTTAGTGATTGTCACTTTTTCCGGTGGTGGCTCACGGCGGTGTCTCTTGGGATATGGCGTGTTAGAACAGTTTCAGCAGGCAACAGTACGCCCAACGGAAAGGGGCGATACGTTATTACAAAATATTGATGTGGTGTATGGCGTGTCCGGCGGTTCGGTGTTGGCACTTATTTGGCGTTAGAAGGGCAAGAAACGATCCCCAAATTTAAGGAGTTTTTCTCAAGAAAAATTTCCAAGTTATTAACGAAGTGTTTTTCTGAGCAATGTGCCTCGGCTTACTTCGCCGCAATTCGGGCGTAGCGATTTATTGCAAGAGCAACTTAATTTGGCGTTATATAACGGAAAGACGTTTGCCGATTTGGCACGGAAACGTAAAGGACCGTTTGCGGTAATTAACGCCACAGATATGACAGCAGGACAGAAAGTGTCGTTTACGCAAGACTTCTTTGATTGGCTTTGCGTGGATTTGAATGATATTGAAATTGCGCGTGCGGTGGCGGCATCCAGTGCAGTACCATTAATTTTTTTACCAATCACCTTGAATAATCATGCCGGTCTTTGCCACGCAGAAAGCAAAAAGCGTTTCTATCGCAAAACCCAGCCGGGCAATCGCTTGTTGTTGAACAATTTTAATGCCATGCAAAAGCGCTTAGCGCGTTATCAAGATAGTGTAGAACAACCTTATTTGCATTTAGTGGATGGCGGTTTAACGGATAATTTAGGATTGGCCAGTTTGTTGGATATGTCGAATTTGCTCAGTGTACGCAAACTTTATGCCGAATTGAAGAAATCCGCTTTGCGCCATGTGGTTGTGGTCAGTGTGAATGCACAAAATGAACGAACCAGCCATATCGACAAATCGGCGGATGTGCCGGGCGTGAGAGACGTGGTCGATACGGTGATCAATGTGCCGATTGATAAGGCGACGGAATCGACCGTGCAATATTCACAAAAATTTGCGAATCAATGGAATGCTTATGCTAAACGTCAAAGAGAGCAAAGATTAAGGTTTATTTTGTGAATGTGAGTTTGAAAAGATTTGCCGGAAGGACGATTGAAAAAGACGTGTTAAATATCGGAACGTCTTTTACTTACCGGAATCTGATGTGGATAAGTTGCGTGAAGTCAGCGAAGATTTTTGTTAATGCAATCGAAAGAGTATCATGCCGCATTAAAAGCATTACAGTAGTGAAATCAGTAATATCAGATTAGGGTTTGTTATCAGCAAAGTGCGGTGGATGTTGAGGGTAAAATGGCACGCCCTAAAGGATTCGAACCTTTGACCCACGCCTTAGAAGGGCGTTGCTCTATCCAGCTGAGCTAAGGGCGCATTGTAAAAGGAACAGTAAAAGAAGTAGAGAGTGGTCGGCGAGATAGGATTTGAACCTACGACCCACTGGTCCCCAAACCAGTTGCGCTACCAAACTGCGCTACTCGCCGAAAAGATGTGTAGCATTATAGTTTTTCTTTCTTATTCAGTCAATAAGTTTTTATTTTTGCCATTGAATGCCTAAATTTATTACAATTCGGCTTTACATAAAAGGGGCTTTTTCTGACAAAATAGCAAACGTTTGTATTTTTCTTTTCATCGGAGACGCCAATGACCGCTCAAATTATTTCCGGAACGCAATTAGCCAGTCAAATTAAATCGAATGTGGCTCAACAAATTTCACAGTATGTCGCTCAGGAAAACGCGCACCGGGCTTAGCTGTGATTTTAGTGGGGCGGATCCTGCCTCACAAGTGTATGTGGGCAGTAAACGGAAAAGCTGTGCTGAAATCGGCATCACGTCACAATCCTACGATTTGCCGGAAACCACAACGGAACAGGCGTTATTGGAACTGATTGAAGAGTTGAATCAAGATACCGAGGTTGATGGCATTTTGGTGCAGTTGCCGTTGCCGAAACACATTGGTAGCACCAAAGTGATTGAACAAATTTCCCCAGAAAAAGATGTGGACGGTTTTCATCCTTATAATGTTGGGCGTTTGTGCCAACGTATTCCCACATTGCGCTTGTACTCCTTACGGCGTGATGAAATTATTAGAGACCACCGGCATTTCTTTCTATGGCAAACACGCAGTAATTGTGGGCGCCTCATATTGTCGGTCGTCCGATGGCACTTGAATTGCTGTTAGCCGGTTGCACAGTGACCGTAACACACCGTTTCACCGAAGATTTGGCGAGCCATATTCGTCAAGCGGATATTTTTAGTGGTGGCGGTGGGCAAACCGAAATTCATTAAAGGCGAATGGATTAAAGAAGGCGCAGTAGTGGTGGATGTGGGCATTAACCGCCTTGAGGGCAAACTTGTGGGCGATGTGGAATTTGATATTGCCGCACAGCGCGCCGCCTATATTACACCGGTGCCGGGGGGCGTAGGCCCGATGACGGTGGCGATGTTGATGCAAAACACCCTTTCCGCTTATGAAAACAACAGGGGACGCAGATAGCGTTTCTTTAAAGAAGATAAAAATCCACCGCACTTAAATCGATTTTATATCGGAAGTGCGGTGGATTTTTCATTGTTTATTTTAGGCGGTCAACTGCACCAAAAATACGACGAATCGGCTCTGCGCGCCCCATAATAATTGGTCGCCCACGCTGAACGCCGCGAGTATTCCGGCCCCATATTGAGTTTGCGTAAACACCGACCGGAACGCTTAATGTGCCGGTCACTTTGGTTGGCGTTAACTCACGCAGTGTGGTTTCTTTGTCATTTGGAATCACTTTCACCCATTCATTGTGAGAGGCTAAAATTTGCTCGATTTCCGCCAACGGAATATCACGTTTTAATTTAATGGTGAAGGCTTGGCTGTGGCAACGTAAAAGCCCCGATACGCACGCATAAGCCATCAACCGGAATCGGATTGTCGCTTAAGCCAAGAATTTTGTTGGTTTCTGCGTAACCTTTCCATTCTTCTTTAGTTTGTCCGTTTTCCCAAAGTTTATCGATCCATGGAATTCAGTCGCCGGCTAATGGTGCGCCGAAGTTATCAATTGAAATCGCTGTTGCGCATTTTTGCTGTTACGGCGCGTTCAATATCTAAAAATAGAAGAATGCGGTTGTGCCAATAACGCTTTGACTTCGCCATTGAGCTCGCCCATTTGTACCAACAACTCACGCATATTTTTGGCGCCAGCGCCACTGGCGGCTTGGTAAGTTGCCACGGAAATCCATTCCACTAAATCCTGTTTAAATAGCCCGCCTAACGCCATTAACATCAAGCTCACCGTACAGTTACCGCCCACATAGGTTTTTATGCCGTTTTTCAGCCTGGCTAATCACGTGTTGGTTTACCGGATCTAAGACGATGATGGCATCTTTTTCCATACGCAATGCAGACGCTGATCACCCAATAGCCATCCCAACCGGCCGCTTTTAATCTCGGATACACCTCGTTGGTGTAATCACCGCCTTGGCAAGTGACGATAATGTCTAATTTTTCAATTCGTTAATATCAAACGCATCTTTTTAATGCCTGCGTCTTTACCGGCAAATGTCGGTGCGACTTGACCGGCTTGAGAGGTGGTAAAGAAAACCGGATTAATGTTCGCAAAATCATTTTCTTGCGCATACGTTCCATTAAAACGGAACCCACCATTCCCGCGCCAACCGATAAAACCCACGTTTTTCATAAATGTATCCTTTATTAGAGAAAATTTGAGGAATTAATTAATAGCAAGAGATGGCGCGTTAAGGCAAGTCTTTTTCCGATCTTTTTATTTTTTGAACATCATCAAAAACAGACCGCACTTTTTGACAGGTGAGCTGTGATATTCACGCACCACGTGAAAGTGATCGTGTGTGCTATAATCCCCAAATATTTATTTTTATTTGTTTAAGGATACACATGCAATTTTCTAAAATGCACGGGCTCGGCAATGATTTTATGGTGGTCGATGCGGTTACGCAGAACGTTTATTTTCCCGCCGACACCATTAAACGTTTAGCTGATCGTCATCGTGGCATTGGTTTTGATCAGCTGTTGGTGGTGGAACCGCCTTATGATCCCGAATTAGATTTTTCATTATCGTATTTTTAATGCGGACGGCAGTGAAGTGGCGCAATGTGGTAATGGTGCTCGTTGTTTTGCCCGTTTTGCGACGCTCAAAGGCCTAACCAACAAAAAGGATATCGCCGTCAGCACGCAAAATGGCAAAATGGTGTTGACCGTTAAAGAAGACGATAATGTACGTGTGAACATGGGCGAACCCATTTGGGAGCTGAATAAAATTCCGTTTACCGCCAATAAATTCGAGAAAAATTATATTCTGCGCACGGAAATTCAAACGGTACTGTGTGGCGTGGTATCCATGGGCAATCCCCATTGTGTGGTGCAGGTGGACGATATTCACACGGCCAAACGTAGCGCAGCTCGGGACCATTACTCGAAAACCATGAGCGTTTTCCCGGAGCGGGTGAATGCCGGTTTTATGCGGGTGGTGAACCGCAAACATATTAAATTACGCGTACATGAGCGCGGCGCGGGCGAAACCCAAGCCTGTGGCAGCGGTGCTTGTGCGGCAGTTGCTGTGGGAATTATGCAAGGCGTACTGGACAAAGACGTGCAGGTGGATTTGCCCGGCGGCAGTTTGCTGATTGAATGGCAAGGCGAAGGGCATCCGCTGTATATGACCGGTAGCGCCACCCATGTCTGATGACGGCGTGATTTATCTCTAATTGTCGATCATCTGCGATGCAAAAACGAACTGCAAAAATACCCTGACTTACTGCGCATTGAACGTCAAGTGAGTCCTCATACGCTGACCAACTATCAACATCAGTTGGTGCGCGTTATCGCCATTTTGCAGGACGCCGGAATTCAACAATGGCAACAAGTCACACCAAGTGTCGTCCGCTATGTGTTGGCACAAAGCAGTAAACAGGATGGCCTAAAAGAAAAAAAGCCTGGCGTTACGCCTTTCTGCGTTGCGCCGCTTTTTGAATTATTTGTGTATCAAGGGCGGCTCAAGGTGAATCCGGCTGTGGGCGTTTCTGCGCCTAAGCAACCCAAACATTTACCCAAAAACATCGATACAGATCAAATTCAGCTATTACTTGCAATGACAGTAAAGAACCCATTGATATCCGCGATCGTGCCATGATTGAATTGTTTTACAGCTCCGGTTTGCGTTTGTCGAATTGCAAGGATTGAACTTAAACAGCATTAATCTTCGCGTGCGTGAAGTGCGGGTGATTGGTAAAGGGAATAAAGAGCGCATTGTGCCACTGGGACGTTATGCTTCCCACGCCATTCAACAATGGCTCAAAGTGCGGTTGTTATTTAACCCCAAAAGATGATGCGTTGTTTGTCAGTCAGTTGGGGAATCGCATGTCCACGCGCACGATTCAAATGCGCTTGGAACGCTGGGGGCATCTCGACAAGGGTTGAATAGTCATTTGAATCCGCATAAACTCCGCCACTCTTTTTGCCACCCATATGTTGGAAGCCAGTTCAGATTTACGCGCGGTACAAGAATTGCTCGGACACAGTCATTTATCAACAACGCAAATTTATACACACTAAATTTTCAACATTTAGCAGACGTGTATGATGCAGCGCATCCGCGAGCCAAACGGAAAAATAAGATACGATGATTTTTACCGCACTTTCAGTGAGACTTAATGGATTTTCACCAATGAAGACAACTCAAAAATCTCTCCCTTTGTTACAAATCCACCGTCAATCAAACATTTCGGGCAGACGCATGTGCTACGTGATATTTCCTTGAATTGCACAGTGGCGAAATCTTTGTTTTTACTCGGTGCTTCCGGTTGTGGAAAAACGACTTTGCTGCGCTACTTGCCGGTTTTGAACAACCTGATAACGGTGAAATTTACCTAAAAGAGCGGTTGATTTTTGGCGTAAATTGCAATATTCCACCGCAACAGCGTCGGCTAGCTATGTGGTGCAAGAAGGCGTGTTATTTCACACTTGAATGTGTATCGCAATATTGCTTACGGGTTGGGCGATGGCAAAGGTCGTTCCCCGGAAGAACGACAACGTATTGACGAAGTGATGGCGCTTACCGGCATTTGTGCGCTCGCCGACCGTTTCCCACACCAACTTTCCGGCGGACAACAACAACGTGTCGCCTTTGGCACGCGCCATTGCGCCAAATCCTGAACTAATTTTATTGACGAACCTTTTAGCGCCTTAGATGAACATCTGCGCCAACAAATCCGTCATGCGATATAAGTTGCAAGCACTCCGCCAGTGGTACTTCCGCCATTTTCGTCACCCACGATCGCGACGAAGCCTTTGCGTTATGCCGATAAAATCGCTGTGTTTGCAAAATGGAGAAATCTTACAAATCGCGAATCTGCGCACGCTTTATTGGTCGCCACCACCTTTCACTGCCACCTTTATCGGCGAAAGCATTGTGTGCTGGCAACCCTAAATTCACCTTCAACGGCGCATTGCCAATTAGGGTGACATTGCCGTCATAGACAAAAAGCCAAGGGCAACAACGGCACGTTACTTCTCGCCCGGAACAATTCTGCTTGTCAAAAACACCGCAAAAATTCACCGCACTTTTTAACGCCATCGTCCGCCATGTGGAATTCAAAGGCAAAAATAACGGCGATTCAAATTGAAATAAATGGCTTCTGAAATTGAATTAGAGGAACACCACGGAATTGAGTTGTAGTGGGAGATAAGGTTGAGGTGTATTTATACGGCACGGGCTTGTTTTATAGTGAATAAGTGTTGACTTTTAAGTTACTTGTCAAGCAAATAACAATCCGCACGTAAAACGTGCGGTTTTTGACCTCCCTATAAGAGCTATACTTCACAAGCCCCTCAAGGGCTTGTGAAAACGGGTCACCGTATTTATTTTTATATCACTTGTTTTAGTGACCAGGCGTGCAACTTGTTGCACGAAATCATGAATGCCCTGAAAGCGTTAAATAACGTTCCTTGTGTAATTTGGTCTGCATCAAGATGCACACCACGCACTACGCATGAAATCGTGAATTACGCATCGAGATATTATTCGTGCAACAAGTTGCACGCTACGAGGGGTTGAATAATCATCCCATATGTTGAGTCTCGGTTGTCAGCCTTGTTCATTATATAGCGAGAGTTTTTCTGTTCATCGCCAGCTTATTTAGCCCATACGCATAGCGTATGGTTTTTGATAGCTAGACGTTGGCTGGCTATAATAAAAACGCCATTCATGACGTGCTGAGTTAAAAAGTGCGTTCATTTTTCAGTTATTTTTCAAACATAACGCTATCTCAAATGCGCTTCCAATAACGCCCTTAATTCATCTCCATCATGACAACGTTTTACGATCTCAAACAAATCCGTTGCTTCTTTATATTCACATTTCAAATACTGCGACCATTGCTTAATGCGCGCCACGTGGTAAAAACCGCTGTCGTGGCAATTTTCTATGTGGCGTATTTGCGCAAAAATCGGCAGGATTTCAGCCCAGCTAACGGCGCATCGTTATGTTTTAGCACACGGCTTAAATTAGGCATATTAAGCGCCCCACGACCAACCATCAGATCATCGCAAACCGGTTATTTCAAGGCATCGTGCTCATCTTCCCAACGCCAAATTTCCCGCCATTAGCGATCGCAGGAATATGGAGTTTTTGGCGGATTTCACCAATTTTTGCCAGTTGATACGATCAGCGCGATAGCCATCCACTTTGTGCGACCGTGAATGGCAATTTCGTCGCACCACCTGTTGCACCGCATCCGCAATGTCAAAAGCAAAGTCGGTGGAATCCTAGCCCTAGCGCACTTTTAACGCTGACTGCCTGTTCTGCGGTACGGCTTGACGGATGGCTTTGGTGGCTTGGTAAATAAGTTCCGGGTTGTTTTAACAAAGAAGCGCCACCATTGCTGCCGTTGACGGTTTTCGACGGCGAGCCCACAGTTTAAAATCAACGCCGTGGAACCTAATTGAATGGCAGTTCAGCATTTTCCGCCAGCCATTGAGAATGTTGTCCAAGCAGTTGCACACGTACCGGCGTACCGCTCGGCGTGTAGCCCTGTTGCTGTAATTCAGGGCAAAGGCGATAAAAGACTTTCGGCGGAAGGCGTTGATCCACCACGCGGACAAATTCGAAATGCACAAACTCGTAATCGTTCACCTCGCTAATAATTGACGCACGAGATCAAGCACGCCCCTGCATCGAGCTAAAATGATGCGCAAAGGTTATTTCAACCTGCTTTTGCAAATCAAGTCGCGCGGCTTTGAATTTGCTGGGTTTTTCTTTCGCCATTTCCATCATTTCCGGCGCAACCCTTTTGCCACTAATTTATCCGGATGATTTTCATTCATTAAACGACGATAAGCACGTTTCACTGTGGGCTGATCGTCTGTCGCCGTGACGCCAAGCACTTGATGAAAGCATCGTTTAAGGTCGGGCCAGAAGAGGATTGAGATTGCTGTTGATAGCCGCCTTTGGGAGCCGGAATGTTGCTCGTAGTAGCGCCTTGTTGATAAAAACCGCCGCGTGCAAAGTGACGCGCTGCCATTTCCATCGCCAACATTTGCTCAAATTGAACACGAGATAAGCCCAGTTCTTCAGCAACAATAAACAGCACGTCTTTTTCATTATCATGTAAATGATCATCGGAAAAAGGCGACGAATCTGCACGGATAAAAATGCTCGTCAAATCGGCACGTTGTCCGCAACCCAGACGAAATTCATGAATCACCTGACGAATCGGAAAATCCGTCTGTTTACCGCTGATTAAAATGCCTCTTGGGCCAAAAACGACGACCGGCATCGTCCAGTTGCATTTTGATCCATTAAATGGGTTACTAACAGAATGTCATTTTTCCGTGACACGCCCTTTGGCTTTGCTTAAATGCCCTCAACACCGCAAAAGGTGGTTTTGGCATAAACAACAGTTGACGGGTGGTTTTCGTTTTGAAGAAAGAAGAATTGACCGTGCCCAGCTCATACAGTTTTTGTCTGCAAGATGGCCAAGAAACACACCGGCTAACATGCCAAAACCGCCCAATCGAAAAGCCGATTAAGGCACCCCAAAAATTCTCCCAATAAAATTCATTGTCGCTCCGTTAGGGTCAAAAAGTGCAGTGGATTTTCTCAGCAAATTGAAAAACGCGTGAAAAACAACCGCACTTTCGCTTTATTTAATGCCGTATTGCTCACGATAAGCGCGCATTGCCGGTAAATATTGTTGGTATTCCGGTTGAGTTTCAATGAACGCCATCAAATCGGCAAAATCAATGATAGATAACACGTCGCATTGGTAATCGCGCTCGACTTCTTGAATCGCAGACAGCTCGCTATTGCCACGTTCTTGACGATTCAAGGCAATCAATACCGCACTTAATTGCGCTTCATTGGCTTTGAATAATTTGCATGGATTCACGAATTGCCGTACCGGCAGTGATCACATCGATCCACCAACAACACCTTGCCACGCAACGGACTGCCGATTAAATTGCCACCCTCGCCGTGATCTTTGGTTTCTTTGCGGTTAAAGCACACCGGTTTATTGATGTCAAAGCGGTTAAATAACGCAATGGATACCGCGGTGGTAATGGGAATGCCCTTTGTACGCAGGACCAAAAATCATGTCGTATTGCAAACCGGCATCTTGTAAGGTCGCCGCATGAAAATTCCCCTAAACGGGCAAGATCGGCGCCTTGGTTAAACAAAACCGGCGTTAAAGAAATAAGGGCTCACACGGCCGGATTTCAAGGTGAACTCACCAAATTTTAAAACCTGACGGGCAGGGCAAATTCAATAAACTGTTGTTTATAGTTTTCCATCTTCCTATCCTTATTCTGCCAGTGCCGCACGTTGGGTTTGGAAAATGACCTCACTGCTTTGTTTGGCGAGATCTAATAAGGTTAATAATTCCTCGTGGCTAAACGGTTCGCCTTCCGCAGTGCCTGCACTTCAATCATGCGACCGTCTTCCATCATGACCACGTTCATGTCCGTTTCGCGACGAGAATCTTCTACATATTCCAAATCACATACCGCTTCGCCGTTTACGATGCCGACAGAAATCGCCGCCACCAATCCTTTCAGCGGATTTTTGCTCAATGTGCCGTTTGCCACCAAGCCATTTAATGCATCACATAACGCTACACAAGCGCCGGTAATGGAGGCGGTGCGAGTGTCGCCATCTGCTTGGATTACATCACAATCCAATGTTACGCAACGCTCGCCATGAGGCTTCCAACCACCATAGCGCGCAAAGAGCGGGCAATTAAAGCGCTGAATTTCTAAAGTACGTCCGCCTTGCTTGCCTTTTGCCGCTTCACGTTGCATACGGCTGTGGGTAGAACGTGGCAACATGCCGTATTCCGCCGTGACCCACCCTTGTCCTTGTCCTTTTAAAAAGCGCGGTACGCCGTCTTCTACGGTGGCAGTACACAACACTTTGGTATCGCCAAATTCCACCAGCACGGAACCTTCCGCGTGTTTGGTGTAATGACGGGTGATTTTAATCAGGCGGGTTTGGTTGTTGGCACGTTGATTCGGACGCATGAAAAATTCCTCGTTAAGCAATAAAAAATCGCGCCATTTTAGCATGCAAACTGACAGAAACGAAATTTGGCAGTACAATAGAACGCAAATTTTAGCGCCCTAAAAAATGAAGGAATTATTATGATTTATAGCATGACGGCATTTGCCAGTTTGGAAATTAAAAGACTGGGGAAACGCAATTTGGGAAATCCGTTCGGTCAATCAACGTTATTTAGAAACCTTTTTCCGCCTGCCGGAACAATTCCGCAGTTTAGAAAACACCTTACGCGAAAACCCTGCGTCAAAAACTCACTCGTGGCAAAATCGAATGTACCCTGCGGATTGATAACAAAAAGCAAGCCGCAACGGAATTCCACATTAATCAAGAACTCGCCACGCAAGTATTGCAATCTTTACAATGGCTAAAACAGCAAGCGGGCGAAGGTGAGCTCAATTTAACCGATGTATTACGCTATCCGGGCGTAGTGGAAGTGCGGAACAAGATGTGATTTAATCAGCCAAGATTTATTGGCGCGTTTGAGCAAGTTGTCGAGGAATTTATCGCTATGCGTCAACGCGAAGGGGAAAAAATCCACACGTTACTGACACAACGCCTTGACGCCATCAATGAAGAACAGCAAAAGTGCGGTCCAAAATGCCGGAGATTTTTACAATGGCAACGCGAGCGCATGTTGCAACGCTTTGAAGAAGTCCAACTGCAACCGGATCCACAACGTTTAGAGCAAGAGCTGATTATGTTGGCGCAACGCATTGATGTGGCAGAAGAATTAGACCGTTTGCAATTACACGTCAAAGAAACGCAAAACATTCTGCGCAAAGGCGGTGCGGTGGGACGCAAGCTGGATTTCATGATGCAAGAACTGAACCGTGAATCCAACACCTTGGCATCTAAATCCATTAATGTCGATGTGACCAATTCCGCCATTGAGCTGAAAGTGCTCATCGAGCAAATGCGCGAACAAATTCAAAATCTTGAGTAATTGATTGATATTTTTAAGGAAAGTACGATGGCTTATTCCCTTTTAACGGCACAACAAGATGACATTATTTGCCCGTTAACGCACTACTCGCTGATTCAAATTGAAGGCACGGATGCGGAAAAAAATATTTGCAGGGGCAACTCACTTGCGATGTGACAAAATTGGCAACTCGGTGAATCCACTCTTACCGCCCATTGCGATCCGAAAGGCAAAATGAGCGCTGTTCCGTTTAATTCGTCAAGATGAACAGACCTTTTATATGCTGTTAAAAAGTGCGTTATTGCCATCGGCGTTGGAGCAACTGAAAAATATGCGGTGTTTTCCCAAAAGTCACTTTCACGCTGTTAGATTGGCAAATTCTCGGCCGCCGGCACAAAAGGCATCGAAAAAGTGCGGTCAATTTTCTGCACAAATTCGCATTGATGTGAATGGCCAACAACCGCGCGTGATTTTACTCAACCTGACCCTGCTTTAGCCCTCGAACCTACTGTTGAAGCAGAGGCTTGGGATTTATTGGACATTCAAGATGGTATCCCTAGTTTGGCGACCAAGACTCAATTAGAATTTATTCCGCAAGCGTTAAACCTGCAAAGTGTCGAACAGGCGATTTCCTTCCACAAAGGTTGTTACATCGGGCAGGGAAACCGTGGCGCGCGCAAATATCGTGGCGCAATAAACGCGCTTTTATTTATTTTCGCAACGCAAACGGAAAGTCTGCCAGACATCGGTTCGGCATTGGAAATGGCACTCGGCGACTACTGGCGAGCCACCGGCGCGCATCACAAGTGCGGTCAATTTTCACGGCGTTTTGTGGTTGCAGGCCGTGTTAAATGCGCCGTTGGAAGAAGGTCAGGCGTTCCGCTTTGCCGAACTGCCAAACCTTGCTCGACATGCAACCCTTGCCTTATGAGTTAAGCTGATGAAAAGTCGGATTGGTATTGAAGGCGGCGCATGCGCGGGATGTTTACCGCCAGCGTGTTGGATGTTTTTCTTGGATGAACAGATTCACTTGACGGCATCGTTAGTGTGATCTGCTGGGAGCCTTGTTCGGCGTGAATTTTCCTTCTAAACAAAAGGGCGAGTCCTGCGCCACAACAAAAACTACCTCAACGATAAACGCTACATGGGCTGGCACAGCCTGTTTACCACGGGCAATATCGTCAACAAAGACTTCGCTTTTATCAGCTACCTTTGAATTGGACGCCTTCGATCAGGGCAGCATTCGACGTTCGGGTATCGACTTTTACACGGTGTTAACCAACGTGGGAAGCGGTGAAGCAGAATATGTGAAAAATCCACGATGCCTTTGAGCAAATGGAAACCCTGCGTGCCACTCCGCTATGCCTTTCGTAGTCAAAAATGGTGGAAATCAACGGCAAAAATATTTAGACGTGGCGATTGCGGACAGTATTCCGTTACGTTTCTGTCAACAGTTGAGCTACAACAAAAATCATCGTCATTCTCACCCCGCCCATTGGATTACCGCAAAACGCCAACCAATCCGCTGATTTTTAAGGCTTTTTATCGCCGTTACCCAAAAACTGGTCAAACGCCCTGACCAACCGCTATGCCGACTATAACCGTGCAGTGGAAGACGTCATTCGTCTTAACGAACAAGGCGAAATCTTTGTCATTCGTCCTTCTGTCACACGCCTATTCGCCGTATTGAAAGCGACATCGCCAAAGTGCAGGGCGATGTATGACTTAGGGGTGAAAGATGCGAAAACGGTGATACCGGCATTAAAAACGGTATTTATCAGAGCCGTTTTAGAAGATAACACTTGCAGAGTGGTTTATCTTTTAGTAGAATTCACAGGCTTTAATCATGAAGCCGTTTAATGTAATCATTTATTAAACGGGTATTACGATATGTAATACTAACAATGTCTCCGATTTGGAGACTATATGACAGGTAGCTTGCCTCCTTTTCTTGTTGTTTTGATGTAAGAATTGTGATGGTGTTAGTTTTTATTAGCTAAATTTATTGGAGCTCTGGTCTCATGCAGAACCAAAAGAATCCGTATCCGCATCAAAGCGTTTGATCATCGTTTGATCGATCAATCTACAGCGGAGATCGTTGAAACAGCTAAACGTACCGGTGCGCAAGTACGTGGTCCGATTCCTTTACCAACTCGTAAAGAGCGTTTCACAGTATTGATTTCTCCACACGTAAATAAAGATGCGCGTGACCAATATGAAATCCGTACTCACAAACGTTTAGTTGATATTGTTGAGCCAACAGAAAAAACTGTTGATGCTTTAATGCGTTTAGACTTGGCGCCGGCGTTGACGTGCAGATCAGCCTAGGTTAATTAAGAGGTTATTACAATGATTGGTTTGAGTCGGTCGTGAAAGTCGGTATGACCCGTATCTTCAATGAAGATGGCGTGTCTGCACCGGTTACCGTTATCGAAATCGAAGCCAACCGCGTAACTCAAGTTAAAACTCTTGAAAACGATGGCTATACTGCAGTTCAAGTTACCACTGGTTCTAAAAAGCAAGTCGTGTAACGAAGCCTGAAGCGGGTCATTTCGTGAAAGCTGGCGTTGAAGCTGGTCGCGGTTTATGGGAATTTCGTACTGAAGGTGAAGAATTCACTTTAGGTCAAGAAATTAACGTTGACATCTTCGCAGATGTTAAAAAGTTGATGTTACCGGTACTTCTAAAGGTAAAGGTTTCCAAGGTGGTGTTAAACGTTGGAACTTCCGTACTCAAGATGCTACCCACGGTAACTCTTTTATCACATCGTGTTCTCGGTTCTATTGGTCAAAAACCAAACTCCGGGCCGTGTGTTTAAAGGTAAAAATGGCAGGACACTTAGGTAATGAACGTGTAACCGTTCAATCCCTTGAAAGTTGTTCGTGTAGATGCTGAGCGTAAATTGCTATTAGTAAAAGGTGCCGTTCCGGGTGCTACTGGTAGTGATGTTATCGTTAAGCCGGCAGTTAAAAGCATAGGTCTAGGAGATAGAGATGGAATTACAAGTTGTTGGTGCTAATGCACTCACTGTTTCTGAAACTACCTTCGGCCGTGAGTTTAACGAAGCGTTGATTCACCAAGTTGTTGTTGCTTATCGCGCAGGTGCTCGTCAAGGCTCTCGTGCACAAAAACTCGTGCTGAAGTGTCCGGTTCAGGTAAAAACCTGGCGTCAAAAGGTACTGGTCGTGCTCGTTCCGGTGATATCAAATCACCAATTTGGCGTTCTGGTGGTGTGACTTTCGCAGCGAAACCACAAGATCACAGCCAAAAAGTGAACAAGAAAATGTACTGCGGTGCAATCAAGAGCATTCTTTCCGAGCTTGTTCGTCAAGATCGTTTTAGTTGATTGTTGATAAATTTGAAATTGATGCACCAAAAACCAAAGTATTAGTACAAAAAAATTAAAAAGAATTAGCACTTGAAGATGTGTTAATCATCACAGCAAGTTTAGATGAAAATCTGTTCTTGGCAGACGTAACTTATACAAAGTAGATGTTCGTGATGCTCAAGGTATTGATCCGGTAAGTTTAATTGCTTTCGATAAAGTAGTTGTAACTGTGGATGCTGTGAAGCAAATTGAGGAGATGTTAGCATGAGTCAAGAACGTTTGCTAAAAGTGCTTAAAGCACCACATGTCTCTGAGAAAAGCAACAAATAACGCTGAGAAGTCAAACACAATCGTTTTCAAAGTCGCTTTAGATGCGAATAAAGTAGAAATTGCTAATGCAGTAGAGCAACTTTTTGAAGTGAAAGTGGATTCCGTTCGTACCGTTGTGGTGAAAGGTAAAACTAAACGCCGTGGTGCTAAGATGGGACGTCGCAGTGACTGGAAAAAAGCTTATGTTACACTTCAAGAAGGACAATCTTTGGACTTCGTTGAAGGCGCAGCAGAGTAATTACGGAGGGTAGAAGATAATGGCTATCGTTAAATGTAAGCCGACCTCCGCTGGTCGTCGTCATGTTGTTAAAGTTGTTAACCATGAATTGCACAAAGGTAAACCTTTCGCAGCGCTTTTTAGATACTAAATCTAAAACTGGTGGTCGTAACAACTATGGTCGTATTACTACTCGTCACATCGGTGGCGGTCTAAAGCAACACTATCGTTTAATTGATTTTAAAACGTAATAAATTAGACATTCCTGGTGTTGTTGAACGTTTAGAATACGATCCGAATCGTTCTGCAAATATTGCTTTAGTGCTTTTATAAAGACGGTGAACGTCGTTATATCTTAGCACCTAAAGGTTTGGCTGCAGGTGATCAAATCCAAGCGGGTGCACATGCGCCAATTAAAAGTTGGTAACTCATTACCAATGCGTAATATCCCGGTTGGTTCTACCGTACATAACGTTGAATTAAAAACCAGGCAAGGGCGGTCAAATTGCTCGTTCAGCCGGTGCTTATGTACAGATCATTGCCCGTGAAGGTAACTATGTGACTTTACGTCTCCGTTCTGGTGAGATGCGTAAAGTATTAGCTGAATGTTCTGCCACCATTGGTGAAGTAGGCAACTCAGAGCATATGCTTCGCGTATTGGGTAAAGCTGGTGCTAACCGCTGGAGAGGTGTACGCCCTACAGTTCGTGGTACCGCAATGAACCCAGTAGATCACCCGCACGGTGGTGGTGAAGGTCGTAACTTTGGTAAACACCCAGTAACACCTTGGGGCGTTCAAACTAAAGGTAAGAAAACTCGCTATAACAAACGTACTGATAAATATATCGTACGTCGTCGTGGTAAATAATTTTAATTAAATAAGAGGATAAGCCATGCCACGTTCTCTCAAGAAAGGTCCTTTCCTTGACCCACACTTGTTGAAGAAGGTAGAGAAGGCGGTGGAAAGCGGGGATAAAAACCAATTAAAACTTGGTCCCGTCGTTCAATGATCATTCCATCAATGATTGGATTGACCATCGCAGTCCATAATGGTCGTCAGCATGTTCCTGTTTATGTTTCTGATGAAATGATCGGTCATAAATTAGGGCGAATTTGCACCGACTCGTACTTACCGCGGTCACGCTGCGGACAAGAAAGCTAAGAAGTAAGGGGTAAAAGATGGAAACTATTGCAAAAACATCGTTACGCTCGCACTTCAGCGCAAAAAGCTCGCTTTAGTTGCGGATTTAATCCGTGGCAAGAAAGTGGCTCAAGCATTAGAAATTCTTACTTACACGAATAAAAAGCATCTGCTTTAGTGAAGAAAGTTCTTGAGTCAGCGATTGCTAATGCTGAGCACAATGACGGTGCAGATATCGATGATCTTAAAGTTGCGAAGATTTTCGTAGATGAAGGTCCAAGCATGAAACGTGTTATGCCACGTGCTAAAGGTCGTGCAGATCGTATTTTAAAACGTACAAGCCACATTACTGTGGTTGTGTCAGATCGTTAATCGTAGAGGAATAACAATGGGTCAAAAAGTACATCCACATGGTATTCGCCCTAGGTATTGTAAAACCTTGGAGCTCTACTTGGTTTGCGAATACACAAGACTTCGCTGACAATCTTGAAGGCGATTTCAAAGTACGTCAATTCTTAAACAAAGAATTAGCGAATGCTTCCGTTTCACGTATCACTATTGAACGTCCAGCGAAAAAGTATTCGTGTAACTATTCACACAGCTCGCCCGGGTATCGTTATTGGTAAAAAAGGCGAAGATGTTGAAAAATTGCGTAATGCAGTGGCAAAAATCGCAGGCGTTCCAGCGCAAATCAACATTGCTGAAGTGAAAAAACCTGAATTAGATGCAAAATTAGTTGCAGACAGTATCGCTTCACAATTAGAACGTCGTGTTATGTTCCGTCGTGCTATGAAGAAAGCGGTACAAAACGCAATGCGTTTAGGCGCTAAAGGTATCAAAGTTGAAGTTAGCGGACGTTTGGGCGGTGCCGAAATTGCTCGTTCTGAATGGTATCGTGAAGGTCGTGTACCTCTACATACATTACGTGCGGACATCGACTATAACACTGCAGAAGCTCATACTACATACGGCGTAATCGGCGTTAAAGTATGGATCTTCAAAGGTGAGATTCTTGGTGGAATGGCTCGCGCTAGCGCAACCGGAACAACAACCCGCCGACAAGCCTAAAAAGGCTCCGCGCGGTAAAGGTCGTAAGTAAGGAGAATCGCTAAATGTTGCAAACCAAAAACGTACAAAATTCCGTAAAGTTCACAAAGGCCGTAACCGTGGTATCGCGGGCGGTACAGAAGTTAGCTTCGGTACTTTCGGTTTAAAAAAGCAGTTGGTCGTGGTCGTTTAACTGCGCGTCAAATTGAAGCCGCTCGTCGTGCTACTGACACGTGCAGTAAAACGTCAAGGTAAAATCTGGATTCGTGTATTCCCGGATAAACCAATTACTGAAAAACCATTAGAAGTCCGTATGGGTAAAGGTAAAGGTAACGTTGAGTACTGGGTAGCCTTAATCCAGCCGGGTAAAGTTCTCTATGAAATGGATGGTGTGTCTGAAGAGATCGCAAGAGAGGCATTTGCTTTAGCAGCTGCTAAATTGCCAATTAAGACCACTTTCGTAACTAAGACGGTGATGTAATGAAAGCTCAAGAACTACGTACAAAAAGTGTTGAAGAGCTGAATGCTGAATTGGTTAACTTGTTAGGTGAGCAATTCAGTTGCGTATGCTAAGCGACCACCGGTCAGCTTCAACAAACCCATCAGTTAAAAACAAGTGCGTCGTAGTATTGCACAAATTAAAACTGTTCTAACCGAAAAGGCGGGTGAGTAATGACTGATAAAATTCGTAGCGTGCAAGGTCGTGTAGTAAGTGACAAGATGGAGAAATCTTTCGTTGTTGCTATTGAACGCAAGGTTAAACACCCACTTTATGGTAAGTTTATCCGTCGCACAACTAAACTACATGTGCACGATGAAAATAACGAAGCTAAATTAGGTGATTTAGTAGAAGTTCGCGAATGTCGTCCGATTTCTAAAACTAAATCATGGACTTTAGTTCGTGTAGTTGAGAAAAGCAGTAATTGCTTAATTAACGACAAAAAGTAATAAAATAAAAGCCAATAGCGTAAAGCTATTGGCTTTTTATTTAGTGCAGTTAAAATTTTACAAAATTTTAACTGCACTTTTAGGAACTAGATTTCGCAAAGAAGTATACTTCTTTTTAGCTGTTATTGACATAACACCTAAAACAAATTATCAAACAAAGTGTTAGCTTGTATTCAATCTATTTATTTAATTTTTGGAGGTTTTAATTTATGGGATGGCTTGAATGGATCGTGCGTCGGTGCTGGTGTCTTAGTTCTGCTGAGCGATCATAGGATATTTTATTGAGAAAAAAAGAAAAGGCGGGAAAAAGGCTGACCGTAAGATGTCCTAAATGTGGCGCAGATAACGCGATAAAAAGGTTATATGATGAAGATACTCGCGCCATATGTCTTTATGGCATTATCAATGAAGACGGGCGTAGAATGGAGAGTTGGAAAATAGATTTCGAAAACGTAACAGGATGTACACAGTGCGATTATCGAACCTCTAAGGTTAGGGGCTTACGATCATAACGTGAAGGAGATTGCAGATGAGGGATATGGATGTCCAAAATGTGATAAGAGCAATTCTGTTTATCTTAGGATGTCAAAATAGTCGAACGCTACCCTGCAAATAAAGAGGTCACAGAAAACCACTTCATCAGGCAAAAGTAAAAACCCGTTTTATCAAAGTGATGAAAGTGATAGAAGACGAAACCTACGCTTGTAAGAACTGTGATTTTACTAGCGTGGCAACAGTAACCAGAGAGTTAGACTAATGATTAATTTAGAAAAACCTAGTGCTAAACAAGTTAAGCATTATCTGGCAAAGCATGAAACGCTAGAAAATTATGTATTACAAGAAAAAGCATTAGAGAAGCTATTTAATTTATTTCCACATAATACGGATATTAATGATATTTTGCTTAAATCATCAACATTAAATGATTTTTATAGCACTAATATTTTAATACTTATGCCGTAGCAAGCATATTTTAGCGATTCCAAATTTAGATAACCGCTTAAAAACAAGGCGATATTTCTTTAGTGGATGAAATTAAAGAAGTGACCATGAGTGATGGTAAGAAAAGAGATTTCTATTCTTTTTGCTACCAAATATTGTAGCCACCATAATCCAATTGATTTTTCCTATCTATGATAGCTATGTAGAGAAAGTGCTCTGTTATTTTTAATAAAAATAGATAATTTTTCATCGTTTAAAAGACAGAGCTGAAAAGATTATAGAAAATTTAAAGAGATTTTATTAGACTTTCAGAGATATTATAAATTAAAGGGGTTTACATTAAAAGAAATTGATCGCTATCTCTGGTTGTTAGGCAAGGAAATTTTCCCAAGATATAAAAACTGATAAGCTTCTCTAATGTAATAATTCGTTTCATTTTTCTAACCCTTATTTTTCATTCGATGAATTTGGGTGTATGGGGATATTTTTATAATTCTAAAAACTGCGGTAAATTTCAACCGCACTTTTAGCAAACGGCTTTAAGAAGAGGAAGGCAAATTATCGTTGCCTTTCTTTTTTTCTTTTGATAGAATCCTGCACCTGCCCGCCGTTCTGTTTTGACTGTGCGGACAGGTTCGTCCCGCAAGGGTGGTTTTTAATTTAACGGAGCACTAATATGATCCAAGAACAGACTATGCTGGATGTTGCTGACAATTCAGGCGCTCGCAGCGTAATGTGTATCAAGGTTCTAGGTGGATCGCACCGTCGTTATGCTGCTATTGGCGACATTATCAAAGTTACTGTAAAAGAAGCAATTCCGCGCGGTAAAGTAAAAAGGTGATGTGTTAAAAGCGGTTGTTGTGCGCACCAAGAAGGGTGTTCGTCGCCCAGATGGATCAGTTATTCGTTTCGATGGTAATGCTTGTGTCATTTTAAATAATAACACTGAGCAACCAATCGGTACTCGTATTTTTTTGGACCGGTGACTCGTGAACTTCGTTCTGAGAAATTCATGAAGATCATTTCTTTAGCTCCAGAAGTACTGTAAGGAGAATGTAATGGCTGCAAAAATCCGTCAAAATGATGAAGTAATTGTGCTTACCGGCAAAAGCAAAGGTAAGCGCGGTAAGGTAACAAAAAGTGTTATCTAACGGTAAAGTGATTGTTGAAGGTGTAAATATCATCACTAAACATGAAAAACCAGTACCCTGCATTAGGTAAAGAGGGTGGTTTAGTGAAGAAAGAAGTCTGCAATTGATGTATCAAATGTTGCAATTTTTAACCCGAAAACAAACAAAGCTGACCGAGTAGGTTTTTAGATTTGAAGACGGCAAAAAAAGTACGTTTCTTCAAATCTAACAATGAAATTATTTAATAATAAACTGGAGTAATGCGATGGCGAAACTGCATGATTACTAGAGAGCAAGTAGTAAATGAATTGAAAACGAAATTCAACTACTCGTCTGTCATGCAAGTCCCACGAATCGAAAAAGATAACCCTGAATATGGGTGTGGGTGAAGCATTGACCGATAAAAAAATTGCTAGATAATGCAGTAGCAGATTTAGCAAAAGCAATTAGCGGTCAAAAACCTTTGGTTACTAAAGCTCGTAAATCTGTTGCTGGCTTTTAAAAATCCGTCAGGGATATCCAATCGGTTGTAAAGTGACACTACGTGGTGAACGTATGTGGGAGTTCTTAGAACGTTTAATTACAATTGCTGTTCCACGTATTCGTGACTTCCGCGGTTTGAGCGCGAAATCTTTGATGGTCGTGGAAATTACAGTATGGGTGTGCGTGAGCAAATCATCTTCCTGAAATCGACTACGATAAAGTAGATCGTGTACGTGGTTTAGATATTACTATTACAACCACAGCTAAGAGTGATGAAGAAGGTCGAGCACTATTGGTCGCTTTTAATTTCCCATTCCGTAAGTAAGGCAGGTTATAAATGGCTAAACAATCAATGAAAGCTCGCGATGTAAAAACGCGTGAAATTGGCTGAAAAATTCTATGCTAAACGTGTAGAATTAAAAAGATTATTTCTGACGTTAATGCTCTGACGAAGATCGTTGGAACGCTGTGTTAAAGTTACAAACTTTACCACGTGATTCTAGCCCTAGTCGTCAACGTAACCGTTGCCGTCAAACTGGACGTCCTCACGGCGTTCTTCGTAAGTTTGGTTTAAGTCGTATTAAGGTTCGTGAAGTCATGCGCGTGAAATCCCGGGTCTTAAGAAAAGCAAGTTGGTAATTTACCACTTTAATTTGGAATCGGAGTAAAAAGCACAATGAGTATGCAGATCCTATCGCAGATATGTTGACTCGTATTCGTAACGGTCAGTCGCGAATAAAGTTGCGATCAGTATGCCTTCATCCAAGCTAAAAGTGGCAATTGCCAATGTATTAGCTAGCGAAGGTTATATCGAAAGCGTTAAAGTAGTTGAAGGTGTAAAACCTGAATTGGAAATTACGTTAAAATATTTCCAAGGAAAACCGGTTGTAGAGAGTATTCAGCGTATTAGTCGCCCTGGTCTTCGTATTTACAAACGTAAAGACGAATTACCGAAAAGTAATGGGTGGTCTAGGTATTGCTGTTGTATCTACATCTAAAGGTGTAATGACTGACCGTGCAGCTCGTCAAGCGGGTTTAGGCGGTGAGATCATTTGTTATGTAGCTTAATGGAGAGGTAGGATAATGTCTCGTGTTGCAAAAGCACCTGTTAGTATTCCTGCCGGCGTTGAGGTAAAACTTAACGGACAGTTGCTAACAATTAAAAGGTCAAAAATGGTGAGTTATCTCGCTCTATTCATCATTCAGTAGAAGTTAAACATGAAAATAACGAATTGACATTTTCACCACGTGAGGGTGTTGAGGGCGGTAATGCGCAGTCTGGTACTGCGAGAGCGCTAGTTAATTCTATGGTTATTGGCGTTACTGAAGGATTTACAAGAAAACTACAATTAGTTGGTGTAGGTTATAGAGCACAAATTAAAGGAAACGCTGTTGCTTTAAGTCTTGGATTTTCTCATCCTGTTGAGCATGTTTTACCTGCAGGAATTACTGCTGAATGTCCTTCTCAAACTGAAATTGTTTTGAAAGGTTCAGATAAACAGTTAATTGGTCAAGTTGCTGCAGATATTCGTGCTTATCGTCGCCCTGAGCCGTATAAAGGTAAAGGGTACGCTACGCTGATGAAGTGGTGCGTATAAAGAAGCTAAGAAGAAATAATTAAGGTAACACTATGGATAAGAAATCAGCTCGTATCCGTCGTGCGGCTCGTGCGCGTCATATGATGAGAGAGCAGGGTGTAACTCGTTTAGTTGTTCACCGTACTCCACGCCATATTTACGCCCAAGTCATCGCACCAAACGGTTCGGAAGTGCTTGCGGCTGCTTCTACTGTTGAGAAAGCAATTAAAGAGCAAGTGAAATATACCGGAAATAAAGATGCTGCTGCAGTTGTAGGTAAGGCCGTTGCAGAAAGAGCATTAGCAAAAGGCATTAAAGGCGTAGCTTTTGATCGTTCTGGTTTTAAATATCATGGCCGTATCCAATCTTTAGCGGATGCAGCCCGTGAAGCTGGTCTACAGTTCTAATTGAGGTAATTTGAGATGTCAAACATCGAAAAACAAGCTGGTGAACTGCAAGAGAAGCTAATTGCGGTAAACCGCGTATCTAAAACTGTAAAGGGTGGTCGTATCATGAGCTTTACCGCATTGACTGTGGTAGGTGATGGTAATGGCCGAGTAGGTTTTGGATATGGTAAAGCACGTGAAGTTCCTGCAGCTGATTCAAAAAGCAATGGAAAAAGCACGTCGTAACATGGTTAATGTGGCTTTAACAGAAGGTACGTTACAACATCCTGTAAGGGTACTCATACTGGTTCGCGTTTTTATCGCGACCGGCGAGTGAGGGTACCGAGTATCATTGCCGGCGGTGCGATGCGTGCCGTGTTAGAGGTTGCTGGAGTCCGTAACGTATTGTCAAAAAGCATATGGTTCAACTAACTCAATCAATGTTGTTCGCGCAACTATTGATGCTTTAGCAAATATGAAAATCACCAGAAATGGTTGCTCGCTAAACGTGGTAAATCAGTTGATGAAATTTTTGGGGTAATTGATAATGGCTAAAAACTATTAAAGTAACACAGGTTCGTAGTTCTATTGCTCGTTTACCGAAGCATAAAAGCTACACTACGTGGTCTTGGTCTTCGCCATATGCATCATACTGTTGAGTTAATTGATACCCAGCAGTACGAGGAATGATTAACCAAATTTCATATATGGTTAAAGTGGAGGAGTAATAGATGCGTTTAAATACTCTATCTCCGGCTGAAGGTGCTAAGCATAGTGCTAAACGTCTTGGTCGTGGTATCGGTTCTGGTTTAGGTAAAACCGGTGGACGTGGTCATAAAGGTCAAAAATCCCGTACCGGCGGTGGTGTTCGTCGCGGATTTGAAGGTGGACAAATGCCTTTATACCGTCGTTTACCCTAAATTTGGTTTTTACCTCAATGAAATCTGCAGTAACAGCAGAAGTTCGTTTAGATGACCCTAAATAAAATTGAAGGTGGCATCGTAACTCTAGAAACATTAAAAGCGACTAATGTTTTAACTAAGGATATTCAATTTGCTAAAGTAATTTTGGCAGGTGAAGTTAAGTCTAAAGTAGTAGTTCGCGGATTAGGTGTTACTAAAGGTGCTAGGCGACAATTGAGTACCGCAGGCGGTTCAATCGAGGAATAATTAATGGCTAAGCAACCAGGCTATCAAGCAAGAAGTACGCAAGGCGGAAAAAGTGAGCTTAAGAATAGATTGTTATTTGTTTTAGGTGCACTGATAGTTTTTCCGTATTGGTTCGTTCATTCCGGTTCCTGGTATAGATGCTGCCGTATTGGCTCAGTTAATTGAACAACAAAAAGGCACCATCATTGATATGTTTAACATGTTCTCTGGTGGTGCACTGAGTCGAGCTTCTATTTTTGCTTTGGGTATTATGCCTTATATTTCAGCATCAATTATTATCCAACTATTAGCCCTCAGTTCATCCAGCACTGGCAGAACTAAGAAAAGAAGGTGAATCTGGTCGGCGTAAAATTAGTAAGTATACACGTTATTCAACAGTTGTTCTTGCTACTTTACAAGCGGTAGGTATTTCAACAGGTTTACCTAATATGTTACCGGGGTTAGTTCCTAATTTAGGATTTAGCTTCTATTTTACCGCGGTAATTAGTTTGGTCACCGGACCATGTTTTTAATGTAGTTAGGTGAGCAAATTACAGAGCGTGGTATTGGTAATGGTATTTCTTTGATTATTTTTTTGCAGGTATTGCTGCTGGTTTACCCGTCGCTGTAGGTCAAACGATTGAGCAAGCTCGCCTTGGTCAAATGCATTTTCTTGTTCTTTTATTGATAGCTGTTATTGTTTTTTTGCAGTTACTTATTTTGTCGTTTTTGTCGAAAGAGGGCGAGACGAATCAAAGTAGAATATGCTAAGCGCCAACAAAGGCAGACAAATTTTGGGTGGACACTTCCATCTTCCGTTAAAAGTGAATATGGCAGGTGTGATTCTCGCAATTTTTGCATCGAGTATAATACTCTTTCAGCAACATTAACTCAATGGGTTGGACAAGGCTCAAGTTTAGAATGGTTAACTGATTTATCAATGTTATTACATCCTGGACAGCCGTTATACTTAGTTATATATGCCGTGGCAATTATTTTCTTTAGCTTTTTCTATACTGCAATGCAATATAATCCTCGGGATACAGCAGATAACTTGAAAAAGTCAGGTGCATTTATACCTGGAATTAGACCAGGGGAACAAACATCTCGATATATTGATAAGATCATGACTAGATTGACCCTTATTGGGGGATTATATGTCACATTCGTTTGTTTGGTTCCTTATATCATGACATCTGCTTGGAATGTTCAATTCTATTTCGGTGGTACATCTTTGCTGATTGTTGTGGTGGTTATTATGGATTTCATCGTACAGATTCAAAGTCATTTAATGTCTACAAAATATGAGTCTGCGTTGAAAAAAGCAAACCTTAAAGGTTTTTGGACAATAGTCCAGTTATAAAAAGGGATAAGCAATGAAAGTTCGTGCTTCCGTTAAGAAATTATGTCGTAACTGTAAAATTGTTAAACGTGAGGGAGTTGTTCGTGTACTTTGTAACGATCCCAAACATAAACAACGCCAAGGTTAATTGATATTTTTCTTGCAAAGAACCGGTTGAGTAATTATACTACTCAGCTCATTTTATTTCCTTGACACTCTGTTTGAGTATCCTGAAAACGGGCTTTTCAAGATCAGGGTGTCAAATTAATTAATATAGGAGTGCATAGTGGCCCGTATGTGCAGGCATTAACATTCCTGATCATAAACACACCTGTAATCGCTTTAACTGCAATTTACGGTATCGGTAAGACTCGTTCAAAAGCATTTGTGCTGCATGGGTATTGCTGAAGATGTTAAGATCAGCGAATTGTCTGAAGAGCAGATTGACAAACTGCGTGACGAAGTTGGTAAAAATTTACCGTTGAAGGTGATTTACGCCGTGAAGTAACACTAAACATCAAGCGTCTTAGACTTGGGTTGTTATCGTGGTTTACGTCATCGTCGTAAGTTTACCTGTACGTGGTCAACGTACTAAAACCAATGCGCGTACCCGTAAGGGTCCACGTAAGCCGATCAAAAATAGTCGGGGTAAATAAAGAATGGCTAAAAACACCAATTCGTGCACGTAAACGTGTAAAAAGCAAATTGTGGATGGCGTTGCACATATTCACGCATCTTTCAATAATACAATCGTTACTATTACTGACCGTCAGGAAATGCTCTAGCATGGGCAACCGCAGGTGGTTCAGGTTTCCGTGGTTCTCGTAAATCCATCCCGTTCGCTGCGCAGTTGCTCGCAGAACGTTGTGCTGAAATCGTTAAAGAGTTCGGCTTAAAGAACTTGGAAGTTATGGTTAAAGGTCCGGGTCCGGGTCGTGAATCAACAATCCGTGCATTGAATGCGGCGGGTTTCCGTATCACGAATATTACTGATGTGACTCGATTCCTCATAACGGTTGTCGTCCACCGAAAAAAACGTCGTGTTTAATGACGTAATAGGATAGTTGGAGAAAAGAAAATGGCAAGATATTTGGGTCCTAAACTCAAGCTCAGCCGTCGTGAAGGTACTGATTTATTTCTTCATCAGGCGTTCGTGCGATTGATTCGAAAATGTAAAATTGATACAGCACCTGGTCAACATGGTGCTCGTAAACCGCGTTTGTCTGACTATGGTAGTCAGTTACGTGAGAAACAAAAAGTTCGCCGTATGTACGGTATCTTAGAACGTCAGTTCCGTAACTATTACAAAGAAGCGAAATCGCCTAAAAAGGCAATACTGGTGAGAACTTATTGGTATTGTTAGAAGGTCGCTTGGATAATGTTGTTATCGTATGGGATTTGCTGCAACTCGTGCTGAAGCTCGTCAGTTAGTGAGTCATAAAGGCAATTGTTGTGAATGGTCGTGGTGAACATTCCATCTTTCCAAGTTTCAGTTGATGATGTAATTGCTGTTCGTGAAAAATCTAAAAACAAGCACGCATTAAAAAGCATCGTTAGAGTTAGCAGAACAGAAAAGAAAAACCAACTTGGTTGGATGTTGATGCTGCTAAAATGGAAGGTGTATTTCAAAACGTGTTCCTGAGCGTTCTGATTTATCAGCAGACATTAATGAACATCTGATCGTTGAGCTCTACTCCAAATAATGTGTAGTGCTTAGAAGCAAAGAGAGGATAAAATGCAGGGTTCTGTTACAGAATTTTTAAAACCACGCCTAGTTGATATTGAACAAGTTAGTTCAACACAGGCGAAGATTATCTTAGAGCCATTAGAGCGTGGTTTCGGTCATACTCTAGAAATGCATTACGCCGTATTCTTCTATCTTCAATGCCAGGTTGTGCTGTAACTGAGGTAGAGATTGATGGTGTTTTGCATGAATATAGTAGCAAAGAAGGCGTACAGGAAGATATTCTTGAAGTGCTTTTAAACTTAAAAGGTTTAGCTGTAAAAGTACAAAATAAAGATGATGTTCTTCTAACCCTTACTAAATCTGGAATTGGCCCTGTTGTTGCTGCAGATATTACCCATGATGGTGATGTTGAAATTGTAAATCCTGAGCATGTTATTTGCCACTTAACTGACGAGAATGCATCAATTAACATGCGTATTCGTGTGCAACGTGGTAGAGGATATGTGCCTGCATCAGCTCGTGTTCAAAATCAGGATGAAGATCGCCCAATTGGTCGTTTATTAGTAGATGCTTGTTATAGCCCAATTGACCGTATTGCTTACAATGTTGAAGCTGCACGTGTTGAACAGCGTACCGATTTAGATAAATTGGTTATTGAGCTAGAAACAAATGGAACTATTGATCCTGAAGATGCGATTCGTCGTGCAGACAACAATTTTAGCAGAACAACTTGATGCATTCGTTGATTTGCGAGATGTTCGTCAACCTGAAATTAAGGAAGAAAAACCAGAATTCGATCCGATTCTGCTTCGTCCTGTTGATGATTTAGAGTTGACAGTTCGTTCTGCTAACTGTTTGAAAGCAGAAACAATTCACTATATCGGTGATTTAGTTCAACGTACAGAAGTTGAGTTATTAAAAACACCTAATCTGGGTAAGAAATCACTTACTGAAATTAAGGATGTGCTCGCTTCAAGAGGCTTATCACTAGGTATGCGCCTTGAAAATTGGCCACCAGCAAGTATTGCTGAAGACTAGTTTGGTCGTAGGTTTAAGATTTTTCTGAGAAGGATAAGGTTATGCGCCATCGTAAGAGTGGTCGTCAACTCAACCGTAATAGCAGTCATCGCCAGCGATGTTTCGTAATATGGCAAGTTCTTTGATTAGTCATGAGATTATCAAAACAACTTTTGCCAAAAGCAAAAAGAATTACGTCGAGTAGTTGAACCGTTAATTACTTTAGCAAAAAGTAGATAGTGTGGCAAATCGTCGCCTGCTTTTAGCTCGTACACGCAACACTGAAACTGTTGCTAAATTATTTAATGAATTAGGACCACGTTTTGCACAACGTGCAGGTGGTTACACCCGCATTCTTAAATGTGGTTTTCCGTGCAGGCGATAATGCACCAATGGCTTACATTGAATTAGTTGATCGTCCTGAAGTTTCTTCTGAAGAAGTAGCAGTGGAATAAAAGTTCATTCTACTAAAACTAGAGACTGAAGGCTGTATAGTCTTCAGTCTTTTTACTCATTAATTTGGATTTCAAAAATGACAAAGAAAAAGTAAAACTTGGTAGTAATACAATTGCCTTAAATAAACGCGCTAGACATGATTACTTTATTGAAGATGAAATCGAAGCAGGGCTTGAGCTACAAGGTTGGGAAGTAAAGTCTATACGAGCAGGTAAGGTAAATATAGTGATAGCTATGTTATTTTCAAAAATGGTGAAGCCTTTTGTTTGGCTCAATGATACAACCTCTCAGCGTAGCTTCTACACATATTGTTTGTGATCCGAGTCGTACACGTAAGTTGCTCTTAAAAACAACGTGAGTTAGATTCTTTATTTGGGAAAACAAACTGAGATGGATTTACGTTGATTGCGCTTTCTTTATATTGAAAGGTGCCTGGGCTAAAATCAAAATTGGTTTAGCGAAAGGGAAGAAGCAACATGATAAGCGTGATGATATCAAAGAACGTGAGTGGCGCGTTGCGAAAGATCGTATTATGAAGAATTCAAATAAAAATAAAGGTTAACTAATATAAAAATAACCCAAATTTTGAGATTTGGGTTATTTATAACTGATTATTTAAATAAGCGTCTGCTTCGATGGATTTCAACGCGTTTGAATTGACTGATTAAAACGAAGAGGAATATCAGTAAATACACTGCAAATATCACCACAATCCATTGTGCCATGAAAGCCCTAGCCAAGACCATACTTCGTCACTGCAAGAACCTGTGGGATGAAATAAGACCGGGAACCATTGATCCAATGGTAAGGTTTGTGGAAATTCAGGTAGTAAGAACATTGATTCCAAGGTGCCGGGTGGAGTTGGTAGTCGACGTGTTTGATCGAAATAACAATCCTTTGACCGCACTTAAAAAGCAACGATTAACGCCAATACGCGCATGATTAAAAACGTGGAGCAATTAGGCCGATTATGCCGGAAAAGGCGATACCAAATAATGCCACACGTTCATAACACACATTACGCAGGGATGTAAGCCCATGCCATACTGGAAATAAAGTGTGGTGCCTTCTAACGCTAATGCTGAAATCAATAACAATAACCAACCGGAACGTTGGACGGAAAGTGTTTTGGAAAAATGTAGCATTGCTGTTTTTCCTCTCTATTTTAATTAACCTTCAAATTTATTAAATTGGCATAATTAAACCTAAATTGGCTAGCCAAAATAGTCATTGATGGCAAAAATATATTCTACGGCAAATAAACCTACTAAAGACAGCACAATGGTATAAGGCAATGCCATGTAAACCATTCTACCATAAGATAGGTTAATTAGGGGGGCGAGTGATGATGTCAACAGGAATAAGAACGCCGCTTGTCCGTTTGGTGTTGCAACGGAAAGCAAGTTAGTTCCGGTATTAATTGCAACAGCTAACAACTCAAATTGATGTGGCGGGATAATGTTCGCAGATAATGCGTTTTCGCTTCGTTAATGTACACCGTTGCCACAAATACGTTATCGGAAATAGCAGAAAGTAAACCATTGAAAGCATAAAAATAGGGTGAGTTGAGTACTTTCTTCTGCCGATAGAACATAATGAATAATTGGTGCGAAAAGCTTTTTGGTCGATAATAACAGCAACAATCGTGAAGAATACGACTAACAGTGCGGTAAACGGTAAGGATTCTTGGAATGCTTTACCCAATGCGTGTTCGCTGGTAATGCCACAGAACGAGGTGCATAGAATGATAATACTTAATCCGATTAAACCCACTGAAGCCAAGTGGAAAGCCAATCCAATAATTAACCAAACTCCAATTATTGCTTGGATAATGAGTTTCAAACGTTCTGTTTGGTCAGTTTTTCATATTGGCACGATCAAAATCAGCTCAGAACTTCCCAGACTTTTTGTGGTAATTTTGCTCCGTAGCCAAACAAGTGAAATTTTTCTAACAAGACACAGGTTAAGATACCACAAATAAATACGGGCACAGTCACCGGTGCCATACGGAAGAAGAATTCAACAAAGTTCCAACCTGCTTGATCGGCAATAATTAAATTTTGAGGCTCACCCACCATGGTCATTACTCCGCCTAAAGCTGTACCAACGCCGCATGCATCATTAGCCGCGTAAAAAGGCGCGGAATTGTTCCTAAGGTTTCATGATGGTTACCGATTTTTCGTCATTAGTGATATCTGTAGAATCGTAAAATGTCCCACCGGAAGCAACTTTGTGATATACACCGTAAAAATCCCCATGGCGACATCTGATAATTACCGCAACGACGGTTAATGCATCTAAAAAGGCAGATAAAACAGTCGCACTAAAAAGCAAAAATGCCAATGATAAGATCAGTGCTTTTGAGCGAATATTGAGTAATAACTTGGTGAAGACAAAGAGCAATAATTGCTTCGACGAAGTAAATGCCTGCTACCATAAAACATTAATAACAAAAATTACTTCAAAATTAGCGAAGACTTCTGCTTTATGTGTTCCGGTTTTGTCATACCGATAATGATTGCTTCAATGGCAAGCAAACCACTGGGTTGTAACGGGTAGCATTTTAATGCCATACCCAAGGTAAAAATAAATTCAACAACTAATAAACCAACCGGCCCAAAAAGGGAGTGATGAAAAATAAAAATCGGGTTGAGGATAAGAAAGGTAATGATGGTGATTTTGTACCAATCCGGACTGGTTCCCAAAAAGTTTTTAAGAAATGCTTGTGTATAACCACGATCATCCATAAATGATGTCCCCACATCGAATATCAAATAACGCTAAACGACGCTATTCTAGTTAAATTAAATTTCAACTGTGTCAAAAATCCTAAATGATGTCAATGAATTTGCCAAATAATTATCTCATTGTAATGTCTAGCAGTTTCAACGATAATAAGGACGCTGTTATTGCTTATTGAACAAGAATCTTATGAATAATACCCTCCTCTCCTAAAGGCACAAAGTCCTGCGCACTTTAGCTGAAGAATATATTGTGAAGAGCATTTGAGTCATCATTTTCCACCAGGATCAGATTTTACCGGCAGAGCGGGAATTAGCAGATAAAATTGGTGTGACGCGCACCCATTACGTGAAGTGTTACAACGCTTAGCGCGAGATGGTTGGTTAAATATCCAAATACGGTAGGCTGACAAAAAGTCAATGATATTTGAAACCTCCGGTTTAAATATCCTCAGAAACCATGATTCAATTGGATGGCACTCGTCAGCCTTCGCTTATTGCAAAATATGCGTTCGGCGCGTACCGATATTTCTATGATTTACATTCCCAAAGCTTTTAGACGGCGCCGGAACAATCTTTACGCATTTACAACCATTAGATACATTACAAGATACTGCGGAAGATTACACAAAATTTGACTCATGACGTCTTCCGTAATCTTGCGTTTGCTTCTGCAATCCGGTGTATGGTTTAATTTTCAATAGTTTCAAGAATTTGTATTCCCATATTGGCATGTTTTACTTCAAAATGCAGAAGCACGCCTTTGGCAAAGCGTTTTTATGCAAATTTGACGGACATGTTTGCCAACGCCAATCCATCGATGAGGTAGCACCTGCGTATGCAGTATGCGGCAAGGACAGCGGAGCGATTTGGGCAAGTATGCAGACGCACACTACCAGAGAATTTTCGCAGCAGAGTCGCTTAAGGAAATGCACTGTGAGTCGGCTAGCTTTATCCTATAAAAACGTGGTTAAAAATAACCGCACTTTTTAATCTCAGTAGCTTTGTCCAGCCTGTTGTGGCTAAGTCCATTTTACCTTGATGCAAAAGAATAATCGTCGGTGTTACATTCACACCCCATTGATTTGCTAGTGCACCATGGGGATTAGTTGACAGTCGTAAATTCGTATTGATGTTCCTTTAAGATAATCAGTGACATCCTGCGTAGAACCAGAGCGTAAGGCAATGGAAACGACAGGATAGCCTTCTTTTGCCAGCGCGCTTAATTGTCGGCGAGGTGGACGGCAATAACCACACCAGGTTCTAAAAATAGACACAGTGGGTTTGTCCTGCGCCAGTTGGTAGAAAAACGGATTCCCTTTGTAAATCGTATAATGCCGTTGCGTTAATATTTTTCCGGCACAGTCGGTTTACGAATAAAAATCCATGAGGGTTACTCATCACCAGCAAGGTGAGGAATAGCGAAAGGATGTTTTTGAGAAATTTTGTAGTTAATGGCTTTTTCACGGCGATCTCTTTGCTTCGTGCTTGGTTCCTTTGGCTAACATTCTAAGCTGTAAAATCAACCGCTCTTTAGCTGTTCCGTTCCGCTTTTGCTCATATCTAATGCGTTAGCACCAGCGGTGAATACGATGGTCACCATGCCTGCTGCCTGTACATAAGCGATATATTGCGGAATAATTATTTTTGCGCGCGATGTATTCTGGAGAGTTCATCAATAAAAATGCTTAATCTTCGAGCCGCCGCCGTACGAAAAGCCTGTGAGGTGCCGAACTTTCTCGCAACAATAAGCGAAGACGTTTGGGCTGTTATGGATAAATTCAAAGAACGTTTCCACTGAAATGACAATCATCCCTGCCGCTGGCGATGCGTTTACGGGCCTGACGCATGAGTTGGCGAAGGGTTAAACCTGCTTCATCCACCATCGCGTTTGCCTAATTCGTCCATATCACGGAAGTGGCGATAAACGAGGTCGGCGCGATGCCGGCTCACGGAAACTTCCCTTAAACTCAGGTTGAAAAAGCTTTTTCCGCCGTCAGTTGGTTAAATGCCGCATCAATGAGTGCGCGACGGGTTTTTCTTTTGCTCTGCGCGAATACCGACCATGAAAGCTCCGTTAAGATAAAAATGGATTTAACCGAATTCGCAATGGCCTCGGCAATGCGTTCATAACGAGCGCGGAGCGGTGAGCCGGGGCGATAAACCAAAATAACATCTCGAGAAGGTTCGGGTTGGCATGGCAAATATTTCACGCCGCCGCGTTCACCTTCGCTTAGCACGGCTAACTCCGGCATTAAGGTCATGCCGGCATTGGCATGACCATATTAGCGCAAGGTTTCCAAACTGGTCGCTTTGGAAATGAGAATTTTCTTTTTGCCCGGCAGTAAAAACAATAGCCAAGGGCTTGGTTGCGCAGACAGTGTCCATCATCGAGCATTAACATTTCATGATCTTTAACATGGACATTGGAATGGTTTGTTCTTTTTGCCCACGGATGGTTTTTCAGCAACGCCAATAAACATTTCTTTTCTTTTAAATAATGGTACTCAATAAACGGTTCGGTTTCACGTACGGATGCCACAATGGCGCAATCTAAGCGACCAGTTTCAAGTCGCCCACACTGATGAGTCTGCGCTTCAGAGAAAGAGTTCCAAATCGGGGAACGCATTTTTGTAATGCCGGGACAATGGAGGCAGTAAATAAGGACCTATTGTCGGGATCACGCCAACGTGTAACGGACCAGTCATTTTCTTTTGCCTTGGTTACCTGCCATTTCTTTCTAAAGAGTTTCACTTCACGCAACACGGTTTTAGCCTGATCTCACCAACAATAAACCTGATTGGGTAAAGAGCACTTTACGACTGAGTACGTTCCAATAAAATGATGCCAAGTTCGTCTTCTAATTTGCGAATTTGACCGCTTAGCGTCGGTTGACTCACATGACAGGGCGTCTGCCGCACGACGAAAATGCTTGTGTTCTGCAAGGGCAACAAGGTATTCTAAATCACGGATATTCATATGTCCTCATTATAGAAAGTAACAATTAAAAAGAATAGAATTAATTGATTGTGACTATATCACAATTTTATCTATAATTCACACCATCTTTAGAAACTGCCTGTAATTTAGGCTGGCTTTCAGTTCATAGCAACACTTAATAGAATAGGAGAAAAACTTATGTCTACTATGGAAGGAAAAAAAGTTCCTCAGGTTACATTCCATACTCGTCAAGGTGACAAATGGGTTGATGTAACTTCATCTGAATTATTTGATAACAAAACCGTTATCGTTTTCTCTTTACCGGGTGCATTTACCCCAACTTGCTTTTCTTCTCACTTACCACGCTACAATGAATTAGCACCAGTATTCAAAAATACGGCGTTGACGACATTCTTGTGGTTTCGTGAACGATACTTTTCGTTATGAACGCATGGAAAGAAGATGAAAAAGAGAAAACATTACTTTTGTTCCGGATGGTAACGGTGAATTTACCGAAGGCAGTGGGTATGTTGGTAGGTAAAGAAGATTTAGGTTTCGGTAAACGTTCATGGCGTTATTCTATGCTCGTGAAAAACGGCGTAGTAGAAAAAATGTTTGTTGAGCCAAACGAGCCGGGCGATCCGTTCAAAGTATCTGATGCAGATACTATGTTGAAATACATCGCACCACAACACCAAATTCAAGAATCTGTTGCGATCTTCACTAAACCGGGCCGCCCGTTCTGTGCGAAAAGCAAAACAAATGTTGCATGAAAAAGGCTTAAACTTCGAAGAAATCGTGTTAGGTCATGATGCTACTATCGTAAGTGTACGTGCAGTTTCCGGCCGTGCAACTGTGCCGCAGCATTTATCGGTGGTAAACACATTGGCGGTAGCGATGATTTAGAAGCGTACTTCGCAAAATAATTCCAACAACAATAAGAAAACCCTTCTTTTGGGCGCTAAAATATAGCGCCCTTTTTACATTAATAATGCGACGGGATGGGGTTTCTTCGCCTGACTGAGCAATGTTGGAGGGTTGTACATCTTTCAGTTTATTCACTAACAACGAAGTTGTACCTGCATTTTATCAATTAGAAATTGCTGTTCGATAAGCGCTTGATTCAATTCTTCAATGATAGTTTCTTGGAAAGTCAATTTCATTTCTAATTCGGCAATTCGTGGTTCTAAATTTTTCGATATCGACATAATAATTCCTAAATAAATGTTGTTAATTTATTGAATCCGTTTTACTCTATGACTTCGTGTTTCATGTATTATAAAGGATCTAACATCATGTTAAAATTTCAAAAATTGTCAACTGTTGCACTTATGCTCGCAAGCGTTCTTTCTGCTAATGCATTTGCCGATACGCAAACTGAGCAAGAAACCGGAAGCTCGCAAAAAGCAGAAGCGACTGAAAAATGAAAGCAGGTGCAAAAAGAAGGTTCATTTAATGACGAAGCTTCTTACGCGGTTGGTGTTTTGTTTGGTTCAGATTTACAAGGTTTAATTGATGCACAAAAAGGCGTGATCGATTACAACAGTGATAAAGTCGTTGCCGGTATTGCAGACGTGCTAGGCGACAAAGTTAAGTTAAAAACAATAAAGAAATTACCTCGTCTTACAAGAAATTGATGGCAAATTAAAAAGCCGCAAGCGAAGAAAGATTTGCATACAGCAGCGAAGAAAGCGGAAGAAGAAGGTAAAAATTCGCAGAAGAATTTGCGAAAAAGACGGCGTGAAGAAAACGCCATCCGGCTTGTTATACCGTGTTGTTGATGCAGGTAAAGGGCAATCCGATCAAAGAAACAGATGTCGTTAAAGTACATTACACCGGTAAATTAGCAGATGGCACCGTATTTGACAGTTCACGTGAAACGTAACGTACCGGCAGAATTCCCGTTAAATCAAGTGATTAAAGGTTGGACCGAAGGTCTGCAATTAGTGAAGAAAGGCGGTAAGATTGAATTAGTATTGCCGGCTGATTTAGCGTATGGTAAAGAAGGTGCCGGTGCGAGCATCCCACCGAATGCGACACTCTATTTTGATGTCGAAGTCTTAGATGTGATTCCAGAGAAAAATAATTAAAACCTTTGAAAAATGACCGCACTTTTAGAGCCTTGCATTTAAAAGTGCGGTTTCTATTTGAATAAAATGCATATGCACATTCATGTTCACAGATAAACGCCCTTTTACCGACGAAGATCGCACGATTTTAAATTCCTATATTGCCGTGGTTGACGGTGTCAGTGCGCTCATCGGGCAACATTGTGAAATCGTTCTCCATTCTTTTGAGGATTTAGAACACTCCGCCATTTACATCGCTAACGGACATAACACCAACCGCCAGTGGGCTCGCCCGATGACGGATTTTGCGTTGCGTTCATTGCACAATATGAAATCGGAAAGCGTCAGCAAACCGTATTTTACCCGCGCCAAGAAAAGCAGTGGCTTGATGAAGTCAGTGACTATCGCGATTCGTAACAGCGCAAAACGTATCATTGGCCTGCTTTGTATCAACATTAATTTAGATGTCCCTATGTCGCAATTCCCTACAAAACTTTATTCCCGGCATCGGATCACGGTGAAACCTCTGCGGTGAACTTTGCCAGTTCAGTGGAGGAATTAGTGGTTCAAACCGTGGAAAAACCATTGAGGAAGTCACTTCGACCGCATGGTGGCAATAATAATAAAACCGCCAAATCGTGGTTTCTTTTGTATGAGAAAGGGATTTTCGACATTAAAGATGCCATCAATTTGGTGGCGGAACGCATCAATATTTCCCGCCATACCGTGTATTTATACATCCGCCAAATTAAACAAGATCAGGACGAGTAATCATGGATTATGTATTGGTGGTTAAACAGCCGGTTTATGGAGCCAAGGCGCTTTTCTTGCGTATCAGTTAGCGCAAGAACTGGTTCACAAACATCATATCCGCCAAATCTTTTTCTATCAAGATGGTGTCAGCAATGGCAATGCCTTGGTGTATCCTCGCCAATGATGAATTCAATTTAGTCAAAAGCATGGCAAGCTTTTTCTCGCCAATTTAATGTGCCATTACATTTATGTGTCGTCGCAGACACAACGCCGTGGTGTGGTGGACAGCGAGTCGGCGACGGATAAAAAGTGCGGTTAGTTTGGCAGACGTTTTTCAACTTGCCGGTTTAGGTGAGTTTTAGCCAAGCGTTGCTACAGCAGATCGAGTGATTACCCTCATGACTAAACTTGCCTTTTATTTTTCGTCATGCCCTTACGGTACGGCTAATACACGGAAGGATTAGATGCGTTTGCCGCGACGGCATTTTTGTGCGGAAGAAGACATTGCGGTGTTTTTCCCTAGATGACGGCGTGTTGAACTTGCAAAAACACCAACAAGCGGACGTCGTGTGCAAAAAGACACGGCAAGTGCGTTGAAATTATTGGATTTGATACGACATTGAACAGCGCTATGTGTGCGCTGATTCACTGCAGCAATTTCAGCTAAAAACCGGCGGATTTCGTCTTGGATTGTGATGTGTTGTCGCGTCAAGCGTTGTTACAACGCTTACAACAATGTGAAAAATTCTGACTTTCTGATTATGCTTTATACTTTTTCTCAAGCGCATTATTCACAAACGGAACTGGAACATTATTTGCTAAATGCCACGGCGCAGGATGCAGTGGTGTCATGGCAGGATGGCGTGTTGCTGGCGTTAAAACAAGCAGATGTGTTGGCGCGTTGTTATGCTTCCTGTTTTTGCCTTAGAGAACGATATTTTTGGCGAGAAATTTAACCGCACTTCTGCCAAATGATGCAAAAGTGCGGTCCATTTCGTTAGCGGATTTTTGTTGCGCTCAGCGAACAGTATTTTCCGCAAAATTGCGCTATAAAGAACGGGTTAAATTTCATATTCCACGCAAACGGGAATTTTTTTGCCTGCAACAAGAATTGCTTAGTTCGTTCATGTTGTGGATTTTCAAAAAAATTCGCGCGCACTGTTTTGTTCCACCACATTTGCCCGTCAGCCATCAAAATGACGACGATCCGCCACATCGCGGGCAAATTGCGTATTTCATGGGTGACAATAATCATCGTCCAACCTTCTTGTGCCAGTAACTTTACGTTTGTAGCACTTCGCCCACCAATTCCGGATCTCAACGCTGAGGTGGGTTCATCTATCAAAATAATATCCGGTTGAACTGCCAACGCGCGGGCAATGCCCACTCGTTGTTGCTGACCGCCGGAGAGTTGCGACGGATATAAGTGCATTTTATCTTTTAAACCCACTTTGGTGAGTAATTCCACCGCACGCTGTTCTGCTTCCGCTTTTGCTTTTCTTTTGCACCACAACCATGCCTTCCATCACATTTTCAAGTGCGGTGCGATGGGGAACAAATTGTATTGCTGAAACACCATGGATGAGCGACGGCGTAATTTCAATTCATCGGCTTTTGCTGATTTTGTGAGAAAAATCAATGTTAAACTTCCATCACAAAAACGCAGTGTGCCAAGTTCAGGTCGTTCCAATAAGTTTAGGCAGCTGTAAAAAGGTCGTTTTTGCCGGAGCCGGAAGGGCTGAGAATCGCCACGACTTCGCCTTTTTCAATGTGAAAATCGATCCCTTTTAGCACCGGATTGCCATTAAATGTTTTTATGAATGTTGTTCACTTCTAACATAGGATTTCTTAGGCCTTGAGGTGGCGGGATAGACGTTGTTCTAAAACGATCTTGCGCAAAGGACAATATCAAACAAATGCACCAGTAAATCAGTGCGCTTCGCTATAAATCATAATAAATTCATAGTTTTTCCGCAGTGATGTTTTGTGCCACGCGAAACATTTCCGTCACTAATACTAACGATGCCAAAGACGTATCTTTCACGTTGCTGATAAAGGTATTTGCTAATGGCGGCACCGATACGCGCAAGGCTTGCGGCATGATGGTGCGAGTGAAGGTTTGATAATAATTCATGCCGATGGAATAGGAGGCTTCCCATTGCCCTTTTCGGAATGGATAAAATCGCCGCGCGAATGGTTTCCAGCGTAAGCGCCGATATTAATGGAAACAGGCACTAATTGCTGTTGGAAACGGATCGAGCTTAATCCCTACTTCCGGTAATCCGTAGAAAAATGATGAAAAATCTGCACCAACATCGGTGCCACGAATGGTGGAAACATAAATACGGCAAAGTATTTGCAATAAACGCACGCCGAAATTTGGCTTTTTCCACAATGCGAATCAGCGCCACCAGTAACGCAATAGCGACGCCGGCAAAAAGGAAATCACGGCTAACGGAATGGTTTTATCAATAGTCGCTTTCCAACATAGGTTAAAAGAGCTGATGACTTCATCAGCTCTTTTCTGCATTCATAAAGGGAAGTGACGCGAGAAAATTATTGAGTAATGTCATCACCGAACCATTTGATTGAAATTTGTTTCAAGGTGCCGTCTTTTCTTAATTCTTCCAATGCTTGGTTAATTTTTTCGATCAACGGTTCTTCACCTTTTAGTACCGCGAAGCCGGAAGGCACTTTGTCATCCCGTTTTTACCGCAATTTTTAAAACCGGAATTTGGTTGTTTCTTGAAGTAATCCAAGACCGCCAAGTGGTCGTTTCACAGTGGTTTCAGCGCGATCTTGGGTAATCAATTTTAAGGCTTGTGCCAAACCTTCGACGACGATGAGTTCTGCACCATTGGCTTTGGCGATTTTTCCGTAGTTACTGGTTAAGGATTGTGCTGCTTTTTTACCTTTCAAATCTTCAAAAGTTTTGATGCTATTGTCGCCTTCTTTGGTTACGATAACCGCAGTGGAATAGTTATAGGGTGCGGTGTAAAGGTATTTTTTCAAACGTTCCGGGCTTGGATTGGTTTGATTGGCAATTAAGTCGAAAACGTTTTGGCATTCAAACCGGCGTACATAGAATCCCACTGGGTTTCGTTAAATTGAATTTTTAAGCCTAAACGTTGTGCCACCGCTTCAATCACTTCTACGTCAAAGCCGGTTAACTTACCGCTGTCATCATGGAAGGTGAATGGCGCATAAGTGCCTTCGGTGCCCACTAATAAGGTTTTGGTTTTTCTACGCGATCGGAAATTTCTCCGGCGATGGCTTGGGTCGCCATGCCGAAAACTAAACCGGATAATAAGAATGTTTTTGCAATAAATGATTTTTCATAAAGTGTTCCTTTTTGATAAGGTGAAGTGCGGTGGATTATTACAGTAAGTTTTTAGAAAAGCAAAATAATTGTTTTTCTCTAGGTTATAACTGAAAGCAATAAAATCCGCCGATTTATTCATCAGCGGTATTTATCTAAGAAACGGTAATAGTGCACGCCAATTTTTTAATGCAAGGTTTTTGACAAATTTACCGCCGAATACTGAAGGCACATTTTAATTTACCAAGATAGCCAAACGTTCATCGTTGCCCTAAAATGGCTTCTGCCACAACGCGTCCCGCCAAACCGGTGAGCGCGACACCATGGCCGGAATAGCCTTGGGCGAAATAAATATGTGGCGAAATGCGTCCAAAATGTGGATTGGAATTGATAGTCATGTCGATAGGGCCGCCCCAGCCGTAATCAATGTTAACGTTTTTCCAATTGTGGAAAAAAACGTGCAACATATTGTGGCGCATAACCTCAATCATGTTTTTTTCTCCGAGCTGGAATCGCTCCCCGAATAATAAACGGTTATCGGCACTTAAACGGTAATAATCCAGCAAATAATTGCTGTCGCACACGGACATGCCGTTATTGATCACGGAATCAGCGGTGGCTTGATCCAGTGGTTCGGTGGCGATAATGAAAACTTTCTACCGGCAAAATTTTGCGGGCAATGCCACGGTGAATACTTTTTGGTAGCACATCGATGTAGGCGTTAGTCGCCAACACTACATCTTTGGCGACAACGAGGCTTTTATCTGTTATGACTTCAATGTCTGTTGCCTTTTTCACGTAAATCCACTACAGGCGATTGTTCATAAATCACGCACGCCTAAATCCAAACACGCTTTTGCCAAACCTAAGCAATAATTGAGCGGATGCAAATGCCCGGAATTGCTGTCATACAATGCACCACAATAAATTTTGCTGCTGAGATGTTGTTCCAGTTTTGCCTTGTCCCAAAGCTGCATATGTTGATAGCCAAAAATTTCGTGGCTGGCTTTTTCAACGGCGATTAAATCCTCCATGCGACGCTCGTTGAGCGCTAGCGTGGCATAGCCTTTCTTCCAATCGCACTGAATACCGTATTTCGCAATGCGTTCATCAATAATATCAATGGCTTCTAACGACATTTGCCACAGCTTACGGGCAGTTTCCAAGCCTACTTGGTCGATATATTCATCGATGCCGTCTTCAAAACCGTTAATGGCCTGACCGCCACTACGCCCTGATGCGCCAAAACCTACCCGTGCGCCTTCCAGTACAATCACGCTTTTGCCTTGTTCAGCAAGTTCTAATGCCGTGATAAACCGAAAAGCCTGCACCGACAACGCACACGTCAGCCGATTCTTTTTGATTTAAAGGCGGTAACTCAAAATGTTGGTTACGGGTGACGGAATAATAGGATTCAATATGTTCTTGATGTGAAAACGCTAGCATAAATCAAACGCCTGTAATGAAAAAGTGGGTGCATATTACTACGCAAGGGGAGAAGTCAATATTTGAACGAAACATGCGAAAAAGTGCGGTCAATTATACGCCTATTTTTACGCTATTCTTTGGCAGAGAACAAACGCTCTTACGTATTTTCATTACATAAATAAAAACAATTCTCATACACGTCTATATTTCTTTTTATTTTATAATGATCTCGCTTATCGCCACCGGTTTGACACTTTCAGAAAGTAAATCGTCTGCAAGGAAAATAAAGCCCGTTGTCGATAGGAAAACAGAGATTCGTTAAACAAAAGTACGCACGCGGCGTACTTCTTTTTATTTTTAGGAGTTTTCATCATGATGATAGATAAACGACTGATAACACAGTCGCAGATAGCAAAGAAAATGGATTGCTATTAATGTATTATGGAACTGGGTCGCTTTGATTGGCGGGATTATAAGTGCAGTGGTATTTGCCATTTGTTTGCAATGGGCGTTTGAGCACACACTTACGCTGCAAAGTGCGGTCATTTTACCGTCGTTTTGGTTGCTTGTTTGGTGTTGCGTGCTTGGGCGGGGAAAATGGCGGTGAAAGCTTCCTACCGGGCGAGTACGCAAGTGAAGCATAAATTGCGTACGCTGATTTATCAAAAATTGTCTTCTATGCCGCTGAATCAGGTTAACCAACAATCTACCTCTTCCGTGATCCAAGTGGCATCTGAAGGCGTGGAACAATTGAAATTTATTTCGGCCGTTATCTTCCGCAGTTGTTTTATAGCCTGCTTGCGCCACTCACGTTGTTTGTTTTTCCTGGTCTTTTTAACGCACCGACTTCATTAATTCTGTTGGTTTGCGTGCCGTTAATTCCAATGTCCATCATTGCGGTAAATAAAATCGCGAAACGTTTATTGGCGAAATATTGGTCTATTTAGTGGGTTTAGGCAGCAGCTTTTTGGATAACCTACAAGGCTTTGATTACCTTAAAAATCTATCAAGATGATGATTACAAAGCCAAACAAATGGACATCGAAGCGGAGAATTTCCGTACCATCACTCATGAAAGTGCTGACCATGCAGCTGAACTCTGTTTCTTTAATGGATTTATTGGCTTACGGCGGTGCAGCGTTGAGGGATTTTGACGGCGCTTTTTACAATACCAAGACGGCAATTTAAGCATTTTTGGTGTTATTTTTGTTCATTTTACTTTTCTTCCGAATTTTTTTCATTCCGTTACGCTTACTCGGCTCTTTCTTCCACGTGGCGATGAACGGCAAGGCCGCTTCAGAAAAAATCTTTACGCTGCTAGATACGCCGGTAGAAGAAAACAAAAGTGCGGTGGATTTTCCGGCTAAAAATGAAGTCAGCGTGCAAATTAAGGATTTACATTTTGCCTATTCTGCAGAAAAACCGGCGATTAACGGATTAAACCTTGATATTCAGCCGAAGCAATTAACGGTTTTTGTGGGTAAAAGCGGTTGCGGTAAATCCACGCTGGTTTCCTTGCTCATGGGCTTTTACCAAGCGCAACAAGGGGAAATTTTGTTTAATGGCGTCGATATTAAACAAATTAACCGTCATTCCTTATATCGCCACGTTTCGTTGGTGAGTCATAGCAGTTACATTTTCAAAGGCAGTCTCAGAGAAAATATGTTGATGGCATTGTCCGATGCTTCTGATGACGCCATTTATCAATGCTTGAACAAGTGAATTTGGCGAATTTCGTCCGTGAAAACGGCGGGTTGGACATGATGTTATTAAGTCGCGGAACTAACTTTGTCCGGCGGTCAAATTCAACGTTTAGCGTTGGCGCGTGCCTTGTTACACAATGCCGACTTATACGTTTTTCGATGAAGCCACCAGTAACATCGACGTAGAAAGTGAAGAAATTATTCTGCAATTTATTCAACAGCTTAAACACGAAAAAAACCATCGTCATGATTTCTCACCCGTCTGGCGAATGCGGTAAATGCCGATCAAATTTATGTGTTACAAAGCGGTCACTTGGCAGAATCAGGCGATCATGCTTCTTTAATGACTGAAAACGGAATTTATGCAGAAATGTTTAATCAACAAAAAGAATTTAGAAAATATCAGAACGGGGGCAAATCATGCGTAAGAATGGATTTGTCGTCATGTGGCAGCTCATGAAATTGGTGACGCCATTGGCGCATATCATGAGTTTCACCATTATTATGGGTACCCTCGGTTTTCTCAGTGCTATTTTTCATTATGGTGCTGGGTGCGATGGGCTTATCGGAATTGCTAATTTCCACTCCCACTTAAATTTATCGCAAATTTTGACCGCACTTATTGTACTGGCGGTAGCAGCGGTATTTTGCGTTATTTTGGAACAAATGTCCGGCCATTATATCGCCTTCAAATTATTGGCCTTGTTACGCGACAAAGTGTTCAGTGCATTACGTCGTTTGGCGTTTGTGAAATTGCAGGACAAACAATCCGGTCAATTGCTTTCTTTGGTTACTAATGACATTGAATTATTGGAAGTGTTTTATGCACACCATCGCGCCGATCGCCATTGCCTTTTTAACCTCCGGTATCTTTATTGGCGGTGTTCGCGCATATTTCTTGGTGGTTTCGTGTTGGTGGCATTTTTAGCCTATGTCGACTGTCGGCATTATTTTGCCTATCGTTACCACCCAAATGGCGCGTGAAGATGGCCGCAAATACCGTGACTTAGTCGGCGAAATGAACGATTTCTTCCTCGATAGCATTCGTGGCATGAAAGAAATTCAACTTTTCGGCAACGAGGAAAAACGTTTACAGGAAATCCACCAACGCAGTGAAAAAATCGACCAAGCCTTTTTAAAAATTAAACAACAAGAAGGCAACGTGCGTTCGTTCACCGAAATCGCGGTGTCTTTCTTTAATATCGTGATTTTATTGGTGGGCTTAACGCTCTTTGCTTACGATTACATTGATTTTGCCGGCTTGCTCATTGGTGTGATTTTTATTGATGTCCAGTTACGGCCCGGTGATTGCTTTAAGTAACCTGTCCAACAACTTATTGCAAACACTCGCCAGCGGTGAACGTGTCTTAGCATTATTGGCAGAACAACCGGAATTAAAAGACGTAGAAAATGGCGTGAATATCGCTGATGTGCAGCAAATTAACGTAGAAAAACGTCAGCTTTGCTTATGCGGATGAACAAATTTTGTCTGACGTGCATTTGCAGATCAATAAAGGCGAAATTCTCGGTATTCACGGTCACGCAGCGTAGCTGGTCAAAAGTACCTTTTGAAAATTAATGATGCGTTTTTACGATCCGCAACAAGGCCGTATTTGCATTAACGATACGGACTTAAAAAAACATTAATACGGTGAATTTGCGCGACAATATCGCTTACATCACCCAACAAACCCTATATTTTCAATGAAACCGTGTATGAAAATATTGTGTTGGCAAACCGTAAGGCAACAAAAAGAGCAAGTGATTGAAGCGGCGAAAAAGCCTCCATTCATGAATTTATCATGAGCTTACCCGGAAGGCTACGACACCAAAAATCACAGAAATGGGGAATAACCTTTCCGACGGTGAAAAACAACGTATCGGCATTGCCCGCGCCTTCTTGCACAATGCGCCGATTATTTTTGTTGGACGAACCGACCAGTAATCTGGATAGCTTAAACGAAGCCATGATTTTTGCAATCCTTGCTAAAACGTGAAAGCGGAAAAATTGATCATCCTGGTGAGCCATCGCGCCTCTACCATGGCGATTTGTGATCAGGTTATTCCAATCGCTAACGGGACGAATGTCATAGTTAAGTCCTCGTTGAGTATTGAAAGTGCGGTGAGTTTTTGCGGTGTTTTAAAAACGCTGAGAAAACTCCACCGCACTTTTTATGCGTATTTTTCCGTGTTCTATCAGCAATCAGTTAAGGCAGTAAAATATTTTAAATAATCAGTTGTTTTTGAAAAACGATCTCGTATATTGTATTCAAAAATGAATACAAATGATGAGGTTTGAATATGAGCGTAGCAAATCGAATTCGATAAGCGTGAGAATTTCTCAGGAAGATGCGGATTTTTATTGCAAATTTACAGGTTGAAGGGGCAAATACGCCTTCGGAAAAAAATTCGTGAATTATTAAAACAAGCCCGGCAAAGTTATACACAGCCGCAGGATTACGGCACCGCTTTAGCGCAAGCGGAACAGTTTTTTACAAAATGCCAAGCGCGATGTGTTACATGCGGAAAAAGAACTGAGGGTTCATTCGCACATTCTGGCGCGCTTATTTGAATTGTTACCGGATTTAACCGCAACATTAGTCGCAGATGTTCCGACAGAAAGCGAGTTAGAGGCGTTAAAAATATGAGCGCGAAGTCATGTGGCGTATTGTGCGTTTAACTGACAGCATTTTTGCAACTGGCGGTGACGGGGAAAGGGCCGCATTCGATGACAGTGTGTTAGCTCAATTGGAAAACACATTGAATTTGGCTCACATTATTCGTCAACGTGATGAAAAAAATAAAAAGAAGGAGGTAGAATATGAGCGAAACATTAGCTCGTCGTGTCGGACGTTTGGTCAGTGGCGGATTTCATGCCATTTTAGATGCCGCAGAAAATTTAGCACCGGAAGCGGTGATGAATGAAAATATTCGCGAGATTGAGCGCGCGATAGATGAAGTGCGGTCAGAATTAGGCAAGGTTTTTAGTGCAGAAGCATTTAGCCACGAAAAAAAATGGCAGATGAAAGCAATCGCCATGAAACGTTGCAGGCGGATATTCAAGAAGCACTGAAATCCAATCGTGATGACTTGGCGGAAATCGGAATTGCCGAACAAATGGACATTGAGGCTCGCTTGCCTGTGTTGGAAAATACGGTGGCGGACTGTGCGGCGCAGGAAAAAGAGCTTGAAGGGTTTATTGTGGCATTGCAAGCGAAACGACGTGAAATGCAACAGGCCGTTCAAGATTGGAAGCAAAGCCAAACGCAAGCGGCAACGCATGAAAAGGACGCGACGGTTCCACATTAAATCAAATTTTGCGCAATACGGAAAAGACAGCCAATGCGTTTGATCGGCTGATGGGGCGACAAACCGGCTTGCATATGGCAGGACGTGATCCGTCACAGTTAGCCAAATTAAAGGATTTGGAAGAGGTGAGCAGAACGAATCGGATTAAAGAACGTTTAGCGCAACTGAAAACCGCCAAATAGCGGCTTGAAATAAGGATATATTATGTGGGAACTGATTACTGCACCACAAAATAGCATTTTCGGCATTGCCATTATGCTGATGTTATTGCTTGGTATTCTTGAATTGGCGTCATCTATGCTGGGCGGTATTAATGAGTGGGTCGATGATTTTTTTACCGATAGCTTAACGGACACACAGGCAGAAATTGGGCTGAATTACGCCGACAGTGGTCTTGTGATCCGATTTTTAAGTTGGTTATATGTCGGCAAGTTGCCCTCTATTAATGTTAGTGGTGATTTTTTTCTCGCTATTTTTGGCTTGCTGGGTTATAGCTTGCAATATGCATTACATCAGTTCTCCGGTTTTTATTTTGCCGAGTTGTGTTGCTGCCGTGATTGTCTGGTTTGCCAGCCTACCGTTGGTACGCATGGCGGCTGCCGGGGTTTATCACATCTTTCCCTAAAGATGAAACGACCGCCGTTACCCAAGCGAGTTTGGTCGGCTGTGTCGGGTGGTGATACTTGGCACGGCAAAAGCGAGGCAGTCCCGCCCAAGCGCGCGTAAAGCGATGGTTACGGTCAGCAACATTGCGTCATGGTCGAACCTGACGATGATAACGCACTCATGCAAGGCGAAACCGTATTGTTGATTTCTTTACAAGATAATCTTTTTAAAGCAATCAAAAATCCGAATGGAAATTTGGTTGATTAACGACGACGTATTTTTCTCAAACACAAGGACAAATTATGGAACTGATTTCAATCATTGCCGGCATTGTACTCATTGCATTATTAATTTCTCGGCCTCATTCTTACCCGATTATATCGTCGCGCCAGCAAAGAGGTCTCATTTGTACGCACCGGTTTTGGCGGTGAAAAAGTGATCGTGAATGGCGGTGCGATTGTCTTGCCCGTGTTACGCGAAGTGATTCCCGTGAATATGAATACCTTGCGTTTGGAAGTGCGTCGCGCAGCAGATCAGGCGTTGATTACCTGAGATCGTATGCGGGTGGATGTAACGGCAGAGTTTTATGTGCGAGTGAAACCGACCGCCGAAAGCATTGCCACGGCGGCGCAAACCTTTGGGGATGAAAACCATGTCACCGGAACAATTAAAAGAATTGGTGGAAGGAAGTTTGTTGACAGTTTGCGGGCGGTTGCGGCGGAAATGGCTATGGAAGAATTGCATGAAAAACGGGTGGATTTTTGTGCAAAAAGTGCAACAAGTGGTCTCGGAAGATTTGTTTAAAAATGGCTTGGAATTGAAACCGTCTCGCTGACCGGCTTGGATCAAACCAGTTTTGAATACTTTCAATCCGCAAAATGCCTTTGACGCGGAAGGTTTAACCCGCTTAACGGAAACCATCGAGGTGCGCCGTAAAAAAACGTAACGATATTGAACAGGGATACGGATTTGGCGATAAAAACCAAAAATTTGGAAGCCGAACGTACTCGTTTACAAATTTTACGTGAAGAAGAATATGCCAAATTAGAACAAGAGCGTGAGATTGCGATACGTCGGGCGGAACAAAAATGCCGAAATTGCCGGACAGGAAGCGCAGAAAAACGCGAAGCGGAAGAAGTCAAAAATCGCAGCTGTCTCGAGAAGTGGACTTAAAACGCATTCTTGCGGAACGTGATATTGAAAATGAAAAATTCAAAAAGATCAACAAATTGAACGCGCAGAAGTAGAGCGTAAAAAGCGATTGAATTAGCCGAGCAAGATCGCGCCATTGCCGTTGCAGAAAAATCACGCGCCGAATCGGAAGCCAAAAGCGCTGGCAGATAAAGCTCAGCCTCTGCTGTGCGAGAAGAGGAAAGTGTTATCACAGTGCGTGAAACAGAAAAAGCGGAACGTGCCAAAGCTGTTGAATTGATTGCGCTCAAGAAATCGCGCAAAAAGATGCCATTGCGATCACCGTCGCGGCGGAGGCGGAAAAACAAGCCGCATTTGACCGTGCAGAAGCGTTACGCATTGTGGCGGAAGCTGAGGGACGGAGAAACAACGTTTACAGCCAAAGGGGAAGCAGATGCAAAAATCTTGTTAGCAAAGCCTTTAGAACAACAATATAAAGTGGATGCCGAAGGGACCCGCGCCGTTAATGAAGCAGCGAATGTCTTCGTCCGTTGAGCAAGTGGAAATGCAAGTTCGCCTTGCGCTATTAAAACATTTACCGGACATTATTCGTGAAAGCGTACGTCCAATGGAAAAATATTGATGATATTAAAATTTTGCAAGTCAACGGCCTTTGGTGGGTTTGGTGCTGCGACATCTGCCGAGCTGGGTGAAGTCGCTTTCACAGGCCAGCTTTATCCGATCAGCTTGTAAACAGCGCATTACGCTATCGCGGACAAGCACCGCTGGTGGATAATCTGCTAAAAGAGCTAGGCTTAAACGGTGCCGACATCAATGGTTTGACTCAAAATCTTAACCAACAAGTGACAAAATCAAACCACGAATCATAAGGATGGAAAAGTGCGGTGGATTTCGATATTCCATCCTACTTACACGAAGAGCAAGCTGCTTTTCTGCATATGTTTAAAAATGGAGAAATTTTAAACCTATTTTTGTTGATATGTTGATTTGATAAACATATACTTCGGATTTGTTTTAAAAATGAGATTTTTTAAAGATGAGACAATGGAGCCCAACGTTTGCGTTTAATCAGCTTCCTGATCTTCCACCGACGGAAGAGTTGGAAACGAAAGACGTTTTAAAGCAAAACGATCAAAGCGAGAGCGGCGATTAGCGGAGTTAAAACAAGTGGCTGAGCTTATCCCTAATCAGTCGATGTTAATCAATACGTTGCCGATTACGGAAGCGCGTGCAAGTAGTGAAATTGAGAATATCGTTACCACAACAGATAAACTTTTCCGGTCATTACAGCTTGATAGTGAAGAAGATGATGCACGACCAAAGAAGCATTGCAATATCGAACAGCCTTATTTTTCCGGATTTGAGAGTTTAAAGGAGCGTCCACTTTGTACACAAACAGCCGTATTGGTATGTAGTGAGATAAAAAGGACGCGCAATGGATATTCGGAAGGTAACCGGAACGGCATTACGCAATGGTGTGAATGGTGAGGTTATTTACACACCACCGGAAGGAGAGCACTGATTCAGGGATAAACTAGCAAATTGGGAAACGTTTATTCATAACAATGAAGCGTTGGATCCGTTGATTATTTTGGCGGTTGCGCATTATCAATTTGAGACTATTCATCCTTTTTAGATGGTATGGGCGAACAGGGCGAGTGTTAAATAGTTTATTGCTGATTGAAAAAGGACTTCTTCATTTGCCGATTTTATATTTAAGTCGTTATATTATTGAGCATAAAGCAGATTATTACCGCTTGTTGTTGGATGTCACTGTCAATCAAAATTGGCAAGATTGGTTGTTATATTTCTTAAAAAGGGATTGAAGAGACGGCAATTTGACGTTGAGTAAAATTGAGGCAATCAAAGCCTTGTCTATTGAAACAAAACGTTACATTCAACAATCTTTGCCTCATCTTTACAGTTTAGAATTAGTCGAATTGTTGTTTGAGCAACCTTATACTCGCATCGCAAATTTAGAACGGGCAGGCATTACTAAAAAGACAAACCGACGTCTAAATATTTAAAAGATTTGTGCGATGCAGGGGTTTTTAAGTGAGCAATCTGTGGGGAGGATAAATTATTTATTCATCCGAAAACTAGATGGAGTTGCTGAGGTGAGAATAATGTATTTACACCTTATGCAACCAATTAAATAAAAATCACCGCATTTTTTCTTTTCACTGAAAATCATAGGATTCTACTTTGTTGTCATATTTTGGGCGTTATATTGTGATTCCGTCTAAAACAAACGTAAACTACCGCCTGATATTTATGATGACAAAGGAGAATTCAATGCTTTGCTACCAAACAACAAGTATTAGATGCCTTCCATTTCCGTTGCGCAACACGTTATTACGATCCTGAGCGCAAAATCAGCCAAGAAGATTTTTGACTATATTTTTAGAACTTGACGCCTGTCGCCAAGTTCCGTAGGATCCGAGCCATGGCAATTTTAGTGGTACAAAATCCCGAATTACGCCAAGCCTTTAAAAACCGGTGAGTTGGGGCACAGCAACGCAGTTAGATGATGCCAGCCATGTGGTGGTGATTTTGGCGAATAAACAGATGCGTTACGATTCTGAGGATTTTCGCGCAAACCTTGCACGTCGCGGCTTAACGGAAGAGCAAATGCAAGCTCAATATGGCAACCTATCAACGCTTTCAAACAGAACACATAAACGTGTTGGAAAACGACCGCACTTTATTTGACTGGGCAAGCAAACAAACCCTATATCGCCCCTTTGCCAACATGATGACAGGGCGCGGCTTAATCGGTATCGACAGCTGCCCGATCGAAGGGTTTAACTATGCCGAAGTCAACCGTATTTTTGGCGCAAACCGGTGCGTATGACGCAGAAAAATATGCGGTGTCCGTTGCGGTGACTTTCGGTTATCGCGCCAAAAGAGATTCGTCCAAAATCCCGCAAACCACTCAATGAGATTGTTCATTGATCGAATAATTTTTTTCAAACCGCTCTTTGTTGTCATAGCTTAAAAGAGCGGATTTTTACGTTTTGGAGACTGAAAATGTCACGACATTTATTTACGACAGGCAAACCGCGTTCGTCTGCTGTTCCCTGATTTTTCTTTTCTTTGATTAATCTCATTGTCTTCACCCTGTCCCGTCTTGGCTTATCTTTATGGCAACTGGAGCGGGTCAGTGCAGTGATGGTTGGGGCGAGTTGTTCTTGCAAGGCCTACGCATGGATGTGGTGTCTTTGTGTTATTTATTTCGGCGCCGGCGTTATTGACCGTGTTGCTATATCATCAAAACGCGTTAGGGCGCATTTGGCAGCGTATTTTGCGTTTTCTGGTTGACGGCCGGCAGTGTGTTTATCGTGTTTGCGGAACTGGCGACACCGGCATTTATTGAAACCTATGATTATCGCCCGAATCGTCTGTTCATCGAATATTTGATTTACCCGAAAGAAGTGTTCTCCATGTTGATGGAAGGGCATCTGCGCGGTCATTTTTAGCCCTCGTTTTACGCTGATTGCCGTGGTGGTGTATTGAAACTGGCCGGTTGGGCGGTGCGCAATATCACGCCAATGCGTTGGACATGGCGCCCCTGTGGTCGCGTTGCTGGTGATTGCCTTTGAGTTTTCTTGGTGCGCGTTCTAGCTTTTCAACACCGCGGGAATCAACCCGCCATGGTGGCGTTTTTCCTGATGCCATGGTGAACTCTTTTGGTGCTGAATTCAGGTTATTCCGTCATTTATGCGGCAGCAACAATTTAAAGACGAAGGAACCTCTTCCGAAGCCTACGGCAAAATGGAGGTGGAAGAAATGCTCTCATTGTGAAAAATAGCGGAAGCCGTCCGGCAGAGGCTTATATTTCCAAGGACATTCCAACCTTGACTCGCTAACCAAGCCACTTACCAAGGCAAAGCCGAAAAATATCGTGATTGTGTTTGAAGAAAGCTCGGGAGCGCAATTTATCGGCATCGCTAGGTGGTTTGCCATTGTCGCCCTGAATTTGACAAGTTGGCACAGCAAGGCTGGTTGTTTGATAATTTATATGCCACCGGTACCCGTTCCGTGCGTGGTATTGAAGCCGTTACCGCGGGTTTTCACACCAACACCGGCTCGCGCTGTGGTGAAACTTAACAACAGTCAACGTGGTTTCTTTTACCTTGGCACAACTATTAAGCCAACGGGGTATGACACGTCCTTTATTTACGGCGGGGAAAAGCATTTTGATAACATGGCGGGCTTTTTTTCTACGGTAATGGTTTTAAACGTATTATCGACCAAATGGATTATCAAAACCCAAGCTTCACCGGGACTTGGGGCGTGAGTGACGAAGACTTGTTCACTAAAGCCAATGAGACGTTTACCCAATTACACAACGAAGGTAAACCGTTCTTTAGCCTTTGTGTTCAGCTCCAGCAACCACGATCCATTTGAATTCCCAGATGGCAAAAATCGAGCTGTACGAACAACCGAAAGCCACGCGCAACAACGCGGCAAAAATATGCAGACTATGCGATCGGGCATTTCTTCAAACTCGCAAAAGCCTCTAATTATTGGCAAGACACGATTTTCTTAGTGATTGCCGACCACGACTCTCGTGTGGCTGGCGCCAGCTTGATGCCAATTAAGCATTTCCATATTCCGGCATTGATTTTGGGCGAAAGTATCGAACCGCGTCGCGATAATCGTTTGGTTAGCCAATTCGATATGCCGACTACGTTGCTTTCTCGGCAGGCATTAGTGGTGATTACCCGATGATCGGTTGCGACCTCACCAAACCAAATGATCCAAACCGCGCCATTATGCAGTACGACCAGGTGCAGGCACTGATGCGCGGCAATGATGTGGTGATTCAATTCCCGAAAGTAGGCGCCAAAACCTACCGTTACGACAAAGCTACTGAAACCTTAACGGAGACGGAGGTGCCACAAAGTATGGTGAAAGAAGCCTTGGCTCACGCGCTGTTAGGTAGCTATTTGTATAAACATCGTTTATACACCACACCGGAAATTAAACAGGCAGAAAGTAAGCACTGATTTTAAGAGGAAAAAGTGCGGTGGAAATTACGATGGATTTTAACCGCACTTTTTGTTTTTTCTGTCATCGCAGCTCATCTCCTCTTTCCCATCACCTCTTTTTTTCATAAAAATTTTTGTAAGAAATTGTCAGCGAGTTCCGTCTCAATCAGCATGTAGGAAAGCAGTTCTGTTTTCTTACGGTTTTTCTTTAGTGATTCAACATATCTCAATAGGATTAAAGGAGTTTCTATGAAAAAAATGACATCATTCGTCACATTAGCCGGTGTGTCTTGGCATGGCAATGGCTTTTTCAAGTGTCTGCTGAAATGAAAAAGCACGCAACCGATGGAACAGCAAATGGAACATAAAATGGAGAGCATGAAAGATGCCAGTCGATGATGGATAATAAAATGGATAAGATGAAAGAGGGAAAAAGCGATGAAACACGATATGAAGAAAAAGATGAAAATCAGATAAAAAGATGATGGAAAATAACATGGAACAGGGCATGAAAGAGAATGAATCTATGAAACCGAAAATGCAACTATTTTAAATAAGGTTCATCTTCTTTTTGAATGAAAAAGGCTTAGTGATAAACAATGCTTTTTTTACAAAGTACATCATTCATATCCATGAATTCTTTGTGGTATGGCTTTCTTTGTGAAAGAGATGGGATTATGATGAATACTTGTGAGTACAGATAAAACGGATTTTCTTATGTCTTCAACGATGCCGCTGGCGTTTCAATCGATTTCATCTCAGCAAATACAAGCGATTCGGGAACAAATGTTAAAATTTGCACTCGCTGCAGTTGCGGACAAGGATTTGGCGGAAGATGGGTGCAGGAAGCGCTGGCAAAGGCGTATCAGCATGCGGCAGTCATTTAAAGGTGCAGCTGCGTTAAAAACGTGGTTTTTGCCATTTTGAAAAATCAGATTATTGATTTGTTGAAGTATCGGCAGCGTGTGGTGACGGTTTCAGAGGTAAGCGATGACGATGATCCCAATGTGTTTTTGATCAAGAAGCGACACTGGGATCGTAGTCGATTTTTACCTTCTACGTGGGAAGAACCTCAAGAACAGGTATAAAAAAAGAGTTTTGATTATTTTTGAAGCCTGCTTTGATCATCTGCCGGCACAGCAAGCGCGTGTTTTTATGATGCGAGAATATTTTGATATGCAAAGTGAACAAATTTGCCAAGAATGTGATTTATCCATCTCTAATTTGCACGTGTTGCTATACCGCGCCCGCTACAATTACAAGCATGCTTTGTCCCACCATTGGTTTGATCAAACGGATAATGCCGGAGAAAAACGATGAAATGTCGTCAAGTGACTCAATTAATTTCTAAGCATCAAGAAAAACCCCTTGACCCTTATTAGAACAAGGGCAGGTTTATCTGCATTTGTGATTTGTCCTATTGCCGAGCTTTTCATAAAAATTGTCAGAAAATGCATCAGTTAATGCGAACGTTTTCTGTGCAAAGGAGAACGCCGAGATTAAATTTACCTCACGAGGTGGTGACCACTGTTTCTATGCTGACTTGCGATGACAGGCTTCATACAGCGGTAAGAGTTCGCGAATGCTCTTGACGATAAATTGTGTTGCATCCAGTGAATCCAGTTCGGCTTTTTCTGCGTTTTCGCCCGATGCACCAAAAATCATCGCCAGAACGTAGCGTTAAATCAGCCGGCGAAAGCGTCTTGACTTGACGAAAATCATCGTATTCACTTTCATCACCGCGCCAAATATCAAATTCCCGCAAAAGGTAGTAAAGTCGATATTTTCAAGCCATTGGTTATATTGTTGTACATTAATTTGCGAACGATCGGCGCGATAGCAATGCCAATCTAAAACTGACGGACAAACGACGAGGTTTAATAATACCGATAAAATCTGCCGCGGAATTGAAAGATGATCTTCATACTTAAAATAAGCAAAAATGTCCGCGTACCCTGCCACCCATTCGTCCAACTTTCAATATGCGGTTTAGCAAAAAGGCGCACCTGAGTTCGTGGACGCTTGCAAAATGGTGGCTTTCCAGTTTTCCCAATGAGCTTTATAGTCAGCTTTTAATGCGCGGAATCTCTTCCGGGCAAAAATTTTTCATTTGAGCAAATTGGAAAAAGGAAGATTAAAACAGCTCACAAGCACTGGCATTAATTAAGTTCATGTTTAACTCATTTGTGTAAAGAAATCACGAATGCCCACCAACATATTGTTACTGGCAACGGCGCTAAAATTAATCCCATGACGCGACTAATTACCGCTGCGCCGGTGTTACCAATCCAGCGTTGAATGCGGTTGGCGGCGAGGAATAAAAGATAGGTAATCAACAATACAGAAAGCATGATTAAGGTTGTCATGGTTTGATCAAACAGGCTGAAAACGATGGTTGTCGGTGAGCAACACAATCGCCATCATCGCGCCGGGTGAGGCAATAGACGGCACGGCTAACGGATACACGGCTAGTTCGTTGAGATTGGATGAGAGTTTAATTTCTTGTTCCGGTTTGCCTTCGCCGAAAATCATGGTCAAAAGGCGAACAGCAATAACACCAAACCACCGGCAATTTGGAAGGCAGTGAGGGAATTTGCATGGCTTCTAACAAGGCTTGTCCCGGCGATGAGGAAGAAAATCAAAAATACCGGCGGAAATCATCACAGCTTTTGCGTGCGATTTTTCGGCGATCTTCCACGGATAAGCCAACGGTTTTGGTTAAATAGACGGAATGGAGCCAATCAGGTCAATAACCGCCCATAGCACGATCAAATTGAACGACGAGAGAATCAAACATTGGCAACTCCAATAAAAAGTGGAAAAATAACCTACGTATTTTATGAACTGATATCTTATATTAAATTCGTTATAAACCAATGCTTTTTCACAAATTTAACCCCTAAAACGGGGCTTGACTACGCCTCGAAAAACGCCAACGCCACCATTAATCCAGGGACAAAAAGTCGGCCTGGTCGGCAAAAACGGTTGGCAAATCTTCCTTATTCGCTTTATTGATGAAATGAGCGCCGAAAGGTGGTGAGGTGTCTTTCCCGTCAACGTGGGCGTTGGCGTGGGTGAATCAAGAAACGCCCGCGCTGGATTGCCGCGCCATTGATTACGTGATTCAGGCGACCGTGAATACAGCTGCCTGCAACAGGCATTGCAACAAGCGAACGCGGACAATGACGGTAATGCGATTGCCACGTTGCATAATCAACTTGATGCCATTGATGCTTGGACGATTGAAGCACGCGCCGGCGAATTATTGCACGGTTTGGGGTTTTCTCAGGCGGAATTAGTGCAACCGGTGAAGGCATTTTTCCGGTGGTTGGCGGATGCGGTTAAATTTGGCAGGCCCTGATTTGTCGCTCTGATTTATTATTGCTTGACGAACCGACCAACCACTTAGATTTTGGACGCGGTGATTTGGCTGGAGCGTTAGTTAAAACAATATCCGGGCACATTGATTCTAATCTCGCACGACCGCGACTTTTTAGACCCGATTGTTGGCAAAATTCTGCATATTGAACAACAAAAACTCAATGAATATACGGGCGATTATTCTTCTTTTGAATTGCAACGGGCAACGAAATTGGCACAACAAAATGCCATGTATCGTCAACAACAGCTGAAAATCGATCACTTGCAGCGTTATATCGACCGTTTCTAAAAGCCAAAGCCACCAAAAGCCAAACAAGCGCAAAGCCGTATATAAGGCATTGGAACGCATGGAAAAAAATTGCGCCGGCGTATGTGGATAATCCGTTTCATTTTGAATTCCGCGAACCGCTGTCCCTGCCAAGCCCTTTGTTAATGATGGAAAAACGCTCTGCCGGGTATGGTTCGGGTGAAAGTGCGGTGGAAATTTTAAGTAAAATTAAAACTGAATCTGGTGCCCGGTTCACGTATCGGGTTGCTCGGTAAAAATGGTGCAGGAAATCCACCTTAATTAAATTATTAGCGGTGAAATCGCAGCCGACCGGTGGCACGATTCAATCAGCCAAAGGCGTACACCAGGCTATTTCGCCCAGCACCACCAGACACGTTGCGCGCGGATGAAAGCGCCTTGTGGCATTTGCAAAAATTGCGCCCCAACAAAACAGAACAACAACTGCGCGATTATTTGGGTGGATTTGCTTTTCACGGCGACAAAGTGAATCGCCGGTGGCATCTTTTTCCGGTGGCGAAAAAGCGCGTTTAGTGTTGGCACTTATTGGTGGCAACGTCCCGAACTTACTGTTGCTGGATGAACCGACCAACCACTTGATTTGGATATGCGTCAGGCGCTGACCGAAGCGTTGGTGGATTATCAAGGTTCTTTGCGTTGGTGTCGCACGATCGCCATTTATTGCGCAATACCGTGGATGAATTCTATTTGCGTGCATGATAAGCAAGTGGAAGAATTTAAAGGAGATTTGGCGGATTATCAGAAGTGGCTAAACGAGCAAAAACGCGCAGCCAACGGCGATAAAAGAACAAAATGAGCCCAGTGAAAATGAAAATTTGCGCCAACCGTAAAGAGCAAAAACGTAAAGAAGCGGAACTTCGCCAACAACTTGCGCTATTACGTAAACAATCAACGCAGCTGGAAAATCAAATGGAAAAACTGGGGCTAAATTACAGCAGATTGAAACAGATTTGGCGGATCCGAGTTTGTATGACGCAGAAATGAAAGCAAAACTGACTGCACTTTTAGCCGAGCAAGTGCAGGTGAAAAAGAAGCTGGAAGAGGTGAAGTTGACTGGTTAGCACTGCAAGAAAGCATAGAAGACATCATGTCTCAAGCAGAATAAAGCGCAAAAATAATCTTGTTTTGGAAGCGACATCACATAAATTTTTAAAAAGATCAAAATTTCACTTGATACTGTATATTGATACAGTTATTATAAGCGCGAATTTTTGATAATGATTTTCCTGAGGTAAAAATGGCAACTCAAGAAGAAAACAAAAGCGCTCGAAGTCGCGTTAGGTCAAATCGAAAAACAATTTGGTAAAGGCGCCATCATGAAATTAGGCGACAGCCAAAAATTGGATATTGAAGCGATTTCACCGGTTCCTTCGGTCTTGACTTAGCGTTAGGGATCGGCGGTTTGCCAATGGGACGTATCGTTGAAATTTTTTGGCCCGGAATCTTCCGGTAAAACCACCTTGACGCTTTCTGTTATCGCTGAAGCACAAAAAAGCGGGTAAAACCTGTGCCTTTATCGATGCGGAACATGCCTTAGACCCAATTTATGCCTCTAAACTGGGCGTGGATGTGAAAGAGTTGTTGGTTTCAACCGGACAACGGTGAGCAAGCGTTAGAAATCTGTGATGCCTTAGTACGTTCCGGCGCGGTGGATGTGATTATTGTTGACCTGCTGCCGCTTTAACGCCGAAAGCAGGAAATTGAAGGCGACATGGGCGATTCTCGTGGGCTTGCAAGCGCGTCTTATGTCTCAAGCGTTGCGTAAATTAACCGGACAAATTAAAAATGCCAACTGCTTAGTGATTTTCATCAACCAAATCCGTATGAAGATCGGCGTGATGTTTGGTAACCCGGAAACCACCACCGGTGGTAATGCGCTGAAATTCTATGCTTCTGTGCGTTTTGGATATTCGCCGTGTCAGGGTCAATCAAAGAAGGCGATGAAGTGATTGGTAACGAAACCCGCGTGAAAGTGGTGAAAAACAAAGTCGCACCGCCATTCCGTCAAGTGGATTTCCAAATCTGTACGGTGAAGGGCATTTCTAAAGAAAGCGAATTGATTGATCTTGTGCTAAAACACAAAGCTCATCAGCAAAGCCGGTGCATGGTATGCCCTATGAAAACGAGAAAAATCGGTCAAGGTAAAACCAATGCAATGAAAGTGGTTAAAAGACAATCCGGAACAAGCGAAATTAATTGAAAGCACCTTTACGCGATGAATTATTAGCGCATCCGGAAACAGCCATTACCGCCGATGTTGAAGACGAAGCAGCCAGCTGATTTCGAATAAAATGAGTGACAGGTAAAGTGCGGTGAAAAAGCACGCACTTTTTCTATCTGTTCCTTTTAACGATAATACACGTGACACATATGTCCTCTTTGCCTTAATTATGTGATGAATTTACTTTTCGCCGTGAATACAGCGAATTTGAACTGCGTTGTAAACGCGTGAAAAAGCCTTTTCTGAGGAAGACATTGATCAGGCGTATCGCACTGCCAGCAAAAACTGGCAAAGTGATCAACGTTTTTACTGAAAGTTATCTGAATAGCCGTTCTCAACGAGGCTATGGTGTGAATAGAATTAAACAAGAATTGCGTCAATTAAAAGGGATTGAAAGTACAATCATTGAAGCGGTGGTGAGGAATGTGAGCTGGATTGGTCAGCATTAGCGTTAAAGGTGTCACAAAAGCCTTTCCGATTATAAAGAAAGCAACTGCCGAAAATGCGCCATTTGGCAATACATGCTGTCACATGGTTTTAATCAAGAGGATTTTGCGGATTATGTGGGCAGTGGTGAGTGTGAGGACGAGTTTTGATCTCGAAAATAACAAGAAAAATGACCGTACTTTGGTGTTATGCGGTCATTTTTATAGCTAGACAAAGTCTGACTATAAAACTATACATTATGCGTAGCGTGCAACTTGTTGCACGATTAACCTCGATGTGTAATCTCATGATTTCATGTGTAGCGTGCAACTTGTTGCACGAATGATTAACCCCGATGTGTAATTCACGGTTTTCGTGCGTGGCGTGCAACTTTGCACGACCAAATCACACATGAACGTTATTTAACCCTTTTCGGATATTCACGATTTCGTGCAATGCTGCACGCCACGAGGGAGAAATAATCCGCCTATAGGGCGTTAAGCTCGTCGTCAGGTTTTCAAGCTTTTGAGGAGCTGAGAGAGAGTACCGCACGTTTTATGTGCGGTCTGTGATTAAATACTGCGGTTTCACCACAACATTAAGCAACTTGCTGCAACATAAATTACCTTTAACAATTTGTATTCCATCGGTAAAACGTTTGACTGTTTCATCAGCAAAAGCGATCGCTTTTACACTTCATCTGCCTCTGCAGCCACAGTGACTTTACCACGCACTTTGCCGTTCACTTGAACCACAAATCAATTTTTCATCTTCAATCATCGCGTCAGGGTCGTTCCACCCATGGCGCAAAATCACTGGCGTCTGGTTGCTAATTCCCGCCACAAGCGGAAAACAAATGTGGCGTAATTGGATAAAGCATACGTACGATAGCGTTTTGCAAGGCTTCCGCCATGATGGCACGATCTTGCTCGTCATCTAATGGCGCACGGGTGAGTTTATCTCATTAATTCCGCTGATTGCCGCAATCGCTGTATTGAACGTTTGACGACGACCAATGTCATCACTCGACTTTTCGCAATGGCTTTGTGGACATCACGACGTAACGCTTTTTGAGCGCTAGAAAAGTGCGGTTGGATTGACAGCTGTTTTTGCTGGATTTTTGCCGTATTCAAACACCAAATTCCACACACGCGCTAAGAAACGTTTCGCCTCTTCCACACCGGATTCTTGCCACCCAAGGTCATTTCCGCAGGCGAGGCAAAACATCATGAACAAGCGCATGCGTCCGCGCCGTATTTTTCCACCATTTCTGCGGGTCAATACTGTTGTTTTTGATTTCGACATTTTGGTCATGCCGGCATGTACCAATTCATGGCCTTCATCATCCACCGCTTTCACGATACGCCCTTTGTCGTCACGCTCTAAAGTCACTTTAGCTGGCGAAACCCAAATACGTTCATTAGTCGGCTGGTGTAATAGAACGCATCTGCCAAATACCATGCCTTGACACAATAATTTATCGGCCGGTTCATCGCTGGTGACAAATCCTGCATCGCGTAATAATTTGCGGGAAGAAGCGGAAATATAATAAGTGCAGTGGCATGCTCAATACCGCCGATATATTGATCCACCGGTAACCACTAATCTGCCTCTTCGCTGTTCAACATGCCTTGTTGATATTGTGGACAAGCGTAGCGGGCGTAATACTACGAGGATTCCATAAACGTATCGAAAAGTATCGGTTTCTTTTAATGCCGGTTTGCCTTGATAGGTGGTTTTCGCCCATTCAGTGATCCGCTTTAATCGGGCTGTTTACGCCATCCATAACCACATCTTCCGGCAGAATGATGGCAATCTTCCATCGGTGCCGGCACCATCGCCATTTTCCGAGGTTAACATCGGAATTGGCGCGCCCGCAATAACGTTGACGAGAAACGCCCCAGTCGCGTAAAACGCAATTCACTGACGTTTGCCCACGCCTAATTGTTCTAATTTGATCGGCACTGCCGTTGAACGCCGCCTCAAAGGTTAAACCATCAAACTCACCAGAATGAAACCGCTTTGCCTGTTCGGTAAAGGCTTGTTTGGTTAAATCAATTTCTTCGCCGTTCATCGGTTCGATGACTTGCTTAATCGGTAAATGGTATTTTTGGGCAAACTCAAAATCGCGTTGATCTGCGCCGGCACGGCCATGACTGCACCGGTACCATAATGCATTAACACAAAGTTTGCCACCCACACAGGCACTTGTTCACCGGTTAACGGATGTACTGTATACAAACCGGTCGCCATGCCCTTTTTCTCCACTGGTGGCAATGTCTGTTTCTGCGACTTTCGTGTTTTTCGCCTCTTGAATGAACTCGTGCCAATTCAGGATGATGCCGCCAGTGTCGCTAATGGACGCGGCAGCCACCGCCACATAACTCACGCCGTAGAACGTATCTGGACGAGCTGTGTAAACCGCCAATTTTCGTTGGTATCTTTAATATCAAAGGTGATTTCACGCCTTCAGAACGGCGCAATCCAGTTACGTTGCGGTTTTCGACTTTCGATCCGCCACTGCGGATGCTGATCTCAACCCGCCTAATAAATTGTTCTGCATAGTCTGTGATTTTTAATAAACCATTGCGGAATTTCTTTTGTTCTACCGGTGTATCACAGCGCCAGCAACACCCTTCATGCACTTGTTCATTCGCCAAGACGGTTTTGTCGTTCGGACACCAGTTCACCGTAGAGGGTTTTTATACACCGCCTTTTTATGAAAAGATCCGTGAAAAACCATTGTCTCCATTTGTAATAATCCGGTTTACAGGTCGCACTTCACGATCCCAGTCGAAACCAAAGCCTAAAAGTTGAAGTTGTTTCTTCATGTAAGCAATGTTTTCGTATGTCCACTTGGCCGGTGCGGTATTGTTTTTCACCGCCGCGCCTTCCGCCGGTAATCCGAAAGCATCCCAACCGAACGGTTGCAACACATTTTTCCCTTTCAAGTGCGTTGATAACGGAAACCACATCGCCGATGGTGATTACGCATGTCCCATGTGCAAACGGCCTGATGGATAAGGAACATGGAAAGACAATAGTATTTTTCTTTATTATATCTGGACAGCTTTTAAAAGTTTTTATTGTCCTGCCAGAATTTCTGCACTTCCGGTTCAAGTAAATCAGGACGATATTGTCTTCTGTACATCACCTTAAAAATAGACCGCACTTTAGCGGGTTTTAACTGAGAAAATACAGCATAGAATAGCGTAAAATGGGGAAAAATAACAGGAAGACGTGCGGTGTTTTTATTCTTTACAAAATGCCAAGAGTGATATACTAGCGCACAATTTTTAGCGAACAAAGAGACATTTTTATGACAACTCAAGCACTCAGCGTCGTCATTTTATGGCGGCCGGCAAAGGCACCCGTACATGTATTCCGATTTACCCAAAGTCTTACATCCGATTGCGGGCAAACCGATGGTAAAAACACGTTATCGATACGGCGAAACAACTTGGTGCGCGCAATATTCATTTGGTTTACGGACACGGTGGTGATTTGATGCAACAACGCTCAGCCAATGAACCTGTCAACTGGGTTTGCAAACAGAACAGCTCGGCACAGGCCATGCGATGCAACAGGCCGCACCATTTTTGCGGATGACGAAAATATTTTGATGGTGTACGGTGATGGACCGATGATCACGCCTGAAACCTTGCAAAAGTTAATTGATGCCAAGCCTGAAAATGGCGTTGCTGTTTTAACGGTGGTATTGGATAACCCAACAGGATATGGCCGAATTTTACGTGAAAACGGTAAAGTCGTTGGGATTGTGAACAAAAAGATGCCCTCACCGGAACAACGGGAGATTCGGGAGATCAATACGGGGTTTTTGCTGACGGTGCGAGTTTTAAGAAATGGCTTGCCCAGTTAGACAATAATAATGCGCAAGGCGAGTATTACATTACGGATGTCATTGGTTTAGCAAATCGTGATGGACGCGCTGTTGTTGCAGTACAAGCTGAGGATTTTATGGAAGTTGAAGGTATTAATAACCGTCAACAATTAGCGCGCATGGAGCGTTATTTTCAGCGTAAACAAGCGGATAAACTGATGTTGGCAGGCGTGATGTTGTTCGATCCTGAGCGTTTTGATTTGCGTGCAACTTGACTCACGGTAAGGATGTTGAAATCGATGTTAACGTGATTTTAAACGGCGAAGTGCGGTTGGGAAATCGCGTAAAAATCGGTGCCGGTTGTGTGCTGACAAACTGTGACATCGGTGATGATGTAGAAATCAAAACCGTATTCCGTACTTGAAGATGCTACCGTAGGTACCAATGCGTAGCTATCGGTCCATTCTCTCGCTTGCGTCCGGGCGCCGAACTGGCGGAAAAACACCCATGTGGGTAACTTTGTGGAAATTAAAAAGCACAAATCGGCAAAGGCTCGAAAAGTGAACCACTTAACCCATGTGGGCGATGCGGAAATTGGTCAAAATTGTAATATCGGTGCAGGCGTGATTACCTGTAACTATGACGGAGCCAATAAATTTAAAAACCACTATTGGTGATAACGTCTTTGTCGGCTCCGATAGCCAACTTATCGCACCGGTGACCATTGAAAGCGGTGCGACGATTGGTGCCGGCTCCACTATCCGCTACGATGTTAAACGCGACGAACTGGTCACCACCCGTGCCACAAAAACACGTGCAAGGTTGGGAAAGACCGAAGAAGAAATAATTCGGTTTAATCGAAGTTAAGATCTACAAGAGCAATATGGCTTTGCTGTATTGCTCTTTTATGGCTTTTGAGTGCATAAAGTGCGGTGGTTTTTATATTTTTGAGCGATTTCAAATCTCGATCTCATTCATCACTATAATTATGTATGCATTCACGTTAAACTAAAGGCATATCGTTAAAATGCGATGTGGAAATGCGCTGGATTTGATTTCAGAGATAGGCACTTTCATCCACTTCGGAAAAAGGCGAATGGATTTGATTGGAGAATAACATGAAACATTACGATCCGTTACGCATTGAATGGGATTGCCGGGCGGGGATGCTGGAATTGGATAAGGTCATCATGCCGTTTTATAAACAGTATTTTTGAGCAGTTAAGCGAGCATAAAAAGCCATTTTTTTGTTCGCTTGTTGGCTTGCAGTGATTTGCAGTTGCTTTTCTTGGTCTTTAATCATGGCGAAATTGCGGATCCGCAATTGGCTGACATGGTACAGGAAATTCAACAAAAGCTCAACTTAACACATTGATTTGCATTGTTTTTATTCATTTTTATAAAAGAACTGAACTATTCATTTCGTCTAATTTGCTGTAAGCTTGCTGGCTTTGAAATTAAAGTTTGTGAGACGTAATATTTGAGGTGATATGGCTGGAACAGCTAACAGATCAAGCTTTGGTAGAAAGGGTGCAGAGGGAGATAAGAAAGCTTTTCAATTTGTTGGTATCGCGTTATCAAAATAGAGTAGCCGGATTGTTAACGCGGTGTGTTTCACCGAATGATATTCCGATGTTGCAGCAAGAATCATTTATAAAAAGCCTACCGTTCTATCGGTGCTTTGCAGATAGTGCTTTTTATACTTGCTATATAGAATCGCAGTAAATACTGCAAAAATTATTTAACGGGCACAGGGGCGCCGTCCTCCGAATGAAGATATTTTGGCTGAAGAGGCAGAGTCTTATGATGTCGGATCGAATTTTACGGATGTGGCAACGACCTGAAAACGAAAATGTTATCTAACGAATTAAAGAAATTGTGTTTGATACCATTAAAGGCTTACAAGAAGATTTACGCACAGCACCATTACTACGCGAAATTGAAGGATTGAGTTACGAAGAAATTGCGAAATTATGGAATGTCCGGTGGGGACGGTCAGATCACGAATTTTTAGAGCACGTAAAATTATTGAAAGCAAGGTCAAACCGCTTTTACAACGTTGATTGAAAATAGGAATACCTCTACGGTTAGTTGAGTACAAACATGCAAAAGAATTACTTTCAGCATATATGGACGGTGAGCAAGTGAATCCTACGTTCACCGAACAATTATGCCAAGATGCGGAATTGCAGGAAAGTTGAAGATTTTCACACCATTCGTTCTATTATGCGTCAAGAATCGAATGTTGTGTTAGGTGCTGATTTCACCGCAAAAATGGAAAGCTTAATTGCAACAGAAGAGATTCAGTGCTCTAACGCAATGACGTCTCAACCGTTGCCACAGGAAGTGGAAAAATACGCCGTTCATGCGAAAAATTGAAAGCGTGGTTTATGCCGATAACACAGGTTGCCGTTGCAGCAAGCGTGTGTTTGCGTAGCCATAGGTGTGCAGTCTTTTAATGCGAAATCTACCGTTCAAAAGTGCGGTGGATGCGCCAGTATTACAGACCCTGCCTTTAACAATGGTGTGCAGAAGTGAGTTACAATGCGCCAAGCAAAGATGTGATGACAGCTGAGCAGCTTGAGCAAAAAAATAAGCGTATTGGTGCGATGTTGCAAAGTTATGAACTACAACGCCGGGTTTATGCTGATTCCATCAATTTGGGGCAAAACCGCAACAATAAATAATCCTGCGTTTCGGGATGACCATTTTATAAGAATTCACCACCATTTTTGGTGGTGAATTTGTTTATTAGGAATTTGATCATGTTAAAAACATTTTTAAAAACCACCGCACTCTTACTCAGTACTTCATTTTTCTGTCGGTGCCAGAAACGCTTTCGGCGAAACAGTTGTTGCAGGAAATGAAGAAGCGCCGAACAGCTCAATTATGAGTTTTCTTTTGTGCAAACCACGCCGTCCAATATGGATTCGTTGCGTTATCGTCATTTTAAAGTGAACGGCAAAAACATTTGCGCAATTAGTGACACTTGATGGCGCTCAACAAGAAATTATTCAACGCGATAAAAATTAGCTGGCTATTTCCAGCCAAACTATCAACCCTTTAGCATAACAGTGGAGGAATTACCGATAATTTGCCGCCACCATTCGTGCGAATTTTGATAATCCTTGAGCAATACTATGATTTTGTGAATATCGGGCGTAATCGCGTAGCGGATCGCGTGGAAAAACCATTCGAATTTTGCCGAAAGACGATTTTTCGCTATCAATATGTTGCTTTTATTGATGAAGAGAATAACTTGTTGTTGCGCAGCGATATGTTGATCGCGATGGCAATTTATTGGATCAATTCCGTGTCGTTAATGTGTATGTGGGAAAAATGGAATTTCAGGCTTAGTGGATTATTTCAATCAAGTGCTTTCCTCCGTTATATGGATAAAAATGCCAATCAAACGCAAACTTACTTGGGCGCCGAGTTGGTTGCCACTAAGGTTTAAAGCGGTAAATCGTGTATTGAACGTGATAGCAATGATAAAATTGAATCACAACTTTATAGTGACGGACTTTTTCTTTTACGTTATATGTATCTGATAAAATGACTGAAAATACACAGCCGGACAATACGTGGCGACAAGGCGCATACACGATTTATAACGAAACCGTGGGCAATAAAGAGGTGACAATTATTGGGCAATTACCGACTTTACGGCAAAACGTATTGTGCAAGACATTCCAATTTAACAAAAACTAAACAGGCTTATTATGTTGACAGAAAGTGCGGTCGTGATTGAATACGAACCGGCAAGGCGAAAGTCAAAATGCCAATCACAGCGCGTGTGGCAGTCAGTCAGCGAACTCCGCTTGTGGAAATTCCGCATTATCGGAATTAACCAGTAGAGGTGCGCGTGGTGAGCATATTTTCACCATTGAAACCATTACCGCCAAAAAGTTGGGCAGCGGGTGGAGATTGGTTTGTCTGAACATTCTTGATCAAATCGGCGTTACTGATGTATTGTGTTCCGTTGTTCACCTTATTATTCAGCACACTGTTGTTTGATTCGCTGTTGAGTCACGAGCTTGTCAGTGTATTTTTATTTTTATTTCACCGCACTTTCCTTTCTTGCGTGCTGGTATGCCCAAAACTGAACCGTAAACCAGCTTACCAACCGGTGTTATTACGCGTACTTTAACGTAGATGACGCCTATTTTATCGCATTATTTCGCTCTCTAGGCGATGGCTTTGAGCCTTCCTGTGTTCATTGAAGGCCAAGCATTGACAACGGCTTTTAACCAGTGTGGCGAGCGGAATTGCGAAAAATACCCCCAGAATCCCCACGCCGCCAAAAATAAGCACCGCAATAATGATAATCAGCGGATGTAAATTCACGGCTTCGAAAAAGAAAAAGGCACAAGTAGGTTACCGTCTAAGAGCTGGGTGATGATAAATGTGATCGCCGATGTACCCAAAAACGTACGGGTATCACCGAACTGAAAAATCGCAACCAGCACGACAGGAATGGTCACCAACACCGCACCGATATAAGGCACTAATACGGAAAAGTCCGACCGCCACGGGCTAATAATACACGGGTAATTTAAGCCGAAATGAGAAAGGTGTGTAGGTGATACTGGTGACCACCAAAATTTCATTAATTTTCCACGAATATAATTGGCGATTTGTTGTTGCATTTTCTAACCAAACCACAGAGGCTGCTGTTCGGTTACGCGGTAGAAAAATCGGCTGACGCCGGCAATCACTGTTCTTTATCTTTCAGCAAGAAAATCATTAATGGCACAAGAAAAGAATAAACTACAATGTCACCAAGTTCATGATCGAGGAAACGAGAGAGTTTTAAGGCAGATTCGCCTAAAACCGAGAATTTTTAGTACGCACAGAACTGAAAATAGAATCAACCATTTGATAGTCAATTAATTCCGGGTAGTGTTCCGGCAAGGAGAGCAGCCATTCATTAAATTTATTGAACATATGTGGTAAATCGCCTAATAATCCCGCCATTTGCCCCCATAGATTAGGGATTAAAACGACAACAATTAAGAAAACCAAGCCGATAAATCCACCCAAAAATAATGGTGCTAGCGGAGTAGTCTTGGACATTTTAAGCGCGTATTTAACCAACGAACGGGCCATTCTAAAAGACAAGCAAGCACAATGGCAACGAGCAAGGTGCAATCAAATCACTCAAAAAATAGATTAAGATAAAGCCAAACAACAAAATGGCAAATAATCCCATCGCTTGCGGATCGCTGAAACGACGAGCGTACCACGTTTTTAACATTTCAATCATAATAAATACCTCTGCAAAACGGGTATGATTATAAGTTAAAATTTGAGCGAATCACATACAGAAAGGAATTTCCATGTCACTTATTCTTTTTCATAATCCTCGTTGTTCAAAAAGTCGTGAAACATTAGCTTTATTAGAACAGCATCATATTCATCCTAAAATTGAGCTTTATTTTGCAAAAAACACCTATACACCGGCTGAATTACAGCATCTTGCAGATAAACAGGTATTAGCGATATTCGACAAATGATGCGAAACAAAAAGACGCGTTATATGGTGAACTGGCCCGGATAACCCGATTTGAGTCAGGAGGCGCTTTTGCAAGCGATTAGTCAGTATTCTCACTTTTAGAACGTCCCATTCTTATTAACGGCAATAAAGCCAAAATAGGGCGCCCGCCGGAAAGTGTATTGGCTATTTTAGATTAGAAAAATGTAATTATTTTCGACCGCACTTTTGAAGGGCGTGATGAATTAACTGCTTGCAGCGTAAAAACTGATTGAAGCGTAAATTGGATGAGGATTTGATGATTGAATAACTCTGAAAAATACCCTGCTTTTAGCAGGGGTATGTTTGTTCTGTACAAATTATTCAGTAACAATACTTACGTATTTCGGCTTTTCTCGCCTTTTTACTTCAAATTTTACTTTACCATCGGCTGTCGCGAAATAAGGTGTGGTCACGTCCCATTCCAACGTTGTTACCGCGTGGAATTTAGTACCACGTTGACGAACGATGATGCTACCTGCTAATACAGATTCGCCACCGAAACGTTTAACACCAAGACGTTTAGCTTCAGAATCACGACCGTTACGAGTTGAACCACCAGCTTTTTGAGTTGCCATCTACTTGATCTCCTCTGAAATTATGCTTTGAATCCAGTGATTTTTCACTTCTGTGAACCACTGACGATGACCTTGTTGTTTACGGCTGTGTTTGCGACGACGGAACTTTAACGATTTTTACTTTTATCGCCACGACCTGTGCAAACTACTTCCAGCCACTACTTTTGCACCAGCAACGACTGGGGCACCGATTTTAACATCTTCACCATTAACGACCATCAACACTGGATCCGAATTCAACTGTTGCGCCAGTTGCAAGTTCAAGTTTTTCTAAACGAACGACTTGACCTTCGCTTACTCGGTGTTGTTTACCGCCACTTTGGAAAAACTGCGTACATAAATACTCCGCTATCATTGTGCTCTAATGTTATTTCATTTCGCACATAAAATTCATATAAATAGGGCGCAAATTCTACGTAAAAATTTACGTATGGCAAGGATTTCTTTAAAGATAAAATAAAAATCTACAAATTTCCCGTGGAACGATTTCAGAAAGCCCGGGAAAAATCAGGTAGAAATCGACCGCACTTTAGTGTCTCAGATTTTAACTACTTCGGCCTTATAGTAGCCCAAATTGACCAGAAATGAGAGACAACAAACTTAATGGATATGAATGCGATCCAGGGCGTTAAGCCAAGCGGATATGCAAAAAGTGGATGAATCAATTTTAGCCCAGCTGAACTCAGATGTGGTGCTGATTAATCAATTAGGATTCTACATATCGTGCAAGGTGGTGGTAAGCGTATTCGTCCCTTAATCGCTGTGTTAGGGCAAAGAGCCTTAGGTTTTGAAGGGCAAAAAGCCATTACCTGTGCCACCTTTGTCGAATTTATTCATGACAGCGTCTTTGTTGCATGATGATGTTGTGGATGAATCGGATATGCGTCGTGGGCGTGCCACAGCCAATGCGGAGTTGGTACTGCCGCAAGCGTGTTGGTGGGCGATTTTATTTATACCCGTGCGTTCCAATTAGTCGCTCAGCTGGAATCTTTAAAAATTTTGCGCATTATGGCGGACGCCACCAATGTGTTGGCAGAAGGCGAAGTGCAACAGCTAATGAACGTGAAATGATCCGCAAACCAGCGAAGAAAAATTATATGCGGGTGATTTTACAGCAAAACCGCCCGTTTATTTGAGGTGGCGGCGCAAGCTGCCGCAATTAGTACCGATGCGGATGACGAGCAGGAAAAAGCATTACAGAATTACGGTCGTTATCTCGGCACGGCATTCCAGTTAGTGGATGACGTGCTGGATTGCAGCGCGAATGCCAAGGCCTTAGGGAAAAATGTGGGCGATGATTTAGCCGAAGGCAAACCGACCCTTCCTTTATTACATCGCCATGCATCACGGCAATGCACAACAAGCTGCGTTAATTCGTGATGCCATTGAGCAAGGCGGAAAACGTGATGCCATTGATGAGGTGTTAGCTATTATGGCAGAACATAAATCTCTTGATTACGCATGAATCGCGCTAAACAGAAGCGCAAAAAGCCGTTGATGCCATTCAAATTTTGCCGGGAAAAGCGAATATAAACAAGCGTTGATTTCCCTGGCGTATTTATCTGCAGATAGAAGCTATTAACATGACAGAACAACAATCTCAAAGTGCGGTCGGTTTTCAACATAAAAACACGCAAACAAAAACCGCGCAAAGATCAAATGCCTTTTGTATTCGTGAAAATTGGAATTGCCTGAAGGGACTATAAACTTCTTTTGCACTCTGTTGCGCGCCTTGCTCGGGCGAGGTGATGGAAGCCATTTGGCGTCCGGTATTGAATTACGATTTATTTCTACAACCCGAATATTCACCCGTTAAAAGAATATTTGATTCGCAAAGAAGAAAATATTCGTTTTGCGCAAAAATTTGGTATTCCCGTTTATTGATGCCGACTATGATCGTCAAGAATGGTTTGATCGTGCCAAAGGCATGGAATGGGAGCCGGAGCGCGGCATTCGTTGCACCATGTGTTTTTGATATGCGTTTTGAAAAAAGCGGCTGAATATGCTCACTGAGCACGGTTTCCCGGTATTCACCAGTTGCCTTGGCATTTCTCGCTGGAAAGACATGGAGCAAATTAACGGTTGCGGTCATCGTGCGGCAGAAAAATATGACGATGTGATTTATTGGGATTATAACTGGCGCAAAGAAGGAGGCTCACAACGGATGATTGAAATCAGTAAACGTGAGCGTTTTTATCAGCAAGAATATTGCGGTTGTGTTTATTCATTGCGTGACAGCAATAAATGGCGCGAACAAACCGGCCGCCAAAAAGTTGAAATCGGTAAACTTTACTATTCCCCCAATCAGTAACTCATTCCATGTATTGATGAATGGCAGATAAATTTCAGGCGAAGCTTGCTTTTCTAGGGTGTTTTATCTGCCTTTCCTTTTCTCTGCGTCGTGCACAGACCGCTTTTTGCATGTTTGGTGCTACACCTCAACAGGTAAAAATCTTGGAAAAATCAGCATTTTTACTAGCGGAGAAAGCGCAACTCAGTAGAATAGCCAGTCAATTTTTATGAACCATTAGAGTAAATTTTAGCCAGTATGACGCAAAAACTACATATTAAAACTTGGGGCTGTCAGATGAACGAGTACGATTCATCTAAGATGGCAGATTTATTACACAGCACACACGGTTTTGGAACTTGCTCGAGGTGCCGGAAGAAGCGGATGTTTTATTGTTGAATACCTGTTCCATTCGTGAAAAAGCACAGGAAAAAGTCTTCCATCAATTAGGTCGTTGGAAAGAATTAAAGAAAAATAACCCGAATTTATTGATTGGTGTCGGTGGTTGTGTGGCATCGCAGGAAGGCGAACACATTCGCACCCGAGCGCCTTATGTGGACATTGTTTTCGGGCCGCAAACATTGCATCGTTTGCCTGAAATCGATTAATCAAATTCGCGGTGGAAAAAGTTCTGTCGTGGATATTAGTTTCCGAAATTGAAAAATTTGACTGTTTGCCGGAGCCTCGTGCAGAGGGACCAACTGCCTTCGTTTCTATTATGGAAGGCTGTAATAAATATTGTACTTATTGTGTGTGGTACCTTATACCCGTGGTGAGGAAGTAGCCGTCCAGTAGATGATATTTTATTTGAAATTGCACAGTTAGCCGCACAGGGCGTGCGTGAAGTGAACTTGCTTGGTCAAAACGTGAATGCTTATCGTGGCCCTGACGTTTGATGGTGAAATTTGTACCTTTGCAGAATTATTGCGTTTTAGTCGCCGCCATTGACGGTATTGACCGTTTACGTTTTACCACGAGTCATCCGATCGAATTCACCGACGATATTATCGATGTGTATCGTGATACGCCGGAGCTCGTGAGTTTCCTTCATTTGCCGGTGCAATCCGGTTCAGACCGCATTTTAACTCATGATGAAACGCGGACATACAGCAACGAATACAAATCCATTATTCGCAAACTCAAAAGCAGTACGTCCGAATATTCAAATCAGTTCTGACTTTCATTGTGGGGCTTCCCGGGTGAAACCAATGAAGATTTCGAGCAAACCATGAATGATCGCTCAAGTGAACTTTCGACATGAGTTTTAGCTTTATTTATTCTGCCCGACCAGGTACGCCGGCGGCAGATTATCCGACGATGTCACCGAAGATGAGAAAAACAACGTTTATATTTGTTGCAACAACGCATCAACAATCAAGCGGCTCAATTCAGTCGCGCGATGTTAGGCACGGAGCAACGCGTGTTGGTGGAAGGCCCATCAAAGAAAGATATTATGGAATTAACCGGTCGTACGGAAACCAACCGATTGGCGAATTTCCAGGCATCGCCGGAAATGATCGGGAAAGTTTGTCGATATTAAAATCACGGACGTATTTTACAGAACTCCCTACGTGTGTGAAGTGGTACGCACTGAAGATCAAATGGGCTTGCGTGTGTTGCAATCGCCACAAATGGTAATAACCGCACCCGTAAAGAAGATGAACTGGGTGGGTCGTTACACCGGCTAATGCATCTTGAGTGAATGAAAAACCTCGCGATGTTTGGCGAGGGTTTTTATTGCGACTATTTTTGCTTTTCGAGGAAAATTAAATATTCCTCTAACATTTCGATGGCTTCCAACAACGGGCGCGACGTTGTTCCAGCTGTTCTAATTTGAGTCGGCTAAACGAATCGCCTCCCTCTGCGCTTATTTAAACCATCTTGCTCGTGCTGAATTTTTCATTAAAAGATGCTAAATATTCATAATATTTTGCCAGAGCGTTCGCGCGGTGGCAGCTGTGTACAGGGATGTTGACGTTTATTTTGCGGTTTATTTTCTTCTTTATCTTTAACGGGAAAGAATTGGGCATTTTGCTGTTGACGCGTTAAGGCATCAGAAAGTGCGGTGCATTGTGCGGATAGTTTTTGCGTGTAAAACTGCCAGACTTCAATGTTATCGCTTTTCCAATCTGTTCAAGCTGTATAAGTGTGCTCTGATCTGCACAAAATAAAATGCCGTTTTTGCCAATTTTCCGTAAACAGATTGGGTGAAAATTGGTGATAAACAATCTCTTCTTTGCATGGCGTAACGCGCAAAGAAATGCTGGAGGCTTTGTTTTAGGCGTTGCGTGAAATGTTGTTCATAGACATAAAAAGCAAAAGTGCGGTGGAAAGAAATTTATGTGTTTTTCCGACCGCACTTTTAGGGATAGAGAGTCATTGCTGCAAGCCAGCCAAAGGCTAACAACGGAATCGTTATAGTGAATGAAGGTAGGTACAACAGAATCCCAAATGTGGTCGTGTTTACCGTCCATATTCAAACCGGATGTTGGTCCTAAGGTTGAGTCGGAAGCCGGTGAGCCCGCATCACCTAATGCTGCCGCAACGCCCACGATAGACACTGTAGCAAGTGGGGAGAAGCCGAAAAGACAAAACAAAGCGGTACATAAATCGAGGGTGATGATTGGCACCGTAGAGAGGAAGAGCCGATCCCCATGGTGATCAACAAGCCGACGAATAACATTAAGAACGCTGCATAGTCCTTTACTTTTGTAAGCCTTGCCCTAACGCTTTGCACTAAGTCTAGTTACGCCGGTGGTGGTATTAATCACGTTGGCGAAACCGAGGCGGCGATCATGGCAAAAGCCGATCATGCGCCATTAGGCGTAAGCCTTGTTGGAAAAATATCGTTACTTTCTTTTGAGCTTGAAAGATGCCGAACACGGCAAAAATGATCTAAACCGACCAAAACCACCGATGATAGTAGAGCTTGTCACTAATTGTGTGGTGAAGGTTGCTACAATCGCGATAAGGCTGGCGGTGATTTGTTTTAGTGTAATGTTAGCAATGTGTTGCTCAATGTCTTGTGTTGTTGGTTCTGCTGTGGTGACGCATGTATTCACGAGGTTTGCGATAAGTGATAAATACGGCAGTCAATAAACCTAAAATCATCCGAGTTACGGGAATCATCATGGCAAGAGAAACGTCACCTGACGGTTGTTTGTAACCCTAATGGCGCACCAACATGATTAATATTTTTCACTAAAATGCTTTCGATAAAGATTTTACCGAAACCCACCGGTAATAACACATATAGGTGGCGGTTAAACCGAAAGTGAGGACACAAGCCACAGCGCGGCGGTCAATTTTCAGTTTGTTGAACACGGCAAGTAGCGGTGGAACCACAATTGGAATAAACGCAATGTGCACCGGTAACAGGTTTTGTGAGGAAATTGAGAACAAGACCAAAATTCCCCAATAGAGCATACTGAACATGGCAATGCCCATTGGCAGAAGGGTTTTATTCATGCGCGTAATCACTTTATGGGCAAGTAAATCAGCGATACCGGATTTGGAGATGGCAATGGCAAAGGCGCCGAGCATGGCATAGTTCATTGCCACTCAGCACCACCGCCGAGTCCACCGGTAAAGGTTTCAATGGTTTTTGTGAGACCCTAGGTCACAATTAAACCTGCGGTGAGGCAGAAATAACCAAGGCTATGACCACGTTAATGCGCAGCAAGCTGAGGACCAGCAAGACCGCGATAGAAATAACAACTGGGATTGATAGGCATTTTTGTCCTTATGATTTAAGTTATTGATACTTACTAGAGAAATAAAATTTGTCTAATAAAATCATCGGGTTAATTTCTGAGGCATTTATTTTTACGGTAACAAACCCCTCGAAAGTCAACTTCCGAGGGGCTTTAGGATAGCGTTTTATTCGTGCCTGCTCGGAAGTCATCTTCCAAGCACACCAAATACCTGGAAAAGATCATTCAGTTACGTGGTGATGATGGTGACGACGAATAAAGCGCATTTAGGAATCTCCTATGTGAGATTGCTTTTTAAACTACTGGAAAATATATATCGCAAGTGTTTTTCATGTAAGTGCGGTCGATATTCTTGAGGTTTTTATGTTTGCCCTGAAAACATATGCGGAATTTGCCTCACAAAATATTTTAGGATTTTCGCTCGATATAGCAAAATAAAGCATACGCAACCTATTTAATTTAAAAATACGCTTATAAAATCGCCCACTGGCAGTTAGAATCGTAGAGTATAGCTTGATTGCACGAATGAGCCCGTGAGGAAATGCGATTCGTGCATCAAGATAGAGCTACAATGATGAAATTAGCGTTCGCGTAGCGTAACTCCTGCGCACGAATAAAACATCGCGCTGATGGCGATATCATCTCGTGCATCGAAGATGCGACGCTACGATGCCGTAAATCGACGACTCGGATCTATGTGCAACCTTGCACAAAGGTGAATGTAAAATGGCATTTCATGAGGAATTAAATGCCTGCGTCATCATGATGGCCGCCATAATAGCGAAATCGGCTCTCGTGGCGTGCAAACCTGCGGTTGCACGAATACAAAAATGCTCGCGAGAAAACTCAGGTCGTGCATCTAAGATGCACGCTATAATATGAAATCGCTGCTCGGGCGTCAGGTGCAACTTGTGCACGAATAGCCCGTGAGGAAAATCATTCGTGGCACGCTACGCATGAAATGTGAATGCCTGAAAGGGTTAAATAACGTTCATGGAGGTTTTAGTCGTGCATCAAGATGCACGCTACATATGAAATTACGTTCCCCGTAGCGTGCAACTTGTTGCACGAATAAAAACGCGCGTGAGGAAAATCATTCGTGGCACGCCACGCATGAAATTGTAAATACGCATCACGTAGGGTTTTTATAGGCAGATGTGTCTGATTAAAATGAAAAGCGATTAAGTCCAACTGAACTAATCCTTGATGATATCTGAAAAACACGGTAAAATCTCACCGCACTTTTCAGGTTTAGAACGTGTAGTTTACGCTTAAACGAACATCACGACCCGGTTCAGGCAAGGTGGATACGCCTGCGCGTTGGCGTGGCTGCGGTAGTATTTGTTGAACGCATTGTTTAACGCCAGGTTGATATTAACGTTTTTAACCGGTTTCCAAGTTACATAGAAATCGTTCACGCCATAGCCCGGACGTTTTGTGGTGGTTGCTCCGCCGCCACGGTTGTGGGTGGTGGAATCGTAGCTGGTATGTTGTACAAAACGGCCTTTCCAACCGATTTCAACGTCAGGTTGTTCGAAAGTGGTAAGAGGCACCTGTAGTCCAAGTACGACCGATCGGAATGGCGGTGACGGTGCTATCCACGGTTCTGCCGTTTAATTCCGGTTTACTGTAAGCCACGCCGGCGCGCAGGTTAAGCCTTCGTATTTATAGGCTGCACCTAATTCATAACCATGATTTCTTAATTTGCCTGCATTTTGGATTTTCATAATAACCTTTGGTCTGATTTGCGTAAAGGCGTGACGTCCTGGATTGTTTGCCAGAAATAACTTCCGTTCAAAGGAAAGGCTGTCAGCTAATTTATAGTTGAAACCCACTTCAGCGTTGCGAGATCTTTTCCGGTTTAATGTTGTTGGCGATGGAATACACTGCTGTGCTTTCCTCGAGTCGATCCTGAAGAAAGCATGACTTCAGAAACGAGGACTTCAGGTCAGCATAGTTTAAGCTGGTATTTAAACTTAAGATCATTGGTCACTTCATAAATTAAGCCGACACTTGGGTTTAGGTTTCCTTTACTGGATTTTTGATCCATCCATTGCACGGAAATGAGAAATGATCATAACGTAAGCCGGTGGTTAAGGTGAATGCGCCTAAGCCCCAAATGCCCTTCCGTATAAATACCCACATCACGTTTCTTTTGGGTCTTCATTTTGGACGCCGTTTTGAACGGTGAGTGAGTTGAGGCTTACCTTCTTGATCGCGGTAGTTAATACCGTATTTGATTAAGTGAGATTCACCGATGGGAGAATCCAAGTTTACGTTTTGGCGCCATTAGCAATTAAACGGGTTTGGAATGTTCGCTCGGCTCTTCACGGCTAATCACACTGCGCCACACATTAGCCTTAGCATTGCTAATAAAGCCCATGTGCCGATCCATTCAATCTTGCTAGTATCGTTTGTGGTGATGCGATAGCGAGGGCATTATTAGCCGTGTTTCGGAATTTTTGTTCCATCACGATCTAAAACATACCAAGTATTCCCTTCTTGCGGCTTTAATGTATAGCCGTTTGCACGCTGTTCTCTTTGTTAGGAGTCGGTGGATTGCCGTTTTGCGCACTGGCGGTTAGCAATCCTGCGAAAAAGTCAAACTCTTCACGAAGTGCGCGAACGCCGTAATGACGCTCTTGACGGTGGCTTAATTCGATACGTTGATCTTCAGTAATATCAACCCCAACTTTGGCGAGTAAACGCGTTGATGTAATGAACTGTTTTTGAACTTTTGTACCACCTTCAAATTACGGAAATGATGGCCGCCTTTATAGTCGCTTTCATTTACCCAATTGCCGGAAAAGTAACGCGTCCATCGCTTGGGCGCGTGAATAAACGGTTTGCGCCTTTGCTCCAACCTTTGTTTGAGCTAACACCTGCATTTACCTTAAAACCAATGTCTTGACCTTCTTTCAGAGATCTTTTTGCGCTCACGGTTTCCGCAACGATAGCTCCGCTGGTTGCACCAATGCCGGCACTGGCTGATCCTGTCCCTTTTTGCACGCTCACTTTCTTGAATAGTGCCGGGTCAAACATGAAACGTCCTTGGTGGTGGAAGAGTTGGGCATCGGTATAAGCATCATCACTTTTACATCCACTTGATCTTGCCCCATCCCGCGAATAGTAAACCATTGTGATGTTCCGCGACCACCACCGAAGTTAATCGCCGGTTCGTCTTTTCAATAAACCCTTTAATTCGGTTTCCGTGCTGCGATTAATCGATTCAGTTGTAATTACATTGGTTTTTACTTTTTGGCACCGGTATTTTCAGACACCACGTTAATCACGTCTAAAGTTGTCTGCATAAACTGCGGTGGTAACTAACATTGCGAGAGGAAGCAATGAAAAATGTTTGCGCATAAATGCTCTTTAGAAAGTTAATAAAAGATGAAAATTTCATTGTGAAGAAATTTAACGTATTTACTTATTGTATACAAATAATTCTCATTAATATTCTCGTGTATAAATAGACACATAAGAAAAACACAACGTTTTTGACCGCACTTTATCTGCTTTTGAGGTTGGCTATGTGTATTCGGTTTTGATTGCGTCAGATGAGTTGAATCTGGAAATTGAAAGGGGAGTACATTTGAGATGGAATAGATAGAAAGTAGTGATTCACTTTCCTTTTGTTTTTACTTATCGACTTATTGTTTTCGCCAGTGGTGCTTCGCCGTCTCTAATACAATGCCCATTTGCGTTAAGGCGTTGCGCGCTGCATCTGCAGCCGGCCAGTCTCTTTGGCTGCGCGGCTTCGCTGCTGTTGTTTGATGAGATCCTTCGATTTTGGCGACTTCGTCATCATCGGAACCGGCTTGTAAAAATTGTTCAGGATCAAGCTGAGCTAAAACCGAGAATGCCGGCAAGTCTCGCGTAAACGAGCGCAAGTCCGTTGGCTTTTTCCCATATCTTCTATTTTCAGTTTGTTCAATTCGCGCGCCATTTCAAATAGCACAGAAAGCGGCGTTTGGCGTATTGAAATCATCGTCCATTGCCTCACGGAAGGCGTCCACAAAATTTTCACCGCCAAAGCCACCGCACTTTTATCGGTGCCGCGTAAAGGCGGTGGTAGAGGCGTTCTAATGCGCCATGGGCGAGATTGAGGTCTCTTCGCTGTAATTTAATTGGCTGACGGTAGTGGGCGCTGAGCAGGAAGTAACGTACGCTTTCTGCATCGTGAGTGGCTTAATACATCGCGAATCGTACAGTTGCCGAGGGATTTTCGACATTTTTCTTTATCCACCATGATCATGCCGAATGCAGCCCAGTAGTTCACATACTGGTTACCGTGAGCGCAGCAGGATTGAGCGATTTTATCGTGGTGTGGGAACATCGGGTCCAGAGCGCCACCACTGAATGTCAAAAATGTTCGCCAAGCTGTTTGCTGTTCATGGCGGAACATTCAATGTGCCAGCTCGGACGGCCTTTGCCCCAAGGCGAATCCCAGCTTGGTTCGCGTTTGGTGGACATTTTCCACAACACGAAATCCATTGGGTTTTTCTTGATTTCATTGATTTCAATACGCGCGCCCGCTTGTAATTGTTCTAAATCTTGACGGGATAATTTGCCGTATTCTTTGAAGCTTTCCCACATCAAACATCACATCACCGTTGTCTGCCACAGCATGTACGTCCGCGTTGAATCAGCTTTTTCGACAACAGCAATAATTTCAGGAATGTGATGGATCGCACGGTTCAAAGTCTGGACGCAAAATGTTTAAAGCATCAAAATCTTTATACATTTCCACGACCATGTGATCGACTAATTGATCGCAAGCTCTTTGTTTTCCAACGCCCGTTTAATAATTTTATCATCCACGCCAGTGATGTTGCGTACATAGGTTAAATCCATAGCTTCAAATAGCGTAAGTAACGCGCGACAACATCAAAACACACAAAGGTGCGTCCATGCCCCGATGTGACAGAGATCGTAAACGGTCACACGCACACATACATGCTGATTTTGCCGGCGTGGATCGGTTTAAAAATTTCTTTTTCGCGAGTGAGGTATTGAAAAAGTTTTAACATATTGGATCCAAATCTTTTTGAAAACGCACCGCACTTTATGGATGATTTGGGAGCGGACTATGAAATAATGACGCTCTTTAATTCGTATAGGAAAAGCACAATGATTACACTCACACCAATTTCGGCGACATTAAAATTGGGTTTTAAATCATGAAAAAGCACCCGGTAACGGCAGAAAACTTCTTAACTTATTGTAAAAACGGGTTTTGATGGATAACACACCTTTTCCACCGCGTGATTGACGGTTTTATGATTCAGCGGCGGCATGGAAAGCGGTATGCGTGAGAAAGCGATCTAACGCGCCTATTAAAAACTGAAGCCAACAACCGTTTAAGCAACAAACGCGGAACCATTGCCATGGCGCGTACTCCGATCCGCATGGCGACGGCGCAATTTCATTAACGTGGCCGATAACACCTTCTGGATTACCGCTCAAAAAGAAATGTTTGGCAAAGACGATGCAAGATGGGGCTACGCGGTATTTGGTGAAGTCGTTGAAGGCATGGATGTGAGTGGATAAAACTAACAGGTGTCAAAACCGGTAATAAAGGTTTCCACCAAGACGTGCCGAATGAAGACGTGGTGATTACTTGTTACCGCTGACGAATAAGACTATGGGCGACCCATTGAGTTGCCTGATTTTTAGATTGATATGTATTCACTTTCTTTCGACACCCATACCCACTCGATTATTTACAGTGCTCACCGTGAGCCGTTAGCGCAGCTCATGCAAAATGCGACAGGCGGTGGGGCATGCTGATTGTGCAGTATTGCAACGTGATTTTAAAACGATTGAAAAATGACCGCACTTTATCCTGAACACTGTATTGGCTATGGCTTAGCTCCATCCCGTTGTATATCAAGGAGCACCAAGCGCAGGATAGATTTATTGAGCAGACATTGGCAACGCAGCTCGCCAAATCTGCACGGCAATCGCAGAAATCGGTTTGGAGCGTGCCGCGCCGGAATTATTAACTCGATGAGCTATGGCGCGAGCAATGCGATTTTTGAAGCGCAACTGCATTTGGCGAAAGCACGATTTGCCGCGAACATGCATTCCCGCAAGTCACACGATCAACTGTTCTCTCTCTCAAACGCATTGAGGTGCCGAAACGTGGCGTCGTGCCATGGTTTTGCAGGCAGCTACGATCGAGGCAAAAACGCTTTTGTGGATTTGGGCTATTCTATTGGTGTCGGTGGTACGATTACCCATGAACGCGCCAATAAAACCCGTCAAACCATCGCGAAATTGCCACTGATGCCTTGCTGTTGGAAACGGATTCTCCCGACATGCCGGGTATTTGGTTTTCAAGGTCAACCGAATCGACCGGAGAGAGTACAACAGGTGTATGTTGTGAATTAAGACGCAGTAGCGCCGGAGATCATTGCCGAGACAATTTGGCAAAATAGCCTGAGAAAATTTGCGCGAAACCCATCTAAACAAATGATTTTTATTTCTTTTATCTATAAGGAGGACTCGGACGAGATTAAATTTCAGAGCCATGCGTGCTGCCGGCATCGGTTGTGTTGTTATGTTAGCGATTATTGGCTTTTCGTTTACCACGCCGACAAATGCGCTTTTCGATTTCTAACGAAGGTTGGCGAAATGGCTGGCGGACGAACCACGATCGGGGTTTTCATGCTTGCCTCGTTACCACCGCTTACCGGTTTTATCTGCTATTATTTGAAATGGGTGCTTAAATAATCATGGCTGTCTGTATTTTTCACTATTCCACCACGAATGCAGGAAAAATCCACGACGTTGCTGCAATCTTCCCACAACTACCGTGAACGCAACATGAACACGCTGGTTTATACGGCGGCTATTGATGATCGTTTCGGCATAGGTCGCGTGACTTCCGCATCGGATCAGTGAACAGGCGAACACGTTCGCACGAGACACGGATTTATTCACGAAATTCAGCAACATTTAGAAAAGCGCATTGCACTGCATTTTTAGTGGATGAAGCGCAGTTTAATGAAAGCGCAGGCGTATCAACTGAGCGATGTGGTGGATAAACTGAATATTCCGGTGTTGTGTTATGGCTTGCACGGACTTCCAAGCGGAGCTTTTGAAGGTAGCCGCTATTTGCTGGCGTGGGCAGATTCAGTTGGAAGAACTTAAGACTATTTGCTATTGTGGACGTAGCCAATTTTTGTCTTGCGTCCCAATGAACAGGGCGACGTTGTCAAACAAGGAGACCAAATTCAAATCGGCGGTAACGACAGTTATTTTATCGGTGCCGACGGCATTATAAAGAACGTATGGCAGAATAAAGTGCGGTGAATATTGACCGCACTTTGGGGATGTGAGGATTAAACCTATACCGGCTGGTTACGGTGCCGCCATCAATTGGGGCGGTGTTTGGCGTGCCGAGAACTTCATACTTTTATCGCCATTTTTGGAAAAACACAAATCCACAGGTGTCCATTTTGTCCAAACTTTCATCTTTTGTCAGTGGAACAGTCGGATGATCGTGACTTTATCTCCCTTTGGTGTAGTCGTAAGTCGATGACACTGCCATCATCCACCCGTTGCGCTTTACCGAAAGGCGCTTGACGGGTGATGAATGCTTGTTGGAGCAACGCACGATCATCCATTCGCCGTTCGACAGCATAAAATTTAATGTGCCGTAGCTGCCCGGATCATTGCTGATCTGCTGAATCGCCTCAAAATTTCTTCTTCACCGGGTTTTGTGTTTAAAGCGTGTTTTTGAGTTGTTCTAACATATAACAGAATGCTGCTTCAGAATCGGTGGCAATCGGTTGATAAAAATCGTTTGATTACGGGCAAATTCACCCAGGTTGCTCACTGTGCGAATACCCAATTTTCACCAAATTTCACGCATAAAAGGGTGGGTATTGATGTTGACATCACCTTGCGTCGCTGAATGTGGGCAATCACGCTTTTAGTGACTTAATGTTATATTGTTTTACAGTCGGCAATGGGGGAGCTGTGTCCCGGTTTATTATCACGAAATACGCGCACGCCTTTGCTCAGCAATCCTGAAAACTGTCGAGTACTGTCGGTTAACCCGGCGCGATGGCGAAACCTTCAAAGGAAAAACATAACATCTGTCGGTAAAGTCAATTCATTCCTAATAGTTGACACATACTTTGACTAATTTCTTAATCAAACCATAAACGCGGCGAGTTTAACACGATAATCCGGCAAAATTCAACTTAAACCACAGGCTGTTCTTAGAACAAAATGTTTGGCTTGATAACCGTTCTATGAGAAAAAGGTCACGGTATGCACGAATCCGTCATATAAAACGGACACTGATGCTGAAACAAAAGTGTCCGTGATTTTTGAGAGGAATTAGGCGTAGATAAGTTCAGGCGCCTTGCCGTCATTAATGGTTTTGCTCGTTGACCACCACTTTTTCCAACCCTTCTAAAAGAAGGCAAGTCGTACATGGTGTCGAGTAAGACGCCTTCGATGATGGAGCGTAGCCACGAGCGCCGGTTTTACGGGCGAGGCTTTCGCCATGGCGATTAAGGCTTCTTTAGTAATTCGGTTTCACGTCTTCCAACTCAAACAACGCTTTGATATTGTTTACACAAAGCTTCGGCTCGGTCCAGAATACGCTACAAGGGCTTCTTCATCTAATCTGCTTAACGGCGCAACCACCGGTAAACGTCCGATAAATTCCGGGATTAAACGTATTTCATTAAATCGTCGGGCTCTCACCTGTTTGAATAAATCCGTCAACGTGGCTTTGTCTTTTCGCTCTTGATTTCGCCGAAACCAATGGCAGTGGCGACGCTGAGTGTTTTTCAATAACTTTATCCAAACCGGCAAAATGCACCGCCGCAAATAAACAGAATTTTCGATGTATCGATGATTTCTTGTTGCGGTGTTTTGCGTCCGCCTTGTGGTGGAATGGACGCAACCGTGCCTCAATGAGTTTAACAAGGCTTGTTGTACCCCTTCGCCGGAAACATCACGGGTGATGGATGGATTCTCCGATCGGTGGGTGATTTTTGCCGATTTCATCGATATAGATATGCCTTGTTCTGCACGTTCAATGTCGTAATCGCAGTTTTGTAGTACTTTTGCAACACGTTTTCCACGTCTTCGCCCACGTAACCGGCTTCCGTCAAGGTGGTCATCCGCCATGGCGAAAGGCACGTTTAACATCCGCGCCATGGTTTTCTGCCAATGGGTTTTACAGCCACCGGTCGGGCCGATCAGCAAAAATGTTACCTTTTTACCTAATTCCACATCGTTGGTTTGATGTTCGGTACGCATGCGGCGTTTGTGGTGTTATACACCGCGACAGCCAACACTCGCGTAATCTGGCCAGATGATATAATCGTCTGGCGGGTACGGATTTTGTGCGGTGTGGGTAATTCCTGTTTTTGTCGCTTCGCGTATTCGCTGGCTTCTTCGCTATGTTTCACGAGCAACATATCGTGACCACAGTTCGATACATTCATTACAAAAATGTAACCGGAGGTGCCGTGATAAGTTTATTGACTTCGTCTTTGTTCTTTCGCTGCCAGAAAGAACAATGTAATTCTTTATCTTGCCATGTTTATCTCTTAACGTTGCAAACACTTCATCGATTAAGCCGTAGTTTTTGGCTTCTTCTCGCAGACATAAAAGTTGTCGCGGTCAGTGTCTTTTTCTTATAGTTTTCCAATGGGTTGTCCCGTGGAATGCCAGGCGTTCGTTTAACGTGCCTTAATTTTCAAAATCTCTTGGGCATGAATTTGAATATCCGATGCTTGTCCGCGGAAACCGCCTAACGGTTGTGGATCATCGCGAGCATGTGGCAATGCACCACGCTTTGCCTCGCGCACCGCCGGCGAGTAAAAGGCACCCATGGAACAGGCTTGCCCAACGCATAAAGTGCGCACATCCGGTTTGATGAATGCAGGGTATCGTAAATTGCCATGCCGGCAGTCACAGAACCGCCCGGTGAGTTGATATATAAATTGATGTCTTTATCGATCTTCTGATTCTAGGAAAAGCAATTGTGCCACAAATCAGATTGGCCATGTTGTCTCTCCACTTCACCGCCAGGAAAATCACGCGATCTTTAGCAAAGCGAGAATAAATGTCATGGCGCGTTCGCCGCGGAAGTTTGGCCAACGACCAGAATTACACTCATATGTTCCTCAATTTTAGTCAGGATAGGGTGAAAAGTGCGGTCAGAAAAACGGAGCTGATATTGGACGAGCCAACAGCGCCGCAAGAACAAAAATCTTTCATAAAAACGGCGGTTATCTCTACCTGAAAATTGGGTTTGCTGAATGGCTATTCCGGCAAAATAAAAATGCGATCATTCGTTTGATGACCGCACTTTTAGGTGTTGGAGCCTGTTATTACGGTTCTTGTTTTGCCGGATCCTCTTTGAACGACCGATAGTCCACCAAGGCCTCGCCAGTTAAAGACTTTGATTGTTTGCGGTTTCGGTTGATCATCTTGGCTTAAATGACTTTCTTTAATACCTGAACCATTGGGCAAAGCCGTGAATAAAATTAAAAGCGCTGGTGGGTTTTTACAAGGTTCTTTTGTGTCGTCACTGGAAAAACGAACAAAAGGTACCGCATAACTTTGTTTGTATTCTTTGTTATTTAGCTAGACAGATTTTTCCTGCGCCTAAATGCGTAAAGCCGTGATCCGAGAAATAAATGACGGAAACAGCTTTGGCCTTGATCTTTGAGAATTTGATTCACCTCAGACAGTAAGCTGTCTGTTTGTTTTAAAGTATCTAAATAACAAGACATTTCTCAGCTAATTAAATGCGAATTTCGGTTCTTCGCCATTTAAATGGGCGCAAAAGGTCGGGTGCGAACCAATTAAATGTAAAACGATTAATTTGGTTTGATCTTTATCTTTCACCAAAAGTTGTTTTAACGGATCAATAATGCTGTCCGAGATATTGTCCGAATCATAACCGCCTTTTTGGTAAAGAACGATTCATCCGCTTGAATGCCGATACGTGATGCTGGTGTCCACTCGCCCACTTTGCCTTTAGTTGAACGCCAATAGGTTTTGTAATGGGCAAGTTTGGCAAGCGAAATAATGTTATCGGTGTAACCGTTTCAACTTCGTGATGTGGAACGATACAGCGTGCGTTACAGCGATAGTTGCGTATTTGGGCCGGCTGCCACATATAAATTGAAAATCAAGCCGTTCACTTGTTTCCAAAAACGGCGTGGTTTTTGTGGATAACCGTATAAGGATGTGTAATGCAGACGAGGTGGTCAGCGCTGATAGCTGAAGCGAAGATAGCCGAGGCGAGTGCCATAAAGAAAGCTCAATCGCAAAACGATCTTGCTGTGTTTCTGCAAGGTGAAAAGCAGCAAACCCTACATCTCGAAAATGCTCACCAGATTAGTCAGATAATTATCCAAAATGCCCAAAGGCGTGTGGGAAAAGAAAGGAAAAATCAATAATAACAATCAAAAGTGATGTCATTATTGATGAGATTGTTTTTGAATTGACTCATTTTATGTGCCCACAGGTGTTTTTCATGTGCGTTTCTAAGGGCGGAAATTTTAGACCCTTTATTTCTAAAATGAAGTATTTTCGTTTCAATACATTAAGTTATAACCATTTCCTTATGGAGGATGCGATATTTTGCATTTAAGAGGATTAATTTTTAATAATGTGGCGATGAAAGTTTATGCAAGTAGGCATGCCTAAAGCAGTATGATTCCTCGTCTAGCTAAAAGGAAATTTTATGAATATTCAGCAGGTTATAAAAAGAAAATCGCTTGAGCTGTTGTTCCAGCAAAGGGTCATTTTGGTCTTGAAAAGAAAGATAACGTGTACACGCAGACGGAGCGATGTGGTGACGGAGCACCCGAAATGCTTCGGCAATCGTTCTTATCATCCTTATAGTCCAAACGGATTTTGCGGAAAGTCAGCTTGAATTAATCACCCACCCAATATTGAAGATACGTTGCGTTGGTTATCCGCCATTCACGAAGTGGTGTTACGCTCTTTACCGGAAGACGAATATGTCTTTCCGTTGAGTATGCCGACTGGCTTGCCGCCGGAGGATCAAATTAAGCGGCACAACTGGACATCCGGTCGATGTGGCGTACCGCGAGCATTTTAGTGAAATCTTACGGTAAAAAGCAAGCAAATGGTGAGTGGTATTCACTACAACTTCCAGCTTGAGCCGGCGTTCATTCAACAGCTGTTTGCACGACAAAATGACTACCAAAAGTGCGGTGGATTTTCAAAACGATTTATGTTTGAAAAATTGCCCGTAATTTTTGCGTTATCAATGGATTTCTCGTTTATTTATTAGCGGCTACGCCAACGGCTGATGCCAATTATTTCCGCATCGGCACGCCGTTACAGCGGGCAGTGCGTGCGTATGGTTGCGTTCTAGCCGATATGGTTATGTGAATGATCCGAGTGTCAAAGTGCCCATGACAGCCTGAATCGATTATGTGGCGACCTTTGGAGCAGGCGGTCAACAGCGACAGCTTATTGCCGAAAAAGATTTATTCCAACGTGCGTTTGCGGGGCGCAGAAACAGGCGCGTGAGTGCTACAAAACGGCATCCAATATTTGGAATTCCGCTTGTTCGACCCTAAACCGTTTGAGGCTTTATGGTATCGCATTAAGTGATGCTAAATTCGTGCATTATTTTATCGCTAATGGCGTGGTTAGATGAAGAATCCTAGCAGCGCGGTGGAATTAGGCAAAGAAAAATTAGCCCAGCGGCATGGGAAAATCCGCTCTCGGCAACGGCTTCCAAGCAGAAGGCGAACGTGTTTTACAGCAATTATTGGCGATGTTGTCGGAAATTCACGCCGACGCAGAGATGGCCGAGATCGTCAAAGAGAAACTGGCGCAGTTTGCTGATCCAAGCCAAACGCTTGTGCGCGCTTAGTCAATGCTATCGAAGCCCATGGTGGCTATCAAAACTGGAGCGCAGAACTTGCGATTCGTTACAAAAACAAGCCTTTGAACGTTTTTATGCGTTGTCAGCTTTCGATAACGTGGAGCTTTCCACCCAAGCGCTGATGTTTGATGCCATTCAAAAAGGCTTAAAATGGAGATTTTAGACGAGCGCGATCAGTTCTTAAGTCTGCAATTCGGTGACCATTTGGAATATGTCAAAAACGGCAACATGACTTCCCATGACAGCTACATTTCGCCGCTCATCATGGAAAACAAAGTGGTGACCAAAAAGCGTTGGCGAAAGCCGGCTTTTAACGTGCCGCAAAGCGTGGAATTTACCAGTGTGGAACAAGCCGTGGCCAATTATGCTTTTATTCGCAGGGCGTGCTGTGGTGATTAAACCGAAAATCCACTAATTACGGTTTAGGCATCCAGTATTTTCAACAGGGCGTGCATGATCCTGAGGATTTGCCAAAAGCCATCGAAATTGCTTTCCGTGAAAGACAAAAAAGAAGTGATGGTAGAAGATTATCTCACCGGCACGGAATACCGTTTCTTCGTGTTAGGTGATGAAACCCTTGCCGTGTTAGTGCGTGCACCGGCGAATGTGATTGGCGACGGCGTGCATACGGTGGCGAGATAGTAGCACAGAAAAACGATCATCCGTTGCGTGGTGATGGCGGTCGTACGCCATTAAAGAAAATTGCGTTGAGCGACATCGAACAGTTAGCAGTTAAAGAGCAGGGCTTAACCGTGGACAGCGTGCCGGCAAAAAGATCAATCTGGTGCGGTTGCGCGCCAATTCCAACATATCAGTACCGGTGGCGATTCCATTGATATGCACCGGACCAAATGCACCAGCTACAAAGCTTGGCGGTTGGCATCACCAGTCATGGGCGCTGCCGTGTGTGGTGTGGATTTAATCATTCTGATTTAACCAAACCCGCCGAGCCTAGCCTGCAATCTTGGGGTGATTGAAGCAACTTCAATCCATGATGATGATGCACATTTTCCCGCACGCAGGACAATCCCGCCGAGTAACGCAAAAACGTGCTGAGATGCTCTTTCCGGAGCTGAAATCATAGCCTAGCGTAAAAGGCGAACTTAAAGGTTCGCCTTTTTGTTTGACGTGCGGTCGGTTTTTGACGATGTTTTGGAGAATCAAAAACAATTAAAAATCCACCGCACTTTTCCGATAAAATTACGAAGAACGTGATTGCGTAAAATCATGGATAATGTAAAGGTGAGTGTGTGCGCGGAATGCAATATTTTCCTGACTATTTTTATTTTTCTAGGAAATGATTCACGCTCTATGCAAAGGTAAACTACCCCTCACCGTCGATCCGGTGAAAGATGCGCAACGAAGATTAGATTATCAGCTTATTACGCCGCCAATCAATTAAGTCGCCTTGCCGAATCGGTCAGTAAAGTGCTCAGCGATGCACAGGTTACATTATCGTTCTTTATTGATCCGCAAAAATTGGTTGTCATGAAAGGTCATGCCAACGTTGATGCTGAATTTCATTGTCAGCGTTGTGGTGAACCTTTCGTTCAAAACCGTTGATTGTGAGTTTTGTTACAGTCCGGTGGCTAATTTGGATCAAATTGATGTATTGCCGAAATCTATGAGCCAATTGAATTCAATGAATTCGGTGAAATAGATTTACTTGGAACAATTGAAGATGAACTCATGTTGAGTTTGCCGATTGTCGCCAATGCATCTCATCTGAACACTGTGAAGTGTCCGTGGCTGAACAGGTTTTTGGCGAATTGCCGGAAGAATTGGCAAAAAAACCGAACCCGTTCGCTGTATTAGCTAATTTAAAGCAAAAATAATTTAGGAGTATAGCCAATGGCTGTTCAACAAAATAAAAACCCCGTTCACGTCGTGATATGCGTCGTTCTCACGATGCGTTAACAACCTGCTGCAGTATCCGTTGATAAAGCAAGTGGTGAAACTCATTTGCGTCACCATGTAACCGCTGACGGTTACTATCGTGGTCGTAAAGTGATTAACAAGTAATTATCTCAATTATATAAGGTAATCACTTGAGTCGTCTAACCCTTGCGTTAGATGCGATGGGCGGGGACATTGGTCCCCGTATTACTATCCCAGCATCCATTTTAGCCTTGGAACGAGACCCAACGCTTTCTCTCTTATTGTTTGGCGATCGCCAACAAATTCTTCCGCTTTTATCTTCTGCTCCTAACAGTATTCGTCAACGTTGTGACATTGTTCACTGTACTCGTGTGATTGATAGTCGTCAGGGTCTTTCCTACGCCTTGCGTCATAGCAAAGAGACCTCTATGCGTTTGGCAATCGAAGCAGTACAAAAAGGGGATGCGCAGGCCTGTGTGAGTGCCGGTGATACAGCAGCTTTAATGGGCTTTATCGAAAATCTTGTTGCAACCTCTAGAAGGTATTCATCGTCCGGCACTGATTTCCACGATTCCAACAGTGACAGGTGAGCGTTCGATTATGTTGGATCTGGGGGCAAATGTTGAGTGCGATGCAGAAAACTTGTATCAATTTGCCTTGATGGGTGCCATTTTTGCAGAAAAATACCCTGAATTTGGTTTATCCGCGTATTGCGCTATTGAATATTGGTATTGAGGCGGTGAAAGGATACAAATCCATCCGGGATGCGGCAGATTTACTGAAAAAAGACACCGCACTTAATTACATTGGCTTCCTTGAAGGCAATTTTTTACTCAATGGCAAGGCGGATGTGATTGTGACAGATGGCTTTGCCGGCAATGTTGCGCTGAAAACCTTGAAGGCGCGCAAAGAACGTGATTTCTCACTGAAAAGTGATAAGAAAAAGAGTATATTAAGTCACGTTTTTGGGTATTTAATTAAATATCTTTTCAAAGATAAATACCAACGATTAAAGAAAATCAATCCTGATCAATATAATGGCGCATCGCTTATCGGTTTGACTTCCGTTGTGGTGAAAAAGTCACGGAAGTGCAAATATAGAGGCATTTGCTTATGCGATTGCCGATGCGGCATTACAAGCCCGACGTCAAATTCCACAAAAAATTTTGGCGGGCTTAAATAAAAACGAAATATTAATGAAGTAGTGAGTTTCCCTCGCTATTATTTTTAACGAGATGACTATGTTTAGCAAAATTTTATCGACAGGTAGCTATTTACCCCAACATATTCGTACCAATGCCGATTTAGAAAAATGGTAGATACTCAGATGAGTGGATTGTTACCCGTTCCGGTATTCGTGAACGTCGCATTGCAGCACCGGATGAAACCGTCTCTACCATGGGATTTGAAGCGGCCCAAAAGCCATTGAAGCGGCAAACATCAATCCGCAGGAAATCGATCTTATGTTTTAGTGGCGACAACCAGCAACTCTCACGCTTATCCAAGCGCAGCTTGCCAAATTCAAGGGATGTTAGAGATTGACGATGCCATCGCGTTTGATTTGGCTGCAGCTTGTACCGGCTTTGTGTATGCATTAGGTGTCGCTGATCAATTTATTCGTACCGGTAAAGTGAAAAAGCGCTCGTGATCGGTTCTGATTTAAATTCCCGTAAGTTAGATGAAACAGACCGCAGCACTGTCGTGTTATTTGGTGATGGTGCAGGTGCGGTTATTTTGGAAGCATCGGAACAAGAAGGATCATTTCTACCCATTTACACGCCTCAGCAGATAAAAATGCCGCATTGTTACTTCCTCAGCCTGAGCGTGGCGTGGCAAAAATCCGGCTATGTCGAAATGCAAGGCAATGAAACCTTTAAATTGGCTGTGCGTGAACTATCGAATGTGGTGGAAGAAACCCTTGCCGCCAATAATTTAGATAAAAAGACATTGATTGGTTGGTGCCTCACCAGCTGAATTTACGTATTATTGCCGCGACGGCTAAAAATTAGACATGGATATGTCGCAAGTGGTACACGTTAGATCGTTATGCGAATAATAGTGCGGCAACCGTGCCGGTCGCATTGGATGAAGCGGTGCGTGATGGACGTATTCAGCGTGGTCAGTTGCTCCTTCTTGAAGCCTTTGGCGGTGGTTGGACTTGGGGTTCGGCTTTGGTGAGATTTTTAGATAATCTGTTATTATTCGTGAAAAAGTGCGGTTATTTTTGACCGCACTTTTTCGACTGTAACGCATATCGGAATAAATTGATTTATTTTTAATATAGGTAAGACACATGAAAAATTTGCAATGGTTTTTCCCAGGACAAGGTTCACAAACGGTGGGAATGTTAGCAGGAATTAGCCGCGATTACCCAATTGTACAAGAAACCTTTAAACAAGCTTCAGAAGTATTGGGATATGATTTGTGGCAATTAGTGCAGAAGGCCTGCGGAAGAATTAAACAAAACATGGCAAACGCAGCCAGCGTTGTTAACGGCGTCTGTGGCTGTTTATCGTGTGGCAACAAAAATACCCGGAATTAAAACCAGAAGTGATGGCTGGTCATAGCTAGTGAATATTCTGCGTTGGTGTGTGCCGGTGTGTTAGATTTCCAAGATGCGGTTAAATTAGTGGAACTGCGCGGTAAGCTTTATGCAACAAGCCGTGCCGGAAGGTATGTGGGGCGATGTACGCGATCATTGGTTTAGACAATGACGCCATTATTAACGCCTGCAAACAAGCAGAACAAGGCGAAGTGGTTTCGCCGTGAACTTCAATTCACCAGGACAGGTTGTGATTGCCGGGTGCGAAAGCGGCGGTAGAGCGTGCGGCAGCATTATGTAAAGAAGCCGGTGCTAAACGTGCATTACCGTTAGCGGTGAGTGTGCCTTTCACACTGTGCTTGTAATGGAACCGGCAGCTGATCAATTGTCTGTTTCCTTGGAAAGTATTACGTTGAAAGAAGCTGGTGTTTCTGTTCTAAATAACGTAGATGTAAAAATGAAATTGAAGCTGATGCGATTCGAAATGCCTTAGTTCGCCAACTTTATAGCCCGGTACGTTGGACGGAAACAGTAGAGAAAATGGCACAAAACGGTGTGGAAGTGTTGGTTGAAGTTGGCCCAGGTAAAGTGTTAAACGGGTTAACGAAACGCATCGTGGATTCTTTACAAGCGGTTTCTGTAAATGATGTGAAATCCCTAGATTCCATCGAAGAAGTATTAGCATAAGAGTAAAAGGAGAGAAAGTTATGCAGGTAAAATTGCATTAGTGACAGGTGCAACCGCGGTATTGCGTGCAGTAGCCGAAGAATTAGTATCAAAAGGCGCTTTTGTTATCGGCACGGCGACGTCTGAGAAAGGCGCTGAAAGTATTTCTGCCTATTTAGGTGAGAAAGGCAGAGGTTTGGTCTTAAACGTTGCTGATCAAGCCTCCATTGACGCGGTATTGGAACAGATCAAACAAGAATTTGGTGACATTGATATTTTGGTGAATAACGCCGGTATTACCCGTGATAATTTGTTAATGCGCATGAAAGATGAAGAATGGTTCGATATTTTACAAACTAACTTGAGTTCTGTTTATCATCTTTCTAAAGCGATGCTTCGCACCATGATGAAAAACGTTTCGGGCGTATTATCAATATTGGTTCTGTCGTGGGCTCCATGGGGAATGCCGGTCAGACAAATTATTGCGCGGCAAAAAGCAGGTCTCATTGGTTTCAGTAAAGCCTTAGCAAAAAGAAGTGGCTTCCCGTGGTATTACGGTAAACGTCGTAGCACCGGGTTTTATCGCGACCGATATGACAGACGTATTAAGCGAAGAATTAAAAATAATTTATTAACTCAAATCCCGGCAGGCCGTTTAGGTGAGCCGAAAGATATCGCTAAAGCCGTGGCATTTTTGGCCTCTGAGGATGCGTCTTATATTAACGGCACAACGTTGCATCGTTAATGGCGGCATGTGCATGAGCTAAGCGCTATTTAGCAAAGGTTACTCGCAGTAAAGCGGATAAAAGCAATAGCCAAACGGTGGCTTAGTGTTAAAATCCCTCGCAATGTAACTTGGTTAGGTCATTCAAAGGGTTCGTGGAAGACGTAACTATTTTTCACTGTATGGTTTTGTGAAAATTCAATGTTTTTGAGGTTTGACCTCTCACCGGAAATATTGCAAAATTTTTACAAATACATACACCACTTAACTTATCGCAATGAGCGTAAACTTAAACATAGGAAGAAACAAATGAGCATTGAAGAACGCGTAAAAATCATCGTTGAACAATTAGGCGTGAAAGAAGAAGATGTAAAACCTGAAGCGTCTTTCGTTGAAGATTTAGGTGCGGATTCTTTAGATACTGTTGAATTGGTGATGGCTTTGAAGAAGAATTCGATATCGAAATTCCAGATGAAGAAGCTGAAAAATCACAACAGTTCAATCAGCAATGATTATGTTCAAAACAATCAATAATTTCTGATTTTTCAATTTAGGCGGTTTTATAACCGCTAAATTTTTATCAAAAGAAAATCACAACATCACACCGCCATAACAAAAATTTCTCAATAAATCAAAGACTAACCTTATTCTGTTATACAAACCTTCCTCATTCTCTTATAAAAAAACACTCATATTGTGTGTTGAATAGTTGAATAACTATATATAGTATTGCCAACTTTCAATCACACACTATAGGTAGCATACATGGGGACATTCTTCGTCATTAAGCGTGATGGTTCACGCATCGGGTTTGAAATTCAACGCATTATTAATGCCATTAAAAAGCAGCGCAAGCGGTGGATATTCAAGATGAACGTTTTTGTCATGATATTGCACAAAAGTCAGCAATGACATTTTTGCGCATCATCAACAAGAAATTGATATTAGCCACATTCAAAAAATTGTCGAAAATCACCTGATGGCCAGCCAATACCCGCAAATTGCGCGCGCTTATATTGAATATCGCCACGAACGTGATATGGCACGCGAAAAACGCAGTCAATTAACCAAAGAAATCGAAGGGCCTGATTGAACAAAGCAACGTAGAGTTACTCAATGAAAATGCCAATAAAGACGCCAAAAAGTGATCCCAACACAACAGGGATTTATTGGCCGGTATCGTGGCGAAACATTATGCTAAACGTTACATTTACCGCGCGATGTCGTCGAAGCGCATGAAAAAGGTGAAATTCACTATCACGATTTGGATTATTCACCTTTCTTCCCGATGTTTAACTGATGTTAGTCGATTTAAAAAGGCATGTTGACCCATGGTTTTAAAATGGGGAATGCTGAAATCGAACCGCCGAAATCCATCGGCACCGCAACCGCTGTCACCGCCCAAATCATCGCCCTAAGTGGCTAGCCATATTTACGGTGGCACCACCATTAACCGCATTGATGAAGTGCTTTCGCCTTGTGTGCAGTTAAGCTATGAAAAACACCTGAAAACGCGGAACAATGGCATATTCCGGATGCGCAAGGGTATGCGCAAGCCTTGATTGAAAAAGAATGTTTTGATGCCTTCCAGTCTTTGGAATATGAAGTAAACACGTTGCATACTGCCAATGGACAAACACCGTTTGTTACCTTTTGGTTTTGGCTTTAGGCACAACGTGGCAAGCACGTTTAATTCAAAAATCCATTTTACAAAATCGGATTCGCGGTTTAGGCAAAAACCACAAAACACCGGTATTCCCTGAAACTGGTCTTCACCCAACGTAAAGGGTGAAATTTAGAACCAAATGATCCGAATTACGACATCAAACAGCTTGCGTTGGAATGTGCCAGCAAACGGATGTATCCCGGATATTTTGAATTACGACCAAGTCATCAAAGTTACCGGGTTCCTTTAAAGCTCCAATGGGCTGTCGCAGTTTCTTGGGCGCTTACGAAGAAAATGGTGAACAAATCCACGACGGACGCAACAACCTTGGCGTAGTGAGCCTCAATTTGCCACGTATCGCCATTGAAGCTAAAGGCGATGAAAACGGTTCTATGAAATGTTGGATCAACGCTTGGCTTTGGCGAAAAAGCCTTAATGACCCGCATCGCTCGTTTAGAACACACCAAAGCTCGCGTCGCGCCGATTCTCTACATGGAAGGCGCCTGTGCGTGCGTTTGAAAGCAGATGATAACGTGGCGCAAATCTTCAAAAATGGCCGTGCCTCCATTTCCCTTGGCTACATCGGTATTCACGAAACCATCAATGCGTTGTATCACCAAGGGCATATTTACGATGACGAAATGCTGCGAGAAAAAGGCCGTGCTATCGTGGAACACTTAAGCAACGCGGTTAAACAATGGCGCGCTGAAACGGGCTACGCCTTCAGTTTATACTCCACCCCAAAGTGAAAATCTATGCGACCGTTTCGCCGCCTTGACACTAAACAGTTCGGCGTCATTGACGGTGTGACCGATAAAGAGGTTACTACACCAACAGCTATCACTTGGACGTAGAGAAAAAGTGAACCCCGTACGACAAGTTAGACTTTGAAATGGTGTATCCGCCATTGGCTAACGGTGGTTTTATTTGCTACGGCGAATACCCGAACATTCAACATAACTTGAAGGCATTGGAAGACGTGTGGAATTACAGCTACGACCGTGTGCCTTACTACGGTACCAACACGCCAATCGACGAATGTTATGAATGTGGTTTCACCGGTGAGTGAATGCACCAGCAAAGGTTTCACCTGCCCTGAAATGTGCAACCACGACAGTGAAAAGTTTCTGTTACTCGCCGCGTCTGCGGCTATCTCGGCAGCCCGGATGCCCGTCCGTTTAATGCGGGGAAACAGGAAGAAGTGAAGCGTCGGGTTAAACATATGAGTGATTACTACTTTCTTGCTTGTGCAAGAAAGTAGCAGAAATACACCCGGATAAGCGCTTTTCTTCGCTTGATTACAGTTTCTTCACGGAAATTTTTCGAACTCGCTACACTCAAACAAAGCGAAAATTTTCCTAAAACTTGTAAGTCGCTCAGGCGTCTTATACGGGGGCCCTATTTTTATTTGAGCTATTCCGTAAAAGTGCGGTCACACAAAAAGCCGTATTTTTAAATGTTTTTCTAATAGAAAAATAACGGAAAACTTCACTGTACTTTTATTCGTAGAAAGAAAAATTATATTCCCTTCTTGCCGCCTTTGTGGAGTTGAATTTGTAGAAAATTTTCGACTGTTTGAGCGTAGCGAGTTCTGAAAACTCCGTGAAGCAAATTCAATGAAACAAAAGCGAAACAAAGCACAAGCAGGGCTCTTTCTTTTGGTTACTTTTCTTTGGCTAGCAAAGAAAAGTAACTTGTGCTTTCAGAATGAAAGTACGAAATAGAAACTAATCTAAATTAATAAAATGAATTATTTACAATACTACCCCGTCGATATTGTCAACGGCGAAGGCACGCGTTGTACGCTGTTTGTCAGCGGTTGTACTCACGGCTGCAAAGGGTGCTATAACCAAAAAGCTGGTCGTTTAGCGCCGGTGTGCCGTTTGGTAGTGAAATGGAAGAACAAATTCTCAAGGATCTCAAAGACACGCGCATTAAGCGACAAGGATTAACCCTTTCCGGAGGAGATCCTTTGCATCCGAGAAATATAGAAGCCCTGCTTCCTTTGGTTCAACGTGTAAAACGGGAATGTCCCGACAAAGACATTTGGGTCTGGACGGGTTTACAAATTAGAGGAATTAGACGAATATCAACGGCAAATGCTGCCCTACATTGATGTGCTCATTGATGGTAAGTTTGATTCAAGAACAGGCGGATCCAAGCTTAGTTTGGCGAGGTTCGGCGAACCAAGTGATTCATCGATTAGCGTCAAAAACAGACCGCATCTAACATCTCTGACAGCTATTCAGCGGCTGGGCTTATTCAGCGATTTAAGATTTAGAGGCAAAACTAGAGGCGGAACAAAAGTGCGGTGGATTTAAAAACGTTTTGCAAACCCACCGCACTTTTTCATCTATTACAGAATATGTTGATATTCTTCTAACATTTCTTTCGGCCAAACGCTGGATTGCACTTCGCCGATATGTTTTTACGCAATAACAACATCGCTAAAGCGAGATTGACCAATACCACCACCAATACTTAACGGCAATTTGCCTTGCAATAATTCTTGGTGCCAATCCATGTTGAGACGGTCTTCATCGCCGGTTAAACTCACTTTGTAAGCGCAACGCCGCTTCATCCACACGAATCCCCATAGAAGATAACTCAAAAGCTTTGCCGAGTTGGTCGTTCCAAACCAAGATATCGCCGTTCAAGCCTTTTTGTAGCCGTTTTCTGACTCTGTTGTCCAGTCATCGTAATCCGGTGCACGCCCATCGTGTGGCTTGCCGTCAGACAATTTGCCGCCGATACCGACTAAGAAAACGGCGCCGTATTCTTTACAGATCGCATTTTCACGCTCTTTTGCCGCTCATGTTTGGATAACGTTTCACGAGGTCTTCACTGTGTACGAAAGTAATGTGTTTTGGTAGTACGGATGGAATATCAAAACGGGCTTCCACCGCCAATTCTGTTAAGCGAATCGCACGATAAATCGAATTCACGGTTTCTTTTAAATAGGCGAAATTGCGACGACCTTCCGGAATCACTTTCTCCCAGTCCCATTGGTCCACATAAACGGATGTGTCGGATCTAACGAATCTTCATCCGGGACACAACGCTTTCATGTGCACAAATAAGCCTTCGCCTTCTTTAAAATGAAAACGAGCCAATGTATGACGTTTCCATTTTGCCAAAGAGTGAACCACTTCAAACACCGCATTTGGAATTTGTTTTACATGCACTTGAACCGCTTTTTCAATACCGGAAAGGTTATCTTGCATGCCATTACCAACCTGACTTAAGATTGGGCCTTGAACTTCGATGATGCCTAATTGCTCGATGAGGTTTTTGAGTAAATGTATTTTTACAAAACTAATCTCTTGTTGTTGCAAAATAAATGTCTTTTTCATTGTTTTACCCTATATTATTTAACGTTTCTATATGAATGCGGTAGATTCTCCCCCATTCTTTAGGATTAATGCAAACTACAATTTAGCTAGAATTAAAGAAACTTCACCATTATTTAAATAACATCTAAAAATAATATAATTATTTAGAGTTTAAAAACAAAAGGAGTGTGTTATGCACAATATCGACAATTTGAGATCAACAAATATTGCGTGTATTAACCAAAAGATGCTAGAACCCCTTATGCAGAAATGGCGAAAAATTTTGGTGTCAGCCCGGTACCATTCATGTTCGGGTGGAAAAATGCGCCAATCAGGCATTATTGAAGGGACAAAAGGATAAATCAATGAACGTAAATTAGGGTTACGATGTTTGCGGTTTCATTGGCATTATTTTTGAAATCGGCAAAAAGATTACGACAAAGTGATCAAAAAGCTAGAGGCCATTGATGAAGTAGTAGAAGCCTATTCACCACTGGCAATTACTCCATCTTCATTAAAGTCATGACACACACGATTGCCGAACTCCACTTAGTCTTGTCGGCAAAAATTCAATTAATCGATGAGATTCAATCCACAGAAACCTTAATTTCCATGCAGAACCCGATTTTGCGTGATATTAAACCGTAAAAACAAAGAACAAGAAAGGAGGATGTTATGTCAGAAGTCTTTCACCTTGGCTAACGAAAGCCATGTTAGATGGGGCTAAATTAGCCATCGTCCCGGGCGCTACCGGAGCGTGTAGAACGCATTGCACGCTTATTAGATCGCCCAAAATTCCTCGCCTCCACCCGCGAATTTACCTCTTGGCTCGGCTATATTGAAGAACACGCCGTGGTTGTATGTTCCACCGGTATTGGTGGTCCATCGGTTTCCATCGCGGTAGAAGAATTAGCCCAACTCGGTGTGCGTACTTTCTTACGTATCGGCACAACCGGTGCCATCCAACCGCATATTCACGTTGGTGATTTATTAGTCACGACAGGGCGGTACGTCTCGATGGAGCCAGCCCGCCATTTTGCCCCATTGGAATATCCGGCGGTAGCAAAACTTTGAATGTACCGAAGCCCTTTACAAAGTCCTAAAGAAGAAGTCGGCGATGCCGTCCATGTGGGTATCACTGCTTCTTCCGACACCTTCTATCCGGAGACAAGAACGTTACGACACCCTACACCGGCAAAATTTACCGTCATTTCAAGGTTCATTAAAAACAATGGCAAGAATTGAACGTAATGAACTATGAAATGGAGTCTGCCACCTTGTTCACTATGTGCTCCGCACTGGGTTTGCGTGCCGGCATGATCGCAGGTGCTATCGTCAACCGCACCCAACAAGAAATCCCGAATGAGGCGACGATTCAATCCACGGAAGAAGCGCCATTCACGTAGTAGTGAAAGCGGCAGGCTTGTTAGTGTAATTTTATCGTTTTATTTTATGTAGAAGATCTGTGAGGATCTTCTACATTTCAAATACCCTGAAACGCCACCCAAAATGACCGCACTTTGCCTCTATTTTCCGATACAAAACGAACTAAAAATATTCGTGAGCAAATCATCAGAGGTAAACTGGCCGATAATTTCACTTAAAGCTCTCTTGCACCATACGCAACTCTTCCGCCAACAATTCACCGGCATGGAATTGGGTTAATTGAATGTGTCCTGTCTGCTAAGTGTTGTGCCGCCTGTTCTAAAGGCTTCCAAGTGGCGACGGCGTGCTAAAGCCCCCTTCGATACCCGTTTGATACCCCATCGCTTGTTTTAAATGCTCACGCAATAAATCCACGCCTTGCTGAGTTTTTGCGGACAAATTGACGACCGTATAACCGTCTTGCTCATATAAACGTTCCGTTTCACCGGTTAAATCCGCTTTGTTGCGAATAAGGGTAACCGGAATAGTGTTCAGCATTTTGCTAAAATTCTGACCGCACTTTTATTAAATCTTGTTCGGCATCACTGCTGTCTAGCATCAATAAAAATCCGATCCGCCTGTTCAATTTCATTCCATGCACGCGAAATACCAATGCGCTCTACCTCATCTGTCGCATCACGTAAGCCTGCGGTATCAATAATATGTAATGGCATGCCATCTAAGTGGATATGCTCGCGCAACACATCACGTGTAGTGCCGGCAATGTCTGTGACAATGGCCGCTTCACGTCCGGCAAGGGCATTTAACAAACTGGACTTACCTGCATTCGGACGACCGGCAATCACCACTTTCATCCCTTCACAAAAATAGAACCTTGTTTCGCTTCGGCGCGAACCTGCTCCAACTGCGCAATAATGCCATTCAAATGTCCTTCAATTTTGCCATCTGCAAGAAAATCAATCTCTTCATCCGGAAAATCAATCGCCGCCTCTACATAAGTACGCAAATAAATGACAGAATCCACAAGCTGATTCACTTTATTGGAAAACTCGCCTTGCAACGATTTCAGTGCTGAACGTGCGGCCTGTTCGGGCTGGCATCAATTAAATCGGCAATCGCTTTCCGCTTGGGCTAAATCCAATTTATCGTTCAAAAATGCCTGTTCAGAAAACTCGCCTGGGCGTGCCAGTCGAATACCATTAATAGAGCAAAAATCCGTTTTAGTAATAAATCTATACGACCTGTCCGCCGTGTCCCTGAAGTTCAAGCACGTCTTCACCAGTGAAGAATTTGGCCCTTTAAAATACAATGCAATTCCTTGATCTAACACGGTGCCATCTGCATCTGTAAAGGCAAATAATCTGCCATACGTGGTTTGGGGCATTTACCTAACACGGCTTGCGCCACCTCAGTGGCTTTCGGACCTAATACCCGCAAAATGCCAATACCGCCACGCCCTGGTGCTGTGGCTTGAGCGACGATTGTTTCTTTCATAACTCTCCTTTTAAAGGTGTCAATTTTTATCTCAATGTTTTTATATCAATTTTATCTCAATGCGTAAAATGCGAAGAAAAATTGACCGCACTTTACCTTGGCTACCTTTTCATACCAAATACGATTTTACATATAACTGGATTTTTACCAGAAGGGTTTCTACGGTAATTTCATCATCTTGTTCTTTGCCTATTAAGGCGCGAGCTACCGGTGAGTCAATGAACCAATTTTTGCCGGATCAAATTCATCACAACCGACAATGCGATACTGTTTGATATCGCCATCTTCATTTTCAATTCCACCCAGGCGCCAAAGAATACTTTGCCTTCTTGCTTTGGCGAATAATCACGATTTGTAGCACTTCCAACCGTTTGGTGAGAAAGCGTACACGGCGATCAATTTCCCTGCAATCGGCGTTTACCGTAAATATATTCTGCATTTTCACTGCGATCGCTCTAACGCAGCAGCATCGAACACTGCTTGCGTGACTTGTGGTTCTTCTTTCCATAAAAAAATTTTAATTCCCGATCCAGCACATTCCAACCTTGTCGGGTGATGTAATTTGACTTGCCATAATCCTGTCCTCAATTGCCGTAAAATTATACCGAAAAAGGAACAAACATTTGAGCCCTATTGCGCAAAAACAGTATGCTATGCCCGTTTTTCATTATTAAAGTACATATCATGTTAAACCAGCAGATTAGCCAACTTATCGCGCAAAAAGAGTTAAATGTACGCGACAGTCAAATTCTTGCCGCCATTCAATTATTAGAAGATGGCAAATACGATTCCTTTTATTGCCCGTTATCGTAAAAGAAGCCACCGGCAGCTTGGATGATACACTAACTACGTCATTTGAAACCCGCTTAATTTATTTTACGCGAATTGGAAGACCGCCGCCAAAAACCATTTTGAAATCCATTGAGGAACAAGGCAAATTAACGGATGAATTGCGTGACAAAAATCCAAACCACGCAAAAGTAAAACCGAGCTGGAAGATTTGTATTTTACCGTTTTAAAACCAAAAACGTCGTACGAAAGGCCAAATTGCCATTGAGGCGGGGCTTGAGCCATTGGCAGATTTACTGGAACGAGCCAAAAACAGTTCCGGAAACCACCGCGCTTGATTATGTGAATGCAGAGAAAGGGGTAGCAGATGTTAAGGCTGCATTAGACGGTGCTCGTTATATTTTTGATGGAACGTTTTGCCGAAGACGCCGGATTATTGGCGAAAGTGCGTGATTATTTAAGTAAAAATGCACTTATCGTTTCTAAGGTGATTGAGGGCAAAGAGGCGGAAGGTGCGAAATTCCAAGATTATTTTGATCACCAAGAGCTGCTTAAAATGTGCCGTCTCATCGTGTCTGGCGATGTTCCGCGGCCGTAATGGAGGCATTTTACAGTTAAGTTTGAAATGCGGATCCAGAAGCGGAAGAGGGCAGTCGCCAGAGTTATTGCGAAGAGATTATTCGTGATTATTTAGGGTGTTCGTTTTCACCGGTCAGCCAGCGGATAAATGGCGTGAGCAAGTGATTTGCGTGGACATGGAAAATTAAAGTGGCGTTGCATTTGGAAAACGGAACTCATGGCAACCTTGCGTGAGAAAGCGGAAGAGGAAGCCATTGATGTATTTGCACGAAATCTGACCGCACTTTTAATGGCTGCTCCGGCAGGCGCGAAAAATACAATGAGGGTTAGACCCGGGGCTACGTACCGGCGTGAAAGTGGCCGTGGTAGATAACACCGGTAAACTGTTGGCAACCGATACCATTTTATCCGCATACCGGGCAGATGGAGCGTGCGATGTTGTCTATTTTCCAATTAATTAAACAACATAACGTAGAATTGATTGCTATCGGAAAATGGGACAGCTTCTCGTGAGACAGAGCGTTTCGCCAAAGACGTGATTAAAGAAATTAAAGAAAATAAACCACAAACGGTGGTGGTGAGCGAAGCAGATGCTTCCGTCTATTCCGCTTCGAATTGGCTGCGCAGGAATTTCCGGATTTGGATGTGTCCTTGCGTGGAGCCGTGTCAATCGCTCGTCGCTTTGCAGGATCCGTTGGCAGAATGGTGAAAAATCGAGCCGAAAGCCATTGGCGTAAGGGCAATATCAACATGATGTGAATCAAAGCCAATTAGCGCGTAAATTAGATGCGGTGGTGGAAGACTGTGTAAATGCTGTAGGCGTGGATTCAGCTTACCGCCTCCGTGCCGTTATTGGCCTCGTGTGGCGGGGATGACCAAAACGATAGCGCAGAATATTGTGATATACCGTGATGAAAACGGGCGTTTTGACAGCCGTGAGCAACTGAAAAACAGTGCCTCGTTTAGGTCCGAAAGCTTTCGAGCAATGCGCCGGGTTTATGCGTATCGCTGCAGGCGATAATCCGTTGATGCCTCGGTGTACACCCGGAAGCCTATCCGGTGGTGATTCTAGCAAGCAACGGAACAATCGATTCAGGATTTACTGGGCAATGCAGCTTAGTGCGCCAGCTTGATGCAAAACAGTTTACCGATGAGCAATTTGGTTTGCCGACAGTGCAGGATATTTTTCAAAGAATTGGAAAAACCGGGGGCGCGACCCGCGCGGTGAATTCAAAACCGCCACCTTCGCTGAGGGCGTGGAAGAAATCACAGATTTAAAACCAGGTATGATCTTAGAAGGTACGGTAACCAATGTGACCAATTTTGGTGCCTTTGTGGATATTGGCGTACATCAAGACGGCTTGGTTCATATTTCTTCTCTCAGCGATAAATTCGTGGAAGATCCGCATCAAGTGGTGAAAAACCGGCGATGTCGTGAAAGTGAAAGTATTGAAGTGGATGTGGCGCGTCGTCGTATTGCATTAACCATGCGTTTAGATGAAAAGTGCGGTGAAAAATGACGGCAAATCTGACCGCACTTTATCCGCAAAACCGCGTTCTGATAATGCCCGCCAAGACCGGAGTAATCCGCGAGCAAATAATGCGATGGGCAATGCCTTTGCGGATGCGTTGAAGAATTGGAAGAAGTAACGCCTGGGACGGCAAGCAGGCTAATCAAGTTGATTAGCCTGTTTTTCATTATAACCAGCCAAAGTCTAGCTATAAAAACCGTACGCTATGCCTATGGAGCCAAATTTCCAACATATGGGACGATTATTTAACCCTCGTAGCGTGCAACTTGTTGCACGAATAATGCTCGATGCGTAATTCACGATTTCATGCGTAGCGTGCATGTGATGCACGACCAAATTACGCACGGAACGTTATTTAACTCTTTCGGGCATCCATGATTTCGTGCAACAAGTTGCACGCACATTCTTTATCCGCAAAATCGCGTTCAGAATAATGCCGCCAAGATCGTAGCAATCCGCGAGCAAATAATGCGATGGGCAATGCCTTTTGCCGGATGCGCTGAAGAATTGAAGAAGTAACGCCTAGGGACGGCAAGCAGGCTAATCAAGTTGATTAGCCTGTCATTGTGTGTTGATAATGAAATTACACCTGATATTTGCTTTTTTATCGCCAATATCAAAATGCAACGGCATGCGCCATTTTTGAATGCTAATAACAAAATTAAAAGCCCGGTGACAAAAGCACAATAGGTTGCTAACCAAGTGATATTGAATAATAAGGCAAACCATAAACACCGCAAAAATATCGGTTGTAGATTTAAGGCAAAGACACGGAAACAGAAATATTCTTTATAACTCAATCCACCGAGGGACCAAAAATGCCGCACCGAGCGCCAGTTGCGGAAAACCCTAAAACTTGGCATAGCAACCCTACCCACATGGCAAATTGAAAAATATAACGGAAGTTTTTCATATATAAATGGACGCAAGCGGCACATAAGGTCGCTGCGATAAGCAAACCAAAGTGTGCTGTTGTGAGGATACCAAAGGCAGCATAAACAACATTGGAACGGCAAAGACAAAGCCTAAACGATAAATGATGACTGTTGTATATCCCAACGATCCATCGGCGATTTAATATGCGGATCAGCCATTTTTCTCCCTAACGTATCATTAACAAATTTGATTGAATGGGCGTGACTTCTAAAGGAAGAGGTTTCTCCCCAATCACCCAGCACGATGCGATGAAAGTGCGGTGAATTTCATGGTGTTTTTTGGCGATGCGTATGTCCGTGAATCATTTGCGTTACATGAAATTGCGCAAACATTTTCTGCACAAAAGTGGCATTTACATCCATGATTTCTGTCGATTTTTAATTGTTTATCCTGTCGGCTTTTGCGCGAATTTTCTCTGCGATTTTTAACCGACTTTTTAACGGTAAATGCAAAGAACAACCACTGGCGCCATTTTTGATGAACTTTTTGCGATAGTGTTGATATTTCACATCGTCCACGCAAAGGGTGTCGCCGTGACATAAAAAGGGTGGGCGTGCCGTATAAATCAATGACTTGATACGTTGGCAGTAACGTCAGTCCCGCACGCATTAGTAAATTTTTGCCAATCAAAATCCCGGTTACCGTGCTGAAAATAGCATAGCACGCCTTGTTCTGTCAGATGTCTGATGAGCTGTTGCACTTCGCTGATGAGATAGGATTGTTCATCATCGCCAATCCAAAAATCAAATAAATCGCCCAAAATATAGAGGTTTTTCTGCTTCTGGCGCTTGTTCTTGCATAAATTGACGAAACAGGGCTAATAAGTGCGGTCGATTTTCGGAGAGATGTAAATCCGCAATAAAATAGGTTTTTGCATGAAAATTCGATTGAAAAAATTTTTGATTAGATTAGCACATTTCATCGTTATGAATACATAACAGGCTAATTTCGTTATACTTACGCAAAATTTTTTAAGAGGCTTTGTCATACTAAAAATCGCCAAATTTTCATCATTGTGATTTGTTGTATTCTTATTTGTATCCTGGGTACGCTTTATTCTTTCATTCGTTTCCGTAATCCGAGTAATGTGGGCATTTTTGCCCGTTGGTTTGGACGGTTACATCCACTGTTTGGTTTGAAAGTGGAACATCGTTTCCCGGTGAATGCCGATAAAGTGGGCCGTTGTATTTATATCGGCAACCATCAAAAATAACTACGATATGGTGACCATTTCTTACATGGTCATGCCTCGTCTGCAGTGAGCGTCGGTAGAAGAGTCTAATTTGGGTTCCGTTTTTCGGGATTTTTATATTGGGCAACAGGGCAATATGCTCGATCGCGATAACCGTTCTAAAAGCGCATAACACCATGTCGGAATTGGCTCGTCGTATTAATGAAGATAACTTGTCCATTTGGATGTTCCCTGAAGGAACACGCAGTCGCGGACGCGGGTTATTGCCGTTCAAAACAGGAGCATTCCACGCCGCCATTGCCGCCGGTGTACCCATTGTGCCGGTCGTTTGCTCTACACACACAATAAAATCGATTTAAACCGTTGGGATAATGGCACGGTGATTTGTGAAATGCTGGAACCTATTGATGTGTCCGGCTACAGCCGTGAAAGTAATGTGCGCGAATTAGCGGAGTATTGCCATGATGTGATGCAAAAATCGCATCGTTGAATTGGACCGCGAAAGTGGCGCAAAAAGAATTGAACAGAAAAACGAGAATAAGCAGGCCTAAATGAGACATTGCTCCGTCGTCAGCTGTTAAAAACAACCTTATTTTTCCACGCACTTTTTGGTGTACCGGCGCCCTTGCTGGCGGCAACACGCCAGCATTGACAATTCCGCCGCTGTTTGAGGCACGGCGAGGCAAAACCGATTTTTCTGAATATGCAAAATACCCAAGCACCGCTATTGTCCGGAAAAACGCACCGAAGTATGGGGCTTTAACGGCGGTTATTTAGGACCAACCATTAAAAATTAAGAAAGACGATTTTGCCAAACTGAATTGGAAAAACAATTTTGCCGCAATTTGTCGTAATGAATATTCAAGGTTTGCAGGCCTCGAGCGAGTTGCTCGGCGGCATTGAAAAAACTTTACAAAAAGGCGAAACCTGGTCACCGATCATTCCTATTACGCAAGCACCGTCCACCTGCTGGTATCATGCCTGCACCTGCCAGCTCAGCGTATCAAAACGTATCGTGGGTTAGTCGGATTGTGGATTATCGAAGATAAAGAAAGTTTGAAGTGGGATTGCCACAAAAATATGGCGTGGACGACATTCCGTTGATTCTCCAAGATATGCAACTAAACAGTGAAGCGCACAACTCTTCCAACAAAATCAAGGCAGTTTTGTCGGTGAGCATTTGTTTTGTTAATGGGCGAAGCGCCTTATCTCACGGTACCTCGCGGCTTAGTGCGCTACGTCTCATAACGCCTCGCTTTTCCCGCACCTATGAGTTACGTTTTTGATGACGAGGCGAATTTACGCTCATTGACGAGATCTCGGTTTCTTGCCGCAAGGTCAAAAACAGCAATGTCGTTACACTCGCGCCAAGTGAGCGTGTAGAAATTTTGGTGGACTTAAATGACGGTGAAAAAGGTGAGTCTCATACCGGTAAAAACGCGGTATTTTGGATAACATCAGTCATTTCTTTGGTTCTGATGGTGGTTAATTGATAATCGAATTTTAGAACTGCGTCCGGATGGTCTTGCCAGCGCCTTTGAGAAAAAGAACAGACTTGCAATTTAATACAGATGCGCCAGGTTTGCTGTCGGCTAACGATGCACACTAAGAGCGCACGTTTATCTGGATACCAACAATGCCACGATAAACCAAAAACGCTTTGATCCGCGCCGCTTGGATGTTTCCGCAACCCTTGGTAGCGTAGAACGCTGGCACCTCAGCGCTTCCTCTCCGGTAGGTTTTTAATATGGTCGGCGCAAAATTTGATTGTCGAATCTGTGAATGACAAAGCCGTTAGCACAAAAACGAAATCAGCTGGAAAGACAGTGTGCTCATCAACGGAAACCTGTCTCTTTTGAGTGAAATTTGAAAACACGTCCTCTAGTAATCATCGTTCACCTTCGGCGCTTCCGATTTAATGTTGGCAGACAAAGGCTGTATGGGATTGATGTTGGTGCAGTAGTCTTCTTTAAGGATGTTTTCTTTGTTTGTTACATAAAGAGACTTTATTTTTGAAATTGATATGCTATATTTCTAGCCTGCATAGGGCCTGCGCACCTGCATAGGCCTGCATGACCTGCATAGGCCCTGCATAGCCTGCATAAGTGTATCATCGTATTTTTTCTTATGTATTAAGTTCCACAATGAAAAATTCAGTGTTAAGTTTAGTTTAGCAGCATTAGCGCATTCACATTAGCCGCTTGCGGAAGCAGTGGCGGCGGTAGCAGTGATAACACAGCTGCGGCAAGCCGCGATCAAAAACTCAGGTAACGCCATCTAAAAACCGATCTGCCAACATCGAATTCAACTGAGGCAAATCAAAATCAAACATTTACAGGTTCAGCTTTTGTTATCTCTGAACAAGATGACAAGGTTCAAGTCAAAAATGTTAAATTCAATAACGCAAATATAAATCAATTAGGGGTTGATGGCCAAACGATTACACTTACTTACCCTGGTATTTACGCAGGTAGCTGGCAACGTATAAATAATACAGCCGTATGTTGTGGTAAGTATGCCAATGTCCGTATGGGCGTATCTTTAAGCAATGGTCCGACTGAAAAAGATATTCTGTTCTATAATGGCATTTTCAACCCAAAATATGCCTGTAACCGGTTTGGCGTCGTATAAAGGCGATAGCATTATTTTGTCCAGATGATATTGGCGATGATTCTGATGAGGTAGCGGTCAATCTTCTTTTGATGTTAATTTTGGTGCGAAGACGCTAAGCGGTTCTATTACAGCTAACAATGCGCCAACCATTAATATTAGTGCGAATATTTCCGGTAATAGCTTTTGAGGGTAGCTTAAATCGACAAAATTGACTGATGGCGCAGTTGAAGGTAAGTTTTATGGAAATGACGCGACTGAATTAGGTGGCTTTAGCAAAAGCAAATGATAATTCATGGGGCGCTGGTTTTTGTCGGTAAAACAGTAATCTCCCCGAGTGAACAATAAAGCAAGCCATGTGCTTTGCTTTATTTATTGAATATATGGTTAAAACGATATGATGAAATTACCCTTATCTTTTTGGAATTGCGATTGGCGTATTCGTGTCTGCTTCAGCAGCGGCGAAAGTGCTGCACCCAAAGAATGCATCATCGAAGAGCATTTAAAAGCTCGCGAGCCCTCAATTGCCTCAACATGACGTTGTGGAGACCTCCACTTCAAAAGAACATACCCTGTCTATTACAAAGAAGAACTTGCCAAAAGACCGGATTTTGATTATCCGTGGCCTGATTCCGGCATTGCTGCAAAGCCATGCGGAGGCAGTGGCATTGTTGTTGCCCTTATAGCAAAAATTTGCCGCAACAAGATCCTTTTTGGTGGCTTAGGGCGAGCTATGATGGCAACGCATCAAGGGATTATGCCTCAGCGGTGCAGCAATATCGTGAATTATTTGCAAAACATCCCGAAGTTTTACCATTGCGTTATCAATTAGCTCATGCGTTGTTTGAATAACGATAATGAAGCGGCGAAAGATCAATTCCAAAAACTTCGTGCGGAAGTGAATGATGCCTCATCGCAGCAAAATGATTGATCAGTGTTGACTGCAATTAACCAACGAGATCAGTGGAAAATCAACGGTGGCATCGGTTTTTTTAAACTGAATCCAATATTAATAATGCGCCCAAAAGCAGGCACCCGTATTGGTGCGTGGAAAGCTGGGAGAGAGAACAGGCGCATGGGCTATCTTATTATGTTGGTGCCGAAAATGGTCGTTGCCTCATCAGTTTTTGCTAAACTGGTTTTAGATGGGCAAGGCAAATATTATTGGGATAACAAAAATATAACGAATTTAATGCTCGAATCGGTGCCGGTTTGGGTTATCAAACGGCAAAATACCGAACTCTCTTTCCTGCCTTTCACTGAGCGGCGTTGGTATTCCGGCGGTTCTTCCGGTAGTGATGCCATGAAACAATATTCGAAAAATTCCGGTGTGCGTGTTGATGTGACCCATTGGCTCAATAAATCATGGCAAATTTCCACCGCACTTGAATATAGTGAGCAGCGTTATGCCACGCGTAAACATTTAAATGGCAATAATTATTTGTGGTCGAATACGCTCTTATTTTTGCCCTTACAGCGGACAATATTGGTATATCGGTGCGGATTATAATCGCGAAAATACGCGTGATCTCGATAACGCCTATCAACGTAAAAATGTACGTTTAGGGCTGGGTGCAAGAATGGCCGTTGGGCATTTCCAGTCGTCTTTCTGTCGCCTATGCAAGACGGGCTTATAAAGGGAAGATTTGCTTGGTATTCGTCAAAAACAAAGAATATCAAACCAATGTCACTTTATGGCATCGTAATGTTTATTTTTGGGGCATTACGCCGAAAATTACCTGGTCGTACCAAAAATGACAGCAATCATCCGTTTTATCGCTATGATAAAAATCGGATTTGTTGAAATGAGGTAAAACATTTTTAATCATGGATTGAGGCAACTGTATCATGACGTTACAACAACGCTATCGACAAGCAACGAAAGAAGCCCGCTGGGCATTGGAAACCTTTGCTTTATGTAATTGGTTGGTGCTTATGCTTACTTGCAAAAGGGACCCAAGGACCCATCGGCTTTCCGCTGTGGTTTGAATTAGCCTGTATTTACCTGCCTATTCTGTTTATTGTGGTGGCGTATTGGCTGATTAAAATTATATTTCAGGATATTCCGCTGGATGTGGAACAGGGAAAAACAACATTCGACAACGGAGCGTCATCAATGAACCTAGGGATTATTTTTCCGCTCGTCATCTATTTAGCCTTTGTTTTTCGGGGCGGCGATTGTAGCTTATGTCAAACGCCAAAAGAGCGGTGATTTTCTTTCCGAATACTATGTCGGTAACCGTTCTATGACGGGCTTCGTGCTCGCCATGACAACAGCCTCGACCTATGCCAGTGCCAGTTCCTTTATCAGGGGCCCCGGTGCGGCGTATAAATACGGCAGGGTTGGGTCTTGCTCGCGATCCAGAGTGCCCGCCGTGTGGTTGGCACTCGGTGCACTAGGGAAAAATTTGCTTTGCTTTCCCGTGAGACCAATGCGTTGACCATCAACGATTTATTGCTTATCGCTATAAAAACAAATATTTGGTATGGATTGCCTGTGTCGCATTGTTGATCGCGTTCTTTGCGGCGATGACCGTGCAATTTATCGGTGGTGCCCGTTTGTTGGAAACCACCATCGGCATTCCTTACACTCAAGCCTTACTAATTTTCGCTTTAACCGTGGGGATTTATACCTTCATCGGTGGTTTCCGTGCAGTGGTGTTGACGGATACAATCCAAGGTACCGTGATGATTCTAGGCACGATTGTGTTATTGGTCGGCGTGATTTATCAGGTAGGTGGCGTGGAAAGTGCAGTCAAAAATTAACTGAAATTGATCCAAGCCTCGTTAGCCCATACGGACCAAATGAGATGTTGGATTTCCAATTTATGGCGTCCTTCTGGATTTTGGTTTGCTTCGGTGTGGTTGGCTTGCCGCACACGGCTGTGCGTTGCATGGCATTTAAAGACAGCAAAGCCCTGCACAACGGTATGCTGATCGGCACGATCGTGTTGACGATTATCATGTTCGGTATGCACTTGGCGGGCGCATTGGGGCGCGCCATCGTGCCGGATTTAACGGTGTCGGACAAAGTGATTCCGAGCCTGATGTTGCAAGTGTTGCCACCGATTGTAGCGGGGATTTTTTCCCTTGCGGCACCAATGTCGGCGATTATGTCCACGGTGGATGCGCAGCTGATTCAATCGTCTTCTATTTTTGTGAAAGACTTGTATTTGGCAGCAAAACCGCAGGCAGTGCAAAAATCAAAAACGGATTGGTCGAATCTCCTCAATCATTACGTTAATTTTGACCGCACTTTTAATTTTTGCGTCTCTGAGATCCGCCGGATATGATCATTTTGGCTGAACCTGTTTGCCTTTGGTGGTTTCGAAGCCGCATTTTTGTGGGTCATCGTTCTCCGGAGCTTTACTGGGATAAAGCCAATGCTTATGGTGCAGTTAGCTCCATGTTGGTCAACTTAGTTTCGTTTATTTTATTTACCCAATTTGGCATTAAACTCTTTGACTTCAACTCGATTGTGCCGTCTCTCGTCTTTGGCTTAGCGGCATTTTTGATTGGGAATAAAATCGGCGAAGCGCCATTCAAAGTGCGGTCAAAATGGCAGGGTAAAATGCATGAAAAATCGATCAAAAGAGCTTAGAAAATGCTTACCGCTTGTTTTGAAACAAATGATATTCAGCAAATTGAAGTGGGAACAACACAGGGATTGCAGCAAATTCACCATTATTTATTTCAAGATTTAGCATGATTTTTGCCGGCGTGATTCGTGAACAAAAATATTTCCAAAGAGGCAATTTTTCGTTTTGCCAATTCGTTGTATTTAAAAAGAAGCCTTGGGCAAAATTGAGCAAATGCCTGAAACGACATTTGAAGAAATTATTAATAAATACGTTGAAATGAATATTGCCCATCCTTTTTAGAGGGCAATGGTCGTTCAACAAGGATTTAGTTGGATTTAATCTTAAAAGAAAAATTTAGGCAAAGTCGTAAATTGGCAAAATGTCGATAAAACCTTGTATTTGCAGGCAATGGAGCGTAGTCCGATTAATGATTTAGAAATCCGCTTTTTATTGCAAAAATAATTTAACGGATGATGTTGATAACCGTGAAATCATTTTTAAAGGCATTGAGCAATCCTACTACTACGAAGGTTATGAAAAAGAATAAAAGGATAAAATAAAATGGCTTGGATTCAAATTCGCCTGAACAGTACTAATGAAAAGGCAGAACAAATCAGTGATTTTTAGAAGAGATCGGCTCGAGTGTCGGTTACTTTTATGGACAGCCAGATACGCCGATTTTTGAACCGCTACCCGGTGAAACACGGCTGAGGGCAACACGGACGTAATTGCTTTGTTTGATGCGGAAACCGATATGAATGTCGTTGTGAATGCACTAAAACAAGCAAAGCATTTTGAGACGAAAATTCCGCCTATAAAATCGAACAAATTGAAGACAAAGATTGGGAGCGTGAGTGGATGGATAATTTCCACCCAATGCAATTCGGCAAACGTTTGTGGATTTGCCCAAGCTGGCGTGATGTGCCGGATCCGAATGCCGTGAACGTGATGTTGATCCGGGCTTGGCGTTTGGTACCGGGACACACCCGACCACCGCGCTTTGTTTGGAATGGCTCGACGGTTTGGATTTAAAAAGATAAAACGGTGATCGACTTTGGTTGTGGTTCCGGCATTTTAGCCATTGCGGCATTAAAGTTAGGCGCGAAAAAGTGCGGTGGGTATTGATATTGATCCGCAAGCGATTTTTAGCCAGCGCACAATGCGGAACAAAACGGTGTGCGGATCGTTTGCAACTGTTTTTATCCGATGCAAAACCGTCAGACTTGAAAGCTGATGTGGTGGTGGCGAATATTCTGGCAGGGGGCCGTTAAAGAGCTTTATCCGGTGATTAGCCAATTAGTTAAGCCAAATGGCGTGTTAGGGCTGTCCGGTATTTTAGCCACACAAAGCGCAATCCGTGTGCGATGCCTACGCCGAGCGTTTTGTGCTCGAGCCGGTGGCAGAGCGCGAAAAGTGGTGTCAATTACCGGTAAGTTAAAGGCATAACGCGCAATAAACTTCAAAGTATGATAGAAAAGTGCGGTGGAAAAATATCACGTTTTTCACCGCACTTGGTTTTCAGAGCTAGTGACTACTTTCCTGAAAATTCGGCAAGAATGAAGCCTGCTGAATCCGCTTGACACGGGTCTCAATACGCCCGTCTGCATAGAGCTCGATTTCACGCCGAGCCCGGCTGAAGGGTATCAAGCGTAAAACATGTTCAGTCCGGTTTAAATTGCACACAGAGTGGAAGGGTAGCCATGACTCGGTAGCCATGCCATGTGCTATCTGCCTGTTGATGAATATGACCATATAATAGGGCTTTAACGCGTGGAAATGGCGCTAACACGCTGGCTAATTCATGAGATTGCGCAAATTATGCTGATCCAACCAAGCTGAGCGGTTGATAGCAAATGGTGATGCAACACAACAAGGGCATAGCGTTGAGGTGCGCCTCTAACTTTGTTTTTAACCATGCCAGTGTTTCGGTTCAAGTTGACCGTGCGGCACGCCTGTACGGCTAGCTGAATAATAGGATTTGCCAATGCTCCCCTAATAAGAGGTGCTTTTCCGGCATGACGTTGCCTTGGGTGAGATGCTCAACCATTTTGAGGCTGAAAGTCATGATTTCCCGGAATCCAAAACACCATTTTTCTAGCGATTTTACATTGTCGCAAAAGCGTAAATAACCTTCATCACTGCCGTCTTGTACCAAATCCCCTGTCGCTGGCACGAGATCATAGGCATAGTGGGCTTGTTGGATCTCAGTGAGTACTTGCGAAAAACTGGCTTGTGATTAATTCCCAACATTCCCCGTTGATGTCCTTGAATAAATGAGGATCCGTAATTTGTACAATACGAAAGACCTCTTGTTGGGCGTGATATTGATAGGTATTTAACAAAGTAAACTCCTCATTAACTGCGCCTAAATGGCCTGGGCTGTCCTAAACGCATGGGGTTATCGCCATTGCGTTTTTCAGTTGAGGATAATTTAACGCTAACATTGAAGCCCATAACGGCAATGCCATTATCAATTTTGCCTTTCACGAAACCCATTGATAGAGCGGTTTCTCGACTAACGACATGAACGCGGATATCTTCATTTTCTTCCGCTAAACCATGCAAACCACTAACTTGGGTGCTGTCCACTTTGCCGACAAATAAATGAATCCGTTCTAGTACGCCTCCCGGACTATCCCAAACGCTTAAAGCAGTGTTGTAGATGGGTGATTTTTGCGCCGGCTTCTTCTTCCTTTCTCTTAATGCGACAGATTCCGGCGTCTCGCCTTCTTCTACCATGCCGGCAATCAATTCTAGAAGCCAGGGGATTGGTTTGATTTTTGGATCATAAGCTCCAATGCGGACTTGTTCTACTAAAACCACATTATCCAATATCGGATCATAAGCGATGACGGCAGACGCTGCGCCTTTGATTAATAACTCACGGGTCACCACACTGCTCCAGCCGCCGGCAAAAAGTTTATGTTTAAATTTCACTTTATTTAGTTTAAAAACCGCGATAAACTGTTTCATCCTCTAAAAATCTCAATATCCTGTTGAGTAAATTGTTGAAACTGATACATCTTTTCTCTCCTAAATGTTCGCCGGCGGTTAGGATACTTTCATTCTTCCTAAATGGAATTTTTGGTTAAAATTTTCGGATCTTTGAAGTTGGTCACCAAAACTGGGGAGGCGGAGAGCACGACCATGGTATGGCGTAATGAGCACGTTGCTCCCACACGTAAGAATGAGGTGAGATATTTTTCTTCTTGTGATTTTAACCCAACGCTCAATGAGGCGTTTTGCTTTCTGCATCGGCACCGAGCGGATAAGTCAATATCCAATAACTTCCAGTTTTTGTTGGATCGCTGGCTTTCGAGGGATGCCTTAGCGTGAATGTTCGTTGGAATTTGATAAGAATCGGATTCACGCCATGGAATTTCTTGTGCTTCCGCATCGAGGACGAAATCCACGAAGTGTTTGGCATTTCAAGATTGCGTGCACCCTTGATAATGCTGACCGCACCAGTGTGTAACCCACGCCTTCACAAGGTAAAATGCCTTTACCGGTGCGCTTTGTCTTTTCACGCACATAACTATGCATAAAGGAAACATCCACACTCACTTCACCGGTGGATAAATTGCCGGTGGCTAAACCGCTCTTGGAATATTGCGCCACGTTCGCATTGAGTTTTCAAGTAATCAAACGCTTTTTCTTCGCCCCAAAGCTGTACTAATGTCGTCAGAAAAGAATAGCCTGTGCCGGATACGCGGGGATCGGCATATTGAATTTGATTTTTGAATTCTGGTTTGAGTCAATCAACAAGCATTTCGGTTCCGGAATATTGAGCTGTTTTAATTTTTCTGTATTCACGCCGATGGCAACTTCCATTAAATAGATAATTGACGTGTAGTCGCCTCGTTCATCCATTAATTTTTGAACTGTGGCATGATGTCTTTTTGTAATGGGGAGCGATAAACTGCCAGCAAGCCTTGATCAGCGGCTTGTAGGGGTGCGGTTCAAAGGTGCCGCCAAACCACACATCGGCCTGTGGATTGTCTTTTTCTGCCTTGATTTTACCCAGCACGGTGCCGGTGCTGTTGCGGACTAAAATTGGGTGTCAACATGATATTTTTCGGCAAAGCGTTTTGTGACTTTTTCACAGGTGACATTTTGCACGCTGCAATACACGGTGAGTTTGCCTTCCGCTTGGGCGTTTGCGTATAAAACAGCATGGAAGCAAGCAAAGTGCGGTGGTTTTTAAGGTCGTTTTTTAAAAAGGGAATCATTTTTAGTAAGCATGGTCATTGATCTAATCGCTTGATGAGAGTTGAAAAATAAAACCAGCTAACAACTCAACGGGGAAATTGAGCTGAAAGACGCCATAGAAGCAGAGTGAAGTGCATTAGTTTCCTACGTCAGTGCTAACTGTATCAGGTTCACGGTATTTCTCAGCTTCGTTATTTAAGTGAACAGCACCCGACTAACGTGCACTACTATAAATGTTACTTCGTGTTTGTAAATGTTTTTGTTATGTTTCATCTTGTTGTTTTTCTGACTTTCCTTTTCTTTTTGCTGGAGGCAGCCCTATGTCTTAACAGACTGTCTCAACAGACCGCGATTCATCAAAAATGATAAATTCACAGAGACAATGTGAATTATGTACAATCTTAAAGCCAGATGCGATTATTTTTAAATTTAAACTTGCAATTTATTTTTGAAATGAGTAGAATAGCCCACCTCAATCACGGGGTGGAGCAGCAGTAGCTCGTCGGGCTCACTAACCCGAAAGGTCGTTGGTTCAAATCCGGCCCCCAGCAACCATTTTTCATGATGTAACTTCTTTTTAAGACCTGTTTTGATTTTTCAAAACAGGTTTTTCTTTCTTGCCTTTATTGCGGCTGGCGTGAGTGAATAATCTTCTTGCTCACGCCGCGTTATCAACTATACATCGCCTCCAATCTGCGTTTGATAGCGCTGCAAAATAACCTTTCGGCGTAATTTTTAAGGTGGGGTAATTTTCTTCCAGCTGCGTACTGAATGCCTGAGGCAACAGGGGTGAAAACGTTTGATTTGTTCCCCAACCTGCAAGCTCTTTTTGTAACTCGTTGATTCGCTGTTCTAGCATTTGCAAAATCTCGGAATGTTTGAGCAATTCCAACCGATCTTGGTATTTGATATTGACCTGTTTGGCGTACTCCTCAAGGGCGGTGTAGCAAAGGCACGATAAGGGCGGAAACGTATTTTTAGCATCAGCAATGACCGCGACTTGTTCAATGAATTTATCTTTGCCGATTTTACTTTCCAACACTTGTGGGGCGATATATTTTGCCGTTGGAAGTTTTCATTAATTCTTTAATGCGGTCAGTGATGACCAAATTGCCTCGGAATCAAATTCGCCTGCATCACCGGTTTTTAAGAAACCGTCTGCGGTGAAAGCATCGGCGGTTTCCTGTGGTTTTTGTAATACCCTTTCATCTACCATACCACCGCGTACGAGGAATCTCAGTTATTTTTCGCCAATTTTGACTTCTGCGCCCGGCATTAAACTGCCGATGGAATTGGCGTTAAAGTGAGAGATCATCCCAGCAGGAAACCGTCGCGGTGGTTTCTGTCATGCCGTAACCCAGCTTAATGTTCAAGCCGATGCTGTGGAGAGAATAAGCCGATAGTCGGTTCCAATTTGGCGCCGCCACGGCATCATGCGAATGCGGCCGCCAAGTAGCGCGCGCAATTTACTGAAGTACCAGCTTATTGGCGAGGGCATACTGTTGTTTTAACAAAAAGCCGATTTTTTGCCCTTTGGCAAGGGCATCGAAATGCTGATGTCCGATGTCAATCGCCCAATGAAAAATACGTTGGCGAAGTTTTGGCGTATGATGGACTTTGTCTAAAATGGCCGTATAAATTTTTCGTAAAAACGTGGCACGGCACACATTAAGGTTGGTCGAATCTCTGTTAAAGCCGACCGCACTTGATTGAGTGTCTTCAATGTAACAGTTGGTTGCACCGCGATGAAGCCATAAGCCACCCAAGCGCGCTCAAAAAATATGTGATAAGGGTAAGAAGGAAAGAGAGACGTCGGTATCATCGACTTTTAATGTCTGATCGTGTGCGTTGAGTTGGTGCGCTAAATTGGTGTAATCCAACATTACGCCTTTCGGCTCACCGGTCGTGCCGGAGGTATAAATTAATATGAACAAATCCTCAACGCACGCCCATCCAACCGTTGTTGTAATTCTGCCTGATATTGCTCATCTGCCATCTCGATAAAGTCTTGCCAGTGGCGGGGATTTCGGCGTGTTCGATGCAAATGGATCGTACTTTTCATTGCCACGATTTTTCCAGTTTCAGGCATTCATCGACGATTTTCAATACTTGATCATATTGTTCTTGGTCGCCCACGAAAATGATCTTCATATCTGCATTGTTGATAATGAATTGGGCTTGTTTGGCGGTGTTCGTGGCATAAATCGGCACGGTGACGGCACGCACTGCAATGCGCCGATGTCGGTGATCGTCCAACGCGGCATATTGTGATACCGATTTTTATCTTGAATATCAATATGATTTGCTAATAACGCTAAGGAAATTTGGTCAATTTGTTGTTGAAAATCTGACCAAGAGATAGACAGCCAGTTGTTGTCTTTGAAGTAACGAAAGTGCGGTGCGAGTTGCCAGCGTTTTTGCTTGACTACGCACGGTGAATAAAATGAAAAATTAGAGATCCATGGTTAAATCAAAGTCAGCTAACAGTTGTGCGCTAATATAGCGGATTGAGGCGCAAAACTCTAGCCATAAAAACAATGAATAGGCATACACGGCAAGCAAGTTTATCTATGCAGTGATCTTGTTTTTAGAACGACAAAGTGCGGTGAAAATAAGCGTTTTTCTGTTGGGAAGAAAAAGCTCATGGCTATAAAATCTCAGATTGAATCTGAATGAGACGAGGTTTAAACTACCATTGGAAACGATAGACGGCTTGTACACCAAATGGTTGTTTGATGTGTTTGCACGTCGGCGCGATTCACTTCTAAACCAATGCGGTGATTGCCCAAACCGGCATTAAAACCGACCGCACTTGTGAAACGACCGCGATAACTCTACATTGAGTTGAGTACCACGGTAGTTAATATTGCTATGGCGTGTGCGTGTCGTGATTGCATTCGCTTCGGCATAAGGTTGAAGTTTCATCCTTGGTTCAACTCGAAGGTTTTTGGCAAGGCGTAAACCGACACGAGAAGAAATAGCGGATAAGCTATCTTCTTTTTCTTTTACCGTTAATATGCATCCAAGCCAATTGCGCTTGTGGGGTCACGATCCATGCACCGGCTAATTGGAATTGTTTGCCGATTTCACTGCTTAACGTGTAAGCGTTGTAACAGTGTTTTTCCGTATGATTCGAGTCGGCGGTTAAGCGACTATATTGCGCGATGTTATCTAAATAGACACCATTGTCAGCCATGTGAGTTCCGTAAACCCCAATGGTTTGTCCTTTCACTTTTCCGTTGCCGTAATGATTATTGAAGTCAATAGTGGCTTGGCTGTGTCCGATAAATGCTCCGAGACGGACGGTATCGGTAATTGCAGCATCAGCACCGATTTGTAAACTATGCACGTTTTGTTTAAAGCCGGAGGTTTGACTTTCACCCGTTGAAAGTGCGGTGAGTTTTGATGTGAATTGACGTTTTTCACCCAAATATTGCCTTTTTTCACCAGTTCTGATTTCACCTAAACGTTGGTGAATGCCGTTCAATTCATTTTTCGACCATCAGTAATTCCGCTTGGCGAAGAGACACTTGTGCGTTTGCGCTCTCAAGTGAGTTGTGCAGTCGCCGGTAAAGATGGTGTAATACTTGGCTGTGGCTGTGGCTGTGGCTGTGGCTGTGGCTGTGGCTGTGGCTGTGGCTGTGGCTGTGGCTGTGGCTGTGGCTGTGGCTGTGGCTGTGGCTGTGGCTGTGGCTGTGGCTGTGGCTGTGGCTGTGGCTGTGGCTGTGGCTGTGGCTGTGGCTGTGGCTGTGGCTGTGGCTGTGGCTGTGGCTGTGGCTGTGGCTGTGGTGTGACTGCGCTTTGTGAGTGCGCTAACACCCAATTTTTTCCTTCAGTGGTTAAAAAGTATTTATAAGCACCGAGCGCACACAACCATTGGTATTCGCTAAGTGAAATTTTGCATTGCCGCGATTGGTTTCAACTAAGGTTACTTTACCGTTTGCCACATGCGTGCCGTGATCCGTCACATTAAGGTGATGATCACCTTCCGCTTTTCCTTTCACAACGATTTTATCGGTTTTGTTTTCAGCGATATTGGTATTGAGATCAAATGTGGTGGAGCCAGTGAGATCACCTTTAATCGTTAACGTTTTATATTCCGATGTCGGTTCAAATTTGACCGTTGAATTTTGTGTATTCAAATGATGAAGAATACTGATTGATTAAAAACGCCATTGGCTGTTGGCTAATGTGACGTTTACTTCAGTGTTTCTGCCGGTTTTTGTGGGTTTTCAATAATAGCACCACTCAGTTTGGGTTGTTATCCAAACAGTTGTACCTTGAACGTGGCTGATTGGCAATGTCCTCCTCGTCTTCCTCAAATGGGAAATTCGGGTCATTGATGGAAACAAGCGCTTTAGTGGCATTTAATTCGGTGTTATGTAAGTTCAGAGTGATTGTGCGTTCTTGACCTAATCGTTTCCCAAAATCAATCCATAACCGGCTTTAATGTGAGAATCAGTTAAGTTAACCGTTGGTGAGCCACCTTCATAGGTTTCCATGAAGGTACTTTTATCGTTTAATGGGCGTTTAACTTTTTTAGCGTTAACACTTTTGCGTGTCAGGAGATCAGTGGCAATATCAAAAACAGATTGCAAATCCTGATTGCCGTTAACGGTCACGTTCTCAATGTTCACAATGTCTTTTTCGTTAAGTGCATATGCGGTGTTATTTTTCCATTCATCGTGATTTGATGATTTGAAGAATTAATGATCGATGCTTGTCTCGATTCAATTGCATTTGAACCGTCATTATTGAGCTCAATGTCTGCTTTGTGTATTGATGGTTGAATGATAGGAGCGAGTGCAGCATTGCGTCAAATTCACCGTAAGCATCAGGGATCTTGTGAATTTGAGAGAGTTTTGGTCAACAATGAGGTTTGACACCTTTTTCTAAATTTGCTGTTGTGCCATCTGCACCAAGTAATTGGCTAGACGTATAATCCTCTTTTGAGTATTGCTTTAACGCCTGATTTTAAGGTGATGACATTCCCTTGTGCTGTTGAATCATAAACACTAAAACATCCGTTAATTGACTAGGTTGATTTGAGAGAACGATCAGCGCCATTTTCTGTTTTGCTTTATTTTGGTAATTTCCTGCTTCCAACGGTGATATTTAGCGCATTTTTGTATGCCGTCGGTGCTGTTGATGTTCCATTCGTTGTTAGGTCCGTGGGTATATATACAACCGGTTGGCGTATTGCAAGTGAGGTCCACCGCCCATGCCGAGTGGACTAAACTTAGTGCTGCAGCCACCAAACTTAACGGAAAAAGTGCGGTGTGTTTTTGAAGTGTTTTTCATCTTCGTTCCTTGTCGTGATTAATCCAGAGAGATACGTGTATTTTTATAATTCTCTTCGCTAAAAATATCACGTTGAATTTGATCGGCAAATTCTACTAAAAATGCCCCTTTTAGCTCAACAACAAGTTATTTTTCTGATTACAGCATTTAATGATCTTAATCAATTTTTGATGCTATGATTTTCCCGTTTTTAAACATGAATTTACTCAAACAAAAGGATTATGGCTTATACTTTTCACCTGAATTAGGTTATGCCTGTGACGCATTAGAACCCCCATTTCGATGCAGACTATGAAATCCACCATCTAAACACCCACCAAGCCTATGTCAACAACGCGAACGCGGTGTTAGAAAAACTCCCAGAATTACAAGAACTTGCCGGCGGTTGCCCAGGTAAATTATTGGCTCATTTACGTGACGTTGCACCGGAAAAACGCCCAGCGTTACGTAACAACGTAGGTGGCCACTTAAATCACAGTTTATTCTGGAAAAAGTTTGTGAGGCACTACGTTACAGGCGCATTAAAAGACGCCATTGAACGTGATTTTGGTTCCGTTGAAAACTTCAAAGCGGAATTTGAAAAAGCGGCAGCGACTCGTTTCGGTTCCGGTTGGGCATGGTTAGTGTTGAAAACGGCAGACTTGCGGTGGTTTCTACAGCAAACCAAAGACTAATGTATGGAGTGAGAAATTTTGCCAGCTGTTCAGGCACACCAATCTTCGGTTTAGACGTTTGGGAGCAACGCTTATTTGAAATTCCAAAACCGCCGTCCGGACTACATCAAAAGGAATTCTGGAACGTGCTGAACTGTTTTGCGAACGAACGCTTTGAAAAAAGCATAGCTGAAGCTCACCATTAATTTTCAGTCAGCCTCATGTCGTCATCTACACAGAAGTTGTGTAGATGACGTTTAGGACTCATCCACTGCGTAACCTTGCGGTGGCAATAAAAGTGCCCATCTAAATAAGCACCATCGCTTTTTGTGTTAAACGCCGTCCACAAACCATTTTTATCACTAAGGGATAAAACCGAATTTCTTGTGTACCCGTTCTTCCAATGTCCGTGATGTTATCATCAGGAAAATCGGCACTTTGGCTTGTAATACAATGGCGCCGCCGTCCACTTCTCATTCACAAAAATGAATGGTCATGCCGTGTTCCGTGTTTCACCGGCGTCTATGGCGCGTTGATAAGTATGCAATCCTGCGTATTTGGGGCATAAGGAAGGTGAATGTTGAGAATTTTCCTGCAAAAGCGTCGGGTGAATTCTGCGCTCAGAATTTTTCATGTAGCTGGCAAGCACAATTAAATCCGCACCGAGTTGTCGATTTCATCACCAATATGGCGATCCATGTCGAGGTTATCGGCGTAATCACAACGCAAAAGTGCGGTGAAAAATACCCGCACTTTGGGCGCGTTGCAATCAAGCATTCGCTTTGTTGCTGAATACGCCAGATTTCGGCATTGATATGTGCGCGATTACAAGCATCAATGATCGCTTGTAAATTCGCGCTATAACCGGAAATAAGAACAACGATTTTCTTCATTAACGAATAACAACTTGTTCTTTTATCGTCTTGGGCAGATGTTGGATTTCTGTGTTAAGCTTTTCACCTGTGTTGGAGCAGTCCAAGGCGGTTTCTACATCTTCTCTCGGCAATGCCACAATCATGCCGACGCCGCAGTTAAAGGTGCGATACATTTCGTGATCAGTAATGTTGCCATGCTGTTGCAACCAATCAAAAGCTGCCAGCCATTGCCAGCTGTTTTCATCAATGACTGCTACCACTGTTTGGCAAGACGCGCGGGATATTTTCCCAGAAACCGCCGCGGTTAAGTGGGCGATAGCGTGAACATCAACGTGTCTGATCAGTTTGTAAAATGGATTTTCACATAAATCTTGGTTGGTGCCAGCAAGTGATCCGCTGAAAGAACGACCGTCGAGTTGTGCCTCGGCGGGATTTACCACCAGCAACATCAATGACTTTACGAATTAACGAATAACCGTTGGAATGCGGCCCGCTGGACCCTAGGGCGATTAACGCATCGCCGACTTTGACTTGGCTGCCGTCAATGATTTTCGGATTTTTCACCACGCCCACACACAGGAAACCGGCTGAGTCGTAATCACCTTGGTGATACATTACTCCGCCGTTTCACCGCCAACCAAAAGCAGCGCGCAACTCGGACCGTTCACAGCTGTGCACTTTAATCACGCTGGCAACATCCACGTCTAATTTGCCGGTGGCGTAATAATCCGAGAAAGAACAAAGGGTTCGCACGCACCACCAAGTCGTTTTACGCACATGCGGCGACAAGATCGATACCAATGCTGTCGTGACGATTTACGTCAATGGCTAAACGTAATTTTGTGCCAACGCCATCGGTGCCGGACACCAAAATCGGTTCTTTGTATTTCGCCGGAATCGCACATAAGGCACCAATCCGCCTTCAGCCGCCGACTTCAGGGCGAGTAGTGCGTTTGACGTCAGGTTTAATACGCTCAACTTCAATTCGTTACCGGCATTGACTATCTGCCGGCATCTCTTTGTAACAGGATGGTGTACTCACGATGGCTTCGTTGAGTTTATGAAAATAAAATGAATGAGGCGCTATTGTACGCTACGCAATCGTTTGCAGGTGTGAAACGGATTTTTCTCTCAAGGCGAGGTTTCAATTAGCTATTAGGTGGAAATTATGACAAAATGAACCACATAGGAACCGTTCAGAAATAAAAAGTGTTTGCTATGACGATCGTCATTTTAACCGCACTTTTATTGCAGCTTGTACTTCTTCTCCCATTCGAGCAAATCGGTATCCACGCAACAAGGTGCAGCGCAGGAAGAGGGTTTTCCATCACGCCACCAAAGAAAACAAGATCGGTTTCTTGCAACTCATGCCGGGCATATTATGTTGATACTGATTCCATTTGGGTGGATAACAAACAGATAAACGCCTTTATTCACTTTGATGCGGTGATTAACTAGATAAAGGATTATATGTCTTTGAGGAGCATCCTAAGTTATATGCCAAAATCTATGCGTCAATATAAGATCTTAAATTGTGAGAATCATCATTTTACGCATGCGTAGCGCGATTTTTATGCTGATTTCTGAGAAGGCATTCGTACTGCGCCAAAACGTCAATCTCAGCACGATTACGTTGCCACAACGCAATCTTCGTTGTACATTTTTAGGCGAAGTCATCTGCGGCAATATATACGTCGGAAATAAGATTCGTGAGCGGTGTTATTCAAAAACACCAGAGTTGCGAAGAGCATGAAGTAAAAGGGCATTTTGATAGTGCCCTTTACTTTTACTGATTATTCGTGGTCATATTTAGATTGTAATTTATAAGCGACTAAATCTTCAATCGTCAAACAGGGAAGTGATGTTGCTTGGCAAAGCGACGATTTCGGTGCGCGAGCCGTGCGTGCCGTCGTCATTGGTGATTTCGCAAATGACACCGGCGGGTTTTAAAAACCGGCAAAACGGGCCAATTCAATGGCGGCTTCCTATGACCACGGCGTTCTAATACACCGCACTTTAGATGCACGCAAAGGGGAAAAATATGCCCTGGGCGATGTAAACATCGGATGGTTTCGCGCCATCAGCAATCGCCGTTTTAATGGTTGTTACGACGATCGGCGGAAACACCGGTGAAAACGCCTTTTGCCGCTTCGATTGAAATCGTAAAGGCGGTTTATTCACACTGTTATTAGCACCATCGGTGGGAGATCAGTGTTGGCATAATTCATCAGTGATACATAAGCACACGATGCCACTTCCATGGCAATTAATTTCGCCATTTGTTCAGGCGTGATGGTTTCCGCCGGAAAGAAATTGAATCGCCTTCATTTTCACGATCTTCATCGTCGAGCACTGAGACGCCATTGCCTTGTTGAAAAGCCTGAATGACTGACATAACGCGCTGTTCCGGGTGCCGAATTGGGAGAGTGATGACTGATTCATAGTAAATTCTCTCGTTAAAACTTGAGATACCAAGTAGGGCTGATGAGGGAATATCGCCGGTGTAAATCATACATTGCCCGTAAAAGATAACAACGCATGACGTTGCCTAAATTCTCTTTCATCCAGACTTTTACTGTCGGCTTTGAGTTTCACCAAATCACTGACTTTGCAAAAAGCAAACGTCGTGGGCTTTATGTGTAAACATATTTACCACCGGTGGAATTTCGCCTGCCCTGAGAATGCAGATGTAGTATAGCAGCAAAAGGCTGTGAATACGTTTTTATTTATGCTTGAATTACATAAAAAATAGTGCAGATAATAGATAAAAATAGGGTATTTATGCGATATTTTTCCAAAAATAGTGCAGGCTATGCGACAGTACTAAGCGCATCAAGGTGTGCTGTGCTTTTATAAAACGTTACCAAAAATCACCGCACTTTTGCCTTAACAACGAGGTTAAATAAGGAAATAAGTATGTCAACTTTCCAATACTTACAAGAAAAACGTAAACAGCAACCTGAAAGTAAGCGATATATGTCAACAGGCGAATATCACCCGTGCTTATTTCTAATCAATTAGTGAGTGGAAAATTAAGAATCTAGCGCTGCAAAATTAACCGCGTTGCACGTGTGCTACAAATTAATGAGCCGAATAATAAAAATCGGGGTAATTTTCGCAAATTTTATCTGTCCACAGCCACATTAATATGATTTACGAAGCTTTCAGTAAAAGTGGATGAAGTACACGTCATCGTGTGTGACACAGAGCGGGATTTAAAGCTGTTTTATGATAGCAAAAATGAAACGAATGCCAACGGTGCAAGATCGTTTACGCTGGATGAAACAAATTTTCAAATACCAAATCATATTTTTATTCATCATTTTGGGTGGAAGATGTGCTCACCAGCGCTACCCGAGCGGTTAGCCTGAATGGGCGAGTCGTGTCGGAAATTGTTAAAGAAAAGGTTTCACGCCAGTGTTGCCTTCAGCAGTGAAGATGCAAGATAAGCGCCTTTATGAAAAATATTTAAATCTGGACGTCTCTTTAGTGGATCCTAAAAGCAGGAGATTCTTTTAATGTTTCTGCGACTAAAATTCGGAATCACCCTTTCCATTATTGGAAATTTATCCCGAAAAGAAGTACGTCCATTTTTCGCCAAAACCATTGCAATTTTAGTGGCGAAAGCAGCGGCAAAAGCGTGTTGGTAACAACAGTGTACCGTATTCAATACCACATCCTGGCGTGGAATATGGTCGATGAATTCGTGTTTGAGCAACTTGGTGGCAGCGAGTGAGGCAATGCAATATTCCGATTACCCGCAAATGGCGCTGGGGCATCAACGTAATGCATTGTATGCTGGCGCGTCATGCGCACAAGGTCGTCATATGATACAATTTCATCACCACGCCCGCCCTTGTCCTAGTCTGAAAGGTAAAGCCCATCCGTTTTAGATTCCCATAGATCAAGGAATATCCTTTCGATGTCACCATCTTGCTCAACAACAATGCGCAATGGGTGGACGATGGTTTACGCAGCTTGGGAAGCCAAAAACAACGGCAGCGATTCAACAACTCTTATTGCTCGATAAATACAATGTGCCCTACATTGAAATTGAATCACCGAGTTATTTGGAGCGTTATAACCAGTCAAAGTGATTGTTGAAAAATTCTCAACGAAGAAGAACCGCGGAGCTCAGCAGTGAGCATGGGCATTTCCTTTTTGATTCGAGTACGTGCGATTTTGTTTGCAGGCGATCCCCATGGCGGTTTTGATCACCTTTATCCGTTCCTAAAAACCAACAGGATGTGGCGCTGGTCATTTCTTGGCGAGTTTACAACTCACTACGCCGGAACCGTTAGAAAAGCTGGCGCAACTGGCGGATCGTGGTGTATTCGCGGCAATCAGCGACAGCAAGACCGTTGAGGCGTTTGAAGCGTTGTGGGGAACAGAGTGAAACAGCGTAACTTGCATGGACGGGTGCAGAACATTCAGGGAAACGGATTGCCGGTTTAGGCGGCGTTTTTCGCGGACAAATTTGGATGCCACCAAATAAACCCATGTTTTTGATCCTATCCATTATTGCTGTTATTGTTCTCAGGAAAAGAATTTGGCAGGCGGTGTGCCGTTACGTCACCGTACGTCAATCTTCCATCGGATATTGAGATGTTAGAAAACGCACAACAAGCGGATATTTTAATTTGCCATGAAGCACCGAAACCGCATCCATCGGGTTTTGCTGTGATTAATCAACTGGCAGAAAAATGGAGGCGTACAAATTTACCATGGACACCACCATGAGAATTTTTGACTACGCCGACGCAGCTCATCAAATTATCAATGTCGGTTTTCGCAGTTTGTGTGACAAGCCGGTCGCTATCTTTATGTTGGGGTGGATGACCGAGGCGTGTAAACGGTCAAAACACCTGACAAATACCGCACTTTCATAGCATCCCCTTAATCTTGGGGAAATGTGCGATAATACGACTCACTTTTAGGATGATCTTATGTTAATAAAACACTGGGCAGCGCCTTAATTTATGCCGGCACCGCCATTGGCGCCGGGATGTTGGCAATGCCGCTCACTTCAACCGGCATCGGTTTTGGATTTACTGCGGTCTTATTGATCGGGCTTTTGGTTACTTCTTTGCCTACAGCGGACTGCTTTTGTTGAAGTGTACCAAACCGCCAAACGCAAAGATGACGTCGCCACCTTTAGCGGAAAAATTATTTCGGTATGCCGGGACGTATTATTTCCACGGTGTCTTTATTTGTCTTGCTTTGGCGCTATCATCGGCATATATGACCGGTGGTGGAGAATTGTTAGCCAGCCTGCCAGCGAATCTGGCGAAGAGGGACGCATCTTAAAAACTTTCAAATTTTGTCTTTACCATTACTCCAGGGCATTTGTTGTCATTGGTACGAATGGTGTTGATGGCATTACGCCTGTTATTTTCCGGCAAAATTTTCGCGTGTTTATTGTCGTGCTTGCGCGGCATGTTGCCAGTCGTGCCGATGAATTTAATGGAAATCCGTTAGATTACGCTTATGTGTCTGCCGGCGAGTATTTTTACCTCTTATGGCTTCCCGAGTGGTGATGGGCAGTATCAGCAGTTACTTAGACGGTGATGTGAAGCGTTTTAGAACTGCCATTATTCTTAGCACGGCTATTCCATTAAAGTGCTTATTTATGTGGCAATTAGCCCGCACTGTATTTCTCAATCAAAAATGAATTTGTGACCATCTCAAAAGAAAATCCAACACTGACCGGTTTGATTAGATGCCACCAAAACGCTTACTCGGTAGCGATGTGTTAAGTCGTATTTTGCCTGTGTTTTATTCGCCACGTCAGTCACGTCTTTTTAGGTGTTGCGCTTGGTTTATTTTGAAGGACTAGTGATTTATTCAAACGAGCAAAATTCCGGCAAATCGTCTGGAAGTTTCAACCATGGCAACCTTCATTCCGCCGTTGGCTTTTGCCTTATTCTACCCGAACGGATTTATGCGCTTTTAGGTTATGCCGGTTTGCTATGTGCCTTTTATTGCCTCATTTTCGCCTATGTGGTTTGGCATGGCGTGTAAGACAACAACATAAAAGTTGCGCGTACCGTGTCGCCGGTGGGAATGTGATGTTGGTGTTCGGCTGATTATCGGACTTCTTATCATTGCTTACCCTTTCTTGATTCCAAGCCCGGCTTCTTGCCAAGCGTTGTTGCTAGGATAAAGGCAAAGCAGTACAATCATATAAAAACAAGGAGCGGGTTTGGTGGAACTCGTCCTTTTTCGTCTATGTAAAGAAAAAGTGATCTGACCCTAAAACCTGGACACCTAATTTGAGGTGCAGATTATGTCCTACTCTTATCAATTTCGTGAAAATTATCAAACTCGTCACCGAACAGGAGTTATGGTATCCGTGAGGTGGCTAGCTCATAACATTCCCCATTCTGCCCGTCATCTATTGGCTAAAAAGCATTTTCGGGAAAGAGGGCTTGATGGCGTAAAATCACCTTATACAAACCTTCAAACACCGAAGAAAATGGAGCCAAAAGATGAAAAAGAAAAGACATTGAAATTCCAGAAACCACAGACTTTTCACCTAAAGGCGTTTAAAAAGTTACAACGAGCTCGCCTGGCTCGTGCGGAGATTGCTTACCTGAAAGGGTTGGAGAAGCTCGACCGTCAAAAAGCAACGACGAGAAAAAGAAAAATCATTGAAACGCTGAGGAGAAATCACGCATTGAGTGATTTACTGCGTGTAGCTGAAATACCTCGCTCAACCTTTTTATTACCAAGAGGTTAAACGGAATTATCATGAGATAAAGAGGCAATCTTGCTGTATAAAAGAACACCGAGATGGTTATCGCTCAATGACACCAAATTACAGCCAAAGGGTTTTAATTTGAATCATAAAACAGTGTTAAAGCTGATGAACGAGTTAGAAGTATTCATTCCATTTTACATAGACCTGAAAACTGGAGAAAACATCGCATATTGCCCCGAATTTACTGAATCGTGATTTTAGCAACGGCACTCAATCGAAAAATGGGTAACGGATGTAACGGAATTTCATGTTGGGCAAGAAAAAGCTCTATTTTTCACCGTTGATGGATTTGGCTAATCGAGAAATTATTGCCTATAACTTTGCGACACTGCAAAGTTTTCATTGGTAAAAAGATGTGAGAGCAAAGGGCTTAGTCGGCTTAAACCGACAGAATGCCCGATTATTCATAGCGACCAAGGTGTATTGTGTGGTTCGGCGGAATGGGTGAAAATGTTGGAAAGGTAAAGCGGTTCAAAGTATGAGCCGCCGAGAAGTGCTACGATAATGCGGGTGATTGAAAGCTGCGATACTAAAATCAGAGTGTTTTTACTCACGGAGCTATCATTCAATCGCTGGAATTACAGGCTGGGAGGTGAAGAATATTTGGTGTATTACAACCAAAAAGCGAATTAAACTTGATTTAAAAGGTTAAGCCCAGTCAATACCGAGCTCAATATTTAAGTTTAACCTGTCCAACTTTGGGGGCAGATCTTTTGTTATTTAAATGGCACTTGTTTTCCGAATATCCGTTTTTATTCTATTTAGTTCATTTTTATTTTAGCTAAAAAGTTTAGCGGGAATTTGGTTTTTATGTACTTTTTCTCTTCCATTATAAAACTACTTTCAAAATGATTGCTGCAAGATAAAATCTTGAATACATATTGCTGAGGGAAAAGTTGCCACTTTATAATCTCTTTGACTTAATAACTCATCAAAGATCAGCGTATCAATAGCAAAGATAAATTTGTTTGACTTATGTTGATTCAATAAATATCTAGCACCCTTAGCTGTGATTGAATAGCCAGCCATTCCAGTATGTTTTGAATTTCAATCGGGAAATATTTCTATTACATTTTATTTGCTCACACTTTCCAGCAAATTATTTTCCCATGAGCTTCTAACTCAATATATCGCATTCTAGGTATATAATCAGTACTGTGCAATAAATTCTTTTGCATTTTCTCCCAAAATAAATATCGTCTTCAAAAATATTAATATAATCTAAATTGTTTTCTAAAACGAAATTCCATAAAACAATATGGCTTAATGCACTAGCTATCTCAGCATCACACAAAGTTGCTTTTAATGAACGGTCAAAGATGATATAAATTTTTAGCGGTTTCTTCAATAAGGTCAGGCGTGATAGCATCAAAATGCGAAAAGGAATATTCTGCTTTACCAGATTCTTCAGTAATATGTTTTCGGCGTTTTTGCTCGGTCGTTAAACCATTGACATAATTGTACTGTCTGTGCTGTGCTGTGCTGTGCTGTGCTGTGCATAAAAGTAACCAACAAATAAAAAGGTGGAACAGTATAATATAGAAAAGTGCGGTGAAAAATCATAGAAATTTTCACCGCACTTTCATGCTTAAATATTATGCGTTAAAACGATATTCAACCAAATCTTCAATGGTAAGCCCCAATCGATAGCGCCAGCGTCTGCTGTGCTGTTTAACGCTATATTGCGAATTTTACCCATAAACGTTGGGAGAACCAATGTTCAAAATCCTTTTGTTTGCACCACACACAGTTTAGTGACGCAAGCGAGGACGCTTGCGCATCGTCGGGGATTGCTTTCAATGTCGGATCATAAGCGCCGATACGTACCTGCTCCACCAACACCACATTATCCAATACCGGATCATGCCAACCGGCAGATGCTGCACGCTCGATCAATAGCTCACGGGTGACCACACTCACCCAGCCGGCAGCAAAGTTTATGTTTAAATTGCACCTTATTTAGCTTAAAAACCGTGATGAACTGTTTACATCCTTTACAATCTCAATATCTTGTTGAGTAAACTGTTGAAACTGATACATCTTTATCTCCATAAATAATAGCTGCGCGATTGGATACTTTCATTCACGCATGCAATTCTTTGTAAAATTTCCGGATTTTTGAAGTAGGTCACAAAAGTATACGAAATAACGATCATGCCCTATGCAAAATATTCCAATAAAAACGACTGAAAATGACCAAAAAGTGCGGTGGCTTTTCAAGATGTTTTCCTCGAAAAATTAAGCTGAAAAAGCCACCGCACTTTTTGCTTGTTTTAATAAAAATCCCATTGTTTTCAAGTAATTTACGCTATACACAGCCTACAATTCCTAAAAGAAGTAAAGAGGAACCTATGGAAGAGTTAATAGTACTGCTCGTTGTTCTATGGTGATTATTTTATCATACTGACACATTCAAAAATAAGATCGATTTACGACTCTACCGGTTAGAATCAAAAGCTAAAGGCGCAAAGAAAGTGAAATTCAGCATAACCGTCACAAAATAAACGAATTAGCCAATCGTCCTACACATCTGGTAGTAGCACTCAAGGAGAAGATGTTCCGGTAGCACAACCGACTACAAATGAAACACTGAACTGCTCACCAGCCTAGAAGCATCATCTGTTGAGGCTGTTGGAAACATTGTTGACAACAGACACAACGGAAACTACCGACGTTGCTACAACGATTGAACTTCAAAGAAACTCCTGCAGCTCCATCTATGATCCGTTTATCGATAAAAGTACAGGATGTTCCGCCAACAAATCCAATTCTACAATGGTTCCTCAAAGGCAATCCGATCCTTAAAGTTGGCGCGGTAATTCTATTCTAAAGCTTAAGTTTCTTATTGCGTTTTGCCTCAGAACATATCTCATTTTCTATTAAGCCCGCTATGCCAGTGTTTGCAATCACCGGCGTGATTTGTAGTCTCGTTGGTTGGCGGTTACATACCCGTCGTGAATACGGTTTGACATTGCAAAGGGCTTGGCATTGAGTGCTTTTATCTCACCTCACTAGCTACCTTTAAATTTCACCAACTCTTCCCTGTTTGGTTAGTTTTTCTATTTCAAGTCATCTTAGTCGCCGTCATGGTCGCTATTGGCACTATTGCAAAACGCCCGTATTCTGGCGCAAGTCGCATAATCGGCGGCTTAGCATCGCCGGTGCTGCTTTCTGACGGTAGCGGTAACTATTTGGTTCTGTTTAGTTTATTTGGCACTACTGAATACCAGCATTGCCGTGGTAGCTTGGTTTTAAATCTTGGCGTTCTTTGAATTTAATTGGATTTGTAGGTTCTACCATTCTCATAACAGGTTGGGTGTTTAACACTACAAAACCAGAACTTTTATCTTGTTTGCCAGTTATTCCTTGCATATTACTAACCCTTTATACCTTTATCGTATGGCGTTTTGCGACCCTAATCTGCTACATCAACGAATTATCGGAACAATATAATAACGCGACTAGCGCAATTGGTTCCAGCACTGGTTAAGCGGGTGTAAAACTCATAGGCGTACTAGATAGCGGGCTACTCGTCGGTAGTGCCGTCAGTGCCTTTACTGAAATGCAATATGCGATTATATAACTTCGCTGACGGCATTCTCTACTCCGTTTTAGGCTTTTGCCTTGTTCTATGGCATCTTCGGCGTTGTTATTCATCGTAACGTAAAATTGACATTGTTGCTCACGTCATGTTTGCCCTTAAGTTTAGTGTTCTTTACCATTGGTCTCAGTGATATCTTTTACCGAGCAATCGAAAACATTCGCCTTATGGGTCTTGAAGCGGCATTGATTTATGCTTTCAGTATTTACCAAAAATCACCTGTTGCGCGTTTAACTGCGCTCTCATTTTTATTCCGATTAGTCTCTTAACCCATGTATTCTTGGTGAAAATCTAACAATAGTTTTTCAGTGATTGTATTGGGTTTGCGATTTCTGCAGCTTGGCAACGTTATCGAAGTCAAGTGTCTGCAGTTTGGGGAAAAATAATGGCAGGCATGATTTTTGCCATCAGCCACTTGCGTTGGCATTTAAGCCAGTCCGTGATGGCATGATTTGGATTACCTGAGTCAACTTACTGCCGTGATATTAACGGCTGCTTTAGCTGTTATTTGTGCCTTAGTCCAATGGCATTGGTTTAATCGTTTTATTGACGGTTTTAACCTCGGTTATTCTGTTTATTTCGTTTATTCCATCAGATTTCTAGAATCACATAGAACCCTTATTACTTGCTTTATTAGGGCTCATTTCATGGCTCGTAGGCTGGAGTGTGCAAACCCAAAATATCGTCACACTGATTTTAAATACAGCATCGTGCTTCGGATTAATCGATGTACTGGCTGGGTGTTACCTTTTTATTCGGTGCATTAATGAATGTGGCATTCTTTGATGAAGCACTCATCTGACGCGTAATATTGTATCCTGTTTGCCCTTTTATCTCTTTTGTCCAATCACCCAATGGCAGCAGGATCAATAAAATACAACTCGCCCTGTTGCCTCTTTTTACGTGGTTTCCATTGGTTTTTGATTATGTTTTAAGCTCAGTAACCCAGAAAAATATTTATGACTGGTTGCTGATTTAGTGACTGCCTGCGGTTTGCACTATCTGATTTTTGTGGCAGTTACGCAATACGTTCCAAGTGTTACAGGGAGAAAATAAAACCTACTGGCACGATGATCGGATTTAAACGTTTTCATTATTGCTTTTCACCCTATTCTGCATAACATGGGCAGGTTAGAACTCACTGATGCTTGGTTCATGCTGTCTCTGCACTGGTACCATTAATCGTACTCGGCATTTTGATGCGCGGTCGAAATTTCTTGATACAGCGAAACTTAGAATCCATTTATTTGCAACAAGGCATTTTTGCCGACATTATTATTCCTTTTCGGTTGGTTGATCTTCGCAATATCATCTCCGATGGCTAAGCACATCATTGCCATACTACCGATACTCAACCCACGGAACTTCCTCGCTGGCAACAATTTATTTGTTGTGGAGATTGGCAAAGTTATATACACCTGCGCAATATAAAAAACTACGTCCTATCGGCAATGGCTATCATCGGGTATGTTACGGTCAGTGTTATCGTTATGCGCGTATGGCATCGTGCGCCGGCGTCGAATGAAACTTGTTACCTTATTGGCTTCCTTCGGTTTTGCATGCACCTTGTCGGTGATTTGGACTATGTGCTATCGTATTGATGATGAAGGCAATAAATCAGGGCAACAACCTATTTGGATTAGCGGTGCGCATTGATTTCACTTGGTTGTCATTAAATTGTTCTTGGTTGAATTGGGCAATAGTGGTGGCGTGGCAAAGAAATTATCTCGTTGTTGTCGTAGGCTTGCTATTACTAGTAGTTGGCCATTTTGCGCCAATACCGCAGATGGTGGCGACAGAAAGCAAGAATGCAGATCAGAGTAAAGTGCCAGTCAAAAATTTATTTATATTACAGCCTGATCTGCACCAAAAATCTGGACACCTAATTTGAGGTGCAGATTATGTCCTACCCTTTAATCAATTTCGTTTGAAAATTATCAAACTCGTCACAAACAAGATTATGGTATCCATGAGGTGGCTAAACTTCATAAAAATTCCCCATTCTACCGTCATCTATTGGCAGAGCATTTCATGAAAGAGGGCTTGATGGCGTAAAATCCTTATACAAACCTTCAAACACCGAAAATAGTGAGCCAAAGATGAAAAAGAAAGACATTGAAAATTCAGAAACCACAGACTTTTCACCTAAAGCGTTTAAAAGTTACAACGAGCTCGCCTTGGCTCAGTGGAGATTGCTTACCTAAAGGGTTGGAGCGCTCGACCGTCAGAAAAACAACGACAGAAAAAGAAAAATCATTGAAAAGATTGAAGCCAGACCATGCGTTAGAATGATTTACTTGATGTGGCTAAAATACCTCGCCTCAAGCTTTTACTCTAAAGAGATTAAGCGAAATCAATCCAAAAATGGGTAACGGGATGTAACGGAATTTCATGTTGGTCAAGAAACGCTTTATTTTTCACCGTTGATGGACTTGGGCTAACCGAGATTATGCCTATAACTTTGCGACGCATGAAGTTTTCATTGGTGAAAGGTATGCTAGAACATAGGCTTTAGTCGGCTTAAACCGACAGAGATGCTGCGATTATTCATAGCGACCAAAGGTGTATTGTATGGCTCTGCGGAATGTGGTAAAAGATGTTGGAGGGTAAAGCGATTGTAAAAGTATGAGTCGCGAGGAAGATGGCTACGATAATGCGGTGATTGAAAGCTGACGATACTAAAATCAGATGTTTTACCTCGGACTTATCATTCAATTGCTGAATTAAACTTGGTTTAAAAGGATTGGAGCCCAGTGCAATACCGAGCCAATATTTGGAGTTAACTAACCCGTCCAATTTTGCGAGGCGGATCATGTCTCTATTAGTTAATCTCTTGATCGTATTGGAGATAAATCCACGTGAGTTTGGAGGTACTCTTCTAAACCACGTGTCACCGGTCTGCACCACTGTCAATACCTGATTTGCGCCAACCAGCGTGGAAACCTTGCATTGCTCTGCTAAAGAGTTTTCACGGTTAACATAGGTTTCACCAAATCGTTGAGCAATCTACTACGTGCTTTCATTGATGTTTTGCGTATAAACCGAAGAAGTTAAGCCATATTCACAATCATTCGCTAAATTGAATTACCCATCAGCGTATCAAAGGTAGCAACTGGAGATCTCTGAAACGACAAATCTCTTCAGCGTAAATCGCTTCATATCGTTGTCTCATCAGTCATGACCGTTGGCTCAAAATAATGCCCTTTACGCTCAGACAGCTTTTTCCGCCGAAATGCAAGAGCTACCACCCGTCTAATGGTTTCATGTCTACCATTTTGGGCATGTTGTTGACGCGGAGATTCACCATCATGGCGCGTCTAAACTCCTCATCGGCTAATGGATCACCAAAAGCGAAACTCATCAGTTCCACTAATTTTTCAGCAAAGGCTTCTTTTCGCCTCACGTTGAACACATAAATACGTTCTGCTGAGTTACATACACCTGTCCGCTGTTAATCTCACGAGAGTACAACAATAGCTTTCGCGGCTAAATCCCGAAATCAGCATCTGCAAATGTTGCAAGGCGCTGTTTTCCGCCTAATTCAAGGTTAACTTTAGTAATGTTTTGGCTTGCTGCTTCCATGACTTTTACGACCAGCAGGCTCACTACTCCCGTTAACAGAAACTAAAGCCGACTTGTGATTGGCTGAAAGCTCACAACGATTTCGCCACCAGAGCTCATAGGAACAACGTTGAACACGACCTTTGGTAAACCCACTTGATGAACAATTTTCAGAAAATAAAACTGCGTTAATTGGCGAATCCATACTTGGTTTTACCTGGTATTCCCTGTAACCAATGCTGGCGCCACTGGGAGCCGATTAAAAAGAATGGGAAGTTCCACGGTAAAATACCGGTTGTTACACCAATAGGGTTTTTGTAGATAAAAATATGTTCATTTGGACGGTCACTTTGGACGATTTTCGCCTTCATATGGCGTGCCCATTCTGCCATAATCCCATATAGTCTGCGGTAAAAGTTAACTTCAACGCGCAAGCGGTAAAACTTTTGCCCATTTCAGCTGAAATGGTACGTCACTTCTTCCGATTCTTTTCGCGAATGCACAGTAGCAATATACGACCCAGCGTTCGGATTGCAGGTAATTTTCCTGTTGTGTCAGCCTGTTCAGCATAATCAGTCGCCGTTCTTGCATCTTCTGCTGTTCCTTTAGTTACTACGGCAATGACTTCTTCAGTGGTGGTTAAATACTCAAAAGTATTACCAGCTTTAGATTCACTAAATTCACCATTGATAGTACATTTTGTGGCATCATTCTTTTCCTTTGTGTGGATGATGACGTTATTCTAATGTTATCGTTGTGAAAAGAATGAAATAGATCACAAATCAACATTCGTTATTTACGATATTGACTGATGAACGCTGGATACACTCAAGCGCTTTAGAAAAAGTGCTTCTGTTTTGATAACCGACAGCTAATGCAATTTCCAGCACACTGCGTGCTTCTAGTAAATAAGCTGCTTGTTGCAACCGAATTTGTTAAAAGGTGTACCTTTGTATATAGTAAACCCAGTTGCTGCTGAAATACGACGACAAAATTAGCGCGTAACATATTCGATAGCCCCAACGATACGCATGGCGCGCGTCCTGACCACAGCTGTTCGAAACCTGAGAAAGGTAAAATCACCTTTATTAACAGAGAGAGAGGACGATGAAACTCAGAGAAATCTTAAGCTATATTCCGGAAAAGAACAGTTAAGAATGTTTGCATTGAATATCAAGTTGACCGTCAAGTGAAAATTAAGCGGTGAAGTGATGTTTTATTTACTCATAGGTCATCATTAAATGTACGACATAACAGCTTAAGAACATTAGAGCAATTTATAGTTCTCCGACCTTTACCGATTATTTGATAAACCGATAAAGCATGCAAAATATAATTCGATTAGCGACCGATTAAGAACCATTAATGCGGATTATTTTAAAGCAATTTTCGAGTCAGTATTAAGTCGATATAGTGACAGTTATTTAAAACCGAGATAATATTATCGCTTTTGATTCCACAATCGTGACGCTTTTCAAGTAAAGTTATTAAAAACGGGAATGATGCGAGCTATCAGGGGTAAACGGAATCAAGTTCAGTGTGAGCGTTTTTCGAGCGTACTGGTAAAATCCAAAACCGTTTACGCAACGGGTTTATTCCTCGAAGATGCTGTGCTCAAAGAGCTGATTGTAGAATGCCCGTTGAGCCGGGATAATATCTTATTGTTTGATATGGAATTCAGTCCATGAAATACGTTTGATGAATTTACCGATAAACATTTTACCTTTGTGACCTGGATTCGTGAGATAGCGCGTTATCGGGTCATGAGTGAAAATCCGGTAGAAACTGGAGACGGCAAGTATGGTTATACAATCGGATTATAATGTCAAATTATTTAATAAGGAAAACAAAGAAACCCGCATATTTTTCGATTAATTATCGCGAGATTAAAAAGAGAAGAATGAAGAGATTTACTCTGACAAAAACCATGGATTATTCGGCAACGGAAATAGCTGAGTTATATAAGAGACGTTGGGAAATCAGTTTTCTTTTTCAAATTTATCTAACATTTAGACTCCAGCTATTTACTTTCACGTAATGAAAAATGGCATGAAAGTGGAGATATATATGACGTTAATTACGGCGATTTTATTAATTGTTTTATAAGAAAGAGAACGGTTTATCCGGTTATAAGATGGCGAAGTTAAAATTAGCCATTGAAATTGAAAAGTCTTTTTAATTAAAGAGATAGTTTTAATTTGTGGCGGAGACCAAGCGGGGTTGACCGTTTTGGGTCCAAGTTGAGGTTTCGAACAGCTGTGGTTTCAACGCGTGCCGATGATTGCAATTAGTTAGAAGACATGCTGGAAAGTGAGTGCTGGGAAGTAGGGTATATTTAATGAACAGATATGACAAATTGCAAAATGAAGATATAGAAACATCATTATCTTCCTGTAACAACATATACGAAAACAATGGAGCGATAAAAGATGGGAAATTATTGATCCAAGATAAAAATAAAATAAAAACATATAAATCTTTACCTGAGAAATATTTTCTTTGAAAGAAATCTAAATCGTTTATCCTTATTTAAAGATAAACAAAAATTATTCTTACAAAATTTGTATCAAGATCAATCTAACTCCAAAGATTTTCAGCAAATGAAGGATTTTATAGAGAGATTATATAACACCTCAAAAGCTAATTGAGAATTGTACTGAAGGTGAGTTATCAAGTTTTCTTCCTTTAGAAGATAGAGACAAAAAGAATTAGATAAAATTACAAGTATTTATACAGAATCTAATTGAGGATCAATTATCTAATGTTGAAAGTCATTATGGAGAATTTATTGAGCTACTTTTTATCTAATAATCCATTTTATAAAGAAATTTCCACTTTTTAATTGAATTCTTAGATATTCAAAAATTTAGAAGTAAGTCTTTCTTAGATGAAAAAGAATTCATTTATTAAAAAGTTAGATAAAAAGTCTCGAAGAGGATGATGTTAAAAATGTGTAATAGTATCATCTTTCATTGAATCAGAGTTATTAGTTGATAAATTTAGGAAAAATTATCTAATTTTGCAGTTGATTGAAAATACATCCGAAGAATATTTTTATTTCATCTGGACTCACCAGTTGTATCTAGTCAAGAGATATTATTGATTCAACATAGATTATTAGAAAATATATTGAGTGTTATATGTTACCTCTTAGCCTAAAACATTATAATAATAGTTGGATTAAACAAAGAAAGAACTAGTGATACTGGGTGATGCAGATTTTGAGTTACGAAATATAGCAATATAGATTTTATAAAGAAAACAAATAATCTTATATCTTTTTAAATAGTGGTGATAAATTAATTTTACCCGCCCGATAGCGCAAGCGTCCTCGGTTGTGTCTATCAATTAAAAGTGCGGGCAAAAATCATGTGTTTTTGACCGCACTTGTGTTTTAGATAAACCCGTAATTAGGACGATTGAACGTCGTGGCAAATAACGGTTGGATCGACGGATTTGCCTTTTGTAACGGATCCTCAAAGTGAAGTTTCACGCCATCTGTGCCGGTGTTCCCATTTTGGCGATTTGCTGTCCGGCGCTGACCATTTGCTGATCTGACCAAAATACGGATCATTGCGTGCGTAGGCACTGAGAAAGTCATCACTGTGTTTAATGATGATCAAACTACCATAACCACGCAACGCATTGCCGGCGTAAACCACTTGACCACTGGCGGCAGCATTAACCGCTTGACCTTTAGAACCGCTAATATCAATCCTTTGTTGCCTCCGTCAGCATTGGAGAAACTTGAATAATGCTGCTGTTTTGTCGACCAATTCCGCATCGACACCGAAATTGGCTGGTGCTGTGTCTGCAGACGGTTGAGATGAAGGAGATGGCTGTGCCGGTGTGTTTTGTGTAATGAGCGGCACATTTTTCGGTGGCAGTGCCCACGGTGGCTTTTACCGGTCCGGTAATCGTGCCGTCTGAGCCATATATTGTGCCATTGGCACCGGTGCGTAAGTGACCACAGGTTCCGCTGGTTTGCTTTCAGTGCGCGGTTGCGTAGTGGCCTGCAGCAGCGGCAGGTGTATTGACTGCTGCGGAAGGCGCTACATTTTTGTGGACGATTGGATGAAATTTTCATCACTTGACCCACGTTGAGTTGATAAGGCTCCGACAAATTGTTTAATGCCGCTAATTCTTTTCACATCCAAACGGAAATATATGCGATAAGGAACATGGTATCGCCTTTTGCGCACCGTGTAAGTATCGCTCTGTAGAAACCTTTATTGATTTGGCTGTAATCCGGCGCATTGGTTTCCGGATTACGCGGAATCGTAAAATCTTGCGAGGTTTGCTGCGGTTTATTTTGCACTGCCCGGCGCCGGTTGTGATTTTGGTGCCGGCTGCGGTTGATACGTCGGCTGGAAATTCGGCTGTGGAGCAGATTGAGCCGGTTGAGCCGGCGTTTGTGGTATTGGACCGTTCATGCTATTCGGAACGCTACTTTTGTTGAATTTGAGGCTCCCAGCTGGTATGCCACCCATAGAGGGATTGTCCACCGGTTGCATGATGCCCGGGGATAAGAGTGCCGTCTGCGTTTTCTACCGGTGCTGGCGCGTCTGAACTACAGGCTGTAAGAATAGCCACCGTAATAGGTAAAAGTAAAAAGACTTTTTCATAAAAATATTCCTCATTGCATATTGATTGGCATACGTTGTTGTTGAATTTCCGGCATCCAGCTACCGCTCGCGATAGCGCCGGTGCCTTCTACCGGTTGCATGATGCCTGGCGGAAGCGCATCCTTATCTTTTTCTTTCTTGAATTGGCTCATCAGCATCCCACGTACAGGCTGTGAGTGCCATAGACAACACGAAAAATCAGTTTATTCATTGTATAACCTTGCTTAACGTAAAATAAAATAAGCGACAACAGCTAAAACCACCACCGACCAACCAATGAGCTCAATGGATTGGCGCAGTTTCGCTGCAAATTTTTCGCCACCCCAAGCGGCTAATTTTACGACTCAATAAAAATCGTGCCGCCTGAAATAAACGCGGTGATGACAAAAGGTAAAAATGCCATTTGCATCACACCGGCACAGATGGTAAAAAACTTTGTAAGGAATTGGTGAGAATCCTGCTACAAACACCACTAAAATGCCCCATTTTTCAAACCATTGAATAGCGGTTTGCCAATGCGACTGATAGCCCCATTGGTTAATGTAATGTTCTACAAAATCAAACGCATAACAACCCAATGCATAGCCGATCATGCCACCCAAGACGGAAGCAATTGCCGTAACTATACAATTTCACCGCACTTTGCGGCTTTGATCGGACATTGGAATTAACATGACATCCGGTGGAATGGGGAAAATGGCTTCGATAAAACTGACAAAAGTTAGCTAAAACGGGGCGAAACGGTGTTTGACCACGCCATGGTTTTATCATACATTGCACCAAATAAATTCATTTGCATTCCTTATTTTCGAAAGAGCGAATTATTCACTTTCTAGCCAACGTTGTAAAGCATTGATTGAGTGGTGTGCCGTCATATCGACTTGAATCGGCGTGATGGACATACAGCCGTTTTTCACTGCATGAAAATCTGTGCCTTCGCCGTCATATTCCGGTAAGCTTTCACTCAGCCCGATCCAATAAATATCTCTTCGCCACGCGGGCTTTTGTTGTTTAATGACTTCGGCGGAAGAAGAACGGTAACCCAAATGGCAGACTTTAATGCCTTTGAGCTTCATAAGGCACATCCGGCACATTAATGTTGAGAATTTCGTGTTTGCCCAATAATTGAGAATGTAATTTAGGACGAGTTCGCATACCACACGGGCTGCCGTTTCAAAAATGTTGACGGCCGTCAAGAGACACCGCAATAGACGGCAAGCCAAGATGGCGCCCTTCAAAGGCGGCGCAGCGACCGTGCCGGAATACAATACATCGTCCCCCTAAGTTTGCGCCGGCGTTAATGCCGGAGACCACTAAATCGATGCGCCCGGAAAGAAAACCGTTGAGCGCACTGCACGCATCGGCGGGCGTGCCGTTAACGCAGTAATCGCCACTTTCCAAAATGTAACGGTTGTAATGGTTTCACTAAGGTTAACGGAACTCGACGCAGCACTGCGGTTGCTGTCAGGGGCGACGATGGTGACGTTGGCGATCTTGCGCAAGGCCTCTGCCATGGCGCGAATGCCCGGCGCGTGAATGCCGTCGTCGTTACTCAATAAAATATTCACAGAAAATTCCCGTGTTTAATTCTCGATATTGACCAGTTCGCGAATGAGTGCGGTGGCATAACTGCTCGCCGGTAAAGCAAATTGAAGGCGCTAAAGCCGTTTGGCTCAAACTGCCATTGAAAAATATTGCGAGTTGCATTAAAATGGGGCGCCGTGCCGCTTTCATCCGTTCTTGTCGCATTAAATCAAACAACGCCTGATGTTGGGCGAAAATTTCATGTTCAAAATCCACCGCACTTTCTCTTCTTCGCCGATAAGGGGCGCAGTGAGTAAAACATCTTGTTGTGCCAAACGCTGTTGCAGTTAGTACAAATCTTCCGATTCGTCCACTACAAACCAACTGTGTGAACCGTTCAGTTGCAAAACATCACCGACCAAAATTTGCTGTGCCAAGTCTAATTCCATCCGTTTGGACACGATTAAATTAAACATTTCGCTGCGTGCAGCAGAAAGATAGAAGCTGCGTTTATTGCGATCTTGACTTTAATTTCGCCGTTTGCCCAGCGTAACGCCTGCGTTAAGTTATTGCCGTCACGGCCAAAACGTTGTTCGGTGAAATAATTTGGGGAAACCGTTTTTGCCAGAAAATCTAACCGCTCTCTTGAGTTCATCGTTTTCTGCGTATTACGGAGCAAAATCTCAAAAATGGTTGCCTTGTAAGCTGCCGATACGAATTTTGCGTTGGTGGCGGGTGACGTCGAGAATTTCTACACCCTCGAGGGAAAATTGGCTGAAATCCGGTGTCGGTTGCCCGGGCATTTGCAGACTGAACCATTGCTCGGTAACAGCCTTGCGATCTTTCAAACCGGCGTAGCTCATGTTGCAGGGCAGAAATACCGGCGAATTTTGCCAGCTGTTCGCCCACAAACAAGTGTGTTGCAATCGGTTTTGCGCACTTTCACGACAACAAATTTCGCCGTCACCGCTCATGTCGTAGCCGAGCTGTTCTTTCACCACAAAAATCCGCACATTCCGCTTTTTGAAAAAGTGCGGTCTGTTCTGGCGGTGTTTTTGCAGATAGGCTAAGTCCATCATGGTTTGCGTACCAATAAGGCGACGGCTTCGCAGGCAATGCCTTCGCCGCGACCGGTCAAAACCCAAGTTTTTCCGATGTGGTGGCTGACGTTGACTTGTTCAATGTCGATAGACAAATCCTGCGCGATTAGGGCGCGCATGGCGTCAATATGCGGGCGCATTTTCGGTGCTTGGGCAATGATGGTGACATCCACATTGCCTACGACATAGCCTTTTTCCTGTACTGCGGTATGCTTTCCCGTAATAACACGCGGCTGTCTGCGCCTTTGTATTGCATATCCGTGTCGAGGGAACAGCTTGCCGATGTCACCCAAGGCTTGCAGCCGAGTAAGGCATCGGTCAGCGCATGGAGAGCCACATCGCCGTCGGAATGGGCGATAAAGCCTTTGTCGCGGGAATGGTGACGCCGCCGATAATGAGCGGTTGTCGGTGCCGAAAGCATGAACGTCAAAACCGCGACCAATTCGTATCATTTTGTCTTCCTCATTAAATAAAAATTCGCCAACGCCAACTTCCGGGCGGGTGACTTTAATATTATCGCTACGCCCTGCCACCAAGTGCGGTCGAAATCCCGCGAGTTCCATGGCAGAGGCTTCGTCGGTCACGGCAAATGCTGTTGCTGGTGGATTAACGCGTTTCGTAATAAATCCGCACGGAAAAACTAGGCGTCTGCGCCAGCCAAAGTTACTGCGATGCTTCGGTGGGCAATTTGTTGTGAAGGCAGAGCGCTTGATGGTATCCGTCGCCGGAATCGCCAAAAATTGCGCCGTTGTCATCGTGAATTTCAAGTAATTTGTCTAAATCGCCGTGCGTTAAACAAGGACGTGCTGCATCATGTACCATCACCCAAACATCCGAGTCAGTATTTTTGTATTGCTTTTTAATCCGTTTAACACCGAATCCTGCACGGGTTTCTCCACCTTCGACTAACGTAATTTTCGAGTTTTGTGCCAGATTAAGTTGAGCAATGTAAGGATCATCGGCAGCCACTGCCAACACGATTTGGCTGATGTGTGGATAAGAAAGCAACATCGTTTACAGTATGCTGCAAAAATGGGTTGTCCGTGAATAGGAAGGTATTGTTTCGGTTTGTCCGCCCTGCATCCGACTGCCAATGCCGGCTGCCGGTACGACAGCGATAATCTTGCGATTTGAAGTCATTATTTGTGTTCTTTGACGATGTGATAAAGGTTTCGTTTGGTTTTCACCATCTCATGCTGCAAACGGGCACGTTCTTCAATGGCATCCACCCTTCTTTTTAAGTCTTTAATTTCTCAGCAATGATTTGATTTCGTTGGGAAAGTTTTTCATTTTCCTGTTGATGGACGGCGATTTCTTTGGTGGTGTTTTATAATCCCAATAGCCGTTTTTGCCGAACCAAAAATCGTATTGGAACAGCAATAACACTGCGATGAGTAAAGAAATAAATAAGCGCATATAATAAATCGAATCGATTGCGCTTTAGTTTACCTTGAATTGCACCAAAATGCGATATTGCCCACCCCGGCGCCGAATAATTTCTTAAAAAGTGAGGTGTATCGTAGCAAGATAAAGGCACTTTTAATAGCCTGTGAGGTGCCCATGAAACCCCTATTTAATTGCTCCTTCCATTCTTTCTGCTGACTTAGCGCGTTTGGGCGAAGAGGTGAAAAATGTCTTAAAGTGCGGTGGTGATGTCGTGCATTTTGATGTGATGGATAACCATTATGTCCCGAACTTAACTTTCGGTCCTGCCGTGTGCAAAGCCTTACGCGATTATGGGTATCACTGCACCCATTGATGTGCATTTGATGGTGAAACCGGTGGATCGCATTATCCCGGATTTCGCGAAAGCCGGTGCTAGTTACATTACCTTCCATCCGGAATCCTCCGAACATATCGACCGCACTTTGCAACTTATCCGTGATAACGGTTGTAAATCCGGGTTTAGTATTTAACCCGGCAACGCCGTTAAGTTATTTAGATTATGTGATGGACAAAGTGGATATTATTTTTATTGATGTCGGTCAATCCGGGCTTTGGCGGACAATCTTTCATTCCGGCAACCTTAGAAAAACTGAAACAGGCAAGAAAAACGCATTGATGAGAGCGGATTGGATATTCGTTTTAGAAGTGGATGGCGGCGTGAAAGTCAGCAACATTGCAGAAATCGCTCGCGCCGGTGCGGATATGTTCGTTGCCGGTTCGGCGATTTTCGATCAGCCGGACTACAAAAAGTCATTGATGAAATGCGTCAACAGTTAGCCGCAGTAGGAAAAATAAGCATGACAGGACAGTTTGAAATTAATCGGTTTTGATTTTGGATGGCACCTTGGTGGACAGTCTGCCTGATTTGGCGCTATCCGTGAATTCAGCCTTAGCAGAATTCGATTTGCCACAAGCGCCTGAAGCGTTGGTGCTCACTTGGATTGGCAACGGCGCGCAGATTTTTAATTGCCCGCGCGTTAGAATGGGCAACGGCAACAATCGGGCAAAACTTGACGGAAGCTCAAATTGCTACATTAAAAAGAACGTTTTTAATGTCTTTTACGGCGAAAAATATCTGCAATCGCAGCTGCTTATTCCCTCACGTGAAAGAGACTTTGCGAGAAACTCAAAGCCAGAGGTTACCGTTTGGCTGTGGTCACTAACAAACCGACCCAACACACCCGCCCTGTGTTAAAGGCTTTCGGCATTGAAGAGTTATTCGATGAAGTGTTGGGCGGACAATCGTTACCGGCCATCAAACCGCACCCGGACCCGCTATTCTATTTATGCGGAAAATTCGGTTTATACCCGAAAACAAGTGCTGTTTGTCGGCGATTCCCGCAACGATATTATTGCTGCCCATAATGCCGGTTGCCCGGTGGTGGGGTTGACTTTACGGTTACAACTACAACATTCCAATCTCGAATCCCATCCCGGATTGGGTGTTTGAGGATTTCGCGGCGTTATTGACGCTTGTTTGATTGATTCTTCTGAATGGATGGCGCAAACGTCCACGTTTGTGCCTTTTATTTACTTTTGCTACAGCACAAGCGTGGACGCTTGCGCTATCAATACATAGATTTAAAAATTAAGGATGTAAAAATGACCAAACCTATCGTGTTCAGCGGCGTACAGCCATCAGGTGAATTGACTATCGGTAACTACCTCGGTGCGTTGCGTCAGTGGGTGAAAATGCGGGATGACTACGAATGCCCTGTTCTGTATTGTGGATCAACACGCCATCACCGTGCGTCAAGATCCGGCGGCATTACGCAAAGGCCACTTTGACGTGTTGGCGTTATATTTAGCCTGTGGCATCGACCCGGCAAAATCCACCATTTTTCATTCAATCTCATGTGCCGGAACACGCACAGTTGGCTTGGGTATTAAATTGTTACACGTATTTCGGCGAAATGAGTCGCATGACCCAATTTAAAGATAAATCCGCCCGTGCAGAAAACATCAACGTTGGTTTGTTCACTTATCCAGTGTTAATGGCGGCAGACATTTTGCTTTTACCAAGCCAATCAAGTGCCGGTAGGGCGAAGACCAAAAACAACATTTGGAAAATCACCCGCGATATTGCGCAACGTTTTAATCGCCTTATACGGACCGCACTTTGCGGTGCCGGAAGTGTTTATCCCGAAAGCAGGTGCGCGCGTGATGTCCTTGTTGGAGCCGGAAAAGAAAATGTCTAAATCGGACGAAAACCGCAACAACGTTATTGGTTTATTAGAAGACCCGAAAGCGGTCGCGAAGAAAATTAAACGCGCGGTAACCGATTCCGATGAGCCACCGGTGATTCGTTATGACGTGAAAAATAAAGCGGGCGTGTCTAATCTTCTCGACATTCTCTCCGGCGTGAGCGGCAAAACCATCGCAGAACTTGAGCAAGAATTTGAAGGCAAAATGTATGGTCACTTAAAAGGTGCTGTCGCCGACGAAGTTTCTGCCATGTTGACCACGTTGCAAAGAACGCTACCATCATTTCCGCAACAACGAGGAATTACTCTTCAAATTGCTAAAGACGGTGCGGAAAAAGCCAAAGCACTGCACAAGAAACGCTAGCGAAAAGTGTATGACACCATCTGGGTTTATTATGACGAAATAACTCGAAACGCTAAAAAACGAAAAAGCTGTTTTGCCTCCCATAACAAAGCAGCTTTTTAATGGCGTGTCGAGCGATTCATTGTAAAGAGCGGTCAAAACAAAGGCGCGTTTTTCAATGTTAATCTTACTAATGATGCCTCTGTTTAAGGATTATTCCCAAAAGGTCAATAGAGAGGGCTTGGCTTTTAGGAGAAGAGTCATTTGTGGTTGCCTTTTTGGAGGAAAAATAGCGACAAGGAAATGCATAAGAATCAGCGTCTGGCAAAGAGACTTTTTAATAAGCTTTACCAGACGCGTTGATCTTTTTATGCGTTATTGGATCGTCATTAAATCTCAATACCGTCAAAGAGTGCAGTACTCAAATACCGTTCTGATGCAGACGGTAAAATGACGACAATTAACTTGTCCTTGAACTCAGGTAATTTGGCTAGACGATCCGCGGCAGCAACGGCGGCACCGGAGGAAATCCTCTGCAAAATACCTTCTTCCGCCATTAAACGACGGGCTGTTGCAATGGCGGTGTCGCTATCCACCGTTTCTACGCGATCAATTAATGAAAGATCAGGTTTTTTCGGAATAAAGCCGGCGCCGATCCCTGAATTTTATGCGGCCCGGTTTTCAGTTCTTGTCCGGCAAGGGTTTGGGTGATCACCGGGGATTCGGTCGGTTCAACCGCAACGGAGATAATTGGTTTACCGTGATCTAATTTGATGGCGCGAGAAATACCGGTAATCGTCCCGCCTGTGCCAACACCGGCAACCACAACATCAACCTTGCCTTCGGTGTCTTTTCAAATTTCTTCACCGGTGGTTTTTACGGTGAATTTCAGGGTTTGCCGGATTTTCAAATTGTTTTAACATCACATAATGATTTGGGTTGGATGCCACAATTTCTTCTGCTTTAGGCGATTGCACCTTTCATGCCCTTTTCGCGCCTTCGGTTAGCACTAAATTGACACCCTAAACCGCGTAATAAACGTTTACGTTCGGTACCATGCGATTTCGGCATGGTTAAGGTGATTTTATATCCACGTGCAGCCGCCACATACGCCAAGGCGATTCCGGTGTTGCCGCTGGTAGCATCTACGATTTCTTTATCTTTGGTTAAAAATGCCATCTTTTTTTCTGCTTTGCCAAATCATGTTGGCGCCGATACGGCATTTTACGCTGTAACTTGGGTTGCGGCTCTTCGATTTTAACGACGATATTGCCGTTACCGAAATGGTTTAAACGCACTAATGGGGTATTGCCGATGGAATAAGAATTATCGTTATAAATAGTCATGTTGAGTTCTCCTAATGAACTGACTGAATAGCGTGTTACGCTGGAAGTGGTGCTATTTTTATCACAAGATGTTCTTTCCAAAAATAGCCAATTCTTTCATTTGATAACTAAAAGCTATTTAGGCGCCAGTTGCCCATCACTTGTTGGCGGTTTGCTTAAGGACATATTGGCACTTGCACTGTTTGAGGATTCTGACGTGGATTTAAAGCGATGACGATATTCTTTTACTCCACATGGCGGTTGCGCCGCACGCACCACCGGAATAACCACTAAGTTTACAATCGGCACGAGCATACATAAAGACACCAATCCACCAAATGTTACTGTCATGTTGCGTTTTGTAGCTAACTCATTTTTCATTAGTTCAAAAGGAACTTTATGGTTATCGAAAGGATAGTCACAATATTGAATAGCCATCATCCAAGCAGAAAATAAAAACGTAATCAGCGGAATCACGGTTTGTCCAATTAAAGGAACAAAAACTTAATAAAAACAAGGCGATAATTTTAGGGAGGCTATAAATCAACTTTTGCCATTCCCGCGCTAACATACGCGGTGTATCTTTGATAAACGCCCATAAAGAATCATTAGAAATCTCTTCGCCTGTCATCATTTTTCCACTTTTTCGGCTAATAAACCGTTAAATGGCGCGGCAATAAAACCTGATAACGTAGCAAAAATGAAATAATACAGCACTAAAATCATGCCGATAATGAGTATCGGCAAAATACCGCCCAACCAACTTAACCAAGAAGGCATATAATCCATCAGATGGCTGACAACATCTTTTGATTTGAAACACAAAGGCAATAAACAAGCCGCCCAGTAATAGGATATTTAATAACACCGGCATAACGGCAAAACGGCGTAAACCTTTTTGTTGAATCAAATGCCAACCGGTCACAAAATATTCAAAACCGAGTTTGATTTCCGTTGATTTAACATAAATTCCCCTCACAGAAAAAGAGGCTCAGAATACAAAGTGCGGTAGAAAAATCAATAAATAAGCAGACCCTATCATCAATTTCTATAAAAACATGATAGACTTATGTAAGTTGCGTTAATTTTGTATGATTGGAGAATCGGTAATGGATTTAAATACAATTTTGATTATTTTTAGGGATAATTGCCCTGCTGGCCTTTAGTTGCCTCGCGGCATTTGGGTCAAATCGCCGAGAGAAATCGCAATACTCCAAAATGCCAATACGTTCTCGCAAAATCACCAATCGAATCGGTTTACGGCACCGAATCAAGCCGCCAGACCGTCTGCAGAACCGCCAATCGCCAATAAGCCCGTGCACAGTTTTGTAGAAGAAAATTTACCACAACAGCAAAACTTAGATTTTTGATACAACCGCACCCAAAGCAGCACAGGAACGCAATCTATTGAACGGGCGGTCGATGAAATCAAAAATTACGTTGCCAAGCGGCATGTCTAATAATAGTGTTGAACCTCAATATCAAGCTTCCCAGCCAACGCAATCTGCCGTTTTTAACTCGCCGGAGCAACAGCCTGATACGTTAAATGCAATGACGCAAAGCAGTGTGCAATTCCAATCTTATGCAGATACAAACCGTGTCTCTGTGACGCAAATGGAAGAAGAGTATCAAACACCGACGGTATCGCTCACGTCGGTTGAAACAGAACGGCCTCATGAGGAAATATCACAAAACCATGTTGCAGAAACGGTGGAAAAATAACTCACCGAAGGGTAGTAAACCGCCATTTGTTATGTTGTATGTGGTTGCACCGGAAAATCGTGAATTTCATGGTGCGCGCTTAGCTCAAGCCTTAGAGGGCTCGGGTTTATTTTTGGTGATCGTCATATTTATCATCGCCATTTAGATTTAACGTCGTCTAGTCCAGTACTTTTTCAGCTTAGCAAACTTACGCCAACCGAATACCTTTAATCCTTATGATATGGAAAACTTTTCTACTGTTGGCATTGTATTGTTTATGGAACTGCCTTCTCCAGGCAAATGATATCGTGAACCTAAAAACCATGATTCAGTCCGCACGCAATTTAGCTGATGAACTTGGCGGTTTCGTGTTAACGGATAAACAAGAGATCTTCAACGATCATACGGAACAGGAATACTTTAGCTAGCGTGGCTTAATTTATTCCAGCTGTTTAAAAACATTTTCAAATATGACCGCACTTTGGGTTCGTAGTGCTACCAACGTGCGGTCATTTCTTTCCTTTGTTAAGAACGGCAGTGACGGATTGAAATGGCGGAATCTGTTGACAGTTTCCGATTTGAAGACTAGAATTCGCTGTCTGTTCTTGTCTCGAACAGATTCTAAAAACAACATTCTTTAATGAATTTTTTTATTAAACTGGAGTTTTTAATGGCAACAATCAACCAGCTAGTACGCAAACCGCGTGTGAAAAAGGTTGTAAAAAGTAACGTTCCTGCATTAGAGACTTGCCCGCAGAAACGTGGTGTATGCACACGTGTATACACAACTACACCTAAAAACCGAACTCAGCATTACGTAAAAGTATGCCGTATTCGTTTAACCAATGGTTTCGAAGTAACCTCATACATCGGCGGTGAAGGTCATAACCTTTCGAGAGCACAGTGTTGTGCTTATCCGTGGCGGTCGTGTTAAAGACTTACCGGTGTGCGTTATCACACCGTACGCGGCGCATTAGACTGCGCAGGCGTGAAAGATCGTAAACAAGGTCGTTCTAAATACGGCGTTAAACGTCCTAAAGCTTAATGGTTCTCCGTTAGTAAGGCCAAAACGCCAATTAATCATAAATTTAATTAACCACGACTCAGTAAAGGTGCATTTGGTAATAGCAAGATTTCTCATTAAAATGAGGGCTTGTAAACGAGTTTTGGGTAATCCTGAAGATAATAAAAACGGAGAAATTCGCAATGCCACGTCGTCGAGTATTGAACAACGCAAGATTTTACCGGATCCGAAGTTCGGTTCAGAATTACTTACTAAATTTATCAATGTCATCATGGTAGATGGTAAAAATCTATCGCAGAATCTATCGTTTATAACGCGTTAGACACATTAGCTCAACGTACCGGTAAAAAGAAGCTTTAGAAGCTTTTTGAAGCGAGATTAGAAAACGTACGTCCAACTGTGGAAGTAAAATCCCGCCGTGTAGGTGGTCTCTACTTACCGCGCCGGTTGAAGTACGTCCGGTTCGTCGTAACGCATTAGGTATGCGTTGGATCGTTGAAGCAGCATCGTAAACGCGGTGATAAATCCATGGCTTTACGTTTAGCGAACGAATTATCTGATGCATCTGAAAAACAAAGGTGCAGCAGTTAAGAAACGTGAAGATGTTCACCGTATGGCTGAAGCTAACAAAAGCATTTGCTCATTATCGTTGGTAATACGCTTTAAGAATTTAAGGGCTTCATCTTTAGATGAAGCCTCACCCTTATATAAACCGATATTAAATTAAACAAGGTTATAATAATGGCTCGTACAACCCCTATCGAAAGATATCGTAATATTGGTATTAGTGCGCATATTGATGCAGGTAAAACTACTACCACTGAACGTATCTTATTCTACACCGGTGTAAGTCACAAAATTGGTGAAGTACACGATGGTGCAGCAACCATGGACTGGATGGAACAGGAACAAGAACGTGGTATTACCATTACCTCTGCGGCAACAACTGCATTCTGGTCTGGTATGTCACAACAGTTCCCACAACACCGTATCAACGTTATCGATACTCCGGGACACGTAGACTTTACTGTTGAAGTAGAACGTTCAATGCGTGTTCTTGATGGTGCGGTAATGGCTTTACTGCGCGGTTGGCGGTGTTCAACCTCAGTCTGAAACCGTATGGCGTCAAGCAAACAAATATCAAGTTCCACGTATCGCATTCTGTTAACAAAATGGACCGTACCGGTGCAAACTTCTCACGCGTAGTGGATCAATTCAAAACTCGCTTAGGTGCAAACGCAGTTCCTCTTCAACTACCTGTTGGTTCAGAAGAAAACTTTACCGGTGTTGTTGATTTGATCAAAATGAAAAAGCAATTAACTGGAATGAAGCTGACCAAGGGATGACTTTCACTTATGAAGACGTGCCTGCAGATATGCAGCCGCTTGTGAAGAATGGCGTCAAAACCTTTGTTGAAGCAGCAGCAGAAGCTTCCGAAGAGTTAATGGAAAAATATCTTGGTGGTGAAGAGTTAAGCGAAGAAGAAATCAAAGCAGGTCTTCGTCAACGCGTATTAGCAAACGAAATCATCTTGGTAACTTGTGGTTCAGCATTCAAAAACAAAGGTGTTCAAGCAATGCTTGATGCGGTTGTTGAATACTTACCGGCACCAACAGATATTCCGGCAATCAAAGGTATCAACCCCTGACGAAACTGAAGGTGAGCGTCATGCAAGCGATGAAGAGCCATTCTCTTCATTAGCGTTCAAAATTGCAACTGACCCATTCTGTAGGTAAACTTAACTTTCTTCCGTGTATATTCCGTGTAATTAATTCTGGTGATACCGTGTTGAAACTCTGTACGTCAAAAACGTGAACGTTTTTGGTCGTATCGTTCAAATGCACGCTAACAAACGTGAAGAAATTAAAGAAGTTCGCGCGGGCGATATCGCTGCGGCAGATCGGCTTTAAAAAGATGTAACAACAGGTGATACATTATGTGCAATTGAAGCACCAATCATCCTTGAACGTATGGAATTCCCTGAGCCGGTAATCTCTGTTGCAGTAGAACCAAAAACAAAAGCAGACCAAGAAAAATGGGTCTGCATTAGGTCGTCTTGCACAAGAAGATCCGTCATTCCGTGTTCACACCGATGAAGAACCGGTGAAACCATTATTTCCGGTATGGGTGAGTTACACTTGGATATCATCGTTGACCGTATGAAATGTGAATTCAAAGTGGAAGCTAACATTGGTAAACCATAAGTATCTACCGTGAAAACAATTCGTACTCGTGTTAACGATGTGGAAGGTAAACACGCAAAACAATCTGGTGGTCGCAGTCAATATGGTCATGTTGTTATCGACTTATACCCATTAGAGCCAGAAGGTCCGGGTTATGAATTTGTTAACGAAATTAAAGGTGGTGTCATCCCTGGTGAATACATCCCATGCTGTTGACAAAGGTATTCAAGAGCAACTTAAATCTGGTCCATTGGCAGGGTTATCCAGTAGTTGATATCGGTGTTCGTTTACATTTCGGTTCATACCATGATGTGGACTCCTCTGAATTGGCGTTTAAACTTGCAGCATCTTTAGCATTTAAAGCAGATTCGCAAAAGCAAAACCCAGTTTTACTTGAGCCAATCATGAAAGTTGAAGCAGAAACCCCACCTGAGTATGTAGGGTGACGTAATCGGTGACTTGAGCCGTCGTCGCGCAATGGTGAACGGTCAAGAGCAAAACGAATTCGTTGTTAAAATCGACGCTGAAGTGCCGCTTTCTGAAATGTTTGGTTATGCAAACTGACTTACGTTCCCAAACTCAAGGTCGTGCTTCTACTCAATGGAACCATTAAAATATGCTGAAGCACCGAAAATGTGCTGAAGCAGTTATTGAAGCTCGTAAAAATAATTTTTGTTTATCTAAGGCGCACAAGCCATCTCCGGCTAGGGCTTATATATTGAGGAAACTTAATCGTGTCTAAAGAAAAATTTGAACGTACAAAAACCGCATCGTTAACGTGGTACAATCGACCACGTTGACCATGGTAAAAACCACTTTTAACTAGCAGCAATCACCACCGTATTAGCAAAACACTATGGTGGTGCAGCTCGTGCATTCGACCAAATCGATAACGCGCCGGAAGAAAAAGCACGTGGTATCACCATCAACACGTCCCACGTTGAATACGACACACCAACCCGTCACTACGCACACGTTGATCTGTCCCGGGACACGCCGACTATGTTAAAAACATGATTACCGGTGCAGGCGCAAATGGATGGTGCTATCTTAGTAGTAGCAGCAACTGATGGTCCTATGCCACAAACTCGTGAGCACATCTTATTAGGTCGCCAAGTAGGTGTACCTTACATCATCGTATTCTTAAACAAATGCGACATGGTAGATGACGAAGAGTTATTAGAATTAGTTGAAATGGAAGTTCGTGAACTTCTTTTCTCAATATGACTTTCCCAGGTGATGATACTCCAATCATTCGTGGTTCTGCATTACAAGCGTTAAACGGCGTAGCAGAATGGGAAGAAAAAAACTTGAATTAGCTCAGCATTAGATACTTACATTCCTGAACCTGAGCGTGCAATCGACCAACCGTTCCTTCTTCCAATTGAAGACGTGTTCTCAATCTCCGGTCGTGGTACTGTAGTAACAGGTCGTGTAGAGCGTGGTATCATCCGTACCGGTGATGAAGTTGAAATCGTAGGTATCAAACCAACGGCGAAAACAACCGCAACCGGTGTTGAAATGTTCCGTAAATTACTTTGACGAAGGTCGTGCAGGTGAAAACATCGGGCATTATTACGTGGTACTAAAACGTGAAGAAATCGAACGTGGTCAAGTATTAGCGAAACCGGGTTCAATCACCCGCACACTGATTTCGAATCTGAAGTGTACGTATTATCCAAAGAAGAAGGTGGTCGTCATACTCCATTCTTCAAAGGTTACCGTCCACAATTCTATTTCCGCACAACTGACGTAACCGGTACTATCGAGTTACCGGAAGGCGTGAAATGGTAATGCCTGGCGACAACATTAAAATGACTGTATCCCTAATCCACCCAATCGCGATGGACCAAGGCTTTACGTTTTCGCTATCCGTGAAGGTGGCCGTACAGTGGGCGCTGGCGTGGTAGCTAAAAATCATCAAGTAATTGATAGGGAATAATTTAATTTTCAAGAATTAAATTGTTATCGTTAAATAAAAGGCTACGTTTTTAAACGTAGCTTTTTGTTGATTTAATGTTAGTTTAATTTGAGGAGAGCTTTAAGATAAATCTATATTTAAGTTAATAATTAATTTATGCGCGATAAGCAAATAATTTATGTCCTATAGCTGATAAAAACCGCACCACAAACAACAATTAATGCACCAATATAGCTAATAGTATTGAGTTCAGGGCACAAAAATCTGAGGATCAATGTAGTGAGCTAGTGGGAAAATAAAATGGTGAATAACGGCACCAAAGTGATAACTACGCTAACTTTCGATACTTCCCACTGGTTGAGCGCTTCGGCATAGGCACCATAACCGAAGAGCGTGTTGAGGCAGCAATAAATAAAACATCCAAATGTAAATGGTGTAAGGTTTTCGACTTGAGAAAAATTCAGCAAAGGGCATAAATACAAAACGCAAACCCAAGTAAATCATAAATAGAATTTGCTGTGAGCTAAATTTACGAAGCATTAATTTTTGTGCGCATGCCATAGACGACCCAAACTAAAGCAGACTAATACTGATAAAAACACCAGTGGAGTAGGTGTTTAGTTCAGTGAAAATAGATAAACGGTCATTGAAAAATAAGCCTAATCCAATCAGTAATAAGACCAAGCCAATTTTTGATGCACGCCAAGCTTTTCTTTAAAAACAAACACACCACAGATTAACATTCCGAAAGAAGATAAAGGGATAAAAATTTATGCAATGGATGGTTCAATATAATTCAACGCGTTATTGAATAAGAAGAAGTTGCCAGCTAAACCTATAATACCAATGACAGCTAACCAGCCATAATAGCCAAGTTTAGCGGTTGTCGGCAGTTTATTTTTATGCCAAAGAATAATAATAAAAACCACGCTCGCTGTGATAAATCGATACCATACAATGGTCTGCGTGTTCATGTTCGCGAGCACTTTGTTTCAACGCAATAGGGCAACGTTCCCTCAGGCTATTGCGGTGATTAATGCGAAGAGAAGGCCCACGACAGGTTGTTGTTTCATGATTATCTTCCTTTTGCTTATGCCATATTTTGAAAGTGCGGTCGTTTTTGCCGTGTTTTACGTAGATTATTTTTAACTTACTCCACATTTTTATCTTCCTGTCCGCGCCAGAGGCGTTGGATGTTTTCAAAAGTGATGGCGATAGATGAGTAGACAGCAGACTAACGCCACAGGAAAAGTAAACTCGGGTTTGAACCACCAAACATAAAACGGCACGAATAGTGCAGTGATGACAGCACTGAGAGAAGAGTAGCCACTGATCAAGAAAAACTACCAGCCATGTGCCCTAATATAGAAAAAGAGAACGCCCCAGCAATAGGCGCGATGGCATTCGAAGGCAGTGGCAACGCCTTGCCACCTTTTAAATTTGAAGAAATGGGGAAAATATGACCAAGGCAAGCACCGAGTGCCACCATGCTCAATTCAAATTGTTAAGCCAAGATAATAACCCAACCAAACGGGCAATGTTCCTTTTAACATATCGCAAAGTAATACGACTAACGCCACCCAGCGACCACCGATGCGTAATACATTTGTTGCACCCGGATTATTTGAGCCTCGATGTACGAGGATCGGGTAAGCCGGCAAGTCGGCATAATAAAATTGCACTGGAAATGGAGCTGAGTAAGTAGCTCAATAGCATATAAAATAAGGCAAAAAGGCTCATGGAATTTCCTATGCGTAGTAAAAAGAGTTCGTCTATTGTACCCAAAGTTGGTAGTATAAGCCCACAAAAATTTTGGTTACTCACGGTATAGAAAACCCATGCAAGATTTAATTTTTATTGAAGGTTTGACGGTATTTGCACAAATTGGCGTATATGACTGGGAACAGCAAATCAAACAAAAGCTGATTTTTGATGTCGAAATGGCGTGGGATACTCGCTAAGCTGCAGCAGAAGGATGATGTACAATTAACGCTTAATTATGCGCAAATCAGTGAATTTATTATTGATTATGTAGCGTCTAAACCCTTTTTATTGATTGAACGGTGCCAATGAGGTAGCAGAGCAATTACAACAACGATTTAGAATAACGTGGCTTCGGCTTAAATTAGCAAAACCGAAAGCGGTAGCACAAGCAAATAACGTTGGCGTGATCATTGAACGACGTTTATAACAAACAAGATCAAGAGAAATATCATTTGAAAGGTTTATTTTTACGTATTGTTGCAGGTTTATGCTTATTACTTTCTGATTGATATGGTATTTCCGTGGCAACACATCATGCACTCGGAAGAAAAACCCTTATCAAGCTAAATTCAAGAACGCGGAAATTAGTGGGTAGTACGATTAATCACCCCATCTCTTATTTTTATTAATGGAGAGGGGGAATCTGGCTTTGAATATGAATTAAGCAGCCTTTTGCTAGCTATTTAAACGTAGAACTTGAAATGCGGTCAATGGAGAGTACTGACACGCTATTTGATGCGTTAGATGAACATAAAATTGATATTGCCGCGGCGAATCTTTTTCTATCAAACAGATAAGGCGGAGCATTTCCAGCTAGGGCTCTTCTTATTATTCCGCCTCTGACAACTGGCGTATCGCAAAGGCGAAAAATCGACCTCGTTCTTTAGGCAAATTAATGACACATTGGTGATTCCTGAAAGTTCCGAATTAGTGCAAAATTTTAAAAGATGCTCAACTTAAGCATCCGAAACCCGTTGGCGGGTAGATAAAAACCTACACAGGAAGAATTATTATTACAAGTGGCAGAAGGTAAAATTGCGTACACTCTTTGCCAATTCTTTTGGATATTTCTTGCGACCCAACAATCAAACCGCAAATTGTGGTGGCATTTGATTTAACAGATGAAATGAGCGTACATTGTATTTATCCAATAATTCGTCTAACGAATTGCTAATCAGCCTTGCTGATTTCATGAATACCGCGATTGATTCAGGATTAATTGCCAATATTGAAGAGAAATATTTTAATCATTTTCGCCAGTTTGATTACGTGGATACCAAATCCTATTTGAATTCTATTGAAGCGATTCTTCCGAAATTTGAACCGCTCTTACGAAACATAAAGGCACTTTAGATTGGCGTTTATTGGCGGCTATCGCCTATCAAGAATCTCACTGAACCTCGATGCTACGTCACCACAGGCGTACGTGGTATGATGATGCTGACCAAAGATACCGCCGAACGCATGAAAATCACTGATCGTACATTGATCCCGAACAAAGCATCAAAGCCGGTTCTGAATATTTACATTGGTTGATTGAACAGATCCCGACAGTATCAATAATGACGATCGTATTTGGTTTGCTTTAGCTACTTTATATAAGGGTCTAGGGTATTTATTGATGCATGCCGCTAACCAAAAGTTTTAGGAGGGAATGCAGACAATTGGCTGGATGTGAAAAGAACTTACCGCTATTGGCGGGAAAAAGCGTTACTATACCAACTCTAAAAATATGGCTATGCTCTGAGGTTATGAAGCCGTTCAATATGTCGAAAAATATTCGTCGCTATATGAATAGCATTATGAATTATTACCGTGTCAACAAAAATCAAAGTGATAAAAACGAAGACGTAAATAACAATTCAAGCACCGATTCGCCTGCAGAGGAAAATGATCGCGAACAAGAGAAAACACTTAAAACCGAGTAAAAAGAAATTTTTCCACCAACAGCAAGCACGTGCTTTACGCTTAAAACATTTAAAGCAAATGCAAAAGCCAAATTATTTTGCCCGTCATGCTCTTGCAAATTTGTGGTACAAGAAATGAGTTCACTTCCCTGTTCTTGCATAGGGATTCTGATGTGAGGAGATGGGGGATGTTTGATACCGATGGGCGAATGTCATTAATCTTTTTCTAATGCGGTGAAAATTTAATGTTTTTAACCGCACTTTATTATTTTATCAGCGTAACGACCTCTTGGGTTAATCGATTGATTTCGACTCAATTTTTCGCGTTAATTAGTGTTTTTTTCAACAAACCAAGATCCACTCACAGGCCACCACATTTGAATGGCCAACAATCTGAATATTTTGCAATCCAATCCCACCCGTTGGTATCGATTTTCAATTGCGCGTAAGGACCAGTCAGCGCTTTTAATCATTTTTACGCCACCGGAAGCTTCTGCCGGAAAGAATTTCACAGTATCAATGCCTAACTCTAATGCCGCTTCAATCGCCATCGGATTATTTACGCCCGGTGTAATCGGTAAAGCCTAAGTGCTCGGCATAATTGCACGACTTTTGAGGGTTAAACCCGGCGTCACGACAAATCCGCACCGGCATTTTTCGCTTGAAAACCTGGTCGGCGGTTAAAACCGTCCCCGCCGCAATCAGAAAATCCCGGTCGCTGTTGGCGCAACAGCTGAATTGCCTTTTCAGCCGCCGGAGAACGAAACGTAATTTCCGCTACCGACAACTCATTTTGTGCCAGCGTATCTGCCAACGGTAAAATATCCTCGATATGATCCAATGCGATAACCGGGATGACTTTCAGTCGCTGAAGTGTGTTGTGATTGCCGCGAGATTTAGCATAATTTCTCCTTTTTGCCCGTAAATATCACAAATTATTTTACCCTCAATTCCCTCAAATTCTGAATTTTATTTAATGCTTGGTTAACCAGAGGTGAACGTAATTTTTTTGAATTTCAGGCAGGAACCGGATTTAACGATGGTTCGTAGTGACTTGAACTGCATGTTACACATATAAAGCTGTTGATGAGGCAGCATATGTTGCACGAAGCGGGTGAGTGCATGAATCCCCTGGCGTCAAGCACGGTCACGGAATCGCATTGTAAAACAATATGTTTGATTTCGTGATCGGTGTGGACGGTTTTCTCGTGCAAGTCGGCGAAGAGATTATCCGTCGCTGCAAAAAGAGCGGTCCGCTAATACGATAAATTAATACATCATCCAAATCTTCCGGCACTGCAATACTAATGGATTTGGTCATTTCGGCGATAGTAGCGGATAAACAGCAGACGCCAATAACACGCCCACAGAAATGGCAATGACCATGTCGAATAAGACCGTGAGGATTAAGCAAACCAGTAATACGGCACTTGTTACGTCCGGAAACGACGGATAAGCTGAATAATTTTTGGTAAATCCGCCATGTTCCAAGTTACAACCAACAAGAACGCGTACCATCGAAGATAGCGGTAAATAAGACAGTGCAGGCGCAAAAACAATAAGGCAAATAACATTAATAAAGCATGCACAACACTTGAAATCGGTGATACGCCGCCGATTTAACGTTTGCCGCAGAACGAGCAATGGTCATGCGTGGCTGTGATTCCGCCGAAAAATGGAGAGGCGATATGCCAAGACCTTGTGCTAATAATCGTTATTGAATGGTGTTTGTGTCGGTCATGTTGTCTAAAAATGACGGCACACAATGATTCGATTGCGCCCAAGACCGCTAGCGAAAATGCCGCCGGCAATAGGCGTTGAATGGTGTCAAAATTCCAGTTAATTGTTACCTTGTGGATCAGGAATATTCCATGGCAAGGACAATTCAGGAAAACATCTCGAATACTGTAGCCGGTCGTGCCATCGGAAAGTGTATACTGGAATTGAGCACCGATGGTTGCGACAGAATAACCGCGAAGTGCGTCAGCAATACGAGAGCAATGTCGCGAGAATCACTGCCGGCAAATGACCGGGAATAGGGCAGGCGTAGTTTATGCCATTGGGTTAAAAACAATGAGGGTAATGATCCCCACGCCGGTATCTGCCCAGTTGATACTTGGAAGTGCGGTCAGAAATGACTTGTATTTTTCAAGATAATGAGACGGCATCTGTTCAATGCTCAAACCAAGGAAATCTTTAATTTGTAAGGTGGCAATCACGATGCCGATGCCGATGTAAAGCCGAGCGTGACGGGTAGCGGGAATATATTCGATAAGTCGCCCTAAACGGAACAGCGCCATCAGCACCAAAATAATACCGGAAAATAATGTAGCCATCAGCAGACCGCTTAAACCGAATTGCTGGCAACAGGGAACAAAATCACCACAAAGGCGTGCTGTTGGGCCGGAAAATATTAAAGCGTGATCCTCCCGTTAGCGCGATGATAATCCCTGCAACAATGGCGGTATAGCAACCGTGCCGCGGCGTACGCCACTGGCAATGGCAAGCGCCATGGAAAGCGGAATGGCGATAATGCCAACGGTTAACCCAGCATAATATCTGGTCAAATGACGGGAGAGTATAGCCGTTTCGAAACTGTCTTTAACGCGCTGAAAGGTTTAACTGACAGAAAGGCATTTTTAGTAAGAAACCATTTTAACATAATGAATAATAGCGGGATGAAAAATTGAGGATAACCTGAATGGACGCTTATTTTTACCCGATTATTGGTGAAATTTTTATCTTATGAACGACAAAATTACATACTTTGACGAAACTCAATGAAACCTTTATAGTGCGCACGTCCCAATCACGGTGAGATGTCCGAGTGGTTGAAGGAGTATCGCCTGGAAAGCGTGTATGTGGGAAACTGCATCGGGGTTCGAATCCCCTCTCACCGCCACTTCACTTGTCAAAATAACGTCTTTTCTGTCAAAAATCATAGCAAAAACAGCATATTATCATTTTTCTATTTGTCGTTTTTGTTCGTGAATATTTGTCTTGTTGTCGTTTTTAACTCCCATATAACTCCCTCGTGCTTTGGGGCTTTTTGAAGGAGTGGATGAAAGGGTTAATTTATTCCACTAGACAATGGGGATAAAATGGCTGTCGTTACCGGTGACGGCGGTGAAAGTCTTCACGCAAGCCCATGCCGCATGCCACATCGCTCACCACCCAAGAACCGATGACCGGATACATCCCATCAAAATTCGGTAACTCAAATTTCTGCTGATAAATATAGCCTGCATTGGCGTAGAAATTTGAATGCTCACTGCCTTTGGCGGCAAACTCCAAGCCATTACTTTTTTCATAATAAAATACATTAGCCCCTTCACTGCCCTAATAACGGCTTTTTCACCCAAATAGCATTGCTGATCCGTAATGTCGTGTCGATTGAAATAGAGTTGGCAATAAATACGGGATGGTTAGGTGTTTTGCCACAGTTTAGCGAGCAGTGCTCATTGCTCAGCAACAATTTCCATGCCGGTTCAAAAATTGCGTTGCACCTGTTTAACATGTGCGGTGCGTATTCCGTGGTCGTCATCCATTCTAACGGATACACTTGAACAACGCTCAATAGGCTGATTATTGAGATCGACAAATTGTTGCGTGTCGTTATCGTAGCCGATATCTTCAATGGTCAAGCGGGTGAATATGCCAACCAGCGTTATACGCTACATCGGCAAGATAATCCAAATTGCCCCAATCTTCCGTCCCGGCATCTGCCATGGCGAAAGAAATGGAAACCGGTTTTTACCGCTTTGCTGTTGCAACACGGAAAAACGGGTAATCAATCTTCATGAATCCAGTTGAATTGATCGCGATCTCGGTAAACCTTCCGCTTGCTCCAACCACTGCCATTGCACCACCGCTGCCTCAATAAAGAGGTCGGCGTATCGGCGTTATATTCAAACATTTTGAGATCATCGCCGTCATAGCCAAAAATCAAAACGCCCATATAAGTGCGGTGGGTTTTTCACGCCAAGATTGTTCGATCAGATCTTTTTGTAAATCGGCAGCGATAATGCTCGTAATCGCCTGTGTTCACTCATCGGCAACGAAAATCCATGCACATGGCATGCAATTCGTTGGTGGCGTCTTCGACTGTCGATTTCCGCTAACGTAAATTCGTAGGCGATATTGTCCGACCAATAATGCGATCCATCGGTAGAAGGCAGATTGTAACTAATCAGCCCACCTCAAGCAGCTGTTGCACCATGTCGGGACGGGTTGGAATACCCGGTGATACGTTTCATGATTAACCACCACCACTTTTTACTGGTGTTACTGCTACTAAACCCACCTCGCGAAATCGGTTTGCTATTCTGCACTGCCGGCACCACCTTTAACCAACACCGGCTTACCCACAGAATGGTTGCTTTGCGGTCGAATAATTTGCCCGGTTGGGGTCGAAACGGCGCGATTATTGGATAGTAACTCGGTCCCAGAAAACCACTCATGGCTTTGGCGATCATATAACCTGCCGCCGCGACCGGCAATGGCAGTCACGCTGATAGAAGGGCCTTTCATCACCACTGGCTGTGGTGGTCGATGCGATATTGTCGCCGGCAACCGCGTTATTTTCGCTGTTCGCCACACTGCCATTGTTATTTGCCACAGGGTTCGTGTTTGCGCTTTGAGATTTATCCCTGTTCGCATAATTCCGGTCTAATCCAGTCCGCAATGCAATCGTCCAGACTGTTGTACACATCGCGTTGTACTTCATCTTCCGAGCAACCGCCCAACAGCGCTACCACAGATAATGTCACTAAAAATTTGATTTTTCTTTTTCATCATAAACGTTATACCGTTAAGTTGTCTTTTATTCTCTATAACAGGGAATGCTCATTTTATCAAAACCCGTTACTTCAGAAAAGCAGAATAATAACACAGTGTTGTCGTTAACGATAAGAAGAGAGGAAAATTAAAAAGCCAGCTGTGAGCTAGAATTCGTTATATTTGATAGGTATAGGAGAATAATGTAGAGAAATGTGGTGGGTCGTATAGGATTCGAACCCTATGACCAATGGATTAAGAGTCCACTGCTCTACCGGACTAAGCTAACGATCCGTTAGGATATACAGCTTTTCTAATGGCGAAGTGGTGGGTCGTGAAGGATTCGAACCTTCGACCAACGGATTAAAAGTCCGCTGCTCTACCGACTGAGCTAACGACCCATCTCGTGTGTTAGAACGGAGACTTATGATACTGATTTTTATTTTTAAAAATCAATAAAAATTTATTTTTATTCGATTTTCTCGCACTTTATATGGCTTTTGCTGTAAAGTGCCGCGATATGAGGGTATTGCGATTTCATTTCTTCCAACCCTCATTTCTCATTTTTATTTTCCGCCGTTGAGTTCTTCTGAACCGGTTTCTTCCTTTTGAGAAAGAATATCGGCTGGCCCTTCATTTAACGCTTCCGCGTGTTGTGTCGGACGAACAAACGGTTTTGGCGTCCAATATTTTTTAACCAATTCCGCTGAGAAGCCATGTAATACTTCCTCATTTAAACGCTCTTGGTCTAATTGACGAATGGCTGTCACCACTCATCTGCTTCAACTTGCGCAACCCCTAAACGTATTAGCGCTTCACGTCCTAAAAAGTAAGGCAGATCTCAAAAGTCTCACGAATTTGAAAAATCAATATTAAGTTTCATTAAATTGACCGCACTTTTGTCGATCGTAAGTTCTCGCCAGCACCGGCAATAACGGATATTCTTGCTTAATCTGCTCGACAATCAATCTGATACAATGGGTATCACTAATCCCCCAAAGATTAAACAAGAGGCTTTTTTTCTAAGCCACAGGCACGCAAAACATCTAAGCGGGAACCATCACCATAGTACACTAAAAACCAAATTTTGCGACAGAGCGAATACGATCAATATTCGCGTCAATCACGGTAACTTGGATGCCCTCTGCCAATAATGTTTGACACACAATTTGACTAAAACGCCCGAATCCCAACACAACAACATTATTTTCGACACTTTCAATTAAATCGATGCTATCTCACTTGATCGTTATTGGTATTCACCGGCGTATTCGGTTTTGATAATCGGCGGAGCAATAACACACTGAGCGGTGAGAACAGCATAGAAATGATCACGGCCGCCGTAAAGGTGGCATTTAAGTCGGCAGATAACACGCCGGCAGTGGTGGCTGCGGAAAAATAAAACAAAGGCAAATTCCCCACCATGCGCCATGATCGCCATGCGTACCAATGGCTTCGTTATGATTTAATAACGTGAGGCTGAGCCACACCATACACACTGATTGCTCTACCTAAAATATAAAGAAAAACAATGCCAAGCAACCATAATGCATTATGCCAAACTAAAGCGAAATCTAATGACATCCCTGACGCCCATGAAAAATAAGCCCAGTAATAACCACGGAATGGTTCAATGTCCGCTTCAATTGATGTCGGAAAGCGATTCCGATAACATCACACCGGCGACAAATGCACCCATCGCCATGGATAATCCGCTAATTTCCATAGCTAATGCCGCACTCAGCACCACTAATAATGCATGGCAGTCATCATTTTCGAATATGCGCTTTTGAAATCATTCGGAAAATCGGATTCATCAGCCATTTACCGGCTAGCGACTAACCCAATACGGCAGACCCAACGCGACGCCAATGCCTGCCCAGTTGGTAGAATGGGCGGAATTGTTTCTCGGTGAAAGAAAGGCGACAAATGCCAAGAGAGGAACGATGGAAAGATCTTCAAATAATAACGTAGAAACCACGCGTTGACCTTTTGGCGTGGAGCTAATCCCCCGTTCTTCTAAAACTTGCATGACGATTGCGGTGGAAGAAAAGTGTAAAACCCATTGCCGCAATAAAGGCAACAGGAAAACTCAGGTTTAACAGGTTAATTCTGATTAATGTTAACAATACACCGGAAACAGCGACTTGCGCAAAACCCTCGTCCAAAAATCGCTTTTACGCATTGCCCACGCTGTTCAGGGTGCATTTTCAAACCGATGATAAATAGAACATTACCACGCCTAGCTCGGCCATGTGAACAATATTGGAAGGATCTGAAAACAAACCAAAACCGGATGGTCTGATTAAACAGCCGGCGACTAAATAACCGAGTACGCTTCCCAATCCAATACGTTTAAAAAGCGGTACGATTGTGACACTGGTGGCTAATAAAACGACCGTTTTTGACGAGCTCAGGATTGGATAATTCAGTCATTGTAAAACCTTATAAAAAAGAAAGAGAATAGGTAAGAGAATGCTATTAATTATACATGATGCTTGCTATAATTTTCAGGCATTTATCACGCAAATCAAGAGGAAAAAACAATGAAAAATACACTAAAACTGGACTGCAGTTGTCTGCAATGTCAGCCTTTGTATTAGTGGGTTGTGCACAAAATACGTCAAAAGGAGACGCGCAATTACAGCAATAAGCTGTATTAGGAATTAACTGGATGCAAGAACTGGTGAATATAATGCGTTGGCTTATCAAGCATTTAACACCGCTAAAGTTGCCTTTGATCGAGCAAAAGTGAAAAAGGCAAGAAAAAGCCGTTATCGTGGATTTAGATGAAACCATGATTGATAACAGCGCATACGCCGGTTGGCAAGTTAAAAACAACAAACCGTTTGATGGCAAAGATTGGACACGCTGGGTTGATGCCAGAGAATCTGGCGCTATTGCCGGTGCGGTGGAATTTAACAATTACGTGAATGCACACAAAGGCAAAATGTTCTATGTGTCTAATCGTAAAGACAAAAATGAAAAAGCCGGCACTATTGACGACATGAAACGTTTGGGCTTTTACCGGTGTTGATGAATCTTCTTTACCTCAAAAAGATAAGTCCGCTAAATCTGCCTCGTTTTGCTGAAATCGAAAGCCAAGGTTATGAAATTGTACTGTATGTCGGTGATAACTTAGATGACTTCGGTGATGAAACACATGGTAAACTAAATGCAGAACGTCGTGATTTTGTGGCGAAAAACCAAGCGAAATTTGGTAAAAGCTACATTGTGCTTCTAACCTGAACTACGGTGGTTGGGAAGGTGGTTTAGCCAAAGATTATTTCAAAGGCGATTCCCAAAGCAAAGTGAAAACCCGTTTAGACGCGATTAAAGCATGGAGCGGTAACAATTCCTTTGCGAAAAAGACGTTGATAGAAAAACACCGCACTTGAGATTCACAAGTGCGGTGTTTTTATCGTATTTTATTGTACGCATAACACAGATAATGGAAACGGAGAAAAAGGCGAATGGCATTTTCTCCGTTTTGCATTGTTGTAATATTGTGCAATTACGTCAGATTAATTGCGAATTATTTTACGCGAGAAACGTATTCACCGGAACGGGTATCCACGCGAATCACTTCACCGATTTGTACGAATAATGGCACTTTCACCACTGCACCGGTGCTTAAGGTTGCCGGTTTTACCGCCGGTACCTGCGGTGTCGCCTTTAAGACCCGGGTCGGTGTCAACGATTTCTAATTCAACGAAGTTTGGTGGTGTTACCGTAATTGGCGCACCGTTCATAATGTCACGATACAATCGGCTTGGTCTAATCAACCATTTTTCTGCATCGCCTACCGCTTTTGCATCTGCAGAATATTGTTCAAATGTTTCAGGGTGCATGAAATACCAGAACGCATCGTCTTTATAAGAATAAGTTAGTTTAAATCCATTACATCAGCAGCTTCAACAGAAGTACCGGATTTTGAAGTTTCACATCCAATACTTTGCCGGAAATTAATTTACGAATACGGGTGCGGGTGAACGCTTGACCTTTGCCGGGTTTAACGAACTCATTTTCAACGATCACGCAAGGCTCGCCGTCTTGCATAAATTTTAGACCTGGTTTGAAATCACTGGTAGTATATGTAGCCATATTATCCTCAAAAAGATTGTTTTTAAAAGTGGCTATTCTACATCAAAACATCCTGATTAGAGAAGAACAAAGTTGGTTAACCCATTTGGCAAATGGCATTTCTGACCCGAAAATGTTATTGCAACACCTCGAACTCCCTCTCGAATCCTTCAAACACGACATAGAAGCGCGCAAATTATTTGCCATGCGCGTGCCACTGCCTTTTGTAGAAAAAAATGGAAAAAGGGCAATCCAAAAGGATCCGTTGTTTTTACAAGTCATGTCTTCTGCGGATGAGTTTTACAAGCCGAAGGATTTAGTAAAGATCCGTTGAAGAACAAGAGGATAAAAACGTCGTCCCCAAATATTTTGCATAAATACCATAATCGCTTGTTATTTATGGTAAAAAGGCGGTTGCGCAGTAAATTGTCGCTATTGTTTCCGCCGTCATTTTCCTTATGAAGACAACAAAGGCACCAAGCAAAATTGGCAAAAGCATTGCAATATATTGCGGAACGCCCTGAAATTGAAGAAGTGATCCGGCGGCGATCCGTTGATGGCAAAAAGATCACGAGCTCGAGTGGCTGATAAAACACTTTAGAAAAACATACCGCACTTTAAAAACGCCTTCGTATTCATTCCCGTTTGCCGGTCGTTATTCCGCAACGGATAACCGATGCGTTTTGTCGCCTTTTAGCGCAAAACCCGGTTGCAAAAAATTTTTGGTCACCCATGTCAATCATGCCAATGAAATTGATGCGGATTTTTGCCTCATGGCGATAGCAGGATTAGCATGGCGTCGTTTATTAAACCAATCGGTTTTACTCAAAAATGTGAATGATGACGCACTAATTCTGGAAAAACATTGAGTGACCGCTTATTTTTCAGTGGGCATTTTTGCCTTATTATTTGCATTTGTTAGATAAAGTCGAAGGCGCAACGCATTTTTATCTTAATGACGCCAAGCCCTGAAAAATTTATAAAGAGCTACAACGCATTAGCTCCGGCTAGTTTGCGCCGAAACTTGCCCGTGAAATCGGTGGAGAACCGAATAAAACTTTATATTCGTCTTGAGAAGACGGTATCAAAAAGGAAAAAGATGCTTTTAAAAATAGGCAAGATTTTTATGGATAAATTATGACGTAACAGATTCGGTTAGGTGGTTTTTCTGGCAAGATGAAAACACGCTCAACAACCGCACTTTACGGGTTATTGTATTATTTAATTAGAGGTATATCGTGGATTCTGGAACAAAGAAAGACCTGAAATCAAAAATAACTTAGCCGATTCGGCTCAAAAATGAGATTAGATTTAGGGATTAAACAAAAATGGAACCTATTACACCGAAGAAAGCCATCGGCAACGAGCCATCTTTTACTGGAAAGAGCAAAAACACTTTTTAATCAAAAAGCCCTCAAAACCGCAGATAGAACGTAAAGAACCCACATTACGGGATTTTTCCACCGCACCGAATACGAGTGAGGAAGCCTTTTGTCTCAACTGCACCGGAAGAACATCATGTGGCGGCAGAGATCCGATAGTGCCGAAGAGGTGTTATCTGCTACAACAAATCCTCGGTGACCGAAGAAAATAGTGTCAAAGCAACAGCTTCTCAGCGGCTTTCTGCGCCTAAAGCAACATTAGCTTCACCTGAAAAATTGGAAGATTTTAGCATATTGCCACAAAAACATCGTCGTATTTTTGTCGCACTTTGCATATTGTTGCTTCTGCTTCTTTTTATCCTTTTAATGAAGCCAAGTTCTGAAACCGTGCAATCTTTCGAACAACAAAATAGCAATAATATTCCTATTCAGTTCCAGCAGTTAGATCAAACTCAGGAAAAAGTGAAGCCATCGTGTTAGATGCACAGACCGCCTCATCGCCAAGTTCATTAGAAATTACCCAGCCGAATATTACAACAAATACAAACAGTGAGGCAGCGGTTGCGGAGAACAAAGGTGCTGAAAACCACAGCGCCAAAAGCGGAAACCCCTGTGCGTACTGAGGCAGTTAAACCTCATGCGGCTCAACATGTAGCGAAAAAGGTTGAAACGAAAGTGTTCGTGAAGAAAAAGCACCGGCTGCCGCAACCAGTTGTTCAAAAATAAACCGCAAGTCAAACCACAGGTACCGAAACGTGTTATTGAAGTTGTCGAGGAAAAAATCGGCAGTGCGTCCGGTCGCTGCAACAGCGGTTACCGGCAAGAATCTTGTTGTGCCTCAAGGCGTATCACTCATGCAGGTGTTCCGTGATAACAATTTACAAATTGCCGATGTTAATGCTATGACGAAAGCAAACGGTGCGGGCAATGTGCTCGGTAGCTTCAAACCGAGCGATCAAGTTCTAGGTATTACTGAATGCGCAAGGTCGTGTGACGGAGTTACGTTTATCCAATGGCGGACATTTTATTCGGGACAGGGCAGACGGTAGCTATACTTTTAAGAAATAGATCCATAAAACTTGATAGGCATAGTCATGGCATTATGCCTATCTGCTTTTTAAAAGGAGAAGATCATGCTAAAAGCGGGCTTGATGTTATTGACTATTTTGGGGTTAATCGGATGCGCAACAAAACCGGTAGTTGCTACGAAAACAGATAAAAACCGACGCCAACGGCATTACAAAAATCGACTCAAAAGGAACGGCAGTAGAGTATTTATGTAAAGATAATAAAGTCGTTCGTGTGACTAAACATTCCTCGAAAGAATAAAAGGCACTCAAACATCAATTACGGTGACATTTGATGATGTGACGCAAAAACTTACGCCAAGTATCGCTGAGAATGGCAGAAATTATTCCAATATTCATTGGGTTTTGGCTGGAACGTAAAGAGGCTAATACACTCAAAGACTAGCCTTTGGGGAAGTGCTGGCGGAACAGTGCGTGCCTCGCTGATTATCTTATTATCGCCAGCGCAATTTGTATTTTATTCTAAGGTTCCACAAAAACGGTAACCTTCACCATGGATGGTGGCGATACTCCGGTGTGTCGTGATGATCCTCGAAATGCTTACGAATACGGCGAATCGTCACATCGACAGTCCGATCTTTGCGGTTTGAGTTCACGACCGGTCATCAATAACTCTTCACGGGTCTGAATTTTGCCCGGATTTTCGCAGAAATGCAACATGGCACGAAATTCACTGCGAGGTAGTTTACGTTCTTCACCTTCCGGCGTAACTCAGTACGACTGTTTAAATCTAACGTCCAACCGTTAAATTTATACTGTTCGATATGATGCGCACGTTGATTTTTCCTGCATGGTGCGTTGCACAGATTACGCGCACGAATAGTGAGTTCACGCGGATTGAATGGCTTAGTGATGTAATCATCAGCACCGATTTCTAACCCGAGAATTTTTATCCACTTTCATTATCACGCCCCGTTAAAAACATTAAGGTCAATATCGGCATTTTCACGTAATCTCGCGCCAACATTAATCCGTCCCGGAAGATTAATATCCATAATCACCAAATGAATGATTTCCGTTTCTAAAATTTGTGCATCTGAAGCCCATCAGAGGCTTCAAAAACATCATACCCTTCCGCTTGAAAAATGCTTTTTAATGTATTTCTGCAATCGTTTCGTCTTCAACAATTAAAAATTTGTGGTGTTTGCATGGGCAAAATCCTTTATTTGCCTGATGAGAGTTTTATCATGAGGCGATGAAAAATAAATCCGATTTTATTTTATAGTTGCAACATTATCGTAACAATGAAAAAATACAACATAATCAGTATTAGCGTTTAATTCTATGATTCACGTCATGAAACTGGCAAGGCTTAATCGACTTTCTACTGAAAATAAAAAACCTCCGACAGCCTGAATACCTCGGAGGATAAAGTGAGCATCGCTCAATATTTACACACAAAAGTAATGATGATTTTTAACGTTTCTTTTTCCCGCCTTGACGTGCTTTTGAAACGAGGATTTTCTTTACCAAATCACATACACCACGCCATGACGACGCACAACTTTACAAACCGTGATGACGTGTTTTAGCGGTTTTTAATGAAGATAATACTTGCATTTTAGCGTCCTTATTTTCGATTTTTAATGAACCGAATTTGCCGTAACGATTAGCAAATTCGCTAACGCGACCTTCACTGGCAATTTGTCTTGTTTTGCCGGTGTAAAATGGATGTGATGAGGAGGACGTATCGCACATAAACACTGGATATTCGTTGCGTCTTCCCATTTCATGGTTGTAGTGGTACGTGCGCAAGAGCGAATTAAAAGCCTTGTTTGGCGTTGGAGTCATAAAAAGCACAGTGCGATAATTTTCAGGATGGATACCTTTTTCATTTGCTTAAAACCTTATTTTTTAGTGAAAAATAACAATGCGCGCTATCCTACACCAAAACATCATGCAAACTTATTTTTAATAAAAATAAGAGGTAAAAACTGAGATGTTGCTGTATCAATTTAGCTAAAATTTGAACTTTTATCAGAAACATTTTCAATCACTTAATTTTTATCGAAAAATGAAAATTTTTGACCGCACTTAATAATGACGAAATTCAGGGCGGTTGATAGTCAGCAAATAAATTGTTCAATTTCTGCAAAATCCTCACTAAACAACAATTTTTGGAATGCGTCTTCCGAGAGAAACCGGTTTCGACCATACGTTGATAGAGGGCTTTTTAAAGGATCATAGAAGCCATTTTTATTGAATAAAAATGCATGATGGGGATCCCGATTCTGCCCAAGAATAAACTTCCGCGATTTCTTCCAATGTGCCGGCGCCACCGGGTAAGGCGATGCAGGCATCAGCTAATTTGAGCATATTGGCTTTTCTTTCAGCCATCGAATCTACCACCATAAAGCCCTGCAACCGGTGTGTATCGGCTCTCCGGAGCCCTGTAAAAAGGCGGGCATAATGCCGATGACCTTTGCCACCATGGGCTAATACTGTATCGCCAACAATCCCATCAAACCGATTTTCCACCACCATAAAACCAAGGTGTGTTGTTTTTGTGCAATCCATTGCCCCATGGCAATCAAGTTGCTGTTGGTATTCGGGCTGATTACCTAAACTTGCGCCGCAATAAACTGTAATGTGCATTTTTCATCCTATGCTTGATGTCGATCCTGACAATCTATTTTACCGTTTGTAGTAATTGATTTTAGAAAAGAATATTTTACAACAAAATCCTTGCTTGTAATGCTAGAATGAACCCCATTTTTATTTAGGATAACGTGCGATTTTATGATGAAAAACATGTTTATTTTCTTAGCCTGTTGCTTGACTGCCATGGCCGCGCAAGCAGATTTATTTAATAACAAGACTACCTTACCGGTGGATCAGGGCTTTCCAGCTGGATGTACAACGAGTCTGACGCTGGCGTTTCGATGCGGTAGCAGAGTGCGGAAAATTACTATTTATATCAAGATAAACTGGCATTTTCCTCAATGGCAAGCCCGTTAAAATGCACCACAATTTCTTTTCTTCTGCAGAACAATATGAAGATCCTCACTGGATTAGTCACCATTTTTCAAACATGACCTTAATTTGACGTTGCCGTTAAAGATCTCAACCACAGGATCTGCTGGAAGTGACTTATCAAGGTTGTGCGAAAGGGTTTTGCCATCCGCCGAAACCAAACAATTTCAACTCGGTGATCTTTCGTCAAATATTTCTGCACAACCATGAGATGCAAAATAGTGTAGAGACGCATCAGCCATCGCAAAGTGCGGTGGAAAAATGCCAACGTCATCACAACAAAAATCAACTGGCAGAGAGTCTGTCGCAGTAAATACGCCATGTTGTGGTTTTTGTCTTAGGTATCGGATTGGCCTTTACGCCTTGCGTGCCGCCGATGTTGCCGTTGCTTTCTGCCATGTCATCGGTGGTCGAAAAGAAAAGACCAGCAACCGGCGCGCACTTGCGCTTGGTTTTGTGTATGTACAAGGCATGGCATTAACTTACCTGTGCTCGGTTTGGTGGTTGTGCTGATTGGTCTGCCGTTCCCAAATTGCTCTGCAAAGTCCTTATGTCCTGATTGGACTTTCCATTGTTCTTTGTATTGCTGGCGTTGTCCATGTTTGGCTTATTTACGCCGCAGTTGCCTTCGTCTTTGCAAACCAAACTTACGCAATTTAGCCAACAACAAAAAGCGGCGCTTTTTCGGGTGTTTGTCATGGGGCGATTGCCGGCTAGTGGCGTCTCGCACCTCCGCGCCCTTATCCGGTGCATTGCTTGCGGCGCAATCCGCGATTTTGTCATTGGCGCATTGACCCTTTATTTATTAGCGTTAGGCATGGGCTGCCGCTCGTCATCTAATCACCGTATTCGGCAATAAAATCCTACCGAAACCAGGGGGCTTGGATGAAAACGTGAAAACCGCCTTTGGCTTTGTCATGTTAGCGTTACCGATTTTCCTGATTTCGCGCATTATTCCAAGCATGTGGGAACCGCGTTTATGGGCATTACTCGGTGTGAGTTTCTTCATTTGGTTGGCGACACAAATGCGTTCAAATGGCATTGGTTTATTCTTCCGTATTGTGTTCTTTGTCGTCAGCTCATGGTTTTCGGCACAACCGTTACAAAATTGGGTGTGGCAAGATAACGCAGCGACCTCACAAGCCGCGAATGCCCAAAGTGCGGTCAAAAATTCGCTCGTTTTTCAACAAATTTCCACTTATGACGAATTGCAAGCGGTGTTAAAAACAGCATCCGAATAAAAGTGCCATGTTGGATTTGATATGCCGATTGGTGCGTTGCCTGTAAGGCAAATTTTGAACGATCAAAACCTTTGCGAGATCCGCAGGTGCAAAGCGCGTTGAGTGACGTTTTATTGTTGAAGTGGATATGACAAATAACAGCGAATCTAACCGCACTTTAATGAAAGCGCTTGCAGTAACGGGCTTGCCTACGATTATTTTTCTTTTTAATCAACAAGGCGAAGAAATTCAAGCGCAACGAATTACGGTTTTTATCTGCGGAAGCCTTTTATGGCAACGTTAAATGCCGCGAAAAGCATAAATTATTAACGAATTGAAATAATCCTTTTCTATTTTAAGAGTATTTTTCTTTTTTCGTTGTGTTAGCATACACCACCTCACTAATATACTCCAATTGATAGAAGGAAAAATTTGTGTTTTTAGACAAATATCGTCATTATGTTTTTAGGCTTTATTACGCATCATTTTGGGCTATGCTTTTTGTTTCTACGGCACCGCGAAAGTTTTGGGAATTCCCGATGTCCATGACCGGTGGAAACGGTTCTGTAGAACCTGCCTCGTTAATGGGCGTGGGTGGCGTGATTGAGATTGGTCTCTGGTATTTTATTTACACTCGGCTTATTGACCCGCCTTTCAGCCTTTATTTTGAGTGGTCAAATAGCCGTGGCGTATTTATGTTCCATGCGCCGAAAGGTGTGCTTTTTCCCGCTGATGAATGGCGGTGAAGCGTCGGTATTATATTGTTTTATCTTCTTCTATTTTGTTTTTGCCGGTGCAGGGCGCTTTCGCATTGAGACAACAAAACAGCGAAAAATAAGATGTTGATAGACAACAATCAGCACGTTTTAGGTGCGGAATGTTGTTAACCTCGATGCGTCATCTCGTCGATTTTCGTACGGGCGTGCAACTTTGTTGCAGGTACGAATGGTTAACCCTCGATGCGTAATTCACGATTTGTCGTAGCGTGCATCTTGATGACGACCAAAACCACGCAAGGAACGTTATTACCCCTTTCGGATATACACGATTTTCGTGCAACACGTTGCACGCTACGATTCTAAAAATCATTCCCAGAAATGACCGCATCTTTATACCAAACAAAAAGCCCTCGAATGGATCCATTCGGGGCTTCTTCTTCGGGAAAGACATTATTGATGAGTAATCGGGATAAGAATCGGCAAACTCTGCCTAAAGCTTCTTCAATTTGATGAACATACGGCAATGTCTACAATGCGGAAGTGATCCGGTGAATGCCAGTTAAAACCGCGACCGTGCACCAACACACACTTTTTCCTGTGCCAATAAATCAAACACCATTTTTCATCGTCACACATATTAAATTTTTGATGTCGATTTTTCGGGAACATATACAACGCCCCATCGGCTTCTAGCGTACAACTAATTCCGGAATTTGATTGAGCAATTCACAGGCTTTTATTACGTTGTTCTAACAAGCGTCCGCCCGGCAAAATGAATTTCGTTAATGCTTTTGATAGCCACCAAAGCGCGGTCTGAATCGCATGTTGCATTGGCACGTTGGCACACAAACGCATGAGACGCCAACATATCAAACCTTCAATGTAACCTTTGGCGTGTTTTTCGGCCCATTTAAAATCATCCAACCTTGGCGGAAACCGGCTACACGATAAGCTTTGGATAAGCCGTTGAAACGTGACCGTCAATAAATCCGGCGCTCATGCCGCGATATGGTGATGTACCGCACCATCGTATAAAATTTTGTCGTAAATCTCATCGGCAAAAATAATTAAATTATTCTGACGTGCCACTTCAGCGATGTCTAACAGCAATTCTTTGCTGTAAACCGCCCGGTCGGGTTGTTCGGTTAATAATCACAATGGCTTTCGTGCGTGAGGTGACTTTGCTGATGTCTTCCACATCCGGGAACCAATCTGCCTGTTCATCACAAATAATGTACCGCTTTACCGCCCGCCAACGTTGCCGCGTGAGCAGTCCATAATGGATAATCCGGCATAGGAATTAACACTCATCACCGTCATTCAACAGTGCTTGCATCGCCATCGTAATCAACTCTGACACGCCATTTCCGATGTAAACATCATTCACCGTGACGCTACGAATATCTTTCGATTGATAATATTGCACAATCGCTTTGCGGGCAGAATAAAGCCCTTTGAGTCACAATAACCTTTGGGCTGAAGGCAGATTGCGTAAGACATCAACGAGAATTTCATCAGGCGCTTCAAAACCAAAAAGGCGCGGGGATTACCGATATTCGTTTTTAAAATTTTATGCCCTTCTTCTTCAAGGCGTGGTGCCTCTTTGTGCACGGGTCCGCGAATATCGTAACTAAACGTGTCTCTAATTTATCTGATTTGGGAAAGCGTTCCATAGTTTTGACCTTGAGTAATTAAGAAATGAAATATTTTTGTGAAAAATTCTCGTAAAGTGCGGTAGAATTGCGGTTCATTTTTAACTTATTTTCCCGTTAAAGACAATGCTTTTTCAAAATGGATAGTTTGCAATCACTTAAAAACGCAATTAATCAGTCAAATTAATGCATTACAATTAAATCAACCTCATCACATTGCGGTCTGTTCAGCACAAGCCGAATGCGCGGTTGATTTATTAGTTGGCTAAAAAGCACAACCGCACTATCCGCAATTCTATTTTTCAATACAACAAACAACACAATGCTTTTGCCACGCTTGGCGCCGTTCGTACATTTCAACACTTAGATGCAGCGCAAAGATTTCGTGAATCAACACAATTTGCCTCTTTTCGGCGGCATTCAATTTTACGGGCAAACCACCTTTTTCTGCCACAGTTAGTGTTAGAACAGCGCGATAATCAAATTCAAGTCACGGTTTTTATTGACTCAAGATGATCTTATCCACAGTAAAGACAAAGGCATTACAGGTTTTAAAAACATTTGAAAAACGACCGCACTTTTACCGCTTCAAAGCCAAGCGGACTTTGATTGAACAACAAGCGAATCCGGCGCAATGGGCAAATTGGTAGAAAAGGCACTGGCGCAAATTCATGAAAAAGCAGTCACCAAATTGGTGTTAGCTAATAAAAGCACCTTTGCCCTCAATCAGCCACTCAATGCCAAGGATTTTTAGCGCAAAGTGAAATTTACAATAAGGCTGCTACCACTTTCTCGCGCAAGATGAAAAGAAACCATTTTCTCGGTTCTTCGCCTGAACGTTTATATGCTACGTCATGAGCGCCATTTTAAAAACAGAAGCCCTCGCAGGTCACCGCGCCCATGAGCGAGATCATGAAGCCAATCGCAAACAAGCCGATTGGTTTGCTTAACGACAAGAAAATATTCATGAAAAGCCAATTGGTGGCGGATGGGATTTAGCGCCAATTTGCGTTTTACATCAACACATTGAGGTCGGCAATCTTGGCATCAAACAACTTCGTCAGGGCACAACATTTACGCAGAAATCACCGCACTTTTTAACCGATAACTGTACCGACTTAAGACTGTTTGCAAGCCATTCATCCAACGGCTGCGCGGTTGCCGGTTTGCCACAACAAAAAGCGAAAACATTGTTACAGCAAATTGAACATTACGATCGCAGTTGGTATGCCGGCACATTAGGCTTAATCAGCAACAAGCGGAGTTTTGTGGCGATTCGTTCAGCCTTTGTTGAAGCAGACAAAATTCATGTGTTTTGCACGGCGCCGGTATTGTTGAGGGCTCAGTTCCCTTGCTAGAATGGCAAGAAATCGAGCGCAAAAGCTGCGGGATTAATCTCATTATTAAAATAACGAAAATCTGAAAACGGAGAGCAAAAATGTCGAGTAGCGTCTTTAATCGTTGTTGGTCGAAAAGTGATCTGGAAACGCTTGTGCGTCAAGGCGTAGCCCACTTTTGTATCGCGCCCGGTTCGCGTTCGACCCCACTGACATTGGAAGCCGTACGTTTACAAAATAGCCAATCGTGCCCTTTGCCCTACGCATTTTTGATGAACGCGGTTTAGGTTTCTTTGCCCGCGGCATCGCAAAATCCACCAAAACCCGTTGCCGTTATTGTCGCTTCCGGCACGGCTGCCGCCAATTTATATCCGGCAATCATTGAGCCCGTCAAAGTCACGTCAATCTGATTGTTCTCACTGCGGATCGCCACCCGGAACTCTTAGAGTGCGGTGCGAATCAAGCGATTTGCAGAAAATATGTTTGCCGATTATCCCCGCAATTTGAATCTTCCGCGCCCGCCAAGATATGCCGCAGTTGGTTGATTCAAAAATTGAACACGCCTGCCATAAACAAGCGGAAGAAGCAGGCGTGATTCACATCAATGTGCCTTTTCGCCGAGCGCTTTATATGACGCCAATGCAGAAGAAATTGACGTTCATCCTTGGTTAGCACCTGTTCAACGTTGGTTAAGCCAAAATAAAAGTTGGACAACCTACCCTGCGCACATCAAGAAGTGTTATTCACGAACACTGGGATCATGGCGCTGCAAACGCGGGATTATTGTGGCGGGCAGAATGCCGACAGAACAAAGCCATGGGTATTGCTTCTCTGGGCAGATACGATGGGCTGAGGGTATTGTCGACCGATATTCAATCTGGTGTGGAAGCCAGTTTGCCTTTATGCGGATATTTGGCTGGCGAATCAAACGGTGAAACAAAAATGTTGCAGGCAGATATTGTCATTCAACGGCAACCGTTTGTTGCAAACGCATTAACCGGTTTTAGCCGAATTTCAAAACGAATATTGGATTGTGGATGAAAACCCACAAGCGGTGGACCCATACCATCATTCCCACACCCGTTTTGTTGCCAAAAATTCATCATTGGTTGCGCGCCCATCCGCCGTTGGAACCAAAAAGCCGCTGGTTGTTAAGCGTTAGCGTTATCTAAATTCTGCGCCACCTTTATTGAGCAGCACAGTGAGCGGCAATTTAAATGAAGCTGCCTCAGCTCACCATATCGAACGTTTACTGCCGAACAATGGCACCCTTTCCGCAGTAACAGCGTTGTTTGTGCGTTTGGTGGATGCGCTCACCAAACTGCGGAAGGCTACCCGATTCATACCAATCGCGGGGCGAGCGGTATTGACGGTTCACTTGCCACTGTTGCCGGCATTGGTATCGGTGTCTAACCAGCGGTCGTCGCCTTTAGTGGGCGATGCCCTCCGCGCTCTATGATTTAAACTCGTTTGGCATTGTTCAAAACTTACCCAACCGACCATTTGTTTATTATCAATAACAACGGTGGGGCGATTTACGATATGTTGCCGGTGGATGCTGAAGTGAAAGATAAAATTCTATCGCATGCCACACCACACCGAGTTTTTCCCCAAAGTGGCGTCCATGTTTGATTTAAAATATGCCCGTCCTTATACTTGGGCGGATTTAAGTGCTGTGTTGAAACGTGCTACTTCGTCGTCGCGAAGCGACTATCATCGAGGTAAAAGTCGCGCCGACCGAAATGACGGCGGCACCATTTACAAAACGGCCTCATCGATAAATCAGCTATGCGGTTGTTGGTGAATAACGAAAAGATCGCCAAAAACAAACGTGCCCATGCGAGTTTTGCTTTTTCGTCATATGATGAAAACCTTATCTCTTATACGCTTACTCGGTACCAAGCCGACTTCAAACAAACTCACGGAAAATCTACTGCACTTTCATTGCATTGCCTTGGATTTTTGCTTTTCCACGGCAGCGCAAAAATCACCCTGTAAAGGATTTTGATGACACCAGTGCTTATCTGGCACAACACATCAAAAGTGCGGTGAAAATCACCCTATTTTTAGTGGGCTATTCCCGGGAAGAATCGCGCTCTATTACGCCCTTGCAGCCAACAGGACAAATACAACCTTCAGGGCTGATTATTGAAGGCGGCAATCTTGGATTGACGAATGAGGCGAGACCAAAAAGTGCGGTGGGAAAATGATGTGTTTTTGGGCACAACGTTTTTCGCCATGAAACCGCGCGCGACTTTCGTACTGAACGATTGGTATCAACAACCTGTCTTCGCCCATTTACGGAAGACCAACGCGAGGCGTTGATCGACGCCGCCAACTGTGGCGACAATATTGCCAAAAATGCTGTTGGCAAACGTCTCTTGCTAAACAACCGGTTTACGCCCTTACGTCAAAACAGCCCTTATCCAATCGCGTATTTCTGTGGCGAACGAGATCGTAAATTTAAACAAATGGCGTTGGGACAATCAGCTGAACCTGACACTGATTCCACAGGCAGGGACATAATGCGCATCAAGGAAAATCCAACGCATTTGCAGCCCAATTAAATGCGTTATTACAAGATAAATTCATTGCTTTTTCGCCGTGCAATGGCTACAATCTGCACTTCGTTATCGTCGCTGAATTAGAGATCGGCGAACGATGTATCATTAACCACTTCATATTAGGGGTTATTATGTCTCTAGTGCTGAACAAAAAGCAAAATCGTTGCTGAATTTGGTCGCGATGGTGAAAGACACCGGTTCTTCGAAGTTCAAATCGCTTTTGATTAACCGCAAATCTAACACCTGCACACTTTGCTGGAACACAAAAGACCACCACGGTCGCGCGGTTTATTGCGCATGGTTTCCCGTCGTCGTAAACTTTTTAGATTACTTAAAACGTACCAATCTTTGAACTACAGCAGCTTAATCGCGCGTTTCCGTTTACGTCAAGCTACTCTGCGCGTAAAATCAACTGAACAGAGTGATGTCAGCTGATCTCTCCTTGTGGGAAGTCGCTGAAATTTTTGCATCCCAGTGAGTTTCGTATGTGCTTCGCCGTGCAGAGCTTTATCGGTGTGTAGCGTGCAGCTTGATGCACGACGAAACTCACACACACGTAGAAACGTTATTTAACAACCCTTTTGGTATTCTACGACTGTACGTACGTGCGCGTACGAATGATTTTCTCCACGAGTCATACCTGTGCGCAGCAAAGTTGCACGTGACGGGCGTGATTTCATGCTGTAGCGTGCATCTTGTTTGCACGACCAAACCACGCACAGAACGTTATTTAAAGCCTTTTGGTATTCACGATTTCTTGTGTGGCGTGCGTCTTGATGCACGGCTCAAAGCCAAGCACGGAACATTATTTAACCCTTCTTCAGGCATCTCACGATTTCGTGCGTAGCGTGCCACGAATGATTTTTCCTCACGAGTCATTTTTATTCGTCGCAAACAAGTTGCACGCCTACGATTCTGATTTCCCTATGTGGGAAGTCAGCTTTTCGCCATATGGTGTGCGTGGTCTAGTACGCCATGTGACGTTTTCCAGATTCAGCAAACTTCGCTATCATGCAGCCGCACTTTTTAACCTCAATAAAGGAATTTCATGCGCAAAATCAGAGATGATGTTTTATATGCGCCGGTTGAGTGGGTTGACCACAGCGCGGGTTACACCGACATTCGTTATCATCATCCACCGACGGCATTGCCAAAATCACCATCAATCGTCCGGAAGTGCGCAATGCTTTTCGTCCGCAAACCGTGAAAGAAATGATCAGTGCTTTTGCTGATGCCCGTTTTGACGATCGGTGTCATCGTGTTGACCGGTGAGGGCGAGCGTTCTGTTCCGGTGGTGACCAAAAAGTACGTGGCGATTACGGCGGCTACTAAAGACGACGCGGTGTACATCTATCTCAACGTGTCGGATTTCCAACGGGATATTCGTACTTTCGCGAAACCGGTCGTGGCGATGGTGGCAGGTTATGCTATTGGTGGCGGCCATGTTTTGTATGATGTGCGATCTCACCCATTTCCGCAGACAACGCCATTTACGGTCAAACCGGCCCAGAGTGGGTTCTTTGATGGCGGTCTGGGGCGCAAGCTACATGGCACGTATCGTTGGTCAGAAGCGCGCAAATTTGGTTCTTATGCCGTCAATACACGCACAGAAAGGCTTTAGAGATGGGCTTGGTGAACACAGTGGTACGCTTACTGCGGATTTAGAAAAGAAACCGTACGTTGGTGCGTGAAATGCTACGCAACAGCCCGATTGCTTTACGTTGCTTGAAAGCGGCACTCAATGCGGACCGCGATGGACAAGCCGGTCTTCAAGAACTTGCCGGTAATGCCACCAGTTGTTCACATGAGGAAGAAGGGCAAGAAGGTCGCAAACGCATTTAATGAAAACGCGCGCCTGATTTTGGTAAGTTTAGCGTAATCCATAGTAAAGGCGCTTTTCTTACCATAGACTGTTAATTTATCTAAAAATGACCGCACTTTAAGGTGCGGTCTTCTTTTATTTTCTAAACTCACGTTTCTCTTTAAAAGTGCGGTGAGATTTTTCTTTAAATTTACGATCGCCTGACCCTTTGTCTTCAAAACTGACCGCCACGGCGTTTTCCGCCAAAATTATCACCGCCACGCTCGCCTTTGGCTTCGCCGATAAAAAGACATACGCATTTGTTTATTCAACACTCGCGTTTTTCGCATAAATTGTTGTAACAATTCTTTCGGCATACCCTTTGTGGCAATTCAATGGTGGAATAATCATCAGACAACTTGATGTGACCGATGTAGCGACTATTAATATCACCTTCATTCGCATACGCGCCAACAATATGACGAACTTCCACGCCATCTCCGCGACCCACTTCAATACGATATAAATCCATTGGTTGTGGATTGCCATAGCCTTTACGTTCACCACGACGTTCTGCTGAACGAGGATTCTCACGACGGTCACCGCGCTCATTACGATCACGACGCGCATATCCACCGGATCCGGCTGGAAGAATCAGTTTTTGCTTTGCCTTGTAGCAACATCATCATAGCACGGCAATATCGCTCTGTGATTGGTCGGCAGTAAACATATCTTCCAACAATTCACGGTAAAGTTCTAAAATCATGATGTTCCAAACTGCGTGGTAATTTTTATCTTGAATTTTTACGACGACAAGCTTGTAAGACTTCATGGTTCGGCAATTCCACCTCTTCAATATTTTTCTTGATAAGGTGTTCAACATTTGCGCAACAAACGACGTCTCGCGTGGTTCCACGAACAATAACGCACGACCGGAACGTCCCTGCACGACCGGTACGACCAATACGGTGCACATAAGATTCTGCATCCAGTGGAATATCGCTGTTCACTACAAGACCGATACGCTCAATATCAATATCACGCGCCGCGACGTCTGTCGCCACAACGATATCTAAGCTACCACTACGCAAACGATCTAAGGTTTGTTCACGTAATTGTTGTGTCATATCGCCATTCAATGCTGCCGCACGGAAACCGTGTTTTTCCAACAATCGTTACGTCTAATGTGCCGGTTTTTGGTACGGAGTGAAAATCGCCGCATCAAAATCTTCCACTTCCAAGAAACGTAACAAGGCACTCTTTTGCGGACGCCTGAACATACCAACAACTTTGCGCAATATCCGGCGACTTTGTTGGGTCGCTTTTAATTTTTGACTTCTGCGGATCTTTCATAAAGCGTTTGGTGATTCGACGAATCGGCTCCGGCATAGTAGCAGAGAAAGTGCGGGTTGGTGATGTTCGGTAATTCCGCCATCACGGTTTCCCATCATCAATAAAGCCCATGCGCAACATTTCATCCGCTTCGTCTAACACAATGGCTTTAAGCTCAGCAAGGCTTAAGGTGCCACGACGTAGGTGATCCAAAATACTGCCCGGTGTCCCCACCACAACTTGCGCACCTTGTTTTTAACGCACGTAATTGGATGTCATAACGTTGGCCACCATATAAAGTCACAATGTTAATACCTTTGGCATATTTCACGAATTGCTCGCATGCATCTGCAACTTGAATAGCTAATTCACGGGTCGGCGCCATCACTAATAATTGCAGGTGTTTTTCGGTCGGATCGATTTGCGCCAAAATAGCAAAGAAAAGCCGCTGTTTTCCCACTACCGGTTTGTGCCATGCCCAGTACATCACGGCCTTCTAATAAGTGCGGTATGCAAATTTGTTGAATTGGAGAAGGTGTTTCAAAACCAAGATCGGAAACAGCATTAAGGATGAATTCAGGCAAGCCTAAATCCTTGAAAGTCATTTTAGTTTCAGTCATTAAAAATACTCGAATGTATAAAAGGAAAGCTCATAGACGCTTTCAGGTTAATCTACTAGTGTGTCGTTTGCGCTCACAACGCATCCGCTGGTTGAGCCATGCTCACCGTTATTCTGCTTTGAGTCTGTTGTCCTAATTTCGATAGCTCAAACACCGCAAAACGATACTCACAAAGTTATACACCTGATTTGCAACAGCCAGTTTGAATAAGGTCTCATGCCTCATCAATCTGTCCCATATTGAGTTTTTGTTTTGCTAGATAAAAAGTAGGTTTCAGTCAGAATTCTGCGTATTGCGTAGCGGTTTTTGTTGCAAACTGCTGCGCTTTAGCCTGTAGATCCTGAACTGACAATTTGCCCAAATAATATTGGACAATGTAGGTACCCCACATCCTGAGAAAGCCCAACAGCACGTTGAGCCAGATTTTTGTGCCTCGGCCGGTTTGAATTTTAATTCATTCAAATACAGCCACAAGACGACGGTAAGGATCCGATTTATTACGTTGATAAAATGCCAAGAAATCCTGTTCGGCGAGGTTATACCGTTCCCACATAATAGAAGTCTAATGCTCGATTAAGGAAGGTATATTCATAGTCAGGATCGAGGCTGAAAACCGTATTAGAGGCTTCTAATGCGCCGTCATAGTCTTCATCAAGTACATAAAGCCCTAGATAGTTATACACTGCCGCCATTTTTGGTTGCAATGCAAGTGCTGAGTAAAGTCATAACGCGCTAAAGCCCAAAGCCCCAAACTATCGTAAAAGCACGCCCCCGTTCAAAAATGGAGAGAAGCACGTTCTTCATTACTCATTTTTCCAACGAGCAACACCTGACTAATCCGAACAATCATGACTTCCTCGTTCAAAATGCTGGCTGGATTTTGCTCAGCTACACGACTTTATTTTTAGACACAAAGGTATTGCTCAAGCCTACACAGCCTGATAATACAAAGACTGAAAATAAAATGGTTAGGAAAATCGCGAAATTAGACAACCCATTACGTTGCGTCATTTCTTTATAAGCCTTAAAGCAGAGGTATTGCTTGTTGAAAAACAAATGTTACGGTACGTAATGTACCGTAACATTTTGGAAAAATCTAAAATTATGCCTGTCAGCAATATCATCGGATACGTGTTGAGCAGTTTCTGCTCGAGGCAAGTTCTTTCATGGTTAAACGGATACGACCCTTGACGATCGATTTCCACCACTTTAACCATCACTTCTTGTCCTACTTGTAGAGATAGTCGCTGACTTTTTCCACACGTTCTTCAGCAATTTGAGAAATGTGAACCAAGCCTTCTTTATTACCTACGATAGAAACGAATGCACCAAAATCTGCTAAACGAGTCACTTTACCTTTGTAAATGGCATCCGCTTCTACTTCAGCAGTGATGTCTTCGATACGTGCCATCATCTTGTACGGCATTCTTATCCACCGCAGCGATTTTCACTGTACCGTCATCATCAATATCAATGGAAGTACCGGTTTCTTCAGTCAATGCACGAATCACCGCCCCGCCTTTACCGATCACATCTTTGATTTTCTTTCGATCAATTTTCATGGTGTAGCATGCTGGTGCAAAATCAGAAATATCGGCACGTGGCGCCGGAATCGCTTGCTCCATCACACCAAGAATATGCATACGTGCACTTTTTCGCTGGTTTAATGCAATCTGCATGATTTCAGCGGTGATACCTTCAATTTTGATGTCCATTTGAAGTGCGGTCACACCCTTCGAGTACCCGCCACTTTAAAGTCCATATGCACCCTAAGTGGTCTTCATCACCAAGAATATCGGAAGCACGACAAATTTGTCATCTTCTTTCACCAAGCCCATCGCAATACTGGCAACCGCTGCTTTAATCGGCACACCGGCATCCATTAAGGCAAGAGAAGCACCACACGGAAGCCATAGAAGAAGAACCGTTGATTCGGTGATTTCAGATACTACACGTACCACATACGGGAATTCGGCTAAAGTTGGCATTACTGCGTGCACACCACGTTTTGCCAAACGACCGTGACCGATTTCACGACGTTTTGGTGAACCAATCATACCGGTTTCACCCACGGAATACGGAGGGAAGTTATAGTGGAACAAGAAGTGATCTTGACGCTCACCGGTTAATTCATCAATGATTTGCGCATCACGTTCCGTCCCTAAAGTAGCAACAGCCAACGCTTGAGTTTCACCACGGGTAAAGATTGCGGAACCGTGAGTACGCGGTGATACACCGGTGCAAATATCTAATGCACGAATGGTATCAACAGTACGTCCGTCAATACGCGGTTCACCTGCGATAATACGTCCACGCACGATTTGGCTTTCAAGTGCGGTGAAAATATCAATAATTTTTCCTTCGCTGACCTCTTCATCTTCAGCGGTAATTTGTGCAAACAACGTCGGCTTTAATCGCATCAATTTGCTCATAACGCGCTTGTTTTTCAGTGATACGATACGCATCGCCTTAAACGCGCTTCAGCTAACGCTTTTCACTTTTATTGATTAAATCAGTGTTTGGTTCAGGTGCAACTCAATCCCAACGTGGTTTACCGGCTTTCTTTAACCAATTCTTTAATGGCTTTCAATCACCACTTGTTGTTGCTGGTGACCGATACGACCACCGCGGCTAACATTTGTTCTTCAGTGAGAATATCTGCTTCGGATTCCACCATTAATACGGCTTTGTCAGTACCCGCAACCACCAAATCAAAACGGCTTTGTTTTTGTTCGTTAATGGTTGGGTTTAATACTGAATTGATCGTTGATGAAACCGACACGCGCTGCACCGATTGGGCCATTAAATGGCACACCGGATAAAGACAACGCATGCAGACGCACCGATCATGGCGACGCAAACCGGGACTGATTTGTGGGATTGACTGAAACAACAGTGGCAATCCACTTGATTTTCATTGAAGAAACCCTTCCGGGAATAACGGACGAATCGGACGGTCGATTAAACGGGCAATTAAGGTTTCGCCTTCAGACGGACGACCTTCGCGTTTGAAAAATCCCGCCCGGAATACGACCAGCGGCAGAAAGCGCGCTCTTGATAGTTAACGGTTAATGGGAAGAAATCTTGTCCTTCTTTTCACCTCTTTTGGCAACCACGTAACGAATACGGTGGTATCGTCCATGCTTGCCATGACAGCAGCAGTGGCTTGACGAGCAATGGCGCCGGTTTCTAAACGTGACTGGTATGTTGATCCGTATTTAAATTGTTTAACAATTGGATTCACATGTTTTCCTTTTAAATGAGTAATCACAATGTTTTATTTTTCCAATTTGCGACTAGCAAAAATAATCTTTAAACCGACCGCACTTTTTACTGCTACGACGCGGAAAATCATTTTTGTTAGCTGCACGCTAATTTAGAAAAATAAAACGCAGGCATTATACAGAGCTTTTTGCCTTGATGGGTAACTTATTTACGCAATTTCGATTTATGACTATCTGAAAAATAAGGTTGATGATAAAATCACTCCAGTTTCTATAGGAGGAAACATGTTAATGGAGATTTAACCCGCGCCGATTTTAAAACTCGGCTTACCGAAAGTCATTGCCGAAACCTGTGAGTATTTAAAAGGTTTAGATTTAGAAAATTAGAGGTTGGTCGTCATGACATCACCGATCGCATTTATATGAACGTGATGGAACCTGAACTGGCTGACGCCGCCAGCAAAAAGCAGAATTACACCATAACTATTTGGATATTCGAGTCCTGATTCGTGGCGTGGAAAAATATTGAGGTCAGCGCAACCTATCCCTGACTTAAATAAATACGAAGCTTATCACGAAGATGATGATTACCAACTCACTCAAGACATCGATAACAAAAAGCACGATTACTTTGAGTGCCGAAAATATGTTTGCGGTGTTCTATCCTTATGAACCCCATAAACCTTGTTGTAACGTGAACGGACAATCTGCACAAAATTAAAAAGTTAGTGGTTAAAGTGCCGGCTGAGTTAATCCAGTAAAGGACGACACATCATCATTAGAATGCGCTAATGTTAAGCGCATTTTTATCAGCCGATTTTGGACGTTTTTCAATGAAAAACAGAAATGCGTAAATCATCGTAACGTAAAACAAATAAAGATTGTGTTTAATTTAATTAGCAGATAAATTACCTGCTTTTTGCGGGCAAATGCGCCCATCACTTTCACAAAACGAGGATAGTTCATGTTAAGCGTTGATACCCATCTCAGGCGATGCCGCGAGTAAACCGAAAGTTCTATCAAAGCTTTATACGTGCAAAGTTATTATTGCGATTATTATCGGTATTTTATTAGGGAATCTTTCTGATTTCGGTGCCGGTTTAAAACCGTTAGGTGAAGCATTTATTGGTTGATTGAAAATGATCTATCGCAGCCGGTGATTTTTCTGACTGTTACTACCGGTATGCCGGTACTGTCTTATCATGAAGGCGGTTGGGCGGGTTGCCGGAAAGGCGATGCTGTATTTTGTGACCTTTTCGACATTGGCGCTTGTGATTGGGGATGGTTGTGCTAATGTTATTGAACCCGCGCAGGATTAAATATTGATCCGGCGTCGTTAACTTCCGAAAAAGTGACAGAATACGTTGCGAAAGCGCAGGATAGCACGCTAACGGCTGCTTAATGAACATCATTCCTACCACCGTATTAAAGCCCATTAGTAGAGGGTAATATTCTGCAAGTCTTGTTTATTTCCGTGTTGTTTGGGGTAGCATTGGCTTCGGTGGGCGACAAAGCACAGCCTATTACGAACTCCTACGATGGCGACAGCGCCGATGTTTAAGGTAGGCTGATTTTGATGAAATCGCCCCTTTAGGCGCATTAACGAGGCGATTCTACCGTGGGATACGGGTTAAGTTCCATTAGCCATTTCGATGCTTTTAATTGTGACGTTTTTCACATCACGTCCTGTTATTTATTATTTTTATCTTGGGCGCGGTCGCACGTTACAACGTTTCTCTATTTTGGAAAAATGGTGCGCTATATTAAGCAAGAAAGTGGTTAGTCTTAGGGGACGTCCTCCTCAGAAGCCGCGTTACCGACCTTAATGCAAAAATGCGGCCGGTTGTGATCGGTGGTGGGATTAGTGGTGCCGACCGGTTATTCTTTTAATTTGACGGTACAAATATCATATGACAATGGCCGCATTATTTACTGCGCAAGCCACCAATGCGGATCTTTCCATTAGCGAGCAATTTACCTTGTTGTTTGTTGCGATGTTAAGTTCGAAAAGGCTGTCTGCCGGTAACCGGTGCCGGTTTTATTACATTAGCGCCACTTTTCCGTGGTTCCGGGGCCGCCGGTTGAGGCATGGCGTTAATTTTGGGATTGATCGTTTTCATGTCCGAATGCCGTGCGCTAACGAATTTGGTGGTAACGCCTGTGCGACCATTGTTGTGGCGCGCTGAAAAATGCCTGATAAAGATTAGCGTTGGCGATGAAACGGCAAATAATATGAAGCGACGTGCGGTTGCTACTTCGGATTGATGGGATTAACTGGTGGCGATCATTTGCGCATTACCGTGGTGGATCAGCCAAAACAAGTCGAAACATGGGTTAACCGCTTTCGCACCGGATTATGCCTTGCAACCGCCCGGAACGATGGCATTTACACCTACCGAGCTGCAACTGCGCGAACTGGATATTCGGCGGACGTACTGGCGACATTCAGTGATGTGCGCCTTCATTGAGCTTCGTCAACCTGACGTGGCGCATGCCGGGTGGATCTGCTCCTCCGACCGGTTGCCTTCCTCTGATGAAGACAAAAACATCGCCAAATTTGACCGCACTTTTTCCGTTCTCCCGTCTGTAGAGGTAAATGTTCAGCATTTTCGATTGGAGAATAGCCAGGCACTGGATATACCACCTAGGCTACGTGCGCTGTTGGATGCTGATATTGCAGCAACCGCAAAATTACGACGGTCATCGTTTGCAATTAACTGCCAATGCGAAGACCTCGCGATGATCGCGTGATTTTACATCATCAATCGACGCTCGCTCGCCTAAACCATTCGTTCCAATGGCAGGGACAAACTGATTACCAACCGCTTAACGGACAAACCTATCATTTGCATTTTCTACTCAGTTACAAGAGGAATTGTCTCATTACCGCAGCAAGCGAACTACGCGTAGATTGGCAAAATGCCGATGAGTGTGAACAAAGGCGCGCTTCAAATTGAGCTGGAACGCGAAAGGACAAATCAACGCACAGGACAGCGATAACCCTTGTTGACGTGCCTTTTACGTTTACTGCCGATGTCGCGCTATTAACTGGGGAACATTTTATTGGACGTTTGACGGTTATCAGCTGATCGCAGCTTCTTCGGTTTAGCCTTACGTAAACCGCAAGAGGGTTGGTTACCCTTGGAAACCGATGTGGATGGATCGTGCAAACCTTTGGTGAACGCGAGCTAGGGCGAAATTGTGATATCGGGTAAAAAGGTGAAATTAGGTGGCGGTCGGATAAAAACCAACTGAACTTTTGATCTCAAAACGCGTGTACTTGACGCTATAACAACACTGTGGCACAAACGCCCTTAGACTACTATTAGCGGTGTTTTGAGGCACCCTACACGCTGTTCCGCCCCGGTTCCGTGTTCAAAATGGATAACGTACAACCTGATACAAAAATCCATGCACGCCTGCCGTTGGATACACATACAAGTGGGACGTTATGGTTTAGAGGGGGCGTCTGCGTACCCTTTACAAGCGATTCACCCCGCAGTTTAAGCAGTTAAATTTAAAGCTCGATGGACAGGCGCATGAGGTTTATTGCCGGAATTAAAACCGTGTTTGATTTGCGTGATGAAAAGCAGAAATTTACGCGCAGCGAAACGTGCAGCGAACCGTGGATTGGACGATTGACGGTGAGAGCGCACTGGACCCTTGAATAGGCCAGAGTAAAAGGTGCGGGCTCGGGAGGCGGATCATGAATTAAATCAACTTTTCTGCCCATTTCCGGCAATGTGCATACCAGTGGAGTGAAATGGCGCTCTGACATTGGAATTGAAAAAGATCGGCTCACGTTGGGATTATGAAGCAGCGCATCTGCGGGCTACCCAGGCCCAAACGGAGTGGATTGAATTTATGGCAGCGGACGCTTTCGGTTCGTCCGGTATTTGGGTGGGATTACGGGAAAAAGTATCGATAATTTCAATTTGGCAGGGATGAGCCGGTGCGCTTGGCCCGGATTGACGTTACCGCCCGTTATGAAAATCAGGCATTGGCGGCAATATCTGTTGGCAAGAGCAATCGGCGAAAGTGTTCCAACCTTGTTCCCCACAACTACGGTCGTGGATTATTCGCCACGGCGGCATTCGGCAGGGGCAGTGATTTTCGACGATTAACGAGGATGGCGGCGTTGCAGGGCGAATTTAATTTGCGCAATGTTGGGATATTCCCGGATGGAGAAATTCAAGCATTGACGATTCGTTTTCCAATAAATTATCAAAAACTTGCCCTGCGAACCGCACGCACAAAACCGATTCAGGTCGCGGCGAAAAATATCCGCGTGGGGTGCGTCATACGTGAAGCGGCTTTTTGATGTATTTGGTACTTACCCTAACTCCGCCAAGCAACCACTAACTTTGCAAAAAGTGAAGGTCGGTAGTTTGACGGTTTGCTTAGCGTGCCCAGTTTGAGTTTCCCGCAACGCAAAATAGCCGCGCTGCGTTTTGACAACATTGATTTGGCGCAAGTGATGGAATTAGCTCAATATAACCAAGTGAGCGTCAGCGGACGGGTTAATGCCTCCGCTGTTCTGAAGTAGGGCTAATGCCTGTTTAATTTGTAACGACGTCTTGAACAAGCCGGAAAAATTGAAGATTAACTTCACGATCAATATGGTGAGAAGTCTGAAAAAGGCGGTTTAACAGAACGTATGTTGGTGGATTTATTAAAAGAAATGGAATTGGGAAAACTTATGCTACACTTGAATTTGACACCCTGACGGAAACATGACATTGAGTGCCACAAATTACGGGGCTCAATCCACTCCGACGGCTCTCATCATCCGATTGCATTTGAATTACACCCATCAAGAGAATATGTTTTGAGCTCTGGGGATATGGTTGACTCACTGCTCGCAATGTGAACAAAATTTACAATATCAACTTTATCGACACTTAGAACAATGAAAAACATCTGATCACTGCATCTTTTGGAGCTTGCTTGCCGTTTCTCTCTGCTCTGGTTGTAAAACCGACCATTCAATTAGAAACCCCTAAAGAGGGCATCACCATTAATATGAATGTGGTGGTGGATCATAACATCAGCGTCAAAAATGGATGAAAAACCAAAGCGGCGACAGAGTGCAGTAAACGCAAGTCTCAAATAAGACACTGCAGCAGGTCGATAAAAACGGGAGCTTTTAGCCCTGCTATTATAGCCAGGCAAAAGCTGGTTATAAAAACCATACGCTATGCGTATGGAGACAAACAGCTTAGCTAAGATGAATAGAAAAATCCTCGCTATATAATGAACAAGGCTGACGACCAAAATTCAGCATGCCGGGAGGATTATTTGCTACGCTGGCGTGCATCTTGGGATGCACGACCGAGATCACGCACTGCGTGCTTTAACCGCTCGAGACGTTCGACGATTTCGTCAGCAAACAAGTTGCACGCTGCGTACTACTAAAATAGAGCTATGAAAATAGGCTATCTCGAGAGTGAGGATGTCAGCATCGTGGGCTTAAAGCACAAAAAGTTTGGCGAAGATCTATATAAGGAATCAAGAGAAGATATGGTTCAAGACAATTTGTCAACGAAAAGAACATATTGACCCCTCTTAAGGGTAGTGATGCTGCAGACACGAAGTGAAACAGGTGTCAAGCAAGCTTGACCTGCTTGTATGGCAGTCTCAAACCCTTATGAGCCTAAAACCGCACGTTTTACGTGCGAGTATGTTGATCATAGCCAGCCAAAGTCTGGCGAGGCAAAACCATACGCAATGCGTATGGAGCCAGATAGCTTTAAGTGATGAACAGAAAAATCCTCGCTATATAATGAACAAGGCTGACAACCAAAATTCAAATATAGGAAGATTATTTACCCTCGTAGCGTGCAACTTGTTGCACGAATGATTAAAGCATTAACCTCGATGCGTAATTCACGATTTTTAGCGCGTAGCGTGCATCTTGATGCACGACCGAATCACGCACGGGAAACGTTATTTAACTCTTTCTGGCATTCGATGATTTCGTGCAAAACAAGTTGCACGCTACAATTACTAAAATATAGATATGAAAAAACAGTTTCACGGTTAGCTGGTGCTCACAAGTCCTGAGGGGTCTGTGAAGTATAGATCCTGATGCTTCAAAAACCGCACGTTTTACGTGTGGATTGTTACTTTTACGCCATACCGTCACAGATCTGGATTTGCGGCATTCAAACGCGCAAAAGTAATCTTTGGTTTCTTCAATAATCACGTCTTCGCAACCCAATTACAAGGATTGAGTTAGAATCGCCATTGCCGTCTCACAATGTTCGCTAAAAATCCAAATTAAGTTTAAATGAATAAACGAACCGCAAATCGACCGACAATAAAGGCTAAACGATAGAGTTTAACGCCTTTTGATGCCGACTAAATACACGAAACGAAGCGTTCACCGTAATAACACCAGCCCAGAATGGTGGTAAAGGCGAAGAACAATAAACCGATGGTGACAATGGTCGCACCGATAGAGTGAACCTAAACCTTGCGAGAAAGCATAGTTTGTCACCGGCGCCTCCATGCCCGGTGCTTGCCATGCGCCGGTGAGTACTAATACGATTCCCGTCATGGTGCAGACGATGATGGTATCGAGGAACGTCCCTGTCATGGAAATCAGCCCTTGGCGCACCGGTTCTTTGGTTTGTGCAGCAGCAGGCGCGATCGGGCGCTTCTCAGCCGGATTCATTGGAGAAAATCTCCCGTGCCACACGCCTGACTGAATCGCTTACTGACCGTGAAACCCAGCGCACCGCCCAACGCGGCTATCAGGGTTAAAGGCACTGTGTAAAAATCGCCAAGTGCGGTCGGAATTTTTATCTAAATTTAATATAATGATGATGACAGAGGTCGCACATAAAATCACCGCCATAAACGGCACGATGTAAGAGGACACCAACGCAATGCGTTTTTACCCGCCAAGAATGATGAGCCCAACAAGCAAAGGTAATGATAGCGATGGGTGATTTCGATCGGCACGCTGAAGGTGTCGTTGCGGTTTGCGTAATCGCATTCACTTGCGGGAAGGTGCCGATGCCGAAAAACGCCACCAATACACCGAAGATGGCAAAATAACTTTGGCTAACCAGCCTAATTGCCGAGACCGCGTTCGATGTAATACATCGGACCGCCCGCTCATAAAAGCCGTTTTTATCACGCACGCGATATTTTCACCGCCAGTAAACATTCCGCATATTTGGTTGCCATGCCGAGTAATGCGACCAACCACATCCAGAAAAATGGCGACCCGGACCACCGGGCTCTGCACTGGCGGCAACGCCCACGATATTTCCCGTACCAATGGTAGCGCAGCAGGGCGTACACAGGCGCTGAAAGAGGACACATCCCTTTTGCTGAATACCGGAATCTCGCTTGAATAAATAACGCAATGCGCGCGGTAACTGTGTGATTTGAATGAAACCCAGCCGCAAGTGTTAAATATAATCCCGTACCGGCTAATAAAATCAGGAGGGCTACCACACGAATGTGTTGATTGCAGATAAAAACGTCTTCAATGACATTTGAAATTCCTCGTAAATAACCTGATTACAAGGATACGAAAAAGAATTTTTACGGATAGATAAAATAGAAAAATAACACAATGAAATTGCGTTATACCCAACCGGAAATCTTCTGCCCCTGTCCTTTGCCTGAGCGTTTGAAAAGCCTTTGCTTTTACGGCTTTTGCGCCTTCGGCGTCCGTGAGTGCTAAATGTTGCACACACGGATCCTCCAGGGTTCAGTCCAACAGTCCCCGCCATCGCGCCTGAAAGAGTTTTACCTCGTCGGCGCGGGTCAATTCCCACCTCCAGCTACCTTCATCCGAACAATTTATCGTTTACACATAAAGTGCGGTGATTTTAACAAGATAATGTCAAAAACTCAATCTTACGGGTTATCCCACGCGCCTATTGCAACATAACCGCTAGCCATTTTGCGGCTCAGTTGATTTTCTTGAATAAAAGTCGACCAACGCTTGATATAACTTATCCGCCAAGCTACCTCTGTCCGCGCAAGGTTTCGGACACATCAGGCATGATTAGCATTAATCGTCATCGATAAAATAATAGGGCGCACTCCGGCAGCGCGTTACGGCGTTGATCATCTAGTGGTCAAAACAAAGGCGCCTTTCGCGCGTGATTTCCTGCATGTTGAATTTGCATTAGTGTTTCACCCAATCGCCGTCTTCATTGATAAACCGTTTTTCGGCAAAATCGGCGGTATCACAAGGAATCGCTTTTTTCCTGCCGCCCATTCGCCTAAATCAATTAACTGGCAGTCGTTTGCTGCAAAAATGGTGCGGTAGAGCTTTGTTCCGACCATTCAACCTGTTTATGACAAACGGGCAGGCACGCCAAAGGTTTCAGCCAGTCGCGAAATTTCTCCGCGTTGTAAATAATGATGGTGCAAGTCTCAACACTTTTTGCTTTTAACTGCGGCAGGCTTTCGCTCAACCGCATCATTATTGATGACATCATCGGCGTGTTGCAGGGCGCTCCAAACGACTGACTTGCGATTGCGATATTTTTGATTAACGGCAATTGATTGTTATCGCGTTGACTTGCCCGCGTCGTTGGGTTTGTTCGCTCACATCCACCACCAACACCCGCTGGCAAAAGTGCGGTCAGTTTATTTTTCATTAATAGAGGCACCATAAAAATGCACATAAGGCGCACGTTGTTGTGCCAGTTGGTTAAGCATTTCGGTGCGAATGGCGGGTGTAATAATTGATTCAGCCATTGCTTTTCGGTTCCGTGATGTAAACACCTTTTCCCGCAAAGCGGCGCGGTTGAGTTCGCCGTCAACAGCATTTCCGCGCTGCAAAAGTGCCACGATTTGTTGTAACAAAGGTGAGCCTTTTTCGACTACCTGACGCGCACACAATATCGCGCGTCAATCACCGGTACGCCAAGCTCGGCGAATAATTCGGCGATGGTGCTTTTGCCACACCGATCTCTGCGAGGAACCACCACATAAGTCATGTTGATTTCCTGAAAAAGCCTATTGAGAATGGGCAGATCATACGAGTATAGCCTCAATTAAGCAAACCGACAGAGTACGCCGGACAAGCAAAGAAACGGGCCGAAAGGATATGGTTATAAGGCGTTGGTTTAGCTTGCCGTAAGCGCATAAACCAAGCTTCCAAGAGGCGAAAGCGCGCTAAAAAAGGCGGGTAATTGCATCAGTAAGAGAAAACGCGCTCAATCCCAAGGCGAGCCAGCAATCGCCACGCCCGAAGGCTTCTTGTTTGTAATACCCTTTGGCGCCGTAGTAGATAAGAGAAAAACGGTCGATGACCGCACTTTTGCAGGCTTTGTTCCAGTGTAAGCGTATTTGCCAATAGGCTCGCGCCTAATCCGAGGGCAAACAGGCATTGCATAGGGCGGGCGAAATTGTGTAATACCCATCCACCACCGAGATGGCGAATAATAAACTACAAAAACACGCCCAACAGATCGCCGTGAGAGATGCTTCGTTTAGCCAATCGCAAAGGGCAAATAACAAGGCGAAAAAGAGGCGGTATAGGTTGAAATCTACGGTTTTTCATGGGCGTCAATATGGATTTCTCCGGCGCAAAGTGCGGGTTTTCTGGAATCAATGTAGGCGGCATGAATTTTTTGGCTTAAACGGAAGGCAAAGTGATGTACATGCCACAAATCACGCGCCCAACAAAAGCCAACCTGCCAATACATGCCACGCCTATCATTGCAAAATTCAACGCGCCCCATATTGAAAAATCGGCAAACACATCCCGAGCATAATCAAGCCGATCAGTCCACCGATAATTACCATCAACAGTGCTCGCATTTGTGACAGCAGATCGATCTGATAGTCCAATTGTTGTTGATGATCGTTGGCTAAATTGCAAGTCATTTAGGGAGCTGACCACTTTGTTCGCCCACCGCATTTGTTAGCCGCCAACGGAAAAATTGGCTACCACACTGGCGGAGAAGGCATAACCCTTTGTAGCCAGTGTAAAATGGATTGCACTTCTTCGATTAACAGCACCGCCTGCACGTTTGGCGATCTTTGCCAACCTGGATTTTGTGTAAAAACGATCGCAAAGCTCTGATCCAGTCGGCACGCCCGCCTGTAACATTAAAAATAAAACTCGCCAAACCTACCCAAACGGGAAAGTTGCACATGATTCCAGCACCGGCGTGGTACATCGAATGCCGATTAAAACCATAGAGTGCTTTCAGGCGGGCGCGAATAAACAGGGTAGATCACGTCATACAAATCAACAGATGTAGCCAATAATCCTGCAAGCCTTGCGACAGTGTGAGTAGCACGGGTGAAAGTCGGGGAGTGGTGCGTCGCTAGCTGCCGCACATCGCGCGAATTGCGCGACGATAAACAGCAGTAAAAGTGCGGTTAAACATCAGCGATATGCCGGGGCACCAAACACCGGATAAAGCAGAATTTTTCGAATCTTTGCGTTGCAAACGCCAATGCCCGCTGTCATGTGTTGCGCGATTTCATGGCATACGTGGTAACTTGCCCGTCATTTCACCGACTCTAATCAATTGGCGATCTTGGTAGGTTGACAGTGATGTTGTTTTTCCACGTTTGCTCTAAGGCTGGGAAAATGCCAAAACCGCTTTCATGATCCTTTAAAAAGTTGGCGCAACCAACTGTTTAGCGCAATATTGGCAGTCGTTGTAACAAAATTTGCAGACTATTTTTAACGGAACCGCCGCTGTAATAAGGTCTGCCAACTGAGAAAGCAAGGTACAGACTTGCGCGTTGGTTTACTGTTTAACTGCCAATTTTGTTGCAGTTTAATGTGTTGTAAACTGCGTGACATCGCCGTTGTTGTGCCATCACAGCGCTTCGCCACAATCGTGCCTTTTCTGCTTTTCTGTTAAACGGTTAGTTCCACGCTATCTTGAATACTCAGTTTACGCATTCGGTCGCCCTCAATACCCGCTGCACTTCGGCTAAATCCGTCACTTGCGATGTCACTTTTTCTAATGCGCTGGCATATAAATTCTGAAAATCTAATTGATAACCTTGGTTTTGTGACACATCGCTGAAGAAATTCGATAAACACCGATCCCGACCTTTGGTAGCCTTGATGACAATCGCAAAAACGCGTGGATTTCCACGCACTTTTTGGCATCGTTTACGCACCGCGCTGGGCGATCACCACACAAACTGCTATCGATTTCGTTGTTGAATGCCGTTGCTGTAGGCGTGAGATAGCTGAGGGGGCATCATTGGTATGTCAAACGTCGATAACACCAAACTGCCCGGTCGGCGCCGCCCTGTGGCGCTGGTGGGCACAGCACTTTCTTCATCGACGAATTTCACCCAGCATAATACAATGTCGGGTCTCGGACGCAAAGGTGCGCAAACAAAAACGACCGAAAATCCAAGCCGATTTGAGGATTCACTTGAGTTTGACAATGCCCGGTAATTGAATTCCCACTGATCTTCTGCGGTCATACATGCTTCGGGAGTGAGCCATTGTAGCCGTATATAACGAAATACTTTTGCCGCTTCCCGTGGGACTGGTAATCAAAATCAGACTCCCTGCGCTGGCTGAGCGTATGACGAAAGGTGTGTTGCTGTTGTCCGTCATGCCCAGTTCACTAAAAGGTCAGTTGTACGGGCGGCCTGTTTGTAAACGCAAGACGGCTTTTTCGCCAAAATGCGTGGCGAGTGTGGAGGAGCCGGAACCAAAATATCGGAAAATGTCGTTTTAAAACTGAAACCGTCCGTCTTGCGGCAGGCGGGGTTTCGCTGATGTTCAATCGCCAGTAATCAAACGGGAAATCAGTCGACTGGCGACAGTCCCGCAATGGTAGTTTTGCACTCTGCAATACGTGCACGTCAATACGGAAAACGGACTTGTAAAAACATCCGCTTGCGGTCTCTAAAATGAATATCGGAGGTTTCTTTTCGTTTGTGGTCGTTTTCAAAAATTTGATTAAGCAACTGAACCGTCGGCTCATCGGAGAATTGTTCTTGTTGCCCTGAGGTGACGGAACAAAAAGAGCGGTTGATTTTCATCGAGTTTTTCTTGATGTGGCACCAAATCCTGCAAGGCCCTTTTAACACGGCAGGTTCAATGAGTACCGGCTCGATATTTTTCCCCGTTAAAAGGAAAAACGCTTCACAAGTTAGGCAAGGTTGGCCAAGGAACCAATCCTAGCCATAATGTGCATCTTCTTTTAATGGTAGCGCCAAATAACGCAAAAGAACGCTGTCGCTGTTGGTTTTGCTGCGTTAACCGGCGTAATCGCAAAAGAGGTCGCCTTTTGTTGGCTACGGATCGTATAGAAGATTCCACCAAATGCCGCATTAAGCCACCGCTCCGTGATTATGAACAAAAACCTCGCTGGAAGATGTCGGCGTTAAAGCCGCAAGATACTCGTCCATGTAACGCTACTTTGAGCGCCGGATGCCGTTAGGGTGTAAGTAACATTGGTCAATGCTGCTTTTCCGACCACCGTGATGGAACTGTTTTTAACCGCCGTGGATTTGACATATTTTTGATGGCATACTTTGTGATGTCGTCGTTGAATGCTACTGTCCGCCACTACAGCCTTCTGTTTTGCCGGTGTTATAAACTGCAACTCACTTCAGCACGAAGCGGCAGAGGCTTGCAATAGTTCGGAACCGCCGCTTTTGGTGTAGTTTTGATAAGATGGAATAGTAGGTGGCTAAAATCACACGATCGCTGATGACGATCATTAATCCAATTAATGTAAACCCTCAGCGGATTTCACGGAGAAAAATGCGGACTGACTTTTCAAAACCCTACCTTTTGTAAAATAAAACCGAGACTGTTTTGTCTCGGCATTTTGGTGATAAAGGAAGAAACACATCGAAAGTTGACCACCTTTGTGGATCTTGATCGCAGAAAATAAGATTCATATGACAGAAAAACACTCAAAATTGATAACGGCTGCGACCAATACGCGCAAAGTAATATCCCCCCATTTTGATCTGCGTCCTGATCCGCAAAAGATATTTCTTTTTATTGATTATTCATTACATCAGCCGCCGCTGGAGCAGTTTGGCAGAGAGTGATATTGATGACTCAAGGCAAATTGATCCTCATCGTCATCCTTATTTTGCCGAGATCAGCGCACTTCGCGTCGGCACATTGCTTGATTAATCGGGCAGGTGAGATAACCCAGTATGTGAATTTTCATGATCGCGCTTTGGCACGCAGGCGTTTCTGTTTTGAGGACGGGAAAAATGCAATGATTTTTGCCATTGGGATTGAATTAGAAGGAAGCAATGAGCAGCCGTTTACCACGCAACAATATGCGTCTTTACAGTGTTTAACACAGACGATTATGCGAGGCTTATCCGTTAATTACCAAGGAACGTATTGTCGGCCATTGTGATGTTTCCCGGGGAGAAAAATCGATCCGGGACAATATTTTTGATTGGACAAGATATTTACAGGCGCTTTAGTCTTACTACAAGATTAGTATTGAACAATAAATAGACAGCAAAAATGGCATTGATGTGGCGTTTGTGAATAGAGGTTGGTTTGTTGTTAATTTATTGATAAACAAATATAAATTTAAAAATTTTTAAAGCGTAACGTCGGTTTTGAAATGTTATTTTGAGTTATTCCTTGGTGAAAACACAATTTTATCCACAGAAATACTGAATAACTCACAGGCGGCTGAATCACTGGTTGAACTTGGTGAAAATATAGGGTGAACAGGGGAAATTTTTCGGTAGCATTGACGAAAAGCAATGTGAATAGCGTCATGAGCGCTCATCCCATTGGATGCTAAAAATTTAATTCACAGCGACTATGACTAGGCAAAATCTGAGATCAACAAAATTTAAAAACGCAGATTGTTTCGTTTTTCACTAGAGTTATCCACAAGGTTATTCAAGATACAAAGCTGGAATGTCGAACCGAGGTGAAAAATCAAGGAATTTTTGACCACACTTTTATAACTTTTGAATCTATGGCATAGCCTTTATTTCTTTTTAATGCTTGCACTCTCCTGTAGTATGTCAAAGGTGAGCATTATGTGATTTATGTAAGGAGTTTATTATGTCAGCATTTTCCTATTCATACGATTGAAAGCGCACCGGAAGCCGCGAAAGAGGCGTTAAAAAGCCGTACAAAATGCCAATGGCTTTCATTCCGAATTTGATTGGCGTGTTAGCCAATGCGCCGACGGTATTGGAAACGTATCGCACAGTGGGCGCGATTAATGGTCGCAATAGTCTAACAGCGGCAGAACGTGAAGTGGTTCAAATCACGGCGGCGGTGGTGAATGGCTGCGGCTTTTTGCGTTGCGGGCATACTAAAATTGCACTGAAAGTATTAAAACTTGAAGAGACACTGGTGAACCAAATTCGCGCCACAGCACGCATTGAACAAGACGATAAGCTTGATGCACTGGCGCGCTTTACCTTGGCGGTGATTTTACAAAAGCAAAACTCACAGCCGCGTCAACAACAAGCATTTTATGCGGCAGGGTTATACGCAAGAAAAACGCCATTGATGTCGTGTTAGGGGTAAGTCTGGCAACATTGTGTAACTATGTGAATAACCTTGCGGATACGCCAATTAATCCGGAATTACAAGCTTTTGCGTAATTTTCTCCTCGCTAATGTAAGGCAATCGGATGATTTGCCGTTAATCTTTCGGTTTATTTTTATTTAAAGACCAAGCACTGTACTGCATTGTGCTTAGTCTTTTTATTTTGTTTTCTCAGGCACCGAAATGAAATTGAAGCTATAATAGCGGTGAAAATAAACAAGCGGATTTTTATGCGTTTAGATAAATTTTTAGCGGAAACAACCGGTTTAACCCTGTTCACAGGCGGCAAAAAGTATTACGCCAAAGTGCGGTCACCGTTAACGGTAAAATTGAAAAGAGCGGGCGGTGAAAGTGAGCCCCTGATGATGAGATTTATTATGATGGTGAGCGTTTAACGTGGGTAGAGAACGGGCAATACATTATGTTGCACAAAACCGCAAGGTTACATTTGCTCCCATGAAGATGGCGATCATCCGACGATTTATCAATTTTTGATTATCCGTTATCTCGCCCGTTTGCACAGTGCCGGGCGGTTGGATGTGGATACCACAGGCTTGGTGTTGCTGACGGATGACGGTCAGTGGTCGCACCGAATTACTTCACCCAAATTTCATTGCGAGAAGACGTATTTGGTCACCTTGGCCGATCCCTGTTGAAGCGAATTATGTGCAGGCTTTGTGCCGATGGCATTTTGTATTGCGTGCGAGGAAAAGAGCCCTGACGAAGCGGCTAAACTGGAAATTTTAGATGATTACAACGTGAATTTAACCCTGAGCGAAGGGCGTTATCATCAAGTTAAAACGGATGTTTGCTGCGTTAGGGTAATAAAGTTGTTGCATTACATCGTTGGAAGATCGGTGATGGTGTCTAGATGAATCATTTGGCAGAAGGCGAATTTCGTCCCTCTAACAGAGGAAGAAATCGCTATACTTAGGTGGAGAATAGTTTGAGTTCAAACAAAAGTCAGTCAAAAACGAATTTTATTTTTGTGGTGGCGTTGGCATTTTGTCCATGTTGCCGCCATTGGGCGTGATATGTACCTGCCGGCGTTTTTGAATATTGCGCAGGATTTACAGGTCACAAACGATCAGGTGCAACATACGCTAACCGCTTTTGCTTATGGTTTGGCGCTGGGGCAATTATTCTGGGGGCCGTTCGGTGACAGTTTCGGACGCAAGCCGATTATTTTTGTTAGGCGTAACGGTTTCTGCGATAGCGGCATTGATTCTTTAACGCAAATCCATTCTATCGGAAATTTCACCGCACTTCGTTTTGTTCAGGGCTTTTTGGCGCGGCGCCGGTGTATTGGTGGGCGCATTATTGCGTGATTTGTTTGACAAGAATGCACTTTCCAAAAATGATGTCGACGATTACGCTGGTGTTTATGATTGCGCCGTTGATCGCACCGGTTGTCGGCGGTTATATTGTCTATTTTTCCATTGGCACGCCATTTTTATGTGACCGCTTCATGGGACTCATTGAGTATTTTGTTGGTCTTTTTGTGGTGCCGGAAACGCATCATCAAAGAAAAATCGGATTCCGTTACGCTTGAATATTATTGCCCGTAATTTTATGGCGTTATGGAAACAAAACCGGTGTTAGGGTTAGTATGTTTCAACATCCTTTGCCTTTTCGCGGTTTATTTGCGCTTTTTGACGGCAGGATCGATTGTGTATATCGGATTTACGGCATCAGACCTGAAAAATTTTGGTTATTTCTTTTATGTTGAATATTGGCGTGATGACCTCTAGTTCATTCTCAAAATGGGCGTTTAGGTGGTAAATGGGGGCGGAGACCATGTTCCGTTTGGGGCTTGGGTACAAGGTTTGGCGGGCGTCTGGTTGTTGCTTGATGGGCGTTATTAGATTTAGGGTTTTTGGTCAATGGCGCTACGTAGCCGTGTTTGTGGGACAAAATCCATTGATCTCTCTAATGCGATGGCCTCTATTTTAGAAAAAGTTCCCCAATCGCGGCAGGTTCAGGAATTCTATGGTCGGGAGCGTACGGTTTTGGCATTGGCGCTTGCATGATCTTTTGGTGTCTGTTACTGCCGACCGACCGGCGGCGCCAATGTTATTCGCCGATGGGGTGCTTTGTTCTGTGATTGCTGGTCGTTTGCTACGTTACGTTTAACGGTTAAACATCGGAATAACCCACTGAATTAACCCAGTCATATCAAGGGTTTCGCAACATTATGAGAGGTATTCGTATTTGTAACAAAGAACGAAACTTTGTTCTAAGTCAAAAAGTGGTTAAACTACCTCTAAATGGTTATGTGATTTAACCTGCGATTTTATTTCCCTGCGATAGAATGCCCCGCAAAAATAAGTCTGTGAAAACAATCTGTTATGGTCAATCAATTAATTCTTGAGAATCTCGCTTGCCAACGGGGAGATAAAGTCCTTTTTCATCGCGTGAATTTACACATTCAGGCAGGCGATTTTGTGCAAAATTGAAGGGCACAACGGCATTGGGAAAACCAGTTTGTTACGCATTATCGCCGGGCTTGCTCTCCTCTGGAAGGCGAAGTGCGGTGGAATTCTGACGCAATTGTTAAACAGCGCGAAGCTTTTCTCATTCTGATTTGTTGTATTTAGACATCAGAGTGGCATTAAACCGGAATTGACATGCGGGAGAATTTGCGTTTATCAACAAATCAGCCTTGTCGCCAGGGGTGATGATATACTGTGGGATGTATTAGCAAAACAGTGGGACTACTTGGGGCGAGAAGACATTCCCTTCGGCACAGCTTTCAGCCGGGCAGCAAAAACGCATTGCATTGGCGCGTTTGTGGTTATCAAAAGCACCGTTATGGGATTTTTAGATGAGCCATTTAACGCGATCGATAAAAAGGCGTAGTGGTGTTTTGGACCGCACTTTTTGAACAACACGCGCAAAAATGGCGGTATCGTGATTCTAACCAGTCATCAGGAAGTGCCGAGTGCCAGTTTGAAAAAATCAATTTAGAACAGTTTAAAGTGTACAGAGTAACGGCATGATCTTTTGGCATATTATTAAACGCGAATTACAAATCGCCATGCGCAAACAGGCGGAGATTCTTAATCCGTTGTGGTTTTTCCTGATTGTAATTACGTTTGTTTCCCTTTGGTGATTTGGGACCGGATCCGGAAACTATTGTCACGCATCGCACCGGGCGTGGCTATGGGTGGCGGCGTTGTTATCCGCTTTGTTGTCTCTTTGAACGCCTCTTTTCGTGACGATTATATCGACGGCTCTTTAGAGCAGTCATGCTCACCCTCTGCAACCTTTGGTTTTAACCGCACTTACGAAAGTCTGGCGCATTGGTTATTGACAGGGTTGCCGCTGATTTTGTTGTCACCTATCGCCGCGATTATTGTTGTCATTGGAAATACCGATTTGCTGGGCGTTGGTGCTGACATTATTATTAGGCACACCGGTATTGAGTTGTCTCGGTGCTATTGGTGTCGCGTTGACAGTCGGTTTGCGTAAAGGCGGTGTTACTCAGTTTGTTGGTTGTGCCGTTATTTATTCCTGTGCTTATTTTTCTGCATCCGTGTTGGATGCTGCAGGATTGAGCCTGCCTTATAACGGACAATTAGCTATTTTAGGTGCCATTTTAGCCGGTGTGATGACATTATCGCCATTCGCCATCGCTGCGGCATTACGCATTAGCTTTGGATCAATAGGGGATATTTATGTGGAAAATGGTTGACATCCTTACGCAAAACCGGAAACACAATATCATTTATGTGGCAAAATTTCAGCCCTTTTCTTTGCGATCTTTAACCGCACTGTTTATTAACGGTTGGCATTGTTTGGGGGATTGCATTTGCGCCGGCGGATTATCAACAAGGCAATAGCTTCCGTATTATGTACGTGCATGTACCGATGGCTATTTGGTCTATGGGCGTTTATGGTTCTATGGCGGTGGCGGCATTAGTGGCATTAGTATGGCAGATTAAACAGGCGCAGTTAGCCATGATTGCGATGGCACTGATTGGCGCATTATTTACCCTTTTTAGCCTTGATTACCGGTGCCATCTGGGGAAACCCACGTGGGAACGCGGGTGTGGGATGCGCGCTTAACCGCTGAATTAATTTTATTTTTCTTATACTTTAGGCGATTGGCGATTTATTCCGCTTTTCAAGATCGTAATGTGGGGAGCCAAAGCCGCTGAGCGTGCTTTGCGTCGTGGTGTCGTGAATTTGCGATCATTCATTTCTCGGTGGAATGGTGGAATACCCTGCATCAAGGCGCAAGTATTACGAAATTGGAACGTCCGTCCATTGCGACACCGATGTTGATTCCGCTGATTTTATGTATCTTTGGTTTTCTAACGTTATCTATTTGGCTAACTTTTAGTGCGTTATCGTACGGAGCTGTTAAAAGAAGATAGCAAACGTCCTTTGGGTTAAGGCATTGGCAGAAAAGAGTAATTTATTGGGGGAGTATGTTCTTTCAAAGTTGGAGTGATTTACTGATATGGCGGCATACGGCTGCGTGTGGCTGTCTGACGATCTGAGTGTGTTGGCTGATTATGGCATTAGTCGATGCAAAGCCTAATGGGGAAAAAGTGCGTGCGTTAAAATCCGTTAAACATGAACAACAACGTGAAGCACGCTTACAAAATGCAAACAAAAAGGAGAAACGCAGGAACCCAAGACGTAAATCCCGTTTGTCTATTCTTATTTTAGTGTTAGCAGGTGTGGCGGTTGCAACAACATTAGTGTTATATGCCCTGCGCCAAAATATCGACCTATTCTATACACCGTCAGAAGTGATTTACGGTAAAAATGATGATGCTGATTTAAAAACCGGAAGTAGGGCAGCGTATTCGTGTCGGTGGCATGGTGGTTGCCGGTACGGTAGAACGTGATCCGAAAAGTTTAAAAGTGCGGTTTGATTTAAATGATATTGGCCCATCTATCAGTGTTGAATACGAAGGAATTCCTTCCTGATTTATTCCGTGAAGGGCAGGGCATTGTGCGCAAGGTATCTTAAAAGAGCCAACCTTATTGGTTGCCAGCGAAGTATTAGCGAAACATGATGAAAACTATGTGCCGCCGGATTTGGAAAAACAAATGCAAAAAGTCCATAAACCTATGGGGATTTCTGATCTGAAAGGCGAGAGTGAACGTGATCGTCAGGAAAAAGTGACAAGAAGGTCGGTACTGATTGCAGAATTAGGAAATTATGCGTTTAGCGTTGAGTTTAGCCATCGCGGTGTTAGTTAGCGATTTTTCCGTTATGGGGCGCGGAAAAAGGCAGGTACAGTTTGATGGTATTGGCTCCGTCCGATGACGTACGGTTTATTTCTGTCTTAAGCGTGTCGTTTTTGGCGCGCTATTTTATGTGTTCGCCATCAATGATTTCAGCGTGCAATATCGTCGTTAACAACCTCGAATACGACATTGCCGATTACTACCGTTTATCCGCGGTATGGGGATCGCAATGTCGTTCTTGCGTTGTGGATTTGGTTGTTACTCTTTGTGGAGTGCGGCAGTGCCTTGTTTAGTAAACGTTTACCAAGAGTCACCGTTGCCCGTGTACTGGGTATTATGGGGATTACTCAGCATAGGGTTTCCTGCTTTTGATGTTGTTTACCTCCAACCATTTACCCGCACATTTCCTGACCTTTCCGGTGGACGGCAAAGAGTTAAATCCATTATTGCAAGATATCGGTATAATTTTCCACCCACCATTATTATACATGGGCTATGTAGGTTTTTCTGTGGCGTTTGCTTTTCTCCATCGCCTCTTAATGACCGGTAAATTAGATACGGCATGGGCATCGGTGGTCTCGTCCTTGGACGATGGCAGCTGGGTGTTCTAACACTGGTATCGTGCTTGGTCTTCTGCGTATTATGAACTAGGCTGGGCGGCTGGTGGTTCTGGGACCCGGTAGAAAATGCCTCTTTCATGCCGTGGTTAGCGGGTACAGCACTCTTGCATTCTTTGGCGGTTACGGAAAAACGCGGATCCTTTTAAAGCATGGACGGTATTGCTGGCGATTTTAGCCTTCTCTTTGTGTTTGCTTGGCACAGCTCTTGGTGCGTTCCGGCATTTTGGTCTCTGTTCACGCTCTTTGCCTCTGATCCGACGCGTGGGTTATATGTGTTGACCTATTTAATCGTGGTGATTGGCGGCTCACTGACCTTATATGCTACAAAGGAAGTCAAATTCGTTCACGTGACAATGCAGAGCGTTACTCCCGTGAAAGTCTTGTTGTTGTTAAATAATATTTTATTAATGACCGCACTTTGTGTCGTGTTGTTGGGCACTTTGTTGCTCACTTGTACACAAACAATTAGGCTTAGGGTCAATTTCTATTGGTGCGCCGTTCTTGATCAAATGTTCCTGATTATTATGACGCCGTTTTGCCTTGTTACTGAGGGATTGGGCCTCTTTGGTGAAATGGCGCCGTGACCAATTCTCCGCCATTCGCACGCCGGTGATTGTCAGTGTGATTATCATGTTGATTGCCGGGTTTGCCTTGCCGTCATTTATTACAAGACAAACTTACGGTCAGCGCCGTGCTCGGCACCATGATGACAGTCATTATCGTGCTGTTAAGTCTCTATGAAAATGCATCAACGGGCAACGTATCGTGACACTTTCTGGCATGAGTACTCAAGTTATCTCGCTCGCACTGGGGCATGATTTTGGCACACTTTAGGGTGTCGCCATGACGGTTTGGGGGATTGCGTTTAGCCAAAATTACAGCATTGAACGTGATGTCTCGTATGAATGTCGGTGATACGGTACAAATCGCCGGTTACGATTTCACGTTTAGGGATCAGCGATGCAATGGCCCAAACTATGTGGGCGGAAAAGCACAAATTGATATTAGCCGTGATGGAAAACACACGAAACCACACTTTATGCGGAAAAACGGCTTTATACGGTCAGGTAAAATGCCGATGACCGAAGCAGCGATCGAGTGGGGCTTTAGTCGCGATTTATATGCTGCGTTAGGTGAAAAATTAGACAATAATGCTTGGGCGCTACGTTTATATTACAAAACCGTTTATTCGCTGGATTTGGCTCGGCGGATTGTTTTATGGCGCTGGGTGGCGTATTGTGTATGTTCGACCGTCGCTATCGGTTTAGCCAGATTTTAGCCAAAGACAATGTGCAATAAATCTGAATTGAAATAGTAGAGTATCGTATAATGAATAATGAAATTATATTTACCTTTTAATTATTTTTTCTTGCTTTGGTGGCGGCTTTTTGGTGCAACTGCAACGCAATGCACAAGGGGATGATCCGAAAAGCCTTAGAGTCAGCGTTAGTCGAAAACCTGTGCCGGCAAAAACCTTGCAGGATTTGCTGTCGCAGATAAAAAGCTATGATGAATCGCTGTTCAAAAGCAAGGCAAACCGCTTTTTGTTAAATGTGTGGGCAACGTGGTGTCCGACCTGTTATGCAGAGCATCAGTACTTGAATCAGCTCGCAAAACAGGGGTGCCGATTATCGGTCTCGATTATAAAGACAGCAGTGCGAAAGCAGTAAAATGGCTCAATGATTTAGGGCAATCCGTATCATGGTGGATTGAAAGATGAAAAAGGATCTTTTGCATTTAGATCTCGGCGTGTACGGCGCACCGGAAACTTTCATTGTAGATGGCAATGGCGTGATTCATTATCGCTATGCCGGGATGTGAATGAAAAAGTTTGGCAGGAAACGTTACTGCCGATTTTTCAAAAATTAGGCGGAGGGAAGGAGTGATGAGAAAAACACTTTTATTTTTCACCGCACTTTTTCTTTAGTGTGACGGCATTTGTGCCATTGATGCACTGAATTTCAGTTCATCACAGCAAGAAGATGATCTATCATTCTTTAACCCAAGAATTGCGTTGTCCACAATGTCAAAATAATAACATTGCCGATTCTAATGCGACTATTGCGGTGGTGTATGCGTGGTAAAGTTTTTGAGTTGTTACAAGAAGGCAAATCCAGAGAAGAGGTGGTGAATACATGGTGGATCGCTATGGTAATTTTGTGACTTATGATCCGCCACTTACGCCGGCAAACCGTGGTTCTTTGGGGCGCGCCGATTATCTTAATTTTGTTTGGCGTATTGTTTGTTTTCGTCGTAATAGTCACAAACGCTTCTCCGTGGCAACAAAATGCGAGACTGCCACGACAACCGCTGAGTGAAGAGGAACAAGAGCGCTTAAATGAGCTATTAAAACAAGAGAATAACAAATGACGTTATGGTTAAGCATTTTTGCACTAACGCTGATCGCTGCCTTGGTTTGTTTCTTTCCACTCTTGAAAAAAAGCGTACAAAAACCATCAGTACAACGCGATACGTTAAATAAAGCCTTTTATTTTGAACGTTTAAAAGAAATTGAACGTGATGAAAAACAAGGGCTGTTGGAAAATACCGAACAGCTTAAAGTGGAATTGCAACATGCTTTTATTAGAAGATATTCCGCAACACGCCTCTAATAAACTAGAGGAGGGCAAAAATTACGGTAAATTGTGGTTTATTTCCGGTGTCTTAGCCTTGGGTATTATTGCGGTTTCCGCCTATTTCTCAGTGGGGGCTTGGCAGACAGAAATTATGTTAGAGAAATCTGTTGAAAAGTTACCGCACTTTTTGAACGAATGAAACGGAAGAAACGAACCCATTATGAAAGTGAAATGCAACAGTTTGCCAGCGCATTACGTGTTTGGATTTACAAAGATCCGACGAATGCAAAAACTGGTGGCTACTCGGACAAATCGGTTTGAATTTGGACAAACCGCAAATGTCCTTAGAGAGTTTTGCTGCGTGCCAATAAATTCAGATCCGAAAAATAATTTGTATAAGCTGGCTTATGCACGTATTTTAATGTTCTCTGAAGATCCGACAGATAAATTAAAAGGAAACAATTTACTGCGTGAAGTGATTCGTGGAAGATCATGCGAACATCGATGCGTTAAGCTTTATTATGTTCAATATGTTTTGAAACGGAAGATTACAAAAATGGCGATTGTGACTTGGGCGATGATGTTAAAATTGTTGCCGAAAGACGATCAGCGTGTTTCCATTATTGAACGCAGTATCTGTTCTGCGCGTGATGCGCCAGATGCGCAAGAGCAGGAAAAACATCAATAAATGATGCCGGCACAAACGCGACAGAAACACCGAAAAATTGAGGTATATGAAAAACGTGATTTTAATCGTAGGTGCAAGTATTCTTTTAGCTCGCTTTGTTCTTCTTCCCTTCAAGGGAATGCGCCTTTGATGACAAGCGGTTGCTGATTACCAAGCCAAAGGTTTACAGCGGCAATACCGTCTCCGGCGCAATCATAAAGTGAAGGCGGAAAAACCGGCGAGAATGTTTTAAATGCCAGTGATAATGCGCCAAAACAGGTGATTTATCGCGAGCGCCACCCATCGATTATGGTGATGCCGTCAGTGGGTATTATCACGGGTTGGTAGTTTCAACATAAAACGCGGTTAGCTTTTCACCGCACTTGCTTTAAAGAAGAGCCGAAGTTTCTTGGAGGAGCTTCGCTTTTTAGGCGTCAACTCTCTCTCTAATTAGCCTCGGTAAAGGCACCTCACCGTATTTTCATCCATCACTCTTAAGTGGTAAAAGCCACAAAAATAATCAGTTGAATTTAAAAATTGATCAAAAACAAGAAAAATGCTAAATATCCATAGAAAAATATATGTATTTGGTTATGTTAGCGACGATTTAAAGTCTTTATGCTCTATCATATTGTTATTAATAATAAAAATTCTCATTACTAACAAATGATAATAGATATTTTACCACCTTCTATTAACGCTACTAGAAGCTCATATTTATAACCTTATTGGAGTGATTATCGTGAACGCATTGAGAAAAAGCTTACTCGTAGCAGCTTCTTTTCGCAGCTTTTCGGCGTATGTAATTCGGCGATGGCGGAATTGTGTATAAACCGGTTGAGCTGACTGGTTGAAGCGCCCTAACCCAAATCTAAAAATTGAAGCGGTGAATGAAAAATTTGCTGAGAAGTATCCTAGCCAATTTGAATCTGTGGAAAGCGACTGAAAAAGGCGACAAAATCATCTATGCTGATGAACAAGATCCTCGTTTAATCGTGACAGGCGGGCTATTCTTTCGCAAAAAGAATATAACGCACCCGTGGTCACGTTTATGCAGTAGAAGATGTCGTAATATTTACGTACTGGTGCGCCTAAAAATGCAAAATGATGGCCCACAACCAATGGCATGTTGGACGTGTAAAGTCCAGACGTTCCTCGTTTAATCAGCAGAATGGGGTGAAGATGGTTACTTTGGTGCCAAATGGGCCAAAGGTGGACCAGAAGTGGTTAACTCAATCGGTTGTGCTGACTGTCACGACACCACATCAAAAGACTTTGCTGAAGGCAAACCTGCATTACGTATTGCGCGTCCACACGTACTTCGTGCGTTGGATCACCTAAATAATGCGCTTCACGCCAAAGCGAAAGCCGCAGGCAAAGAGCAAGCCGATTGTTTCACAGCAGGACGTACTGAAAAACGTGCTGAAATCATGCAAACTGTCACGTTGAATACTACTTGCAGGCGACTCTAAAACAAGTGACCTTCCCTTGGGATAACGGTCAAACTGTTGATGACATCGAAAAATACCATGATGATATCGGCTTCAGTGACTGGACCTCACTCTTTCTAAAGCACCAATGTTAAAAAGCGCAACACCCTGACTTTGAAATTTGGTCTTTAGGTATGCACGGTAAAACGGCGTAACTTGTATCGACTGTCACATGCCCTAAAGTACAGGTAAAGACGGTAAAGCTACACCGACCACCAAATCCAAAACCCATTCGATGCATTTGATACCACTCTGTGCAAACTGTCACGATCAAAGCAAAGAAAAACTTAAAGACATCGTTGCTTCACGTAAAAGAAGTGAAAGATGTAATGGGTCGTTTAGAAGATCGTTGTTCGTGCTCACTTTTGAAGCGAAAGGCAGAGGATGCGAGTGCACCAAAGAAGAAATGGAACCTGCTTTAATGGATATCCGTCACGCTCAATGGCGTTGGGACTGCGATACAGCAGCAAAGCCACGGTGGTCACATGCACGCACCTGATGTAATGCTTCGCGTATTAGGGTTCTGGCTAGACAAAAGCAGCGGATGCACTGCTAAACTTGCAGCAATATTAATCTAAACACGGCGTGAAAAACTCCGGTTGAGGTACCCGATATTTCTACAGCGGATAAAGCATGGAAAGTAATGGGTATTGATATCGAGAAAGAACGTAGCGAAAAAGAATTCTTAGAAACTGTTGTACCTCAATGGGTCAAAGAAGCTAAAGCCAATGGCAAATTAGCTGAAGATTCCGCAACAAAACAATAGAAAACGTACCGCACTTTTGTGCACTTTATAAAAGTGCGGTCATTTTCAAAAACAAATTTGAGGTAATCAGAATGAATTTAACGTCTCTACTCCGCAAACCGGCAAAAGCCCTTGCATTGCTTGCAGTGTTGGTGCCGCAATGCTCGCACAAGCAGAAGGTCAGCCGTCTGCGAGGGACAAGTTTTACTTTACGAACCGCAATTGGATAATCAACGCGATCCAAACCAATACTGTGCCAATGCCATAAATTCGACAAAGTCGATAAAAACCAAACCTGATCAATCCGGTGGTGAATTACACTTCGGTAAGTTTCATGGTGCGCACTTAAATCAGAAAAATCCGAATAACGGTAAACCAATTAATTGTGTGAACTGCCATGGCAATATTTCTGAAGATCACCGTCGTGGTGCAAAAGACGTGATGCGTTTTGACGGCGATATTTTCGGTGAGAAAAACCGATGTATAGCGCACAAGAACAAAACCAAGTCTGCTTTCTCTTGTCACCAACCGGACAAACTTCGTGAAAAACTTATGCGCATGATGTCTGCGTAATGAAATTGCTTTTGTGCAAGTTGCCACACATTACACCTGAAAGATGATGCGATGAAAGGTATTCAACCGAAAAATCGTGTGAAACTTTGTGTGGATTGCCACGGTGAACAACAAAAACGTAAAGCGCAAAAGAACAAAACTCAATCAACCGAACAAAAGGATAAACACTGACAACTTGCTCACGCCGAAACTTTTGTTTCCGCATGAGGCGTTGATCCTGCGACGGGAACATCAGTGACCCTTTAGCGAAAGAGGAAAAGGCGGATAAACCGAAAACGCTACGCGATGGTGCACGATGAAACCGCGTGCATTGGCTGTACTGCGTGTGGCGGATGCTTGTCGTGAAACTAACCACGTGCCTGAAGGCGTTTCACGTTTGGAACCTACGTAGCGAACCTTATGGGGAATTCCCGAATCAAGAGTACGAGTTTTTCCGTCAATCTTGCCAACATTGTACGAATGCACCTTTGTGTGGCGGTTTGCCCAACCGGGGCATCATTCATCGATCGTGAAAACCGGTATCGTGGATGTGAATAAAGACTCTTGCGTCGGTTGCCAATATTGCATTGCGTCTGTCCATATCGCGCACGTTTCATTCATCCGGTACACCGTACTGCAGATAAATGTAACTTCTGTCGCGATACAAACTTAGCAGCTGGGTAAACAACCGGCTTGTGTCGAAGCTGTCCAACCAAACAGTATTAACCTTGGTGATATGAATGATCCGACAAGCGCAGTGGCACGCAAGGTGAAACAAAGTCCTGTTTACCGCACGAAAGTGGAATTAGGTACACAACCGAATCTTTTACCATATTCCATTCCAACACGGAGAACCAAGAAGATGACATTAGATTATCCTGTTCCGTTTCACACACCCTAATCTGGTGTGGGATTCAACAATCGCTATCTACTTGTTCTTACTTGGTATTTCTTCCGGTGCGGTCAATTAGCGATTGCGTATAAACGTAGTAACAAACTTGAAAATCCAAACAAAACTGAGATTATTCAGCGCCGCTGTATTGGGGAGTGTGCCGACATTAATCGGTTTAACCTTATGATTTTTCCACTTGCGCGTCCTGACATTCTGGAAAATTGATGTTTAACTATCAATTTAATTCCGTGATGTCTATGGAAGTTATGTTATTCCAAGTGTATATGCTGTTCTTGGTTTGTTGGTGTCGTTATCTTCAAAGAAGATATTATGGCATTGATCCAACGTTTTATGCCAAAAACCCGTTTTTATCGGTAACATTATCAATGTATTAGAACGCGTAACCTCCCCTGTTGAAGTCATTCTCTTCATCTTAGCCGCGGTGCTAGGGGCTTTATACCGGCTTTCTTACTTTCGCGTTGATTAGCTATCCGATGTTGAATAACCCGGTATTACCGGCGCTATTCTTAGCCTCCGGTACCTCTTCAGGTATCGCGCAACCTTCTTATTTATCCTGATTGCTGGTAAATTAGAGGCGATTCCCACGAATCACACTTCATTCATAAATTTGAAGTGCCGATTGCGGTAACCGAGCTCGGTCTATTAATCTGTTTCTTCGTGGGATTACACTTCGGTGGCGGACAAAAAGTGGTGGCATTACATAATGCATTATCCGGGCTTCTGGGGCGCAGTCTTCTGATTGGGGTATTCTTTATTGGTATCTTAATTCCAGTTGATTGCTAATATGTTTGTTAGCGATCGTTTGAAATTCAACAAAGAATTTTATCATCCTTGTGTCGATTTTTTCGACTTGATTGGGGTGTTATGTTTGCGTTACTTTATTCTGTACGCAGGACAGCTATACAACCGCATGATAAGGTTTTTGTTTGTATCAAAAAGCGTAGTAAATACGCCTTTTTGTTTGACGTTATTTTCTTTGGCAAAGAAAAATAAAAAGAAAGGCGACTCAAAGAAGGAAATCTGATCTATTTTTCTACGAGTAAAAGTGCGGTTAAAATTTTTAAACGTTTTTTTATCTAACTTTCCTCTTTAGCAAAGAGGGAAGGGGAGATCGGCAGAAGTGATTTCAATCTATAGGTTGTCTCAATATCGTCAATATCTCCCTCTTAACCTCTTCTTTCTTAAAGAGACGGTATAAAAATGCAGGCGAAACCTGAAGTGATCATCCACAAAACCAACATGACAATCTAAAACACGAGATTATTTTTATGATCCCTGAACTTGGCTTTATCTCTCTTCTTCGCTACGATGAGCGCGTTGTCGCTCGCCGTTGTTCGCACAACTTGGGCTTTGGCTACGTAAGCCGGCACTGACCCAATTAGCTTGGGGATTGCTTATTGCTTTGGCTTATTTACGTTAGTCGCCATTTCCATTTTGGCGTATTCCTTTGCGGTGGATGATTTTACCTGGAATATGTCGCAGCCCTATTCGAATTCTCAGTTGCCGACTTTCTTTTAAAATTCGGCAACTTGGGAGAGCATGAAGGTTCGATGTTGTTCTGATTATTTTCACTTTCGTTTGGGTTGTGCTGTTTGCATTATTTAATCGAAAAATGACCGCACTTTTGTCGCGCAGAGCCTGGTGATTTTAGGTTTAATTTGTTTTAGTTTTGCGGTTTTTATCGTTTTTCTAATCCGTATGGACGCGTATTCCCCGCGCCGTTGGAAGGACGAGATCTGAATCCGATGTTGCAGGATGTGGGGCTGATTTTTCATCCGCCGTTGTTGTATCTCGGCATGTTGGCTTTGCAGTGAATTTTGCCCTGAGTGTTAGCGCCTTGTTACATCAACATTTAGAAAGCCAAATTGCCCGCGTGATGCGAGTTTGGGTATTGGTCTCTTGGTTGTTTTTAACGTTAGGTATTGTGCTAGGAGCATGGTGGGCATATTACGAACTTGGCTGGGCGGCTGGTGGTTCTGGGACCCGGTAGAAAATGCGTCATTAATGCCTTGGTTATAGGGCTTAGCACTGTTACATAGTTTAATTGTCAGTGAAAAAGCGGGGGCATCTTTAATTATTGACAACGCTTTTTCTTTCGCTGTTAGCGTTCGCTTTCAGTGTACTCGGCACCTTTATCGTGCGCTCAGGTGCATTGACTTGTACATGCTTTCGCAGTCGATAGCCAACGAGGCACCGCATTGCTTGTGATTTTCTTCCTGTTGACCGTCGGGCGCTCTGGTCTGTTTGCTTTTCAAAGCGAATATGCAAAGCAACAATCTGTGAAATTAACGTTGCTTTCCAAAGAAAGTGCGGTGCTTTTTGAATGTTTTATTGAGCATCGCGACCGTCAGCACGTTTCTCGGCACTTTCTATCCCATGTTATTCCAAGCCGCGAATTGGGGCTCTATTTCGCTGGTGCGCCTCACTTCAACAGTATTTTCCTTCCGCTGATTGCTGTTAGCATTGCCATGGTGATTTCACTCGGCTTGCATTGGGCAAAAAGCGGATAAACGTATTTTTATTAAAACCGTGCCCGCTGTTATTGTTGCCGTCTTTTGTTGCTTTTCCTATTTAGCCATTCACCACGTTATGCAAAATGACAGCGCGTTACAGTTTAAATGGACAGCCTATTTCCCTACTCACCTTAGCGATTTGGTTGTTATTGGCAACATTGTGGCAAAACTGGCGTAAGTTAGGCCCTTTCTCACTATGCGATGATTTTTGCGCATAGCGGTGTTGCCATTGCAACCATGGGCGCCGTCATGAGCAGTTATTTCGGTAGCGAAATTGTGCACGTTTATCGCCACAACAAAGCCAACAGCTTGCGGTATTTAATTTTCTCACTATGAACGACTTTTTCCAATGAAATCGGTCCCGAATTTTTACGGCTGAAGCGGCAACGTTTAGCGTGACAGAAAAGGGCAAAGCGTACGCCGAATTACAGCCGGAACGCTGTTATTATGATGTGCGTACCGCGACCATGCGAGGAAGTAGGGTTGTCCGCGTGGTTTTTGGGCGATTTATATATTGTTATGGGCGATCCGCTCGGCAAGGGGGGAGTTTGTTCCGTCTTCATTACAAACCGCTGATTCGTTGGTTATGGTTTGGCGGTATATTGATGGCATTTGGCATTGAGTTCTGTATTGACGACGAAGCGAAGAGGAAAACGTGATGAATAGAAAGATACTTTTCTTCCCGCTAGGCATTGTTATCTTGGCGTATGCGTTTTATTGTTGGCGGGGTTGCACCAAGACCCGAAATCGCCTCTGCGTTAATTGATAAGCCGGTGCCTGAATTTTTATCAGGCAAATTTGTTGGATAATCGTCAAACGCCCAGTCCAAAAGATTTTCCGAAACGCCCATTTTTGATCAATATTTGGGAAAGTTGGTGTGGTGTGTGTCAGCAAGAGCACCATTATTGCTTGAGTTAGCAAAGAGATTCCTATCGTGGGCGTGGACTATCGCGACAAACCACAAAATGGTGCATTGCGATGTTGCAACATATGCGGCAATCCTCATACCTTTAGTCATCGATGATAGCCGTGGTGAATTGGCGCGTTAAAACTTGGCGTGACGGTGCACCGGAAACCTATTCTAGTGGATGCTAAACGGCATTATTCGTTATCGTCATTCCGGCTTTATTAGATCGGGGAAACTCGGCAAAAACTTTCGTGCCTCAACTTAACCGAGCTATTACAACCATGAAACGATTTTTCGCGTTAATTATTTATCAGCGTCAATGCCATTGCTGAAATGGTGGATACCTTTGAATCTCATAACCAGGCGGATCGTACCCGCGCCGTGGAATTGGCGAAAATCTTTACGCTGCCCACAATGTCAAAAATCAGAATTTAGTCGAGTCTAATTCACCTATCGCCTACGATTTGCGCATCGAGGTGTATACACATGGTGAATGAAGCAAAACCAATCAGCAAATTATTGATTCCATGGCGACATCGCGTTTTGGGAACTTCGTCGAGTATAAGCCACCGTTTCAATGGAATACGGCATTGCTTTTGTTACCGCCGGCAGGATTGTTGTGTGGCATTTGGTTGACTTTGGGTTTCCAGTCGCGGTTCATCACCGCTTGAACCGGAAAAACAGGGTGGAAAAATCGACCGCACTTTCAAACCTTACAAAGAGAAAAGTGCGATCAAATTTGAACTTAACCGACATTGATCGTTTTTCGCTTATTGCTTGCCATTCCTTTTGCGTATTATTTTTCTTTTGGAACGCTTTTCGCGTACAGCAAAGGTGAGCAGGAACAAATCGCACAACATAATCAGCAACTTGAAACGACGGAAGAAAATAAAACCGAGGCGATTATCGGCAAAATTCAGGATAACTCACGCCAAGATCCGAATAGTGCAGAAAACTGGGTGAAGCTAGGTGACGCGTATATGCAAAAATAACGATTTCGACAGTGCCTGGTTTGTTATGCGCAGTGCCGAAAAATTGATGGTCGTAAGCCGACTCCGCGAGGGCTTATGGCGACAGCATTATATCTTCAGGCGAATCAACTAGATTACATCACAAGTTCAACAATTCTTTGATGAGGCGTTAGCACAAGATCCGAAAACGATTTCGCCTTATCGTTGCTGGCGCAGAAGGCGTTCAAAACGCGCGATTATTCCACCGCACTTGATTATTGGCAACGAATGGATTCCGGCAATTCTGCAGTGGATCGTCGCGCACCATTCAGAAAATGAAAATGGTCGATTTCATGCAAAAGGAGAGTTGCAGTGAGCCACCATGCCATTGAAACAGTCATTATCGGTGCCGGAGCGGCAGAGCGTTGTTTTGTGCGGCACAACCGGCAGTGCGGTGGCAAAAGGTCAGAATTTTAGATAACGGCAAAAAAAGCCGGGCGGAAAAATTTTAATGTCCGGCGGTGGCTTTTGTACTCACCAACATGGAGCTTTCTGCAGAACGTTATCTCAGCCAAAACTCCTATTTGTATCTGCCTTAAAAACGCTTTTTACCCAATGGGATTTTATCGGTTTAGTGGCGAGTATGGCATTCCTTTATCACGAAAAAGAGCTCGGCCAGCTGTTTTGTGATAACGGGGCAGAAGATATCGTCAATATGCTACTGGCGGAATGTCAAAAATACGGCGTGAGATTGCCTTTACGACAAAGCATTCTGCGGTGGCAAAAACGGAAAACGGATTTTCTGTCGTGGCAAAATGGTGAGACATTGTATTGTACTCATTTAGTTGTTGCAACCGGCGGTTTATCTATGCCGGGCTTGGGTGCAACGCCTTTGGGTTATCAAATCGCCGAGCACTGGCATTCGCGTGATTGCACCTCGGGCAAGTTTAGTGCCTTTACTGGCGTGAATGCGATAAGTTTTATGCGACGTTATCCGGTATTTCTTAGATGTCTACGCGACCAATCAGCACAAAACCTTTACTCATCAAATGCTGTTTACGCATCGCGGTTTATCCGACCGGCGATTTTGCAAATTTCAACTATTGGCAACCGGGTGAAAGCATTCATCTTGATTTATTGCCGGGACAAGATATCCTTCATCATTTAAACGAACTGCGCCAATCTTCACCGAAAGTTACAGTTAAAAACCGTATTAAGTCGGTTTATTACCCAAAAATTGGTGGAATTATGGCTTGAAAAAGGCTTTATACGACGAAGCTTCACTGCCCAATTAGTAAAGTGCGGTTAGAAAATTTGGTGAATTTAATCCACCACTGGCAGTTTGTACCGAATGGTACGGAAGGGTATCGCACTGCAGAAGTGACCATGGGTGGCGTGGATACTCATGACATCCTCCAAAACCATGGAAAGCAATCACGTGCAAGTTGTATTTTATCGGCGAAGTATTAGATGTTGCCGGCTGGCTTGGCGGTTACAACTTTCAATGGGCGTGGAGTTCGCTCATGCCTGTGCGCAGGCGATTGCGAATAAATAAGCCCGTGTAGTTTTTATTGCTTTTTATTTTTCGTTAATTTTTGTAAAATTTCAACCCAGATCACAGAATGTATTTTTATTTATCAGGCATAATGTATCCCTTAGGACAAGATTGTTCTTGTTTATTATCATGTTGTTTGTTAGCGTATTTAAATCTTAAGGTGGTATGTATGCAGCATTCTTTAAATGAATGGCCTCCTCCAGTGCACTAGGTGGGGCAAAATCAGTCTTATATTGAGGATCTTATGAAAGCCATCTTGAAAGATCCGAACAGTGTGGATGCCAGTTGGCAGGAAATTTTTAAAACACTGCCAAAATCCACCGCACTTGAGCAAGCGCATTCAACGGTACGCGATTATTTCCGCCGTTTAGCGCGAGAGAAATCATGGACAGAGCGTGAGCGTGATTGATCCGGAAGCGAGCGCGAAATTAGTTAAAGTTTTACAATTCATCAACGCATACCGTTCTCGTGTTACATTGAAGCCACCTCGACCCCTCAATTATTACCGCTGGAAAACCTCGGTGCCTGAATTAGACTATCACCGACATGGATTAACCGACGCTGATTTAGACGAAAGTTTCAATATCGACTATGCTGTTTATGGCAAGGAAAGCATGAAGTCCGTGATTTAGCCCGCGACTTTGAAAGCCACCCTATTGTGGCAATATCGGGCTGGAGTTTATGCACATTCACGATATGGAACAGCGTAATTGCTGCAAAGCAAACAAGAAAATGGATTCAACAGCCACTTTTCAGTAAAGACGAAAAAGTCAATTTGCTGAAAGAATTAACGGCCGCTGACGGTTTAGAACGTTATTTAGGGGCGAAATTCCCGGGCGCGAAAACGTTTCTGTTGGAAGGAAGCGATGCGTTTATTCCGATGATGAAAGAGATCATCCGTCATGCCAGCCGTCACGGTATGGACGATGTGGTCTTGGGCATGGCGCATCGTGGTCGTCTAAATATGTTGGTTAACGTGTTTGGTAAACGCCCGAGCGACTTATTTGATGAATTTGCCGGTAAACATGCTGAAGATAATCGTACCGGTGATGTGAAATATCACCAAGGTTTCTCCTCCGATTTTGCTGTGGACGATAAAAAAGTACACCTGACACTTGCCTTTTAACCCGTCTCACTCTAGAAATTGTGAGCCCGGTTGTGATTGGTCCGTGCGCGCAAGACAAACCCGTAAACAAGACACCGAACATAACAAAGTGTTGGCGGTAACAGTGCACGGTGACTCCGCGGTAACAGGACAAGGTATCGTACAAGAAACCTTGAATATGTCCAATGCACGGGGTTATAAAGTGGGTGCGCACGATTCGTATTGTGATCAATAACCAAATCGGTTTCACCACTCTAACCCGAACGATACCCGTTCTACCGAGTTTTGTACCGACATCGCCAAAATGATTCAGGCGCCGATTATTCACGTGAACGGCGATGATCCGAAGCGGTTGCTTTTTGCCGCCTGTATGGCGGTGGAATATCGAACTGTCTTTAAACGGATATTTTCATTGATTTGATTTCTACCGTCGCCATGGTCATAACGAAGCAGATGAGCCATTGGCGACTCAGCCAATGATGTATGGCATTATCAAAAAACACCCGACACCCACCGAAAGTGTATGCCAACCGTTTAATTCAAGAAGGCGTCATTACGGAAGAAGATGCCACTGAAATTGCCAATTTATACCGCGATGCTTGGATAATGGTGAATGTGTCGTGCCGGAATGCGCGCGATGGACATACGAGTGGACTGGTTGCGGTATCTCAACTATGACTGGACGGCGCCGTGAAAGCAAAATTTCCGGAAGAGCGGTTTAAAAACCTTAGCAAAACGTGTCTCTCATTATCCGGATTAGTGCAACCGCATCCCTCGTGTTGAAAAATCTATGCCGACCGCCAAGAAATGGGGCGAGGCGAAAAATTATTAGACTGGGGGATGGCGGGAAACCATGGCGTACGCCACCTTATTGGATGAAGGCATTCATGTGCGTTTATCCGGTGAAGATGCCGGTCGTGGCACGTTCTTCCATCGTCATGCCGTCGTACATAACCAAAAAGACGGTACCGGCTATGTGCCATTAACCCAATTACACGCCAATCAAGGTCGCTTTTGAAGTATGGGATTCCGTTTTAACCGAAGAAGGGGTGCTTGCTTTTGAATATGGTTATGCCACCACGGATCCGAAAACCTTAACCATTTGGGAAGCCTAGTTGGTGATTTCGCCAACGGTGCGCAAATCGTGATTGACCAATTCATCAGTCTCCGGCGAACAAAAATGGGGCAGAATGTGTGGCTTTAGTGATGTTGCTACCCACGGTTACGAAGGACAAGGCCCGAACACTCATCTGCCCGTTTAGAGCGTTATTTGCGACTTTTGTGCAGCAACAAAATATGCAAGTTTGTGTGCCTTCAACGCCGGCGCAGGTGTATCACATGTTACGTCGCCAAGCGATTCGTAAAATGCGTCGTCCGTTAATTGGTATTTCACCGAAATCCTTGTTACGTCATCCGTTAGCCGTGTCCAGTATGGATGAATTGCTTAACGGCACGTTCCAAACGGTCATTGGTGAAATTGACAACCTGGATCCGAAAAATGTGAAACGTGTGTGATGTGCGCCGGTAAAGTGTATACGATTTATTGGAACAGCGCTGTAAAATGAACAGGATAACGTAGCTATCATTCGTATTGAGCAACTTTATCCGTTCCCGCATGACGATGTGAAAGCCGCTTTAGCGCCTTATTCACATGTAACGGATTTTGTATGGTGTCAAGAAGAGCCACTGAAAACCAAGGGGCTTTGGTATTGCAGTAAACATAACTTTGAGGTCTGTGATTCCGAACAACGCCAAATTGTCTTATGCCGGGACGCCCGGCTTCTGCTTCACCGGCGGTAGGTTATTTGTCATGCACGCCAAACAGCAAAAACAATTGGTGGAAGATGCCATGACGCTTTTTGATCCGTTACAGGTGGTGTATTGCTTGTTTTAAAAACACCTTGAAAAAATGACCGCACTTTATGCTTAACAACATTGATATTTAGCTAAATGAATACAAAAAGGAATGAAATTATGACGATTTGAAATTCTTGTCCCGGATTTGCCTGAGTCAGTTGCTGACGCGACAGTCGCCACTTGGCATAAAAAGCAGGCGATGCGGTGAAACGCGATGAAGTGATTGTGAAATTGAAACAGACAAAGTGGTGCTCGAAGTGCCGGCGCAAGCAGACGGCGTGATCAGTGAAATCGTGCAGGATGAAGGTGCCACAGTGGTGAGCAAAGCAGTTGTTGGGTAAATTAGAAAGCCTCCGCAACAGCTACCGCGAGCGAGCCCATGGAAAAACGGCAGAGCCGACACCGGGATCGTCGCACCGAAGTACCGGATGAGCCTCATACCACGGATGCGTTAAGTCCCGGCGGTTCGTCGTTTATTGGCAGAACACGATATTCAAGCTTCTGAGGTGAAAGGTACCGGCGTTGGTGGACGTATTACCCGCGAAGACGTTGAAGCGGTTATCGCAAAACGTGCAGCTGCGCCTAAAACCGGCAGAAGCAACTGGTCAGTACCCGATGGCTTATTCCGCATCGCAGCGAGAAACGCGTGCCGATGACCCGTTTACGAAAACGTATTGCAGAGCGTTTATTGGAAGCGAAAAATAATACAGCGATGTTAACCACGTTCAACGAAGTGGATATGCAAACCGATCGCGAATTTGCGTAAACAATACGGCGAAAAATTTGAAAAACAACACGGCGTACGCTTTAGGTTTTATGTCTTTCTACATTAAAGCCGTGGTGGAAGCCCTGAAACGTTATCCGGAAGTGAATGCCTCCATTGACGGTGACGATGTGGTTTTATCACAATTATTTTGACGTGAGCATTGCTGTTTCCACACCACGCGGTTTGGTGACTCCGGTATTGCGTGATTGCGACAATCTTTCTATGGCAGACATTGAGAAGTCAATTAAAGCTTTTAGCAGAAAAAGGACGTGATGGTAAGTTGACCGTGGAAGATTTTAACCGGCGGTAACTTTACGATTACCAATGGTGGTGTGTTTGGTTCTTTGATGTCCACCTCAATTATCAACCCACCACAAAGCGCGATTTTGGGTATGCACGCCATTAAAGAGCGTCCGGTTGCTGTGGATGGTCAAGTGGTGATTCGCCCAATGATGTATTTGGCATTAAGTTATGACCACCGTTTAATTGACGGTCGTGAGTCTGTCGGTTTTCTTGGTCATCAGAAAGAATTGTTGGAAGACCCAACAAGATTATTGCTAGAAATCTAAAGAAAGAAGAACCGCGTGTGCGTAAGACAGGCGGTTCTTTGTTTCAACAGACGATAAAAATTAGAGCATTTAACAGAGGATTTTCTATGAATCTACATGAATATCAAAGTAAGCAAGTTTTTGCCGAATACAAATTGCCGGTGGGCAAAGGCATTGCCTGTAAAACCGCAGACGAAGCGGTAGAGGCGATTAAACAGTTAGACGGTGATGTTTGGGTGGCGAAATGTCGGGTCCATGCCGGTGGACGAGGTAAAGCAGGTGGTGGGAAACCGTAGCGCAACGAAGCAGAAGTCGAGAATTTGCGAAAATGGTTAGGGCAACGTTTGGTCACTTTCCAAACGGATGCCAATGGTCAGCCGGTAAACACGATTTATGTAGAAGAAGGTTCACAAATTGAACGTGAATTGTACCCTAGGCGCGGTGCCTCGATCGGGCTTCTCAACGTAGGTGTTCATGGTGTCCACTGAGGTGGGAATGAATATCGAAGAAGTCGCGGCAAAAACACCGCACTTATTACACAAAATGGCGATTGATCCGCTACCGGCGGTATGCCACATCAGGGCGTGAGCTAGCGTTTAAACTGGGTTTAGAAAGGTGACCAGTAAAACACTTTGCCCATATTTTTACCCAAAATGGCAAAAATGTTCGTCGAAAGAGATTTGTCCTTATTAGAAGTGAACCCGCTGGTGGTCACGAAAGAAGGCAATCTCCTTTGTTTAGATGCCAAAATCGTGGTGGATGGCAATGCGTTATATCGTCAACCGGCTTTAGCAGCAATGCAAGATCCAAGCCAAGACGATCCCACGCGAAGCCTTTAGCGGAAAGTTTTCAACTTAACTACGTGGCATTAGACGGCAATATCGGTTGCATGGTGAAACGGCGATGGGCTCGCCATGGGCACTATGGATATTGTGAAGTTACATGGCGGTCAACCGGCGAACTTCCTAGATGTGGGCGGCGGTGCAACCAAAGAACGCGTTGCGGAAGCCTTCAAAATCATCCTTTCTGATAAAAATGTCAAAGCGGTACTCGTCAATGTTTCGGTGGCATTGTACGTTGCGATCTCGATTGCAGAAGGGATTGAGCAGCAGTGAATGAAGTGGGAGTCAAACTGCCTGTGGTGGTGCGTTTAGAAGGTAATAAATGCCCCGTTAGGCCGTGAAATTTTAGCGAAGAGCGGTTTGAATATTATTGCTCGCCCAAACGTTGACTGATGCGGCGGTAGAGTCGGTGAAAGCGGCAAGCTAACGCACAAGGAGCAACAGCATGTCAATTTTTAATTAATAAAGATACAAAAAGTGATTTGCCGGTTTCACCGGCGGTCAAGGTACATTCCACCCGAACAAGCATTAGCTTATGGCACTAAACTGGTGGGAGGCGTTTCACCAAATAAAGGTGGCACGACCCATTTAGGATTGCCTGTGTTTGACACCGTACGTGATGCCAGTCGAGGCAAACCGGTGCCACAGCAACGGTGATTTATGTGCCAGCGCCGGGCTGTAAAGATGCGATTTTAGAGGCGATTGATGCCGGGATTAAATTGATTATTTGTATCACCGAAGGCATCCAACCTTGGATATGCTGGTGGTGAAACAACGCTTGAATCAAACCGGTGTGCGTATGATTGGGCCAAACTGTCCCTGGCGTGATTACACCGGAAGAATGCAAAATCGGCATCATGCCCGGGCAAACATTCATAAAAGGAAAATCGGCATTGTTTCCCGCTCAGGTACGTTGACGCATGAAGCCGTGAAACAAAACCACTGACGAAGGTTTTGGTCAATCCACTTGTGTGGGTATCGGCGGCGATCCAATCCCTGGTTCCAATTTTGTGGATATTTTTGAAATTATTCCAAGAGGATCCGCAAACGGAAGCGATTGTCATGATCGGCGAAATTGGCGGTTCCGCGGAGGAAGAAGCAGCAGAGTTCATTAAAGAACATGTAACCAAACCGGTGGTGAGCTACATTGCCGGCGTGACAGCGCCGAAAGGCAAACGCATGGGGCATGCCGGTGCCATTATCAGTGGCGGAAAAGGGACTGCCGATGAAAAATTTGCAGGCGCTTGAAGCCGCTGGTGTGAAAAACCGTGAGAAGTTTGGCAGAAATCGGTTCAGCGTTAAGAGAAATGTTGAATAAATAATTGGGCAGAGCTGAAAAGTGCGGTCGGTTTTAAAAACGTTTTTAAAGTAGACCGCACTTTTTCTTTTTATTATAGCCAGCCAAAGTCTGGCTATAAAAATCATATGCTATTTGATGGAGCTCCTCGTAGCGTGCAACTTGTTGTACGACAACTACGCACGGAACGTTATTTAATTCTTTCGGGCATTCATGATTTCGTGCAACAAGTTGCACGCTACGATTCTAAACCCTACTGAAATATTAGGCTCTGTGTTGCACAGAGCTTAAATTATTTAATTTGGGCATAAGACGAACTGTCTTTGCAAATTATACCTTCCATCATCGGCAATCCCTATAAGAACAACCTGACCATGGGTGAATAATCGCTAAATCCGTTTCGTTTAATTGAACTAATACTGCTTTTACCACAGGGAAAATCCGTTCACTATGCAACTTGCGTAGAATGATGGGGTAACCATCCAGCTTCTGATTTACTCAATAAAGTTCGAGGGATACGCCGTCAAATTGTGTAATGATCTGCTGTTTCCTGCGGAGTGTAATAGCATGTTAAGCGAGTCAACCCTGATAATTTTTAGTAACAAGTGACAATCATGTGATGAAATGTACTGGCATGTTGTTTTTCGTCTTTTTCAGTATGTAAATTACCCACATAGTACAGATTACAAACAATAAAATCCTCATTTTTATGTGACTTCAGTCACAGATCACCAAAAAGTCATTTACTAATAAAACACGCCACCTATATTTTGTTAACAATTATATAACAAAAGGAGGTTTTCTCATGCACTACACTATCAAAAACAATATAGACCCTATTCGCCAAGCGATCACTGCAAACTATCGTTTAGATGAGAAAAGTGCGGTCGATTCTTTAGTGAAAACATTAGATTTTTCTCCGGAACAAGAACAACGCATCACAGACAATGCTATTAAAGTTAATTAAAAAATTACGCCAACTGAAACAAAAACAATATGGCGCAGATGCCTTAATGCAAGAGTTTTCATTAAGCAGTGAAGAAGGGGTCGCGTTAATGTGCTTGGCACGAAGCCTTGTTACGCATTCCTGATGCACAAACCCGCGATGACTTAATTTATGAGAAATTGCAAGAAGGAACTGGAAATCTACATTGGCAATTCCAATTCGTTCTTTTATCAATGCAGCCAGTTACGCCTACTGTTTGGTAAAAATCAGCGAAACGCTTGATGAAAAACAGTTTATCAAACGCACTCACCCGTAGTTTCTCCCGTTTGTCTGCGCCTATTATGCGTATGGCAGTTATCAAATCTATGCAAATTTTGGGTAAACAATTCGTCACCGGCGTGACCATGCAAGAGGCGCTACAAAACATCAAACCACGTTACGAAAAAGGGTTTACCTTCTCTTTTGATATGTTGGGTGAAGCTGCAATGACTGAAGCCGATGCATAACGCTATTTCAATGACTATTTACACGCCATTGAAGAAGTGGGCAAAGACGCAGACCGGCCGTACCATTTATAACGGCAACAGTGTTTCCGTTAAACTTTCTGCAATTCACCTGAAATATAGCCGTTCCAAATATGATCGTACCATCAATGAGCTTTACCCTCGCTTAAAAGAACTCTTCTTATTAGCGAAAAAATACAACATCAGTATCAATATTGATGCGGAAGAGGTTAATCGTTTAGAGCTTTCCCTCGATCTTGTGGAAAAATTATTAGATGAACCGGAATTACAAGGCTACACAGGCATTGGTTTCGTAGTACAGGCTTACTCCAAACGTTGTCCATTTGTGCTGGATTATTTGATTAATTTAGCTCGAGAAAAACAAGGCTAGTTGATGATTCGTCTTGTTAAAGGCGCTTATTGGGACAGCGAAATCAAATGGGCGCAAGCGGATGGTTTAGACGGTTTCACTTTATACACGCAAAAATCACACCGATATTTCTTATATTGCTTGTGCGAAAAATTATTTGCTGCACAAGATGTCATTTATCCGCAATTTGCCACCCATAACGTGCAAAACCATGTGCACGATTCACGAATTAGCCAAGGTAAAAACTTTGAATTCCAATGCTACACGGCATGGGAGAATCTCTTTCATGACAATATTGTGGGGAAAGACAATCTGAATCGACAAGTGCGTGTCTATGCACCCGGTGGGACTCACGCCACCTTGTTAGCCTATTTAGTCCGCCGATCTCTAGAAAACGGTGCAAACTCCTCTTTCGTTCACCAGCTGGTTGATGAAAACATTCCGGTCGAACAACTGTGACACCACCATGGAAGCTTTATGCCAAAATCTCATGGCGAGCCGAATAAGTCGGTTCTCAAACCGTTAGAATTATTTAAAAACCGTAAAAACTCCGCCGGTTTCGATCTGAGTAATGAATTGGAATTAGCAAGATTAGAACAAGCGCTGAATGCGGCAAGCATCGAAAACGCTACCTCTTTGGTTGCGTTTGACACATGCTGAAAAATGCGCCGGCACATCAAGTCACCAATCCGGCCAATCTCAATGAAACTGATGCAGAAGTCGCCTTTAGCTGTGAATCAGGCGGAAAAAGCGTTTTCCGCGCCGACAATACGCAATGGAAAGCCAAAAGTGCGGTGGAAAAAGCCAACGTTTTTACGCAATGCTGCCGACTTATATGAAGAACATTTCGGCTTATTGATGAAACTCGCAGTGGTTGAAGCGGGCAAAACCTGCAAACGCCATTGCCGAATTGCGTGAAGCCGTGGATTTCTTACGTTATTACGCCGTTCAATTAGAGCAGCTGGCAACACAAAATCACCTTGCCGAGCCCCGTGGAAAAGTACTTTTGTATTTCTCCATGGAACTTCCCATTACTATCTTTACCGGCCAAATTGCCGCTCTTTAGCGGCTGAGCAATGCAGTGATTGCAAAACCGGCAGAACAAACCTCATTGATTGCGTATGCCGCCGTGAAACTCTTATACCAAGCCGGCATCCCTGAAAGAAACCCTACAACTGGTGTTAGGGAGCAGGGGATTTGAGACTGCGTTAGTCCAACAAGCTTTTTGATGGGGTCGTATTTACCGGTTCAACAGAAGTGGCCAAACTCATTGAGCAACGCCTGTCATTGGCAGATAACGATCCGGTGTTGATTGCGGAAACCGGCGGTCAAAACGTGCTTGTCGTTGACTCTTCAGCCTTGCCGGAACAAGTCGTTGCTGATGTTCTCAGTTCAGCCTTTGACTCGGCAGGTCAACGTTGTTCTGCATTACGCATCTTATTGTTACAAGAAGATGTGGCAGATCACTATTACAAGATGATCACGGAAGCCATTAAAGAATTGAGTTTGGGCGACCCACGTCTATTGGCTACCGATATCGGTCCTGTGATTGATGAAGAAGCAAACAAAATCTAGAAAAACCACAAGGCGAGTCATGCGCAAAGTCGCCCGCGCTTATGCGGAAAATCGACACGCCGACTCAAAGGGCATTTTGTGGCACCGAGTGTGTATTTGTTGGATAACCTCGATCAAGTACAGCGTGAAGTCTTCGGTCCGATTTCACATCGTACGCTATAAAAAAGATAACTTACTCAATGTCCTCAAAGCGGTAAATGAAAAAGGTTATGCGCTGACCGGTGGTTGCCATACCCGTATCCGCAAACAGATGGATATTGTGGAACGCCACCTAAACTGCGGCAACTTCTATATCAACCGTAATATTGTCGGTGCGGTGGTTGGTGTTCAACCGTTCGGCGGATACGGATTGTCCGGCAGCAGGACCGAAAGCCGGCGGTGAATTCTATTTGCAACGCCAACCCGTACACCCTCGCTATTACAGCCAATTTGGCGATGAAAATACGCTAGGCACAACCAAACCGGTATTAGAAAGTATCACCGGTGAACACAACTCTAGCTTATCTGCCTTGTGAAGTAGCCATTCTCAACGGCGACTTAGCGGCAACAGAAAAGCAGCAGAAAAACTGCTTGCCAAAGGTTTTAGCATTTTGGTGGAACCGCAGATCCATTAGCCGCCAAAAGCCAAACCGGGCATTCGTGTGATACGAAGTTAGGGTCTGTCAAAAAGGCATTTATTTGACCGCACCTGATAAAGCCAAACGTCAATGGTTGGCTGAAAACAGTAAAAGCTATTTTCAAATGTTACGACTGGCAAGATACCCAAGATTTACTGCCATTGGCATGATGAGTTTTCCCCGGTTATAACACCACTGCGACTGGGTGGAAACACCTCATTAATGTCTCTCAAGAAGAATAAAAGGAGTGTTTATGCAAATCTACATCACCTTTGGCCTCTATTTGGCAATTATTTTAGGCATTGGGTTATACGCCTATCGTTCCACTAAAAACTTTGATGATTACATTTTAGGTGGTCGAAAAATGGGAAGTTTCGTGACCGCCATGTCTGCCGGTGCCTGATATGTCCGGTTGGCTATTAATGGGTTACCCGGCGCGATTTTTCTTATCAGGCCTTTCCGAGGGCATGGATTGCTGTCGGCTTAACCGTTGGCGCCTATCTGAACTATCGCGTTGTGGCAGGACGCTTGCGGATTTTCACCGAGAAAATATAGCAATGCGCTGACCTTACCGGAATTTTTGCGACAACGTTTTCCGCGTCAGAAAAAAGCATTAAAGATTATTTCTTCAGGCATTATTCTCTTCTTCTTTACCATTTACTGCGCTTCCGGCGTGGTAGCGGGAGCGAAGTTATTCCAAAGCTTATTGGGCTTGGAATACTCCACCGCACTTTGGTTAGGGGCATTAGCGACTATTACGTATACCTTTTATCGGTGGCTATTTAGCGGTTTCATGGAGCGACACCATCCAAGCCCTCATTAATGATTTTCGCCTTGATTTTTGGCACCGGTCATGGTATTGCTCAACATCAGCTGGGATGAAATCACGATGTCTTTGGAAGCGAAATTGCTGTCACCGGCATTCCTCACAGCAACTGGCTGCACAATGTTTCCGGTATCGGTGTTATCTCTGCATTGGCTTGGGGCTTGGGTTATTTCGGACAGCCACATATTCTTGCCCGTTTCATGGCAGCAGACTCTGTGGCTCTCTCGAAAAAGCCCGTCGAATCGGAATTTCTTGGATGTTCCTCTGCCTTTGGCAGCGCTGTTGCAGTGGGCTATTTTCGACTGGCCTATTTCACCACCCAAAATATTGAACTATACAATGCAGAAGCCGTTTTCATTGAGTTAAGTAAAGCCATGTTTAACCCTTGGATTGTCGGCATCGTCTTATCCGCAATCTTAGCCGCGGTGATGAGTACCCTGTCCGCTCAATTATTAATGTGCTCCGCTGCAATTACGGAGGATTTCTATAAAGGCTTCTTCCGTAAAGGCGCTTCCAGCCTTGAATTGGTCTGGGTCGGTCGTTTAATGGTATTGTTAATCTCTGTGGTTGCCATTGCTATCGCACAAGATCCAAATTCCAAAGTAATGGGCTTGGTTTCCTATGCATGGGCAGGTTTTGGTGCTGCATTCGGCCCGGTGGTGATTCTTTCTTTGTTCAACCGCAATATTAGCTCCAAAGCGGCATTATGGGGAATGTTATCCGGCGCTATCACCGTGGTGGTCTGGAGTCCATTAATGAAATACTGGGCTGGGAAGATTTATCTCACCTCTATGAAATCGTCCCTGGTTTCTTGGTCTGTTCTTTCATCACCATTACCTCTTCCGTGTTCGCACCGGTACATCCGAAAGTGATGGAACAATTTGATGCCGCTTTAGCTGAATTTGAAGCACGACGCTAAAAAAAGTGCGGTGATTTTTAAATGTAAAATAGGGCGAATTTCCGCCCTATTTTTATACCCATTTTTATTTAATTATGAATAAAAATGATCTGCACCCCAAACGTTGGACTCAACATCCAACCATTGAGGTGCAGATTTTTATGGCTAAATGCAATAATCTTCTTTTAACAGATGACGATAGGCATAAAGGTGAGGCACTCTACAAATGCTGTCACCGCCGGTGACATTGCCTAGAAAGACCGGAATCATGTTAAAGAAAAATTGGTGCCAAGTGACGTTCGCACCGGCAAAAATGCCTGCCGGAATAATAAACATATTGGCGACAAAGTGTTGTAATCCAACAAGAACGAAGATCATCACCGGGGAAACCACATGGCAAGGATTCTACCGGAGGTTTGTTTCGCGCCGAAATAGAACCAAATGCCCGCACAGACCATCCAGTTACAGGCGATGGCGGAAAGAAAGCTCGACCAAAAATCCATTTGCACTTTGGCTTCGGCAATGGCGATAGTTTTTGCGGCAGCTGCACCTTCTGAAAGCTCGACATAATGTCCCTAGGAAATAGGCCTAAATAACGCAATCGGCTAAATTTCCTAAGCTGACGACAATCCAGTTACGAAAAGAGTTTCTTAAAAGCTCACTCTTCTGGTTAAAACGGCCTAATCGCCATCATCATCATGTTGCCGGTGGCCAATTCACCGTCGCCAATTAAAAATACAAATTAAAACAAATTGGGAATACTGTTGCGCCTAGCAGGTGGCTAATCCACCCATTCTGATGGAATGCTGCTCACCACTTTTAAATAGGCCCATATAACCAAAACCTGACATAGCCACCGCTCAAAAAGCTTAAAATCGCCAGCGTTTTTAAGCGTCCTTCTGATTTCGCATAACTTTTTCAATGACATCTTGTAAGATTTCATGGGGTAAAGATCACGGTGTTGCATAGTTTTTTTCCTCTAATGAAATAAGATGGTAAAAAAATCTAGCAAAGCAAAAGAAAAACGAAAGAATTGTTAAGTATATATATGGCGTTTTTAGTTATAACGAAATTGAATAAGCGTTGGGCGTGTCATTGTGCGTGAATTTTTAAAAATGTTCGGTATTATGCAGGCAGTTGCACAAAGGTTTAACTGATTAAAAAACCTAAAAATTCCTATTGAAAATTTTAACTCAATAGGGATGTAGTGATCAGCTAATCTCAACAGTCCCCGATAGGTTGTTTTTGTTAAAAACAGGTGAAACCTTAATTGTAACGATGTGGGCGAACAAAATTGTAATACATCACATAAACTCTCACATCGTCCATCGCTTGCCCCTAAGGCTATATAGTCGCCCTCTTTGCATCCATTCATATTTAAAGTCGCGAAAACCAACGCTCCATTGGGGCATTATCCCAACAGTTACCTCGGCGACTCATACTTTGGGATAAAGCACTCAGCATTAATCCAATTCACCCAAGTGTTTTTCCAATAATGGAATTAAGGGGTGCTATCTTCAACTACAGTATTTAAGGCAGATAATACCTCTTCTAAAGACGAAGGTTGTTCTTGTATATAACTTAATAGCCAAAAAGTCAAGTTCAGATAAGCGTTGTTGCAGAATATTAAAATCGCTATCCCTCCATATAACAGCCTGTATAGGGTTTTCATCAAATTGTTTAAAAATCGCTTGATAAAAATCGACTTCATAGCGTTTTAAATAAGCGGATCAGATAACTGCAGTACGCTATGCTTATTCCACTCAAATTTTTGAGGTACTTTGGCTAAAGAAACTTCTGCAAGTATTGTATTTTCAAAAATCCATCAATGCCAGTATATTGGTATCAAAACTCTTTTTCTTGACAAAAATAAGAGAAATTCTCCAGCAATATCTTGAAAATAGGGCGAATGTGATTTTTCCTGTTAATACAAACGCTTCTTTTTGTCTGAGACCAACTCTCAGCAGAAACGTGTTTAGGTGCTTCAACAAAACAACGGTCAATAAAACCAAAGATGTTATTTCGAACTAAGCGAGCATAAACAGCAAAGGCGATTCGAGCATAACCATTTAGAGGTTGAGCATGAGCCAACCGAACTGCTGTGGCAAGTGCTTTTTGTGTTTTCAATAAGCGAAGGTTTAGGCGCATAGGATATCAATCTTTTTGAGCATATTTTTGCTGTGGTTGTGCAATATGTTCAACTTCAGCATAAAGTTCTGCAAATGGAGGGAAATAAATCACGCTCTAATAATGTTGGCGGAATGACAGGTAGTCGTTGATAGGCATATTCTAATAAATCCCACAGTACCTTTTACTGCCTCACCGTGCGTATCAATTAATAACTCTGGTAAATGGCGAGTGTGCCCCTTTTATTTTTATTAAATGATTCCCTTCTAAATCCTCTACAACTTGTGCCGCAGAATGTTCTTTCGTCGTGTCCGGCAATATGAATGTAATTGACACGTTTCACATTTACTTGTTCTAAAAACATAAGGATCAAGTAAACCGTGATTGACACTATTTACATAAATATTATTTACATCTAAATGAATACCACAATCCGCTATCTTGTGCAATAACATTTAAAAATTCTACTTCATTCATTGGCTGGTGGGAGAGTGTAAATAATAAGAGGTGTTTTCTAATGAAATTTGTAATTCTAAAAATCTTGCATAGCGGATTCTCTGTGCTACGTGTTTATCAGCTTCTTCAGTAAATGGCATAGGTAATAAATCATATAAATGCCCTTCACATTCACAATAACTCAAATGTTCAGAAAAATGTCAATTATATTGAGTCATTAATGCTTTAGTATTTTTAATAACTCGACGATCGAGGGTGCTTTCGCCCGCCTAATGAAAGTGATAGTCCGTGTACTGCAAGTGGATATCTTTCAGCTGCCTGATCAAATTTATAACGAGCAGACTCCCCATTTTTACCCAATTTTTCTGGAGCAACTTCCATAAACTGAATCGCATTATTTGATGATAAATTCAAAAATCATCTGCTAAAATCTCGACGATACCCTAATCCCTGCACCTTGTAACATAATTATTTACTCCTTTTAATACAACACTGGCGTAAATTTACACCAGTGTTATATATAGCATCTAGATTTAAAGTACGATTATTTAGAACCGCATTTACCTTCACCACATTTACCTTCTGCAGCTTTTGGTTTGCTCGCACCGCATTTACCTTCTCCGCATTTACCTTCTGCGCTTTTTGTTTTCACACATTTATCACCCACACAGGTGTTGCGACTTTATCTGTACTGCTTGATTTTGGCTCAGCGTGTGCAACAGTAGCTGCTGTCATCGTTAATGCTCCCTGCTAATCGTGACTAAAGTGGATAATCCATTTAAATCTCCTAGAGTTTGATATTGAATATATAGTTAGAGGAATTTCAACCAGCTTTTAGTTGGATAAAACCCTTCTTAATAAGCGTGTCTAAAGAGAGTTTCCCCGCTCCTGCGTAATTAAGATTAATAAAGTTCCACATAAATTAAGGGTACTTATAACCATTATCACAAACGTTATAACCTGAATCGGCGTGAATGCTATACCACGCGACAGAGATTAAAAATCGTTAAACTTAATGCACTAAAACGTGTTAGCACCCTCAAAATATCAGCAAGAATGGGAAAAATTAATTCAGATCCCATTGCAACGTGCCAATTAATATCGGCCGGAATAAGATTAAATGGAAAAGGAAAACGATCTTGTATTTCTGTAAACCAATTTTGACCATTCCATTTTTCTAACCCTGCCTCTAAAAACTCCCACGCAAGAAAAGCGTAAAATCAATAAACTCACAGCTAGCGCTAATACCTTGCATCCACAATCTTTCATCCCTCTGATTGATTAGCTATTTTATGAAATTATTTAGTTCATTATGGTAGGAAATGCTTCCTTGTTATTCTATTAGTCGGAGATAAGCCTTTTTCTTACACTCCAAAAATTGAAAATATTATTTTTGTAAAAATGCAGATAACGATAGAGGCAAAAGATTCTAATAATCTTCGCCCCTTTTATCTTTTTACTAATTAATGTAGTAATCAGCTAATTCAACAGTCCCCGATAGGTTGTTTCTGTTAAAACAGGCGGCAAACATGATTGTAACGTATGGGCTAACAAATTGTAATACATCACATAAGCTCTCATATCGTCCATCGCTTGCCCCAAGGTTAGATAGTCGCCCTCTTGCAGTCCATTCATATTTAGTCGCGGAACCAACGCTCCATTGGGGCATTATCCCAATAGTTACCTTTGGCGACTCATACTTTGGGTTACCTGAATGAAGGTTGAGGAATAGCTACACCTTGAGTTTGAAAAATGGAAAAATTTATGCGGTAAATTAGTCAATTTTTCGGACTTTGTGCAACTGCTACATAATACTGAAAATGTTTTTAAAATTCACCGCACTTTTTATGTGGGAGAGGGGGACATTTAGCGTCTAAACATTCCGCCTAATCCGCCGAGCCCTGCCGCCCATTAAGCCTTGCATGCTGCGCATCATTTTTTGCCATGCCACCTTTTACGCATTTTCTTCATCATGCGTTGCATTTCGTCAAATTGTTTGAGCAACTTGTTTACATCTTGCACCTGCGTGCCGGAACCAAGAGCAATGCGACGACGGCGAGAACCTTTGATGATGTCCGGATTGGCGCGTTCTTTTTAAGGTCATGCGAATTAATGATGGCTTCGAGTTTGTTGAACATTTTGTCGTCCACCTGATTTTTCACATGATCCGGTAGGTTTTTTGCGCCCGGTAATTTTTCCAACATGGACATCATGCCGCCCATTTTTCATTTCGCGTAATTGTTCGCGGAAATCTTCTAAGGTGAAATCGTCGCCTTTTTGAATTTTTGCGCCATTTTTCCGCTTTTTCACGGTCAACGGAACGCTCTAAATCTTCAATCAAAGAAAAGCATCACCCATGCCGAGAATGCGCGACGCCACCCCGATCCGGATGGGAACGGCTCTAACGCATCGGTTTTTCCCCACCCGAGGAATTTAATCGGCTTACCGGTAATTTGACGAATCGATAGTCTGCACCACCGCGCGCATCGCCATCCACTTGGTGAGAATGACACCGGTAAGCGGCAAAGCCTCATTAAAGGCTTTTGCTGTATTTTGCCGCATCTTGACCGGTCATGGCATCCACGGTGAAGAGTGTTTCAATTGGATTTAACGCAGCGTGAACCTGCTTGATTTCATCCATCATTTTCACTATCTACGTGCAAACGACCGGCAGTATCCACGATCAGCACATCGTAGAATTTTAATTTCGCGTCTGCCAAGCGGCTTTTCGCAATATCTACCGGCTTTTGTTTCACATCTGACGGAAGAAATCGACATTCACCCCTTGTGCGAGGGTTTCTAATTGTTTGATCGCTGCCGGACGATAGACGTCGGCAGACACCACAAGCACTTTTTCTTATGGCGTTCACGCAGGAACTTTGGCCAGTTTACCCACGCTGGTGGTTTTCCCCAGCCCCTTGCAGACCCGCCATTAAAATCACGGCAGGGCGGTTGGGTAGCTAGATTTAAACTTTCGTTGGCTTCACCCATTGCCGCTTCTAATTCGGCTTGGACGATTTTGACGAATTCTTGTCCCGCGTGAGGCTTTTTTATTGACTTCCACCCCGATGGCGCGTTCTTTTTACATTGTTGATAAAATCGCGCACGACCGGCAACGCCACATCGGCTTCTAACAATGCCATGCGAACTTCGCGCAAGGTTTCTTTAATGTTATCTTCGGTTAAACGACCTCGACCGCTGATATTGCGTAAGGTTTTGGAAAGACGATCGGATAAATTCTCAAACATAATATTTCCGTAGGTTAAATCGGAAAGGTATCATCGGTAAAATGCCGTTCATTATACTGAAATTCCGCGCATTTTCACGTCAAATAAAGTCATGGCGATTTTCTCCTGATCTCGTTAGAATAAAACGCCAACAAAACAAAGGAAGCATCATTATGTGGTTTGCGGTTTTATCAATTCTTTTTTACCTCATCAGTGTATTACGCATTGCGCCGATTTTATTAACCTCGCAAGTGGCGGGCGCGGATGTGAAACGTCAAAAAACACCGTTTTTTTTGACCGCACTTTTGGCGGTGGTTTTTCACCTGATTAGCACTTTCCCACTATTGGGAGACTTGGCGGAAGGGCAGAATTTCAGCATTATGGAAGTGGCTTCGTTGATGAGCGTTATGATCGCTATACTCGCCACGATCGCCATGTTGCGCGTCAATACCATGTGGTTTGTGTTACCGATTGTTTATTGTTTTTCCATTATTAACTTTGATTTATGCGACTTTTTCTGCAAGCCACATCATTCAATTGTTGAACCAAAAATACATCAATGCTTTTTCATATCGGCTTTGTCGATTTTTGCTTATGCCGTCTGCTGTATCGCGACCCTGTATGCGATTCAGTTGGTCTGGATTGATCGTCGTTTGAAAAAGCAAAAAGATGACTTTTTCGCCGATGGTGCCGCCACTATGACAGTAGAGCGTCATTTTTCCGTTTATTGGTTAGTGGTGAAGTGTTGATGACGCTCACGCTGATTTCCGGTACCTTTCATTTGATTAACGCCATGACGCCGGATAATATTCATAAAGGTTTATTTTTCGTTATTCGGTTGGGATTGTATTCGGCATTGCGATTTTTAGGCTATAAGCACTACCGCTGGCGTGGAAAAAAAGATGATTATTTACACAATTTCAGGTATGATTTTGCTCACGGTTGCTTATTTTGGTAGTCGTCTGATTGTGTAATATCAGTAAATGAGAGAAAAGTGCGGTGAGTTTTTCCCGCCTTTTTTTATTTTTAAATTAATGCAAGGATTTCGCTTTGGACAGTATTCCCCTTAGTACGTTATTTATCATTTTAATTGCCTGTTTAGTCCTTTTCTGCCCTATTTTTCCGGCTCTGAAACAGGTTTGCTTTCTTCAAATAAATATCGCCTGCGTTTTTTAGCAGAGCAGGGCAATAAAGGCGCCAAAAAGCGGAGATGTTGCTTGCTAAACCGGACAAACTACTGAGTTTTATTCTTATCTTTAATAACCTTGTGAATATTAGTGCTTCGGCGATTGCGACCGTGATTGGGATGCGATATATGGCGATGCCGGTGTGCGATTGCCACCGTGCATTAACGTTCGTGATGTTGATTTTCTCTGAAATCTTCCCTCAAAACGGTGGCAGCGATGCACCCGGAAAAAGTGGGATTGACCTCGAGCCATCTATTAACCCCATTACTCAAGGTTTTTGCTCCTTTAGTTTGGGTGATGAATGTGTTCACCAAATTTTTAATGCGTTTAGTGGGCTTAAAACCGGATCTGAAGAAACAAGTCATTAGCCGCGAAGAATTGCGCAGCATCGTTTTCGAAGCGGGAGAAGCATACCGGATGAGCAACATCCGCAAATGTTGCTGTCTATTTTTGGATATGGAAACCGTTACCGTGGATGACATCATGGTGCCAGCGCAATGAAATCAGCGGCATTGATATTGATGATGACTGAAATCATCATGCGCCAGCTCAATCATGCGGCACATAACCGTGTGGTGTTGTATAAAGGCAGTATGGACGAAAAACGTGCTCGGTATTTTGCGTGTACGGAAGCGTTTCGTTTGTTACTGGAAAAATGAATTTACCAAAAGAAAACGTTGATTCGTGCTGCCGATGAAGTGTATTTCATTCCTGAAGGCACGGCTTTAAAGACGCAATTAGCTAATTTCCGCAATAAAAAAGAGCGTATCGGCTTTAGTGGTGGACGAATATGGCGATATTAAAGGTTTGGTGACGTTGGAAGACATTTTTGGAAGAAATCGTGGGGATTTCACCACCTCTAACACGCCGACCATTGATGAAGAAGTGATGCCACAATCTGATGGTTCAATGATTATTGAAGGTTCTGCCAATTTGCGTGATTTAAATAAAATGTTTCATTGGAATTTGGATACCGAAGATGCCCGCACATTTAACGGTTTGATTTTTGGAACATTTAGAAGAAATTCTGAAGAAGGCACCGTCTGTGAAATTAATGGCTTACGCATTACCATTTTTGGAAGTGGGTGAAAATATGATTAAACAGGCAAAAAGTCGTGAAATTATAGCGCGCTTGATGAAGAAAAATCCGCACCTAAAACTATCTTAACAGAGAAGACAAAGGTGCAGTTTTTGTTTTTAAATCAATACGGCATGTCATCAATGCCAGAATACGCGATTATTTTTCAATAATCTGCTTCACCAAGGCTTGTAATGTTGGAATAACTTCCTGTGCAAACCAAGGTTTTCGCCTGCATGAGTTGATTTCGCGAGGGAGGGGTGCACTAAGGGCAAAAGTGCGTAGAAATTCGCGGTAGTTTTTAACGGTATCTGTGACATTTAGGCGATTTTCAGGCAGGTAATAGCGTTGCGCATATTGCCCGATGAGAATGGTCAATTCAAGTTGAGGAGTTGTGCCCAAAATTTGAGGATGCCATTTTGCAGCAAAACCTTTACGTGGTGGTAAATCACCGGATTTGCCTTTGCCCGGATAATAAAAATCCACAGGAATCACGGCAAATAAGCCGGAATGATAGAACAGATCGCGATCTACACCGAGCCAATGACGAAGTCGATCGCCACTTTGATCGTTCCAATACAGCGGCTATTTTGTGCTTTTAACCCCGGTGCCTGCCCCACAATGTTAATGCGAGCGGTAACAGGCGCCGCGAACAAGGGTGCAATACCTCTGTCGGTGAAAGAACGATTTTCCGGATCCGCCATAATGGCTGGGTGATTTGATCCTGCGTTTGCATACACACTCCAACGTTGTGTTAACGATTACGCCGTTTTCTTTTCCAATGCGTCTAACAGCTTCTGATGAATACCGCCAAAGCTGCCGTTCGACATTACCAAAATATGATCCGTCGGTTTGGCTTCCGCAACAATAAGACGAACAAAATCATCCAAATTATCGCTGTCATACGCCGGCTGGAGTTAACTGTGCGGCAATGTCTGCCACTTTCCATGGAATCGTGTCCGGTTGGAATAAAAATACCGCATCCGCTTTTTCTAAGGCTGGCGCGATTTCCTCTTTATGTACGCCCATTTTCATGGTGTTAGAACGCGGTTCCAACACTGCCAAAAATACGTTCATTTTGCCCTACTTTATCGCGAAGTGCGGTCAATGTAGCTTGTTTTCTGTGGGATGATGGGCGAAATCATCGTAAACCGTCACGCCCTGAACATTGCCCTTCACTTCCAAACGGCGTTTTGCGTTAATAAATGTTCCCAGTGCAGCACAGGCATTTTCAATGCTCACGCCCGCATGATGCGCCGCTGCAATCGCCATCAAGCCGTTACGCATATTGTGCTCACCTACGATATTCCAATGCCTTCCGCCACTTTTCACCGTTATGGAACACAGCGAATTCCGTGCAATCGTGTTTAATGCGCTCTGCATACCATTCCTGATCGCGACCGACATATTGGCATTCAGACCAACAGCCCATTGATAAAGTGTGTTGCACACTTTCTTCATGCGCAAAGAGAGAATCCGTCCATTGTTTGGAATGGTGCGAATCATGTGGTGGAACTGGCGCTGAATGGCTTTCAAATCATCAAAAATATCTGCGTGATCAAAACCAATATTATTAATAATCAACGTGCGCGGTTGTAATGCACAAATTTAGAACGTTTATCAAAAATGCCGTGTCATATTCATCCGCTTCAATCACGAAATACGGGCTCTTACCTAAACGCGGAAATCCGAAATTGCCTCGCAATACCACCGATTAAAAAGCCCGGTTGCAAAACCGTTTTTGTTCCAAAATCCACGTCAGCATCCCGGTGGTAGTGGTTTTTTCCATGGGTGCCTGACACCGCCGAAACCCAACGATCACGCAATAAATGATCATGCAACCACTGTGGCCCGGAGGTATAAGGCAGGGTTATTTGCCAACATATATTCAATACAAAGGATTACCGCGTTTCATGGCATTGCCCACAATCACCATATCCGGTGCCGGTTGCAGTTGGCTTGGGTTCAAAAGTGCGGTATGATTTCAATATTATTTTTCGCGAGGAACGTGCTCATCGGCGGGTAAACGTTGGTATCAGAGCCGGTGACGATGGTAGTCCCATTTGTTTGGCGATCATGCGCAATACCGCCCATAAACGTCCGCAAATACCTAAAATATGAAGATGTTTGGTTGTCATTTGAGTCCTATGCATTCCAATTTCTGATGTAAAAGGCGAAAAATGTGTTGTGAATCAGAAATAGGAATCTTTTTAATCATCTGAAAACGAGACTGTTATAATACAGCAAGTTACGATTTGAGTAAATTTATTCATCAAAATAGGAAAAACTATGAAAAACGTTAGGCGAATTTATAGAAAACAAGCGGAATACCCAAATGCTAAAGGGGTTAAGCGGCATTTTGTCCTCCATTCGCTTAGTGGCAAAAAGTGATTCACCGTGATATCAACAAAAGCCAGCTAACTAACAACATTATCAGTAACTCCGGTGTAGAAAACGTACAAAGGTGAAGCGCAAATGAAGTTAGACTTGTTCGCTCACAACACGATGAAACAAGCCTCATGAGCCGCGAAGAAGTGGTGGGGTTTTGCTTCCGAAGAAGAAGAAAATTTTCATTGCCTTTGATACGAGCGTGGTCGCAACGCGAAATACGTCATTTTAACCGATCCATTGGACGGCTCCTCCAACATTGATGTTAACGTTTCGGTCGGTACGATTTTTCTCTATTTATCGCCGCGTTTCACCGATTAGGGTACGCCAGTTACTTTAGAGACTTTATGCAACCGGGCAATCGCCAAGTGGCTGCAGGGTTATATCGTGTATGGTTCCTCTACTATGCTGGTTTATACCACAGGACATGGCGTTAACGGTTTTACTTACGATCCATCACTCGGTGTGTTCTGCCTCTCCCATGAAAACATTCAAATTCCGCAAACCGGCAAAATTTATTCCATTAACGAAGGGCAATACCTCAAATTCCCGATGGGCGTGAAAAATACCTGAAATATTGCCAGAAGAAGATAAAGAAACTCAACGTCCTTACACTTCTCGTTATATCGGTTCTTTGGTGTCCGACTTCCACCGCAACATGCTTAAAGGCGGTATTTATATTTATCCAAGTGCCACAAACTACCCGAACGGCAAATTGCGTTTACTCTATGAAGGCAACCCAATGGCATTCTCTGGCAGAACAAGCCGGCGGCGTGGCAAGTGACGGTTATAATCGCATTTTGGATATTCAACCGACTGCATTACACCAACGCGTTCCGCTTTTCATCGGTTCTAGAAATGGTGAAAAAGCCGAACAATTAATGCGTGATTTTAAAGAGTAATCCATTAGGTGCGGTCAGAAAATGACGTATTTTGATTGAAGAACGTTCATAAAAAACTCTCAATCTGAGGAGGTTTTTCTTACCTAAATCACGCATTACATCAAATACATAATTGCCCGCACAATGGCAAGCTGGCCGTCATAAAGTGAGAGAATGAGAAGGCTGTTATAAGACAACGCCCATTTTTGAAAAACATGGATGTAACATGGCGCCATCACTAAATGCACAAGAGATAAAGCAATAAAGCAAATTCGTTGCTCACACACACACGCACTTTGTTGAGAAAGAATGATAAATTCGCACATACAAACAGCGCATTCAGTGCCAGGAACGCAATCGCCGCCAACATCAACAACGCGATAAAACCCTTTCAAGCGATTGCGAGAAATCAGTAAAGCTAAATTCGCCAAAAATAATCCCCAACAGGATTTGTGCCACGAGATTAAATTAATGAAAGTTTTTCTTCGCTAGCCAGCATCAAGCCATCAGCCAATGACACCCAACATGCCGATGAAAACCGGCGATTTTTAATAAGCGATGACGTAATTTAACCTCAAAACGGTTGCTTCCATGTGATGATAGTCATTGCCAAAACCACAAAGACAAACCAAGTCCATGAGTACATGGTGATAGCTTGTCCCTAAACTGAACAACAGCCACACCACCCAAAAATAGACCAAAATAAAGGTTTACCGCCCTAATCGGGAACGTTGTCCGTTGCAAATTTCGCCTTTAATAAAAGCAATTAGACAAATCAGCTGTGCCGTTAATACACCAAGCGCCGAAATGCGATCATCACATTGGCTGCGACGCAGCAAAAAACAAAGATCAATAACGAGTAACAAAAACGGGGAAAAAAGACGAAAGTGCGGGTTAAAAATTTAGGTTGTTCTTCGGACATACGATTTCCTTGTGATAAAACAAAGACAAAAATTGCCGTGCATTATGCAAGAATTCCTAAAACGGTCCAAAAGTGCGGTGAAAATCCACGGTTTTTATACGTTAAAGATAGTATTTTTATTTTTCTCTTTTCTAAAATAGCGTCATCGTGAAAGGAGAAAATTATGTCCGTCAATTTTAATTGAAATGGGAAAAACAGGCGAAGAGGCGCTTTCGTACTTTCCCAACTTTCCCAACGCGATCAAGCCTTAGCGTTTATCGCCGACAATTAGAACAAAGAACAGATCGTATTTAGTAATGCGCGCAAAGAGACATCGAAGCCGCCAAACAAAACGGTTTATCCGACGCCATTATTGATCGTTTATTATTAACGCCTAAGCGCCTACAAGGCATCGCTAATGACGTGCGCCATGTGATTTCTTTGGCGGATCCCGTTGGGCAACTTATTGACGGCGGTGTGTTAGATAGTGGTGTCAAAATTGAACGTGTTCGCGTGCCTTTAGGCGTTATCGGCACGATCTACGAAGCGCGTCCGAATGTGACAATTGATGTGGCAAGTCTCTGCTTAAAAACCGGCAACGCCGTCATTCTACGCGGCGGCAAAGAAACACAACATTCTAATAAAATCTTAGTGGACGTGGTGCAAACTGCCTTAGAACGTGCAGGTTTGCCTAAATCGGCGGTTCAAGCCATTACCGATCCCGATCGCGCATTAGTCATGGAATTACTGAAATTAGACCAATATGTCGACATGATTATCCCTCGTGGCGGAGCGACATTGCATCAATTAGCAAAAAGAACATTCAGCTATTCCGGTGATTGTCGGCGGTATCGGCGTTTGCCATATGTTCATCGAGGAAACCGCCGATTTGGAAAAAGCAGCGCCGGTAATTTTTCAATGCAAAAACACAACGCCCAAGTACCTGTAACACCTTGGAAACGCTGTTGGTACAACGCAGATTGCAGATGACTTTTACCTAAACTGGCAGAAACGTTGAAAGAGAAAAACGCTAAAATTACACGCAGATCCGACCGCACTTTTCCTCGCTGCAAAAAGCCAGTGCCAATGTGGTGCCATTAGTGGAAGCTGAACTGAAACAGGAATGGCTGTCATTGGATTTAAATGTGGTTGTCGTTGAAGATTTAACATGAAGCCGTCGCCCATATTCGTCAATATGGCAGTCAGCACTCCGACAGTATTTTGACTTCTTCGCAAAAGCAGGCACAGCAATTTTATCGCGCAAGTGGATTCAGCGGCGGTTTATGTCAATGCCAGCACCCGTTTTACTGACGGGGGACAGTTTGGTTTAGGGGCCGAAGTGGCGGTAGCACAAAAGATACGCTCGCGGCCCAATGGGATTAGAGCACTCACCACCTATAAATGGGTGTGCGTAGAGCGATTATTCGATCCGTTCTTAAAAAGAGAGTATTTTTAAAAATTATTCAAAAATCAAAAATTAATTGTTTGACAAAACTCGGGTAAAATCAGTATTTGTAGAGTAAACACACTAATCATACTTATTTATCGGGTTTTTATATCTCATCTTTTCAGTTGCTAAATTCGGTGGCACCAGCGTCGCCAACTACCCCGCCATGCAATCTTGCGCCAACATCGTGATTGCTGATCCCAATACTCGCGTTGTTGTCCTGTCTGCTTCCGCCGGTGTCACCAACTTATTGGTCGCCTTAGCAAACGGTTGTGAAGAAGCGGAACGCAATAGAATTGCTGAATGAAGTTCGACAAATTCAAAAAACATTTTGGCAGAATTAAAAGATGACAGTCGCGTACGCCCCAAAAATAGAGGCCTTATAGCCAATATCACCCTCATTAGCGGAAAGCTGCTAATTTAACACCTCCTGGCATTAACCGATGAATTAATCAGCCACGGTGAAGTGATGTCTTCCTGATTTTTGTGGAAGTGTTGCGTGAATTACAAATTGAAGCCACTTGGTTGGATGTGCGTACCATTGTTGCCACAAACAGCCATTTTTGGCAAATGCGCAAATGATGAACAAAACCCGTCAAAACTGCGATAACCTCTTGAAACCGTTAATCAAACGCGGTGAGTTGAGTCATTACCCAAGGTTTTATCGGCCGTGATGAACAAGGTAAAAACGACTACTTTAGGACGTGGCGGTAGCGACTATTCTGCGGCGCTATTGGCGGAAGTCTTAAACGCACAAGATGTGTTGATTTGGACCGATGTTGCCGGCATTTTCACCACCGATCCTCGCATCGTGTCAAACGCACAACGCATTGATACCATGAGTTTTTCAGAAGCGGCAGAAATGGCAACCTTCGGTGCCAAAGTATTCACCAGCAACCTTACTCCCACGGTGCGTAGCAATATCCCGGTCTATGTCGGTTCAGCAAGGCGCCACAAGACGGCGGTACTTGGGTGACCCGCAATCCGCAACCTCGCCCGACGTTCCGTGCAATCGCCCTACGTCGTGACAAACCTTGCTCACACTCTCCAGCTTAAATATGCTGTATGCACAAGGGTTTTTAGCGAATATTTTCACGATTTTAGCCAAACACAAAAATCTCCGTAGACACCATCACAACATCGGAAGTTAGCGTTGCCTTAACCTTGGATAAAACGGGTTCAGCCTCTTCCGGTAAAAGCTTACTCTCTCAGGAATTAATCGAAGAATTAAGCCAATTCTGCACGGTGAAAGTGGATACCGGCTTGTCTTTGGTCGCCTTAATCGGTAATGAACTACACTAGTATCCGGTGTTGCCAAACGTATTTTTGAAACGTTGGATGCGTACAACATCCGTATGATCAGTTACGAGTGCCAGCACCAACAATATTTGCTTATTAGCTGACAGCGATAAGGCCGATGATATTGTTCGAGTCTTACATCGTTCTTTATTTGAGTCAAAACGTATGAAAAATGACGCACTTTTGCGGTCTCCGTTGGAAAAACTCACGTCTGTTTGATGTGATTAAAGGGGAGAAGATGAGATGTCATTTTCTCCTCTTTTCATTAGTTGGCGATGTTTTTCTCACTGATTTAGCTCTTTTTACTAAGAGGTGTTGTTTACGCGACCCCCAAGACCAGCAACATCTTGTCCATAAACAATCATACTTCAAAACAATCAGCCAGGCGAGCCAATGCACACGGGTAAGAAAAACTCACGGCATTCCATTCGATCAAGCTTGGGCTGTTATACCAAACTAACAATCCCATCATGGCGGCAGCGCTAAAAACTTTCAGAAAAACACCGCACTTTGACGCTAAAATGATAAACGTCCGCTTTTTGCCCAAAGCCACGATAAAGCAGATAGGGCGTTCAATGTTGCCGACATAGCGAGACGCCATAGCCAAGCCTACGTAACTGAAAGGAATCGCTAATAAATTGAACGCCATGTTGCTCACCATGGCAATGATGCCAATTTTTCTCACCGGCGTTTTGGTGTCTTGACGGGCATAATAACCGTTCGCCAAAATCTTGATTAACATGAAGCTCAGAAGCCCTGCGTTAAAGCCCCACAGGAATAAGAGGCTGATTGCACATCGCTAAAGGTAAAGCGCCACGCATAAACAGCACGAGCAACATCGGTTGCGCCAACACGGCAATGCCGATCATGGCAGGCACGCCGAGCAATAAAAATCATGCGTACGCTGAGTCCATTGTGTTGCGAAAATCCACCGCACTTTTGACGTTATCGTCACGGTTCACATGATGGCGGGCAAGGGTTGGCAAAATCACCGTAGAAATGGCGATACCGAACAACGCAGAGGAAACTCTAACAAGCGGTCGGAATAATACAGCCAGCTGATGGAGCCGTCATTAAAAACTGGCAATAAAGGTATCGAAGCAAGTTGATCTGGCTTACAGAAACCCCGAATAAGGCGGGAATCATCAGCGTGCGGATTTTTCTTTCACGCCTTCGTCATGCCACGCCCATTTTGGTTTCACCAATAATTTGGCTTGATATAAGAAAGGCAGTTGAAACAAAATTGTAATAAACCGCCGAGAAAGATCCGATAGCCAAGCTAAATCCGGATTTTTCCAACTGTGGTGCCAACCAAAGTGCGGTGGCAATCATGGCATATTGAGCAACACCGGCGAGAACGACATCACGCCGAATTTGCCGATGGTATTGAGAATCGCACCGGACAGCGCAACAAAGGTCACAAACCATAAATAAGGAAAGGTGATTTTTGAGTAACAACGAGGCTTGCATGAATTTTTTCCGCATTTGGCCCGTCATTCAACCAATCCACAAACCAACCCGTGCCAAAAATTGCTGCCACCACCGGTGAGCCGATCATCGCTAATAACGTAACGACCGTGACCAAACCGCCCAACGTGCCCGACACTTTGCCGATAAATTCACGGGTTTTGGATAAATCACTGGATTTTTGATATTCCGCCAACACGGGCACAAACGCTTGTGAAAACGCCCCTTCGGCGAATAATCGGCGGAGGAAATTAGAATACGGTTGGCGAATAGCCGTCTCTGCCGCACCGGCACCGATTAAATTGGCGATCACCACATCGCGCACCAAGCCTAACACACGCGAAACAAGCGTCATCCCGCTGACGATAATGCCGGATTTTAATAATCTTTTACTCAAAACAATTACTCTGAATGATAAAAATTTGCCTAATTGTATAGAAATTTCGTTTTTACGCTTTATATTCTGAGGAAAAACTGTTAAAATCCCGCCCACATCGTTTGTGTGAGCCCATTTAGGGAAGCACTTGTTAAGAATAACGATGCTTACTTTCGGTTGTGTCTACCGAAATCAAAACAAAATCCCCGTTGACAAAAAGTACAAGAAATCGGCATATTTACGCCCCTATTTTTGTCACTATTAATTAACAGAAATTTTTTTAGGGTTTGACCTTGGCTAATATCAGTCAGCACGTGCGGTTCAATCTGAAAAACGCCGTCAACACAACGCAAGCCAACGCTCTATGATGCGTGCCCACATCAAAAAAAGTTTATGCGCAAGTCGCGGCGGGCGAAAAGCGGCGACTGAAGCGCATTCGTTGAAATGCAAAAAGTTGTTGACCGCATGGCTTCTAAAGGCTTAATTCACGCTAACAAAGCGACAAACCACAAATCAAAATTAGTGCACAAATCAAAAATTAGCTTAATTTTTGCCTTTTCATTGATGAAAAAAACCGCTCATTTGAGCGGTTTTTATTATAGCAGACCAAAGTCTGGCTATAACAAAAACCATACACTATGCGTATGGAGCTCTTCCTCGTAGCGTGCGACTTGTTGCACGAATGATTAACTATGATGTGTAATTCACGATTTCATGCGTAACGTGCAGCTTGTTGCACGAATGATTCACCTCGATGTGTAATTCACGATTTTCATGCGTAGCGTGCATCTTGATGCACGACCAAATTACGCACGGAAGGTTATTTAACGCTTTCGAGCATTCACTATTTCGTGCAACAAGTTGCACGCTACGATCACTAAAAATAGTGATATGAAAAATAAACACGGTTACGGTTTCACAAGCTCCTTGAGGGGCTTGTGAAGTATAAACCTTTCTTTATAGAGGGAGTCTAAAAACCGAGACGTTTTACGTGCAGATTGTTATTTTTTCTTTTTGGGGTCTTCGGAATATATGGTGGAATTACTTTCTTGTAGTTTAAAAACAACTAGTGTTTAAATCGGATTTTCTGGTGGGATGTTGGGATAATCAATAGTATTATATAAAAGTATCAATCACATGCGAGTGATACTTTGGGATAAAAATAGTCCAATTTACTTGACCGTGTACTATGGTACATGGTTTATAATATTCAGGGGTGAAATAAGATGATTTATCGCATTGGTGAGTTTGCAGATAAATGTGGAGTTAATAAAGAAACGATCAGATATTACGAGCGAAAAAATTTATTACAAGAACCTCACCGAACGGAAGCTGGTTATCGGATATATTCATATGATGACGTTAAGCGTGTTGGGTTTATTAAACGAATACAGGAACTTGGTTTCTCTTTAAGCGGATTTATAAATTACTTGGTGTTGTAGATAAGATGAGTTCGTTGTCAAGATATGTTCGAATTTGTTTCTACAAAAGGAAGTGCAAAAACAAATAGAGGATTTAAAAACGAATTGAAACTATGTTAGACGACTTAAAACAACGATGTCCAGATGAAAAAGCAATTACATTCGTGTCCAATAATAGAAACATTAACATGAGAGTTAATTAACGAAAAGGAGCTTTTTTTATGAATAAATTTAAAGGTAAACATTTCAGGGAATGACTTGTGCAGGTTGTGAAAAACACGTGGAATCAGCACTTGAAAAAGATGAGGTGCTAAAAATATTGAGTCTAGTTATCGTCGTGGTGAAGCAGTATTTGAACTGCCGATGATATTGAGGTTGAAAAGTGCAATAAAGGAGCGATTGATGAAGCAAATTACCAAGCCGGAGAAATTGAAGAAGTATCATCACTGAAAACGTGGCGTTAATTAATGAAGACAATTATGACCTTCTTATTATTGGTTCTGGTCTGCTTTGCCTTTTTCTTCGGCAATTAAAGCTATAGAATACGGTGCAAAAAGTTGGAATGATTGAGCGTGGAACGGTTGGGGAACCTGTGTGAATATTGGCTGTGTTCCGTCAAAAACTCTTCTTAGGGCAGGGAAATCAATCATTTATCAAAAAGACAATCCGTTTATAGGTTTTACAAACATCCGCTGGAGAAGTGGATTTAGCTAGTTTAATCACGCAAAAGGATAAATTGGTGAGCGAACTCGGAATCAAAAATATGTGGATTTAATTGATGAATATAATTTTGATTTAATTAAAAGGTGAAAAGCAAAATTCGTTGATGCTAGTACGGTTGAGGTCAATGGGGCAAAAGTTATCTGCAAAACGCTTTTTTAATTGCAACAGGTGCATCGCCTTCGTTGCCCCAAATTTCAGGACTTGAAAAATGGACTGTTTAACTAGTACAACACTTCTTGAGTTAAAGAAAATACCAAAACGATTAACTGTAATTGGTTCAGGATACATTGGAATGGAGCTTGGACAACTATTTCATCATTTAGGGTTCAGAAATACGCTTATGCAAAAAGTGAGCGACTTTTTAAAGGGTATGATCCTGAGATTTCAGAGTCAGTTGAAAAAGCGTTAATTGAACAGGGTATAAACCTTGTCAAAGGGGCAACTTTTGAGCGTGTTGAACAAAGTGGAGAGATAAAAAGGGTTTACGTAACAGTAAAGTGGCAGTAGAAGTCATTGAGATCAGATCAGTTACTTGTTGCCACTGGAAGAAAACCAAATACGGATAAATTTAAGTGCGACGGGTGTTGAAACTGGAAAAAATAATGAAATCCTGATCAATGATTTTGGTCAAACAAGTAATGAAAAGATTTATGCAGCAGGAGATGTGACTTTAGGACCACAATTTGTATATGTAGCAGCCTATGAAGGTGGAATTATTACTGATAATGCTATTGGTGGATTAAACAAAAATAGATTTATCGGTAGTTCCTGCTGTTACGTTTACGAATCAAACGGTTGCAACAGTTGGTTTAACAGAAGAACAAGCAAAAGAGAAAGGGTATGATGTGAAGACATCTGTATCAACTTTAGATGCTGTTCCAAGAGCAGTGTAAACCGTGGAAACAACCGGTGTATTTAAACTAGTAGCAGATGCAGAAACACTAAAAGTATTAGGGGTTCATGTGTATCTGAAAATGCAGGAGATGTCATCTATCTGACATCATTAGCTGTTAAATTTGGCTTAACGATAGAAGATTTAACAGAAACCCTAGCACCATATTTAACAATGGCTGAAGGGCTAAAAATTAGTTGCACTTACGTTCGATAAAGATATTTGAAATTATCTTGTTGTGCAGGCTAAGGGAACTTTTTACAACTCCCTATTCAAGTGAACCAGCTAATGCTTTAAAGGGATTTTTCTAAGTGCATTTGTGGTCACAAAAATAATTTAACACTGATGATTTCGACATCAAATCTATAATTGATACCTTAACACCGCAGAGTAATAAAGGATGAATAATATGTCAGACTTATATCCCTACCGAACATTAAAACAATAGAACCGCCACAAGAAAATGAAACCGATATGATGTTTAAAGTTGAAGCAGTCGGACCACCTGAACGTTGTCCTGAGATGTGGTTTTGACAAGTTGTACAAACACAGTTCAGAAAATCAACTAATTATGGATTTTGCCCATTCGTTTTAAAGCGAGGTGGGCATAATTGAACCGTAGACGGTACAAGAGTCGTGAATGCGGATCTACCTTCTGGAACGCCTAATATCTGTAGATGAAAAGCGTAGTATGACCAAAAAGGCTTTTTAAAAGTCCATTCAAGAGCAATCCATGTCTAAGACCTTTGTAGAAGTCGCAGAAAGCGTTGGTGTTGACGAGAAAACCATTAGGAACGTTTTTAAAGGACTATGTGGCACTCAAAGAACGTGAATACCAGTTTGAAACTCCTAAGTGGCTTGGGATAGACGAGATACATATTATCCGTATACCTCGGCTTGTATTGACTAATATTGAACGCAGGACTATTTATGACATCAAGCCTAACCGTAACAAGAAACAGTCATCAACATCTTTCGAAATCAGTGACGGGACTTCGTGGTGCGTCACAATGGATATGTGGAAGCTCTACAAAAGACGCAGTGACACTATCCTTCCACACGCTAAAGTTGTCGTAGATGAGTTTCATGTAGTTAGAATGGCTAATCAAGCCTTAGATAACGTCAGAAAGTCTTTGAAAGCCCATAGAGCCAAAAAGAAAGACGTACCCTTATGCGTGAAAGGTTTATCCTTCTAAAAGCGTAAACACGATCTAAATGAACGTGAATCATTCCTCTTAGATACTTGGTTAGGTAATCTTCCTGCTTTTAAAAAGAAGCCTATGAACTCAAAGAAGAGTTTTTACTGGATATGGGATACTCCTGATCCAGATGAAGGTCATCTTCGTTATAGTCAATGGAGACACCGTTGTATGTCCAGCAACTCTAAAGACGCATGTAAAGACCTCGTGAGAGCCATGTAGACAACTGGCATGTTGAAATATTCAACTACTTTGATAAAAGGCTCACTAATGCTTATACGGAGTCAGTGCTAACAGCATTATTAGGCAGGTAGAGCGAGATGGGTGGGGAGTTACTCGTTTGATGCCTTACGAGGCAAAAATCCTTTTTCAATGAGAAGCTCCATAAAAAGCGTAAGCCACGATTTAATTCAAGTGCTTTCAATAAAGCTATGTTATACGATACTTTCAATTGGTATGAAGTGAATGATCACGACATTACAGACAACAGGTGTCGATTTTTCCACACTTATTAAGAATTTGAGAAGGGTGATTTATAAGCCCTTTTCACCATAAAATCCGAATACCCCTTTTTGATAGGACGAAGTAAAAGTACGGCGAAAAACACGTTATTTTTCAACCGCACTTTTATCGCATTAATGTAACTCTTTGCCTTTTAATTCCGGCACTAAACACACTGTTGCTAACATATCAATGACATAAATCACCGCGAGAAAAGCAATGGCAGTTTGGAAGGAATACGCAGAAACCACAGCGCCCACGGCGACCGGGCTAAAAGCCCACCGCACGCCCTCAAGTTAAACAACACGTTTTTGTGCGGTAGCGCGTGCTTGAGTGGGATAAGCTTCTGCCATTAAAGCGCCGTAACCGCCCATCATGCCGTTAACAAACATCCCTAAGAATGCTCCGGCAATTAACATGGTATTCGGATCCGTTAATTGAGAATGAGACGATGATACTGACGACCGCCCCGGCTTGGAACAATAGAAAACTTGGTTTACGCTCAATATGATCAGCCAAACGCCCGAAAATCCAAATGCCCGCCATCATGCCGCAAACAGTCACTGCCGTCCATACACCGGATTTCGTCAAGCTGAAGCCAAGTTGTTTGGAGAGAAATTTGGCATCCAAATCATAATGCCGTAATAACCGAAGTTTTGTACGGAGGTAAGGATGACCACGCCCTAAACTGACTTTTGGCGGTGGCTTTATCTTTCACTAATAACTTGAATGACTCAATTTAGACGCCCAACGGTTTGTTGGCTTTTGGAAGTGCGGTCTGTTTTTGCACAAAAATTTCAGGCTCATGCAAACGGGCACGTAAATACCACGCGACAAATGCCGGGAAAATGCCCACCACAAACATGCCACGCCAGCCAATTTGTGGCAGTAATAATGGGAGTTAACAATGCCGCCGCTAATACACCCACTTGCCAACCAAGCGCCACGTAAGAAGCAGCTTTTGCACGATGACGTGCCGGCCAAGCTTCCACCGCTAATGCCATACCGATCCCCAAATTCACCGCCTAAACCGATACCGGCGATAGTGCGATGAAATCAGTAAATCCCAATAACCTTGCGCCAATGCGCATAAACCGGTAAATACCGCAAAAGAATGATCGTCCACGTTAACACGCGCACACGGCCATATTTATCACTTAATGCACGAAAAACGATGCCACCGAAAACAGCACCAACCAATGTCCAAGTTACTAAAGAACCGCCTTGCGCTGGGGTTAACTTCAAATCGGCAGAGATGGCACTTAACATAAAACCGAGGATAAGAAGATCGAAACCGTCCATCGCATAGCCAACGGCGAGAGCCTAACAAGGCTTTCCAGCCATAACTATTTACTTTTGTAGTCATGTTGAATTGTCCTTCTGTTACTCACAGGGTAACATTTAAAGTTTATAAAGAAGTGATTTTTAGCTTGTAGAAAACAAGTCAAAAATTGTGCGCTAGTTTACTGCTTTTTAAGAAAATTTCAATGAATGGCATGATAAAATCGGTAGAAGATTTGGCGTTCCTCTCGTTAAATTTCTTACACGGTGGTACAATCGTAGCTAATTTTTATTCGCTAAGAGATACGTTATGTCCCGTCAGAAAAAGACCCGTCGCGTGACGGATATTATGCCGACCCGCAAAACCGATAAAAAACCGACCGCACCACGTTTCAGGTCGTCAGGCAACGCGTTATGAACTTGATGCAAAAGGCGCGTGAAGAAGAAAAAAACGTAAACACAAAGGATTAGTCTCGGGTTCCCGCCATAGTGCGGTGAATGCGAAAGCCGAAAATCAAGCGTTGGAGATGAAAGATCCGCGCATTGGCAGTCGTAAAAAGTGCCGTTGATCGTGGAATTCGTCAATAAACCGGAAAAGGGCAACGCATTCAATACTACAAACCGAATCAAAAAGCGCCATTGGATCCAATGATGGAATTGACGCAATTGGAAAATAATGAATGCTTAAATCACTTGTTGGATCAACTGGAAGAAGGCAAGCAATTGTCTCTCAAAGATCAGCAATTTGTGGATGAGTGCTTGGCGCGAGTCGCGCAATTAATGGAAGAATTGGGTATTGTCGAAGACGAGGAAAACGCCGAAGATTTATACCGCACTTTTGAGACAATCAACATTAACCAATTCAAATAAACCCGTTATTTATTATGTGGAAGACAGTGTTATTGCTTGTGGCAGTTTGTATCATTGTGGGGATGATGAGGCTATGCCACCTATTTATTGCTTGCCAAAAAGCAAAAGAAGGCGTTGCAACAAGCTCGTCGAAACCGAATCAATCGTATTAAAGAAAGCATCGAAATCATTGCCAAAGCCATGCTGAATGGCGATTGCAATCTTTCCGAGGGCGTGTTGCGTCTGAAAATGCTATTAGAACCGGTGGGAATGAGCATTAAAAACCATGTTACCATCTTGCAGTTATATGAAGTGGTTGAAACGATGCCGACACGCAGGGCGCGCAAAAGCATTAAAAAGAACGAACGTATGCGTTTAGATTTGCAACGTGAAAGTGCTGAAGCGAGCACTTGACATTAAGTTGGAGTTACATCAGCTATTGGCTGATATTGAAAAATTATAAAAATATTGGGAAATTTAATGTCCGAGATTATTTGGGATTTGGCATTAATTCAGAAAATATAATCAATCCGGTCCGCGTTATACGTCTTATCCGACAGCATTGGAATTTAATGAACATTATGCGAACGAGGATTTTATCGCGGCTACACAGCGTTATCCTGACCGCCCGCTGTCGTTATATGTGCACATTCCGTTCTGTCATAAACTTTGTTATTTCTGCGGCTGTAATAAAGTGATCACCCGCCATCAACATCAAGGCGGATATCTGTTTGGATTTTCTTGAAAAAGAAATCAAAGTGCGGTCGAGATTATTTACAAACCGTGTGGCGACCCAAGTGCATTGGGGCGGCGACATCTCGACCTATTTAACGGAAGAACAATCTGCCCGTTTAATGAATATGCTTTGCGTGATAACTTCAATATCGCCGAAAAATGCAGAAGTGAGTATTGAAATGGATCGCGTGAAATTGAGCTTTCTATGCTGGACCATTTGCGCAACATTGGTTTTAACCGTATTAGTATGGGCGTGCAAGATTTTCAATAAAGACGTGCAAAAGCGGTGAATCGCGAGCAAGATGAGAGCATTTGTCAATGCTTTATTGGTGCGCGCCCGTGAGTTGGGTTTCAATCGACTAATTTGGATTTAATTTACGGTCTTCCGTTGCAAACCGTAGAAAGTTTTTATGTTCACATTGCAAAAAGTGATTGATCTCAATCCTGATCGTCTCAGTGTGTTTAACTATGCCCACCTGCCAAGCCGTTTTTGCCGGTCAGGCGAAAATTAAAGAATGGCAATTACCTAAAGCCCGGAAACCAAGCTGGAAATTTTGCAAAAACCATCGAAACCTGGGTAATGCCGGCTATCAAATTTATCGGTATGGATCACTTTGCGAAACCGGATGATGAACTTGCCATTGCACAGCAAAAAGGGCATTTTGCATCGTAATTTCAAGGTTACACCACACAGGAAGAATGCGATTTGCTGGGATTGGGTGTGTCGGCTAGTAGCTTGTTAGGCGACACTTACGCACAAAACCAAAAGGATCTGAAAACCTATTATGCCCATGTGGAGGAAAAATGGCATTGCCTTACACAAAGGCTTGGCGATGACAGAAGAAGATTGTCTGCGTCGTGATGTGATTAAACAATTAATTTGTAACTTTAAATTAGCGTATGCGCCATTAGAAAAAAACAGTACAACATTAACTTTAAACAACACTTTTGCAGAAGATTTAGCGTTGCTAGCGCCTGGCGACCGACGGTTTATTAGAGATTGGCGATGAACAAATTGTCGTTTCTCCGAAAGGCCGTTTGTTGATTCGTAATATTTGTTTGTGTTTTGACACTTACTCGCGTACAAGCCAAGCAACAGCAATTTTCGCGGATTATTTAGTCGATATGAGAGCGGCCTTCCATGCTTCAGCTATCATGAACGTGCGGAAAGCTTGCTTTTATGCGAAAAAGAGTACAATCCACGGGCTTTTTGTCTATATACAGAGAAAAAGTGAAAGTTTAACTCTCATTTAACTTTCGATATTTGAGGGTTTTCTTTTTGTAATCAAATAATTAGAGGAAGGTTATGGTAACCATTCGTTTATCTCGTGGCGGAGCTAAAAACGCCCATTTTACCAAATCGTAGTTGCTGACAGCCGTTCACCACGTGACGGTCGTTTCATTGAGCGTGTTGGTTTCTTCAATCCAATCGCACAAGGCAATGCAGAACGTGTTCGTATCAATTTAGACCGTGTTAACCACTGGGTTAGCCAAGGTGCTTCATTGTCCGATCGCGTTGCGAGTTTAGTAAAAAGAAGCGCAAAAAGCCGCGTAATTTTACTTTTTTGAGGTGATGAATATGCAACAACAAAAGAATCGAAACTGTCGGCAAATTAGGTTCGACTTATGGTATTCGCGGTTGGTTACGTATTTACTCATCCACAGAACAAGCTGAAAGTATCTTTGATTATCAACCTTGGTTTTGAAAATCAAAGGGCAGTGGCGACCAACCGAACTGGAAAATTGGCGTCATCATAATCACGAAATGATCGTTAAATTAAAAGGCGTGGATGATCGTGAAGCGGCGCAAATTCTTGCCAATGTGGAAATCGGTGTCGATTTATCGGTATTTCCGCAACTGGAAGAAGGAGATTACTACTGGCATGATTTAATTGGTTGTGTGGTGGTGAATCTGGAAGGTTATGCCATGGGAACCGTGACTGAAATGATGGAAACCGGTTCCAATGATGTATTGGTGGTAAAAGCCAATGTAAAAAAGATGCTTTCGGGAAACAAGAGCGGTTAATTCCGTTTTTGTATGAACAAGTAGTTAAAAGAGTCGATCCCGCCACTAAGACGATTACAGTGGATTGGGACGCTGGTTTCTAATCTCAGGTATGCCGTAGCGCTTTGCGGTAACATTAACATAAGGCTCAAAATTAAAGGCTAAATTATGTGGATTGGGGTAATAAGTCTGTTCCTGAAATGTTTAAAGCAATTACAGAATACGGGGTAACCGGCAGGGCTGTTAAGCAAAAACCTGTTACAAGTGCGGTGCTGGAATCCAAGGGATTTTACGCACGATAAGCATAAACCGTGGATGACCGTCCTATGGCGGAGGCCCGGGAATGCTGATGATGGTGCAACCGTTAAAGGATGCTATCGATTCAGCAAAAAGAAGTCGCAGGTGAAGGTGCAAAAGTGATTTATCTCTCGCCACAAGGGTCGTAAACTCGATCAACAAGGTGTAGAGGAATTAGCGCAGAATCAGAAATTGATTTTGTTATGCGGTCGCTACGAAGGCATTGACGAGCGTTTGATTGAAACAGTTGTTGATGAAGAATGGTCGGTAGGTGATTATGTCCTCACCGGTGGTGAATTGCCGGCAATGACGTTAATTGACGCAGTTGCCCGATTTATCCCAGGCGTGCTTGGTAAACAAGCTTCCGCCGAGGAAGATTCGTTTGCCGACGGATTACTGGATTGCCCGCATTATACGCGTCCTGAAGTGCTTGATGGATTAACCGTGCCTCCCGTGCTGATGTCAGGACACCATGAGGAAATTCGCAAATGGCGGTTAAAACAATCGTTATTGAGAACATGGTTACGACGCCCTGAGCTATTGGAAGGCCTAGCTCTGACTGACGAACAACGTAAGCTGTTAAAAGAGGCGAAAGCCGAATATGACAGTAAACTCAGTTAAATCTAGGATCAAAAAGGATCAAAAATGTCTAACATCATTAAACAACTTGAACAAGAACAATTAAAACAAAACGTACCAAGCTTCCGTCCAGGTGACACATTAGAAGTGAAAGTATGGGTCGTTGAAGGTAGCAAACGTCGTTTGCAAGCGTTCGAAAGGCGTGGTTGTGCAATTCGTAACCGTGGCTTGCATTCTGCATTTACCCCTACGCAAAATCTCTAACGGTGTTGGTGTTGAGCGTGTATTCCAAACTCACTCTCCGGCAGTGGATAGCATCGTAGTGAAACGTAAAGGTGCAGTACGTAAAGCGAAAACTTTACTACTTACGTGCACTTTCCGGTAAAGCGGCTCGTATTAAAAGAGCGTTTGGGCGAATAATTTCGTATATTTAGAAGAATCTGCACGCGAAACGTTAGATAACATAACTCACGGACTAAGGTGCAGATTTTATTTGTTAGCGTCCGACTATCATGCCTCAGCCATAGGGATTTCCTTTCTCTCTTTTCTTCCTATTCTCTCACTTGTTTTCTCCTTAAATCACGTCATTAATGCTTTTAACCTATTGATAAGTTTTTGATTTACAAATCATTGAAAGGATTATAATAAATGCGACTTATTATCAGTTAAAGAAAATTCCTATTCACAGTTTTTCTTTTACTTATTTTTCGAGCCTATTCAAAAGGAAAAACAAATCTGCGAGATTTTGACTTTTTACAAAAAGTACAGTGATTACATTATTATCGGTTTATTGCTTTTTATGAGCGTCTTAATGCTCGCCATGGTGATTGAGCGTTTTTATTTTTCTTAGCCCGCGTTAAAGTCAGTCAATATTCCACTATTCATGCATGAAATTGATTTAAACCGCAATCTACCGTAATTTCACACCATCGGCGCGAATGCACTTAGTGTTGGTCTGCTAGGAACCGTTATCGGTATTCTTTTAACCTTTTACCAAATCAGTCAAGCCGGTGGCGAAGTCAATGCCGGCGAGATTATGATGCATTTATCTTTGGCGTTAAAAGCGACCGCACTTGGTATCTTGGTGGCAATTCCGTCCATGATTTTCTATAACGCATTAGGACGTAAGGTTGAAAGTTAACCGTTTGAAGTGGAAAGTCTTAAATTCTCAAAAATATAAAGAAGAAACCGAAGCATAAAGGAATTCCTGTGAAAAAGTTTGATGAAATCAACATTATTCCGTTTATTGATATTATGTTGGTGTTACTTGCTATCGTGTTGATTACTGCTTCTTTTTATTTCACAAGGAAAAATCCAGTGAATGTACCGAAAGCAAGTGCTTCTGTGGCGTTTAAATCTGAGCGAGCTGGCAAAATTATTAACCGTTACGGCAAAGGGTGAGCTGTTTTTAATGACAAACCGACCACGCTTGAAGCGCTGGAGACTGAAATTGCCGGTTGGGATGAAAACCCAAAAAGTGACCTTAAAAGATTGATGCGGATGCCACATTCCAAGATTTTGTGTCTGTCACGGATTTATTGGCGAAAAATGACATTAAAGATGTCGCCATTGTAGCAACGAAAGATAAAAGTGGCGAGAAACCCAAAAACACGAATCTGCAGGTGCTCAAATCAGTGGAATCTCAAGGGATAAAACCTGCAGAACAAGCCGTCGGTGCCGGCAAGTAGGAGAATGTGAATGCAGAATGCAAAACGTTCACTCTTGAGCTTTCTCTTATCTCTGCGATTCATATTGCGATAATAGTTTGGCTTTTTGACAGCCATGTGAATACCACGGATACGAGTGCTAACAGTGCGATCGGTGAAATTTCAACCAGTATTTCCATGGAAATGATGATGGCTCATAGTAGAGGCTGATCCATGCCGGTGGAAGAAAAAAAGCCCCGGAGCCGGAAAAACAGGAAACCGTTGAAGAATCCAACCGTTAAACCGGAACCGCCAAAGGTTGAAAAACCAAAAGAACCGGAAAAAAACCGCAAGAGCCGAAAAAGAAGCCAAAGAAAAACCTAAACAAAAGCCAAAAGAAAAACCGAAAGTCAAACCAAGCCCTGATGTGCCGATAGGTGACAGAACGGTTGAATCTAACGCTTCTGGAATTCAAAGGCAACGACAACCGGTCCGGCAACGACGACGAATCCTAACCCAGTGGGAAATGGCAGCCAGCGTCAGTGAGCTTGATGCTTACCGTTCTGCGTTGCGTCGTGAAATTGAGCGACACAAACGTTATCCTGCTCGTGCGAAAATGATGCGTAAGCAGGGCGTGACGGTTTCCTTTACTATTGGTGCAGATGGTTCTATCACCGGTGTAGCGATTGCGAAGAGTTCAGGGGTTGAAGATTTGGATAATGCGGCGTTAGAGTGCGGTAAATAGCGCCAGATCTGTGGTACTCGACCGGCAGGCATGGGCGCATCGATTTCTGTGCCGATTAGTTTTAAAATCGACTAGTTTTTTTCTGACGGATAAAGGTACGCCCTCAGGATTGTGTGACAACCTGAGGGCATATTTTTGCGGTTAACCTAAAAAGAAAATAGGCTAAAATCAGGGCATTTTTAACCACGAAATTCCTTTATGTCAGTAAAAACTCTTGAAAATCAGACTGCACTTTTACAGCAACAAGAACAACAATTACGCGATGCGGTCAGTCTTGCCCTTGAAATCGCCCAAAAAGCCGGTGCGGCCGCCGAAGTGGGTGTGACGAAATCCGTGGGTTATCGGTTTCTACCCGTTTAAAAGATATTGAAAACGTTGAATTTAATAATGATGGCGCATTAGGCATTTCAGTTTATTTAGGTCAACAAAAAGGCAATGCCTCCACTTCCGATTTAAGCCCTGAAGCCATTAAAAATACCGTAGAAGCCGCATTAGCGATTGCGAAATATACCTCACCCGATGATTGTGCCGGTTTAGCCGACAAAGCATTAATGGCGTTTGATGCACCGGATTTAGAGTTGTATCACGCGGCGGATATTGATGTGGATCGTCTGCGCAGTTGGCATTAGAAACAGAAAATGCGGCGCTAGCATTTGACAAACGCATTGTTAACAGCGAAGGCGCGTTTTTCAATGCTCATACCGGCGTGCGGGTATATGGCAACAGCCATGGTATGTTGCAAAAGCTATTTGTCTAGTCGCTATTCGTTGTCTTGCTCAGTTATCGCCGCACATGATGATCAATTGGAACGGGATTATGAATACACGGTTTCTCGAGATATGAATGCCTTGGAAAGGGCGCAATGGGTGGGTGAAAAATCTGCGAAAAACCCTTGCTCGTTTACAACCGCAAAAATCGCCACGCGAGCAGGCACCGGTGATTTTTTAAATGATGTGGCGACAGGATTAATCAGCCATTTAGGCTATGACTATTAGTGGTGGAAGTTTATATCGTAAAAGCCAGTTTCTTGCTGAGATCATCTTGGCAAGCAAGTTTTGCCGGATTGGTTTCATATTAGTGAAAAACCGCATTTAATTGGTACTTTAGCCTCAACGCCATTTGATAGCGAAGGTGTCAGAACGCAGGATTTGGAGATTATTCGTCAAGGGATTTTGCAAACCTATTTGCTCACCAGTTATAGCGGCCGTAAGTTGGGTATGCAAAAGCACGGGACACGCCGGTGGCATTCACAACTGGTTGGTCCAGCCGAATTCATCTGGAAAACTGACCGCACTTTTACGTGAAATGGGACGCGGGTTATTGGTAACAGAAGTGATGGGGCAAGGAGTAAATTTGGTTACCGGTGATCTACTCACGTGCGCCGCCGGATTCTGGGTGGAAAACGGTGAAATTCAATATCCGGTGGCTGAAATCACCATTGCTGGCAGATTGCAGGATATGTTACGTAATATTGTGGCAGTTGGGGATGATATTGAACATCGTTCAAATATCCAGACCGGTTCGATCCTGTTGGAAAATCTGAAAATTTCCGGGAACTAGATCTTATTTTATTAAATGATAATAATTCTTATTGACAAGAATGAGATCTCTGATACAATGCGTTCCATCTGTTAAGTATTGCAGTTAAGGTGATTGGTTTTCATTTTAAAGTTTGCATCATGCTCCATAACAGGTAGAGTAAAAAAGTAAATTCGTTAGAGTATTCAAAAGACTGAAGTTTAGACTTCAGTCTGCTAAAATACCTGCACATTATTCCCAGTTAAAGGCAGTTGTTCTATGAAAAACACCATGTTGATATTCTGATTTCCGAACAGGATGTGCGCAGTCGCATTGCGGAATTAGGTCAGAAATTACCAATTTTTATCAACATAAAAATATCTATACGCCATTGGTTGTTGTCGGCTTTGTTACGTGGTTCTTTTCATGTTTATGGCAGATTTGGTCGCGAAATTCATTTTGCCTGTGGAAATCGATTTTATGACCACATCCAGTTACGGTAATGCCATGAACTCCAATCATGATGTGCGTATCAGCAAGGATCTTGATGGCGATATTAGAGCAAACATGTGCTGATCGTGGAAGATATTATTGATACCGGCTATACCTTACAAAAAGTGCGCGATATTTTAAATCTACGCGAGCCGAGTTCGTTGACCATTTGCACGTTATTGGATAAACCTTCACGCCGTGAGAGTAGATGTGCCGGTTGATTGGGTGGGCTTCACCATTCCTGATGAGTTTGTTGTCGGCTATGGTATTGATTATGCACAACGCCATCGTAATCTCGGCTACATTGGTAAAGTGATTTTTAGACGAATAGATAAGCTCTGCAGATGGGAACATCAACATATGCTGATTTCCCATCTTAAATGAGACGGATTAATAATCGCTATTATTGTCTTTAATCCCTTTCACAATAGCAATACCGGCACTGGCACCAATGCGTGTTGCGCTGGCTTCAATCATCGCAAGCGCTGTTTGCGTATCTCGAATCCTCCGGAGGCTTTAACGCCTATGTCTCCAACCACCTGTTTCATTAGTGCCACATCTTCGATGGTCGCACCTGCCCGATTAAAACCGGTGGAGGTTTTAACGAAGGCAACGCCCAAGGCTTTACTGATTTCGCAGAGCTTTTACAATTTCCTCTTTTGTGAGCAAGCGGGTTTCTAAAATGACTTTTTAACGGTTTGCCCTGACAGGCAGTTAAGACGGCTTGAATATCTTCTTTTACAGTGACCCATTGATTTGATTTAATCCAGCCCACATTGATGACCATATCAATTTCATCTGCACCAGCGACAATGGCGACTTGCGTTTCAAACACTTTGACCGAGGTTAGATTCGCCCCAGTGGAAAGCCCACGACGGTACAAATTTTTATCGGCGTGCCGGCTGATTTTGTTTTGCCAAAGGAATATGGCACGAGTTAATGCAAACAGAAAAATTGATATTCAATGGCTTCATCGCATAATGTTGGATATCTGTTTCTGTTTTTCTGCGGTTAGCGCGGTGTGATCAATGTAGTGAGCGAGGTGCTTTGCGTTCATTATAGAAGACTCCTGTTATTGCAAATAAATGAAGTAAATTATAACGCAAAAGACCTACCGAGGTTGTGATCTGGATGCTATTTTGTGTGTTAGCGATCATGAATGTGATGGTTTACATACACATCAAAGCGATGATTCTTCGTTTCGCGTGAAAAAGTGCGGTGCTTTTTGCGCGAGAAAATCAGCATAGTCAGGGGCGCTTGACCACGACGCGCTGACGGGCAGGAGTTGGAGGGCGGGTGCAAGTAGTTCATCTGCATCTAAATCAGCACCGACCAAATGTTGAAACACACGCATTCTTTCTTCACCAAAGCGCTTTTGGCTTTTGTGGGTACATGGGGTCGAGATACACTACATCAGCGAAATCCGTGTCGGATTCAGTTGATTGATGTGTTGATAAAGGCCAAAAAGTTGCATATTTTGTTGCATCCATGGGCCGATTTCTTCGTCAGCATAAGCACGTTGCAAGCCATCTTGTAATAACAAACGTACGACCGGGTGGCGTTCAGCCAGTTTCACTTGGCAACCTATGCGCCAATACAAGGCATCTCGCCCTAAGCCTGCCGTGGCGTCAATGACTGTCGGCAAATTATCTCGTTTAATGCCTACTGCTTTTTGCCAGCTTCACCACGCTCATGCCAAATTTGCGACGATGCGCCATAGTACCGCCGACAAAGAAATCCACAAATACCGCGCCTAATTTTGGTTCGTCTAATTTTGCGTAATTCTAGCGCGTTCCATGCCTTCCGTTCCGTCCATACTAACGCCAATGGGGTGTTAGGATCGTGCGTTAGCCGGCTTCGGCAAAAAGTGCGGTGGTTTTGTGGTGTTTTGGTTTCGCAGAGCAGTTGGATGTTCATGTTTATCCCTTTCTCACTAACCAAACGCCCGCTTCCATAGTGTTCCGTGTGAAGCTGATCAAACAAAGCGGCTTTTTCAATACGATGGGTTTGGCTGAGCATTTTCAGGTTGTCGCATAGCTATGCGGATTGCAGAAATATACAAAATACGCTCATATTGTTGCACCAGTTTAACGGTTTCTGCATCCAAGCCGGCACGTGGCGGATCGACGAAAAATGGTAGTTGTCATTCATAGGCTTGCAAATCAATGCCTTTTAGTCGATTAAATTCGCGCACACCTTGCTATGCAGGTAAATTCTTCGGCAGACATGCGAATAATCTGTAAATTCTCACCTCGTTGGCGTAATATTAGGTGCGCGGCGAGCTACCGAAGGTTTGGCAATTTCTGTGGCTAGCATTTGCGGAAGTTTTGCGTTAAAGCGATGAAAAGTTGCCGTTACGCAATGAGCTCTAATAAATCCCCGTGGCTGTGCGGGTGCAATCCACCGCCCATTCCAACATTTTTGCTGTTTTACTGCCGCATTGGGTTGTGTGAAGCTGTTTTTCCACTTGGCGATAAATGTAGTCTTTGCCGTGAACGCGTAGGATTTCATCCACATAATCCTGTTCCGAACAGATTTTTGTTTGCTGGCACGCCCGACAATTTGCACGTTAAAACCTGTGTGGCTGTAACTGCAAAACGCAAGGTTTGCACACGTGTTTGCCAGTCTTCATCCAAGGTTTTGTGATACAACAAACTGAGCGATAATCTGTTGGCTTTGTGTGCTTAAATAATCGATTTGGAACAGTTTGTGGTGTAATACCATTTGCTGTTTTAACAACGGTAACAATGCCCTCATCATGCGATTAATCAGTTCGCTGGCGATAGGAAATTATCCACCCGATAACGTTGTTTTGCTCTGTTGATCGAACGCATGATGTGATAGAAGTCATCGCCTTCATGCCAAATGCGAAATTCCGCACGCATGCGGAAATGCTTTGCGTTGGCGAGGGTGATCACCTGCAAATCGAGGTGCAGCAAAATGAGTGATAAAAAAGTGCGGTCAGTTTTTCTGCTTTTCTGCGAGCAATTCGAGCGTAACGGTCAGCGGGTAAATTAAACATAGCATTCATGGAATTGGCGGTCGCGAAACAAAAGGCTCGGAATCCAAGCCTTCTGATTGTTGTTTAAGTGATTAGTCTGCCGAGTAGTCCGTCCGGATTGTCCACGCCAACCACACCGGATAAGGTGTAAAGGCGTTTGTTGGTAGAGACCACGGTTGCGATATTTCTGCCAAGTTTTTCGAAGAAAGTTTCCATGCGCACGGTCACCACGACAGAAAGCCACAAAGTCTTTCTCTTCTTTGGTTGACGGTTTACGTTCGCCCTGAATCTAATGCTCCGGAAAGCTTGTCCATGTTGTTCTAAAGCTTGGCTTCTTTGATGGTGTAATCACCGTGACGGGCAAAACCGCGCGGATAGTTTTTGTCGTCAAAAACGACGGGATTACGCTAAAACTCTCAGCCATATAATCCTCTAAAATGGGTACCGAAAATAAAATCGGCAGGCATTAAACCAATTTTTCGTTATTTTTGCAATAAACCTTTTACGGTTTGCACATATTCATCCACAAAACTGTTTTCATTATGGGCTAAGCCTTCCATATTTACGCGATATTTGCCGTTAACATATCAAAAATCCGGTACATGCGCACTTGGTATTTTTGCTACTAAGTTTTGCTGTTTGCTGACCAAACCGTTGACGGCAAAGCTATTAATGCCACCATCGAATTGCTCAGCAGAAATGCCGTTATCAATGAAAGATTTGACGAATGTCATCCATGGATTTTTAATGCGTTAGCCTGTGCCTTTAAATAATGGCATTCTGACTTTTTCTTCGGCATTAATGGCTAAGGCTAATGCCCATGCGCGAGTGAGGTTTTCTGATTGACGACCTAAGAAGTCCACGTGGTATTGTTTGAATGATGTGCCTTCAGGCAATGCTCGGCAACTGCGGAATGTGATATTGCGTTTCAAAAGCACAGCAATGTGGGCAATAGAAGAGAAAAATTCGATCACTTCAGGTTGTGCGGTGCGTTGTTGTCCTTCAATGACAAGATATTGTTTACCTTCCGTTAAATCCAACGCGTGTGTAGAAAGCGAAAAGGCGTACCATTGCTAAAAAGAACCATTTTTCATGTGTCATCCTCAACTAATTGATTTATTTAATAATACCGCGTGCTTTTAATAACGCAGTTTTAAAGTCTTCTTCGTAATCTTTTTAATGCCGGGAATCGGCTCAATTTGTATCTTTGCCGGCCATTTTTAAGTGATAAATAACGACTTCGTCAGGCAGTTCCGCAAGCGGTTTGTCAAACCCAGCTTCATCAGCGATTTTTGTAAAATCTGCATTAATGAGAGATCGGCGTCTTTAGACCAATAAGGTTGTAAAGTTCCAACACTTCATTCAGGCGATGACATTTCATACGCATTTTCTTATTATTGAAAAATTAAGCAAGATCATACTGTAATTAACCTCGGAAGAAAAATATGACAATGTCAATTAGTGCCGTCATTTTAGCCGGCGGACAAGCCAAGCGAATGGAGGGGGCGGATAAAGGGATTGCAATTATGTGCACGGTAGTCGCTGTTTCAATTTATTTACGATCGCTTGCATTCGCAGGGTGGAAACGATTTCTATTAATGCCAATCGCAATCAGACAATTTTATGCACTGCAGGCGTGCCGGTGTTTGGCGATAATCTCGAAGGCTTTCAAAGGGCCTTTTTAAGTGGGATTTTGACGGCATTGGAACGAGCGGATTCCGATTTTGTTTTATTTGTTCCTTGTGATAGCCCATTCTTCCCGGACAATTTACTGGAAAAACTCAAAGTGCGGTGGATTTTCACGGCGTTTTCTATTGCGTATGTGCATGATGGCGAACGTGAACACCCGACTTTCTGTTTAATGGCACATGACCTAAAAGACAAGTTGGCGACTTTATTTAGCCTCCGGTGAGCGCAGAATGTTGCAGTTTATGCGTCAAAACAGGGGCGGTGAGTGTGGACTTTTCCGAAAATAAACAGGCATTTACTAACATCAATACATTAGCGGATTTAACGTATTTTAATCAGCAGAAGGATTTTTCAGGGGTTTATTGCTAAATAGGGGCTGCGTTATAGAATAACGGCTTATTTTTATTTATGGTTAAAGTGAAATTTAAAGGTTTCTCATGTTATTTCTGTTTGTTTTTAATTGGCACGCTGAGTGCGTGTTCGTTTTCCTCTTATTTGCCTTTTTCTTCCGCGCATAAAAAAACGGTGATTAATTTAGAACAGTCGAAAATCGATAAAAATCCTATGCCACGGCTTATGCGGCAACGGTGAAACGTATCAAGGTCGCGTTGATCGTGATTATTACGTTAATTCCTTTGCCAGTGGAGCAAACGACTGGTATTTAGGTCGAATTCTTGTGCCGGTGGAACAAATCAAAGAAAAAAATTACATAAAGGCGGACATGACTCGAATATCTATGCGTATTACAGTGGCGTGATCCATGCGGTGGCGTTACAAACCAATTTTTGGTAAGCTGAATGCAAAATGCTGGAGCTATATTGACACACCAAGCGTGACCCAAAGGTATTTATGATGCCATGTTAGATTTACAGCGTGGTAAAGTGCGGTCTGAAAATGACGAATATATCGTGCAAGGTTCCGAGGAATTACTCAAACTTTGCGGTGGCAAATAATCAAAAACTGTCGGTCTTTTTACCGGCAGTTTTTATGTATTTAAACCTTGGCTGAAAGGTTTTTGCACTATTCAGCACCCTGATTTATACCCTCGTAGAAACAAGGAGACAGAATGTTTAATTTACCCGAAAGTAACATTCATTTGGCGGCGAGTGCCGATAATAAACAGCAAGCCATTACGCTGGCGGCAAATGCCCTTGAACAGGCCGGTTATGTGGAAGCGGTTATTTACAAGGCATGTTAGGGCGAGAACAACAAACATCGACCTTTTTAGGGCAATGGCATTGCCATTCCACTGGCACGTTAGACACCCGTGGTATGGTAAAAACACCGGCGTGCAGATTTTTCCAATTTCCACAAGGGATTGAATGGGGCGAAGGTAACATTGCTTATGTAGTGATCGGCATTGCGGCACGTTCTGACGAACATTTGGCATTATTACGCCAGCTAACTCACGTTCTCGGCGATGAAGAGACGGCTAGCAAAAATTAGCCACGATCACCGATGTGAAAAATTCCGCGCCATTTTAATGGGCGAAAGCGGACGAATTTAATGTGGCTGATGAAAACATCAGCTTGATGTGGACACCAGCAGTTTGCTCACCTTAATCGCCATTAACGCCGGCAAATTAGAACAACAAAGTGCGGTCAATCATCAGTACGTTTCGGAAGTGATTGCCAATCCGGCATTGCCGTTGGCGCAGGGATTATGGTGACTGATGCGCGGTCGGCAATCAAAAATGGACTGGCGTTCAGTCGCGCAAAACAGGCGTTTAAGTGAATAATAAAATGGTGCATGGCGTGGTAACGTGAAAAGCTTTATGCAAATGAGCAAATTGACAAAAGCTTTTAGCCCGTCTGTTAGATGCCGAAGTACAGCACATCTTGTTAAACGGTGGCGAGCGATCAAATCGTGGCGGCATTAAATGGCAAGCGGATTCCGCAAGTCGCGACACAGACAACATCAACCATTTCTGTCACGCCATCTATCATGGGAAGTCGTGTTGTCGGCACCTTTTACCGTTCGTAACGAACATGGCTTACATGCCCGTCCTAGTGCCATTTTTAGTGAACGAAGTGAAAAATTTACTTCTCAAATGACCGTAGAAAAACCCTCACGCGCGGTAGTGCGCCGGTGAGTGCTAAGAGCTTGATGAAAAATTGTCGCCTTGGGCGTGACGCAAAGGTCATCGTTTACGTTTTGTGGCAGAGGGCGAGGATGCGCAAGCTGCACTAGAAGCTATTGGCAAGGTGATTGCGTCAGGGCTTTGGCGAAACGATTTCCGCTGTGCCACCAAGCGAACCGGACACCATTGAAGTGATGGACCAGTTGCACCAACCACTTCTGAGCCAACAACTTGCTGCCAAGTGGTGAAAGTGCGGTAGAAAATCTGAGTGAATCTGTAGAAGGGGTTTTGAAGTCAAAAATGAACATGGATTGCATGCGCGCCCAGCAGCGATTCTCGTCAGTGAAGTGAAAAATATAACGCCAATGTTGCCGTACAAAATCTCGATCGCAATACGCCATTTGTTAGCGCAAAAAGCTTAATGAAAGTGGTGGCGTTAGGGTGTAGTGAAAGGCCATCGTTTACGTTTTTGTGGCGACCGGAGAGCAAGCACAACAAGCTATTGAGGGTATCGGGGCAGCAATTAACGCAGGATTAGGAGAATAATGATGGCAAAAGTCGCAACTATCACCTTAAACACCGCGTATGACTTGGTCGGGCGTTTAAAACGTATCGAATTGGGCGAAGTCAACACCGTGGAAACCCTCGGACTTTTCCCTGCGGGCAAAGGGCATTAACGTGGCGAAAGTGTTAAAAGATTTGGGCGTTGATGTCACGGTGGGCGGTTTTTCTTGGCGAAGATAACCAAGGGACTTTTGTTACGCTTTTTCGACAAACTGGGAGTTACAAGACAAAATTCCAGCGCGTGCCGGGCAGAACCCGTATCAATGTGGAAAATTACCGAAACCGATGCGGATGTGACCGATCTCAACTTTTTAGGCTATGAAATCAGTGACAGCGCATGGCAACAATTTGTGGTGGATTCTCTCGCCTATTGCAAATCCTTCGACATCGTCGCTGATGCACGGTTTACCGCGTGGCGTGACGCCGGACTTGTTTGCCGATTGGTTAAAACAACTCCATCAGGCGGGCATAAAAAGTCGTGTTAGACAGCGACAATGCGGCGCTGCAATGCGGGGTTGAGCGCGACGGCCTTGGTTGGTGAAACCGAATCATCGCGAATTAGAGCGTTGATCGGCGCAGGGTTTACCAACGATGAACGATATCATTGCGCTGCAGAAAGAAACTCAAAAGCACAGGGCATTGCTCATGTGATTATTTCCATGAGGGCGAATGGTTCTTTATGGTTGGAGTGACGAGGGCAATTATGCAGGCGCAACCACCGAGATGTGAACATGTGGTGAGCACCGTCGGTGCCAGTGATTCTATGGTGGCAGGTTGATTTACGGTTTAATTAACGACCTTCCGCAAAAGACACCCTTGCCTTTGCTAGTGCGGTGTCCGCTTTTGCCGTGTCGCAAAGTAACGTGGGCATTCTGACCGCACTTTGCTTGAACCGATTTTTAAACAATGTCAACATTACTGTCATTGAGGATAATCTTATGCATATTTATTTAACCCCAACCGCCAATTTTGGTCACTGCGAGGCCTTTTTATTGCGTGAAATGCTAAGCAAAAGCCGCGCAAGCGCAACATCAAATCGTGGACAGTGCCGAGGCGGCGGATCTGATCATCGTTTTTGGGGAATGTTTACCCAATAATGCTCAATTCAATGGCAAAAAGTGTTTTTGGCAAAAATTGACGAACATTTCAACGCACCTGAAAACTTGTTAGACCAGGCCATTCAACAGGCGCAGGATTATGTTCCGCCTGCCGAAAGTGCGGTCGTTTCTAACGGTAAAATGAAAAATATTGTGGCAGTGACCGCTTGCCCGACAGGCGTCGCGCATACGTTCATGTCTGCCAAGCCATCGAAACCCTACGCCAAACAACAAGGTTGGCAGGTGAAAGTGGAAACCCGCGGACAAGTGGGTGCGGGCAATGAAATCACGGCAGAAGAAGTGGCGAGGCGGATTTGGTGTTTGTGGCGGCGGATATTGACGTGCCGTTGGACAAATTCAAAGGAAAATTAATGTATCGCACCTCCACCGGACTTGCGTTGAAGAAAACCGCGCAAGAATTCGATAAAGCCTTTAAAGAAGCGAAAATTTACGAAGGCGGCGCAACGTCCGGCGACGAAAGCCGAAGAGCGGCGAGAAGACAGGCGTCTATAAGCATCTGATGACCGGCGTATCGCACATGTTGCCATTGGTGGTGGCGGGCGGTTTGCTTATCGCCATTTCCTTCATGTTTGGTATTGAAGCATTCAAAGACGAAAATATCGCGGGTGGCTTGCCGAAAGCTTTAATGGATATCGGTGGTGGCGCGCGTTCCATAATGATCGCGGTGTTCGCGGGTTATGTGGCGTTCTCCATCGCCGATCGTCCGGGACTGCCGTGGGGTTAATTGGCGGGATGTTGGCGACGACCGCAGGCGCGAGGATTTTTAGGTGGCATTATCGCCGGTTTCCTTGCAGGCTACGTGGTGAAGAGCTTAATGATGTGATTAAATTACCACCAAGCCTGATGTCCTTAAACCGATCTTAATTTTCGCCGTTATTAGGGTCTTTTCATTGTCGGCTTTAGCCATGATTTATCTCATTAACCGCCTGTCGCGAAAATCGCTGACGGCGTTGAGTGAATGGCTAAAATCCATGGGCGATGTAAATGCCATGGTAGCTTGGCGTGATTATCGGCACCATGATGCTAGTATCGACATGGGTGGTCCCGATAACAAAGTGCTTATACCTTCTCCGTGGGCATGATTGCTCTCGCGAGTTTTCGCCCAATGGCGCGGCAATGGCGGCAGGCATGGTACCGCCAATCGGCATGGCCATTGCTACTTGGTTGGCGCGCAATAAATTCACCTCAATCAACGTGATGCGGGTAAAGCCTCTTTCGTGCTTGGTTTTATGTTTTATCTCCGAAGGGCATTGCCATTTGTGGTACGCCGATCCGCTCCGTGTGATTATCAGCGGTGTGCTGGGCGGTGCGACTGCAGGGCGCCATTTCATGAGTTTAGGCATTACCTGCAAGCGCCACACGGGGGTTATTTGTGGTACCGTTTGTTTTCGAGCCGTTGATGTATCTTGCGTCTATCGCCATAGGTTCTGTCGTCACCGGTGTGATTTATGCGGTCGATTAAACCGAGGCAGAAGCATAAATTGAACAAAGTGCGGTGAGTTTTCACCGCATTTTTCTCTTATAGGAACTGGTATGTCATGGAGTGAAGAAGAAAAACGCGACCTTTTTAGCTGAAAAAGGTATCGGCGCAACGATCTTGAAACGTTTGGAAGAAATGGGATTAGATGACGTCAAAATACTGGCGACAACTAACCCGGATTTTATTCTCCAAAGAGGTGCCGAAATCACAGGGTCAACCTGTTGGCGAAATAGCCCACAAGCCAGAAAGGCCATTGAAACAGCAGTGAATTGGGCGAAAGACTGGTCTCAAAAATAACCGCACTTTTAGTGTCGGTTTCAAAAAGTGGTTTGGCAAACCAGACCAAAATAAAATAACACCAAAAACAGCACGGCGGATAACCAAAAATCTCGTTGGCACCGATGATAAATCTTGCGATGTAATGTTACGGGCAAGCAGGAAGAGGTTTGTTCTTCGCCCATGCCAAAATGCTCCATCATCTGGTAATACTGTTGTGCGTTCGGGTTATACGGGGTAATGGCTTCAGGTCAGCTGTGAGTGGTGAACGGCTTCACTGGTTATACCCACAAGAATGTCGTAAAGGGAAGTACCAATAGAACCGGCAAGGTTCGTAAAAGGTTAAACAAACTGGAAGCGGATGCCATTTTGTGCGCTGGTAAATCAGACAGCGTAATGGTGGTAAGCGGCATGAAAAACAGGCGACAGCTAACCCTTGTACCATTTGCGGACAGTGCCACATCGGCAAAGCTCATGCCCGGTTCAAAGGTAACGGCACGCCAATAAAAAGGTAATGGCATAGACCACAAAAGCTGATGGTGACCAAAATACGCATATCGATTTTATGTCCAAGCACTTACCGATAGAGGGATAACAAAATCGGGAACAGTCCTACGGGCGCTGATGCTAAGCCGGCCCAAGTGGCGGTGTAGCCAAAAACCTGTTGCAACAACAAGGGAATTAACACCACTGAGCCGAGGTAAATTAAAAATGCCAAGCTGGTGGATAAACAGCCCACAGTGAAATTGCGTTTCTGAATAGGAAATATCTACTACCGGGTTGTCGTCTGTCAGTTCCCAAATGACAAGCGCGGTTAAGGTTACAGCGGAAATGACGGCAAGGATAATGATTTCAGTGGAGTTGAACCAATCTTGTTCACGCCTTGATCTAGCATTGATTGCAAGCGACCTACACCCAAAACCAATAAGACTAGTCCCACCGTATCAATCGGTTGGTGCTGAGTTTTACTTTCTCGTGGCATTAATATTTTTCCAACTGGTACTGATAATGAACGAGTCCAACGGGCACATTAATAAAGAAGATCCACCCCCAATGTAAATTATCACTGATCCAACCGCCGAGAATAGGACCGAAAATTGGTGCAACTACAATGGTCTGCCCAAAATGCCAATGCCATGCCCCGTTTTTCTGGAGGATAGTTGTGAGTAGTAAACTCTGAGACAGCGGAATAATCGGGCCTCTGCTAATCGCTTGGAAAATACGGCACAGAATCAACATTTCCAAGCTATGAAATGCCTGCATAGCCAAGAGGCTAAAACAAAAAGTGCGGTGGAAATGAGGAATAATCTTTACTTCCCCAAAACGTTTGGCAAGCCAGCCGGTAATGGAATAGAAATCGCATTGGCAACGCAAAGAGGTAATCACCCAAGTGCCTTGGCTGAATGATGCGCCGAGATCGCCCGAAATCGTTGGGATCGCCACGTTTGCAATGGTGGAATCAATACTTGCGTGAGACGTGGCAGAGGACAGCGCTAACGTAATGATACCAAGGTCTGCGCGCCTTCAATGGGTTTTTGCATGATGGGCAAGCCTTGTTTGTGTTATCGCGAATAATTTTTCGATGAGATTTTCCACCGCACTTTGATCATAATTCAACGTATTGGTGGAATAGGCGGCGTAGTACGTTTTTGTTGCGACAACATTTCGCCATTGGTATCTGAAATATTCACTTCAACCAAGGTAGATAAGCCGATACGCAACGGGTGAGTTAGCGATTTGTTGGCATCTAGACTAATACGGACGGGCACGCGTTGCACCACTTTGATCCAGTTGCCGGTGGCATTTTTGTGCAGGGGAGCAAAGAAAATGCGGCGCCGGTGCTATTTCGATGCCTTCTACTTTTACCGTCAAACTTTTCACATCATGACCGTATAAATCAAAGGATAATTTCACCGGTGCCCGATTCGCATATCTTTTAATTGTGTTTCGCTAATTGGCATCTACCCACATTTGTTCATTGGAAACAATCGCCATCAGCGCGCTACCACGGCAACTTTTTGTCCCACTTGTGTGCTTCGGCGCCACGTAGCCATCTACCGGACTAGTGATTTTAGTGCGTTGTAAAATTGAGCCATGCCTGTTTGACGGAACTGATGGCTTTTTGAATTTCCGTCTGCTCTTTTAGCGGCACATTCATTAATAAGGATTGATTGGCAGCAAGTTGGTTTTTTACGGCTCTTAAGTTGGCTTCCGCAGTCGTTACCGCTTCTCTCGCGTGTTGTAGCGATTCTTTATCAATTGCTCCGCTTTTCCCTAACTGTTCACGGCGTGCTAAATCGCCTTGTGCTTTCGTTAACGCCGTCTGGTTGGCTGAACCGTTGCTTCCAGTTGTTTTCACGGTGTCAGCCGTGCGACATTTGGCGTACTGCATTTGCTAAGGTGCTTTGCGCTTGATTGAAACTCAGTTGATAATCTGTGTCATCCAGCTCAAGTAACACATCTCCCGCATGCACAAAATCCATGTTTTCAACATTAATTTGTCGATACGTTTCCGGCAATTTGCGAAGAAATCATGACTTGATTGCCACTCACATAGGCGTCTTCGGTGGTTTGATAATTTTTAATAAAATAGGACCAATATAATCCGGCGAGGATCGCCATGAGAATAAGAAAGAAAAAGAAAAATGCCTAAGGCTTTTTGCGGGTCTTTTTAGACGTGGGGAGGTTGGCTTGCTTGCGTCTGTCATTTATGTTCCTTTTTGATAGTTTTTAGAAATGATTATTATAATTCCATCTTTATTATCTATCAATTCTATTCAATGTAACGATTAAGCGCCATTATGTGCTTTTTCTATACTTACGCCAACAAAAACGAACGAGGTTAAGCATTGCATCGTTCATCTTTTATAAATTAACAAAGTATAGGAGAACATATTATGTCAAAAACATTTATTGGTTTAGATACCGCAAAATCTGAAGAATTAGCTGCAAAATTAAATGAATTATTAGCCACTTATCAAGTCTTCTACACCAACGTGCGTGGTTATCACTGGAACATTAAAAGACGTGAACTTTCTTTGAATTACACGCAAAATTTGAAGAAATTTACACCGATTTAGTGGAAAAAGTGGACGAAGTGGCAGAACGTATTTTGACCTTGGGCTACACCCCAAACAATGCGTTCAGCCAATATTTAAGCCATTCTCGTATTAAGGAAGATATTGCTGTGAGCTCTGCAGTTGCTTGCTTAAGAGGCACACTAGAAGGCTTTAAAGTGTTACTGGCTCAACAACGTGAAATTCTTGCTTTAGCGGCAGATGCCGGCGATGAAGGCACCGTTTCACAAATGAGTGATTACATTAAAGCACAAGAAAAATTGGTTTGGATGTTCCAAGCTTGCGCAAACTTGTGCAAACTAATTTTGTGCGATTAATTAAGAAAAACCTGCTTGATTGAGATGACGGGTTTTTTTATGGATAAAGTGCGGTGAAATTTTAGGGCGATTTATCAAATAAAAATCCTCTCATATTTCACCGCACTTTTTTGTTTCAATAAGTTGAATTGCGATTAAACGCATTGGGAGAATGGCACTGTCGTTATTTGTGCGTTTGATAAATTAAGGTTGGAAGGCGAAGAAAGTTGATATAATCACGCCCTTATTCATTTAACATTGTACAAGAAATAGACATTATGACGAAATTCACTTAGTGGCAACGTGCGAAAGTTGCTTTTCAACACATTATGCCGCAACTGTATTTAACTCAATTAGCCGGTTGGTTTGCCCCAACAAAAATGGGGTGCAGTAACACATTTCGTGATCAAGGCTTTTCGCGAAGAAATACAACGTGGACATGAACGAAGCCAAAAAGAGAACTTTAGTGATTATGAAAGCTTTCAACCAATTTTTTATTCGTGAGTTAAAAGACGACGCGCGAAAAATCAATGAAAAATCCGACCGCACTTTGCTTACCTGCCGACGGTCGTGTGAGCCAAATCGGGCATATTGATGATGACCGCTTTATTGCAAGCCAAAGGGCATTTTTCAGCCTATCTGATTTATTAGCCGGCGATGAAGAATTAGTTAACACCTTTAAAAACGGCGAATTTGCCACGATTCTATTTATCTCCGCGTGATTATCACCGCGTCCACATGCCGTGCAATGCGACCTTGCGCAAAATGATTTATGTGCCGGGCGATTTATTCTCGGTCAATCCGTTCTTAGCGGAACATGTGCCAAATTTATTCGCTCGCAATGAACGCGTTATTTGTGTTTTTGATACAGCATTCGGCCCAATGGTACAAATCCTCGTGGGGCGACCATCACTGCCAGCATGAGCACGGTTTGGGCAGGCGTCATTAATCCGACCGCGCCCGTGAAGTCAAAGTCTGGACATATCAAGGAGACAGCGCCATCAAATTAACCAAAGGCCAAGAGATGGGCGCATTCCAATTGGGCTCAACCGTCATTAACTTGTTCCCGGCAAATTCCGTGACTTTAGCAGAACATTTAGAGGGTGGATGTTCCGGTAAGAATGGGTGAAATCTTAGCTACAATGAAAATAGTTTTATCAACAGAAAGGAAAACAACATGACAGCAGAATTTTTCAATCAAGTGAGATTAGACGATACCGAAGCCAAAGGCAGTTACGGTATCGGTTTGCAAATCGGTCAACAATTATTGGATAGCCAATTAGCGGTGAAAGCGAAGCGGTAGCAAAAGGGATTTACGATGTGTTAAATCAACAGGCGCCGGCATTAGATTTCAACGAAATCAGCCAAGCGTTGCAACAATTGCAACAACAAGCCGCGGAAGCCCAACAAGCGCAATTCAAAGAAATTGAAGCTCGCAGGCAAAGCTTTTCTTAGAGGCGAACAAACAAAAAGACGGCGTGAAAGTCACCGATTCCGGCTTGCAATATGAGTGTTAGTTGAAGGCAACGGCAACGTGCCATCTACAACCGATAAAGTACGCGTTCACTACACCGGCACATTACCGGACGGTACCGTATTCGACAGTTCTGTCGCACGCGGTCAACCGGCAGAATTCCCGGTTAACGGTGTGATCAAAGGGTGGATCGAAGCGCTTTCCATGATGCCGGTCGGTTCCAAATGGCGTTTGGCAATTCCCACACGAGTTAGCCTATGGCGAACGTGGCGCAGGCGCAGCCATCCCACCATTTCAGTCCATTAGTCTTTGAAGTGGAATTGTTAGAGATTCTTTAATTTATCTCTCTCATAAAAAGCCACGCGCGATATTGACATGTGGCTTTTTTTATTCCTATTTGACGACGGTTCCCACAATACTTCGGGTAGTTTCCCGCACTTCAGTGAGTTGTACGCGAATTCGGTCGCCGATTTTGTATAACCGCTGATCTTTCACATAAAAAGCGATTTCATCAGGATTAATCACAACCTCTTCTTTATTGTCGTCGCGGCGTTGAGGCGGGAATAAACATGGAAGCGCGTTTTCCAGCAATAACACGCGTAAACCGCCATGACTGACATCTTGCACTTCCGCGTCAAATTTCGGTTTTTCAGTGACTTTATTCGCCAAATAACGGCAATATAACCAATCGGCAATATCTCGTTCCACCAAACGATTTTGGCGACGAGCTTCCTGCAAGCGGGTAAGTACACTTTCTTCCGGTTTGGTGAAAATCGCGGTTGGCTACAATGGGCTTTGATTAAGCGATGGTTCACCATGTCCGAATATTTGCGGATTGGCGACGTCCACGTGGCATAGCCGCTTAAGCCTCAAACCAAAAGTGCGGTGCCAATTCCGCTTTAAATTCTGCAGTGAACGTGAGAAAACGACGCAAACGGAATTCCAAATAATCCCCTTCAATCGGTTCAATATCATGGCGCATTTGGCAGTAACGTTTTAAGGTTGCCAAATTTTTCTAGCGCATAACGACTTTGTAATTCTGCTTTATTTTCATCATTGGCTAAATTAGCTAACAAGAAATGGTGGGCGTTTTCCAGAATTTTTATCGAATCCGCTGTGCGTGTTGAAGATGCCGACATTGCAGGTTTTCATGTAAAAATTGGGCAGCGCAGATATTCGCAATAATCATGGATTCTTCCACGATTTGGTTGGCAATACGACGGTATTCCGCTTTAATTTCTTGCACTTTGCCGTTTTCTGCCAGCACGAAAGAATAATCCGGTTTTTCTTTAAAGAGCAGGCGTGGGTTTTACGCCATTGCGTTCTGGTTAGGGTAAATTGGTGTAGCCAGTGAATTTGCTGTGCTGTTTCCGGATTTTCCGGTTGCCAAGCATTGTCTTTGCCTTTCTAGGTAATCGGAAACATTGTTATAGGCTAATTTGGCTTTAGATTGACTTCTGCCAATACAAATCGTGAAGGCGCAGTGATGTTGCTGCAGCCAAATCTGTTTGAATATAACACACCAATGCCGGACGGTTTCGTGAGGTTTTAAAGAACAAAGCTCATCGGAAAGCTCCTGCGGCAACATCGGAATATTGAAAGCCGGGCAGATAATTGGTAAAACAACGTTGTTTGGCGTCTTTTTCGATTTGTGAATTTAAACTGATGTAAGCCGTCGGATCGGCAATGGCCACCACTAATTGCCAGCCGGTTTGTTCACCGTTTGAAGTGATGCTACTCAATATACAAGGCATCGTCCATGTCCTGCGTGGTTTCAGCGTCGATGGTGACGAAGTGAAGTGCGGTCAGATTTTCGCGTGTTTCTGATCCCTGCATTTCATAGTGATCTTGTCCTTGCACCGGTTCACGCGGTTGTTCGTGACGCGCAAGGGTCACCCGACCAGCTGCCAGTTCATCATCGGCGTGGCAAATAAATTGAGTAATTTGCGCATAGAAAAAGCGATCGTCGCGCAACGGGTGGGTTTTAAGGTTGCCACTCAATCACCTTCTTGTAACTCTTCTTTGACGGCTTTGCTTTTGTGCGGCGCCAATCGGCTGATTGATGTTAGGATGATCAACAAGCACCTGCAATTTCTTGTCTTTATTGAACCGCACTTTTGCGATAAAACGAGTCAGCATCGGCTCGATTAAGCTTCCGGTTCCCGCTTGTTCTTTATCGCCTTGTTTTCGATCGTGGCACTGATTTTATCGCCGTGCATGACTTTTTCATGGCAACAGGAGAAATGAAATAGCTTTCTTGTCGCATTCCAAAAAGCCATAAGCCTTGTCCGTACCTTTCACCGTGCCTTCCACACGTTCTTTGCTGTCATGAATTTGTTGTTTTGAGTTGTGCGAGTAATGGATTATCTTGGAACATAATATGTTGGGCGGATTTTTGTCCGCAGATAAAGTGAAAAACAATAACGGCAGACTGAAGTCCACCTTACAAAGAAAAAGGCAGGTCAAAAAAACCTGCCAATAAACAAAGGAAGAAAAATTATTCTTCGCCTAATTCGCCCATGGCGGTGATGCTGAAACCGGCATCAACATGGACGATTTCACCAGTGATCCCAGAGGCTAAATCAGAACATAAGAACGCAGCGGAGTTGCCCACATCTTCGATTGTCACGGTGCGCGTAATGCGGCAGTTTTTCTCGAAGGTTGCCAACATTTTTCTTGAAGTTTTTAATGCCGAAGTCGCTAAGGTACGAATCGGGCCTGCGGAAATGGCGTTCACACAGAATGCCGTCTTTGCCTAAATCAGTCTGCCATCACGGGTTGCCGCTTCAAGAGGCTTTTGGCTAAACACATCACGTTGTAGTTTGGAATCGCACGCTCTGCACCTAAGTAGGATAGCGTTAATAATGCGGCATTCAGATTCAAATACGGACGTGCTGCTTGCGCTATAGCCACGAAGCTGTAGGCACTGATGTCGTGGGCAATGCGATAACCTTCACGGGTTGCCGCATTCACATAGTCGCCGTCTAGTTGATCGCCCGGTGCGAAGGCGATGGCGTGTACGAAAACCATCAAATTTATCCCAATGTTTGCTTAATTCTGCGGAAGCAGTTTTTGAATGCTTTCATCGGTAGCAACGTCTCAACGGAAGACGATGTTTTGCGCCGAATTCTTTGGCAAACTCTTCAACACGTGGTTGTAATTTTTCATTTAAATAAGTGAAAGCCAATTCTGCGCCTTGCTCTTTCATCGCTTTTGCGATGCCGTAGGCGATAGAACGATTGCTGGCGAGACCTGTAACTAAAATACGTTTACCTGTTAAGAAACCCATAATTATTCCTGTTTGTTTTAGTGAAAAATTGGCGAAATTATACTTGTTTTTGCCTTATAAGAGCAATTATCAGAGTAAGTGTTCCGATATGTTAGGGTAATTTATTAAAAGCTAATTTATTCAGATTGGTTATGCTGACTATGTTTGCCAAGTGCATAGAGCGTAACTAAGCCTAATCCAGTAACAACAATGCTGCGGGTGGTAAACAGTTTTTACTTACTGCCGTGAATAGTAAAGAACGTATTAGGGTTGATTTAACACTGAACCTAAGAAATTTATATTTTGGAGAGGAGATAAATTTCTCGTTTTGTTGTATTACCCTGTAGAACATAATTTAAGTCGCAATATATTGCCCTTGAGTACTAAAAAGTTCTTTTTCTTCTTCTAAACGCATTATCACTTCTCCTACTCTTGTTTGGATTTACCTATAATATTTTTAATGCACTAATATCTTGTTGTATCTCTATTACTGTATCCATCATAAATGTTTTTTTGTAAAAACGCGATAACCCAAAGGCTACAATGAATAGGGAAATAACATGATAGAGAAAAATACGGTGATTTTATTTTCTGGGAGAAGATAGAATCTAAACCAAATAACAAGCTGATAAAAAGAAACTAATAAAAGTAATGAGGAGAACAATATAATAATGAGAGATGATAATAAAGAATTTTTAGTGGATAAAGTCAATCCGAAGCATTTGCAAACGGATTTGTGTTAACTCAAGGGTTGTAATCAATGTATTTTTAATTTTTTGTATAATTTGCATTCCGTCTCCTTAAGAGCTGTCTGAAAGAAAAAGTGGCTGCGTAGAAAATGAGTAAACGCAGCCATTATTCAGTAGAACTCTTTTAGTAAATAGAAACTATTTTTACTGATGAGTACGCCCAGTAATAATCCAATAACACCAGCAGTGCCGATGGCTTTGTGAGGATTTTTCTTGCACTAGAGTATCGGTGCTTTTTAATCACCTCTTTGGTTTTCAACGGCTTCTTCTTGAAGAGAACTAAATTGTCCTTTAATTGTTTTAATTTGAGAACTTAAATCAATTTTTCAGTTCTTCTGCGCCTGCTTCACTTTTTCATTAAAAAGCTCTTCAGCATTATTTAAAATGTCATTCAGTTCTTCTAATAGTTCTTTTGCGTTTTGCATCAAATTCTTTACTCATAGTGTTTCTCCTCTTGTTAAAATGTAATAATTAAAATACCAGCAGAAATAATACTTTTATTCCTACATGGTTACTATTCTATACATATATTTTATAGAGAAGTCAAGAGTAAATCAGTTATGCCGGATTATCCATATCCTTAAATTCCACCTCAAATCCCTGTTCGTTTGACAGCCATTCACCTAACGCTTTTACGCCATAACGTTCGGTGGCATGGTGAGCTGCAGACAGAAATGAATCCTTTGTTCTCTAGCGGAGTGAATGGTTTGCTCAGAGACTTCGCCTCGTAATAAAGGCGTCAAAACCTTGGGCTGCAGCGAAGATCAATGTAACCTTGACCTCCACCGGTGCAGATGCCGATTTTGCGGATAAAGTGCGGTCCGTTTTCTGTGCAAATTAATGGTCTGCGCTTTAACATCTGTTCGATGCGTTCGGCAAATTGTTCGGCAGTTAATGGTTCTTTTAAGGCGCCCCAAACAGGAATGCTGGCGAGCTTTTACCGCCTTGTTTTTCGATCGTAGCGCTGATTTTGTCGCCGTGCATGACTTTTTCATAGCAACAGGGAAATGAAATAGCTTTTCTGTCGCATTCCAAAAAGCCGTAAGCCTTGTCTGTACCTTTTACCGTGCCTTCCACGTTCTTTGCTGTCATGAATTTGTTGTTTGAGTTGTGCGAGTAATGGATTATCTTGGAACATAATTACGTTGGGCGGATTTTTGTCCCGCAGATAAAGTGAAAAAATCGATAACGGCAGACTGAAGTCCACCTTACAAATAGAAAAGGCAGGGTCAAAAACCTGCCGATAAATAAAGGAAGAAAAATTATTCTTCGCCTAATTCGCCCATGGCGGTGATGCTGAAACCGGCATCAACATGAACGATTTCACCGGTGATCCCGGAAGCTAAAATCAGAACATAAGAACGCGCGGAGTTACCCACATCTTCGATTGTCACGGTACGACGTAATGCGACGGTTTTTCTCGAAGGTTGCCAACATTTTTCTTGAAGTTTTTAATGCCGGAAGCCGCTAAGGTACGGATCGGGCCAGCAGAAATGGCGTTCACACGAATGCCGTCTTTACCTCAAATCGGCTGCCATCACACGGGTTGCCGCTTCAAGAGAGGCTTTGGCTAAACACATCACGTTATAGTTTGGAATGGCACGCTCTGCACCTAAGTAAGAAAGGGTTAATAATGCGGCGATTCGGATTCAAATATGGACGTGCTGCTTGCGCTATGGGCCACGAAGCTGTAGGCACTGATGTCGTGGGCAATGCGATAACCTTCACGGGCTGTCGCATTCACATAGTCGCCGTCTAGTTGATCGCCCGGTGCGAAGGCGATGGCGTGTACGAAAAACCATCGAATTTATCCCAATGTTTGCTTAATTCTGCGAAGCAGTTTTGAATGCTTTTCATCAGTAGCAACATCTAACGGAAGCACGATGTTTGCGCCAAATTCTTTGGCAAATTCTTCAACACGCGGTTGTAATTTTTCATTTAAATAAGTGAAGGCTAATTCTGCACCTTGTTCTTTCATGGCCTTAGCGATACCGTAGGCGATAGAACGATTGCTGGCGAGACCTGTAACTCAAAAATACGTTTACCTGTTAAGAAACCCATAATATTTCCTGTGATTTGCGTTAAAAATTGCGGCGTAGTAGTAAGCGAAAACGCTTTTTGAATACAAAGCCGACTAATTTATCAAAACTAAAAAGCACTTATTCAGTGCTGAATAAGTGCGGTTGAATGCTACGCTAATTTAGCTAAAAACACATGCGGTCAGGCTATAAAAATATGATGAAACCATAGAATTATACTGCGCTTTCCTCTAGAATCAATCCGTTCATTTAAACGGTTTGCATGGCAATTGAGAATATGGGTGAAAGCGTGAATTAAGTGCGGTAGATTTTTCTAAATCTTGAATTTAACGAAATCATCTCCATATAGAGCCAAATTAGCAGAATAGAAAAGAGGTATGCGATGAGAACAAAAATCAGAATTACAAACCATACCGGTATTGCCATTGCGCGATGTCGTTGTGTTTCCTTATATGGTGATGCCGTTATTTGTAGGAGACCAAGATCTATCCACAGCCTTGATGAAGCAATGAATCACGGCAAGCAACTCTTGTTGGTATCGCAAAAGCAGCCGGAATTGGAAGAACCCGGTATTGATGATTTATACGATGTCGGTACCATTGCCAATATTATCCAGTTACTCAAACTGCCGGACGGCACGGTGAAAGTGTTGGTGGAAGGACAGCAACGTGCACAGATTTATCAATTGGAAGATACCGGTGAACATTTTCAAGCGCAAATTAAGCCGATTGAAAGTACGCTTGGCAATAAAAAGAATTACAAGTTGTTCACAAAGCAGCCTTAGATGAATTCCAAAACTATGTGAATTTGAACAAGAAAGTACAGCCGGATATTCTTTCCGCACTTCAACAAATTGAAAATTTGGAACAATTAAGTGACACCTTAGCCTCCCATTTACCGGTTTCCGTTGCCCAAAAACAAACCGTATTAGAAATGAGCAATGTGGTGGAACGTTTTGAGTATTTGCTGGGGTTAATGCGGTCCGAAGCGGATCTATTACAGGTGGAAAAAACGCATTCGTAGTCGCGTGAAAAACAAATGGAAAAAAAGTCAGCGCGATTATTACTTAAACGAACAAATTAAAGCCATTCAAAAAGAGCTTGGCGAAGAAGAAAAATGCGATAAGTGAAATTGAACAGCTTCGTCAGAAAAATTGAAGAGGCAAGAATGCCTTTGGAAGCTCGTGAAAAAGTCGAAGCTGAATTGCAAAAACTGAAAATGATGTCGCCAATGTCGGCTGAAGCCACTGTTGTGCGCAGTTATATTGACTGGATGATTCAAGTGCCTTGGCATAAACGCACCAAAGTGAAAAAGATCTCGCTAAAGCACAAGAAATTTTAGATGCCGATCACTATGGTTTGGAGCGCGTGAAAGAGCGTATTTTTGGAATACCTTGCCGTGCAAACCCGTTTAAATCAATTAAAAGGGCCAATTCTTTGCTTGGTAGGTCCTCCTGGTGTCGGTAAAACCTCTTTAGGACAATCCATTGCCAATGCAACAGGGCGTAAATATGTGCGCATGGCATTGAGCGGCGTGCGTGATGAAGCAGAAATTCGTGGTCACCGGAAAACCTATATTGGTTCTTTGCCGGGCAAATTGATTCAAAAATGGCAAAAAGTCGGTAAAAACCCGCTCTTTTTGTTAGATGAAATCGACAAAATGTCTTCGGATATGCGTGGCGATCCAGCTTCTGCTTTATTAGAGGTATTGGATCCGGAACAAAACACCCATTTCAACGATCATTATTTGGAAGTGGACTACGATTTATCCGATGTCATGTTTGTGGCGACCTCAAACTCCATGCACATTCCAACGCCATTATTGGATCGTATGGAAGTGATTCGTCTATCCGGTTATACGGAAGATGAAAAACTGAATATCGCCACTCGCCATTTGATCAACAAACAAATGGAACGCAACGGGCTAAAAACCGGAGAATTAACCATTGATGACAGCGCGATCGTGGATATTATCCGCTATTACACTCGTGAAGCCGGTGTGCGTAATTTAGAACGTGAAATTTCAAAAATCTGCCGTAAAAGCCGTAAAAACCTTACTGTTAGATAAGAAATTAAAATCCATTAAAGTGACGGCGAAAAATCTACACGATTACCTTGGTGTGAAACGCTTTGAATTTGGTCGTGCAGATACGCAAAATCGTGTTGGCGAAGTCACCGGTTTTGGCATGGACGGAAGTCGGCGGCGATTTACTGACGATTGAAAACTGCGCTCCGTGCCGGGCAAAGGCAAACTCAGTTACACTGGCTCCTTTGGGGGATGTCATGAAAGAATCCATTCAAGCTGCAATGACTGTCGTACGCGCCCGTGCAGATAAATTAGGCATTAATCCGGAATTCCACGAAAAACGTGATATTCATATTCATGTTCCAGATGGAGCGACACCAAAAAGACTGGCCCTGAGTGCAGGGATTGCTATGTGTACCGCATTGGTGTCTTGTTTAACCGGTAATCCGGGTGAAATCCGAAAGTAGCGATGACCGGTGAAATCAGCTTACGTGGCAAAAGTATTACCAATTGGCGGTTTAAAAAGAAAAATTACTGGTCAGCGCACCGTGGCGGCATTAAAACGGTGGTTATTCCAAAAGATAATGTGAAAGATTTGGAAGAGATTCCGGAAAAATGCTAAACGTGATTTGAACATTCATGCGGTAGAAACCATCGATGAAGTGTTAACCATTGCATTGAAAATCCGCCAAGCGGTGTTGAGTTTGTCAAACTGAGCCAATTTCTACGGTGAAAAATAGTAGCCGGAAGAAAGGTATTGCACAAGTGCGGTCAATTAATGAAAAGTTTTTTTCAACACGATAAGGATCTATAGAGTAGCGTGAACATCCGAAAAGGGTGAAATCACGTTCCGTGCGTGGTTTGGTCGTGCATCAAGATGCACGCTACGACGAAATCGTGAATACATGAAAGGGTTAAAAATAATGTTCCGTGCGTGGTTTGGTCGTGCATCAAGATGCACGCTACGTACTAATCGTGAATGCCTGAAAGGGTGAAATCATGTTCCATGCGTGGTTTGGTCTTAAAATAAACCGCACTTTAATGCTAATTATTAAAGTGCGGCATTTTTAATACATTTTTCTATGTGCTTTCTAGGCTCTTTAGGTTCGTTCTCTGTTTTTCTTTATTCAGCAACAACCGTTCTGTTTCAAAAATCATGATGCAGAGGTTCGATATCGGGCATGGTTTTATTGGCTTTGGCAGAGGGCCTTTAAAGCGTTCCACTTTTGCCCATCAAGCCCTGTTGCCCCACGAGTGCCGTGACAGCGTTGTTGTAGTGCGAACTGACGGTGGAAAGGCTATTCCCCACTCGCTAAGCGCTCTGCGAAATAGCAGATTTGGTTGTAAATGTCGCCGGCTTTTTCACTGATTTCACGCGCTTCCGCATTACCGCGTTCCACCCGCCACAGGTTCGCCACCGTGCGTAAAATCGGCATCAGCGTGGTGTATGACACCATAATGACATTTTTGTCATAACCATAACCAGAACAAACTCGGATCCATTTTTAAAGGCTTCAATGTAAGCTGGTTCCACGGCAATAAACATCAACACGAAATTCGGGCTACGTACGCCGATAAGGTTACTGTAATCTTTGCGGGATAAGTCGTCGATGTGATTACGCAACGCCTTAATGTGCTCGCGCAGAAACGCCCTGACTCTCTATTTCATCTTCAGCACTGACCGCACTTTCATAAGCGTTAAGCGACATTTTTGCTGTCGATAATCAAATGTTTCTCATCCGGTAGGTTAAGAATAAAAGTCGGGATAATTGCGCTTGCCTTCTTCGTTTTTAAAATGCGCCTGTGCGGTGTAATGTTCATCTTCCACCAAGCCGGCAGATTGCAGCGCCCTGCTCCAACTGCATTTCCCCCAGTTACAGGGGTTTTCTTTTTCCCCTTTCAGAGCGGATAGTGAGATTGTTCGCTTGTTGCGACATACTCAAACCAATTTCCAACACTTTCTTAATTTCCGCTTCCAAGCCTGCATTGCCCTTAAGGGATTCCGAATGAATTTCATTCACCCGTTTTTGGAAGCTCTCAATTTGCTCACGGAATGGCTTTTAACAGGCTGTCCATGGACGCTTGGTTCGTTTGCTGAAAACGCTGGCTTTTTCTCTTCTAAAATACGATTGGCGAGGTTTTGAAATTCCGTATTGAGTTGCTGTTTGGTTTGTTCAACATGTTGTTGCTGGTCGACAAAATGCTTTTCTTTTTCCGTTAACGTGGTTTTGAGTTCCTGCCAGTTCCTGCAGAAAGTGCGGTGTGTTTTTCCGTTAAATTTGTCAGCAATTCTTCTTTGCAGGGGCAATCTGCGCTTAGCTTTGCGCAAGTTGTCCGCGCAAGCTGTCTGCCTGTGCCGATGCCACACCAAAACGTTCTTTCAACGTCGTTATTTGTTCCGCGATGGCGGAATGACGCGCCTGTTCTTCGTTCAGTTCCGTTTGCAAATACTGTACTTTTCTCATCCCGTTCATTTAAGCGAATTTGTAGCCCATCCACCGTGGTTTGCGCTTTCACTAGCTCTTGTTCTAATTGATTTTTACGGGCAGTAACGGCATCAAAATTTTTCTAATAAACGATTAAAAATCCTCAATGTTTTTATTTAAATCCTGTTGTAATTCAACGCTATCCCGTTTCCGGCGCGCGCTGACAAAAAGCAAATATAAAGGCAAAAGCACGCCCAATGCGATGCAAACGCCCAATAACACATTTAAATCAATATCCAATGCAAACATGTTCCCTCCTGATATTGGGCGTTAGTATAAAGGAAATCCGTGGCCTTTTGCCGACCTTTTGCTTTTTCATTTCAGTGGGCTGGCGAAAGGCGCAAAACTTTGCGGTAGAATGGCGCTGAAGCGTTTTAATATTTGTCGAGAAAAATCACCCGCACTTTTAGGGCATGCCATGAATCAACCTTTTATTTCAGCCTACCAAACACGAGGAACACTGCCCGCAGTGCGGTGCGTTGTTGCAAATAAAACAAGGCAAAAGGGACTGTTTCTCGGCTGTTCTGCCTATCCGCAATGTGATTATTTAAAACCGTTACAGGCTTCCAATGAAGTAAAAACCCTTAAAATATTGGAACAAAACTGCCCCCAATGCGGACCATTTATTGGCGTTAAAAACAAGGGCATTTCGGCATGTTTATCGGCTGTAGTAATTATCCGGAATGTCATTTTTGTGGTGCATGAGGAAGCAGAAGACGAAACGGAAGACACGTACCTTTGCCCGGAATGTCAAGAAGGGCGGTTAGTCAGCGCGAGCGTGGTCGTGCCGGCAAGCTATTTTACGCCTGCAACCGTTTTCCGCATTGTAAGTTTTCCGTGCCAACTAAACCCTATTTAGTGGACTGTCCCCCAATGCCATGGCAATTTAGCCTTATTAAAAAAACAACAAGGCGAACAACGCACTTGGCAATGTGTGAATAAAACCTGCCGCCATATTTTTACGACCGAGTAACCTCATGAATTTACAAGAGATTGTTAACCATTTTAAAAATCAGCAAGTGGTCGCCTACCCCTACCGAAGCGGTTTTTCGGCTTAGGTTGTAATCCAAACAGCCAAAGTGCGGTGGAAAATTTACTTGTTTTAAAACAGCGCCCGATGTCAAAAGGGCTGATTTTAGTGCGCCGAGCTACGGATTTTTTATTGCCTTTTATGGATGAAAGCCGTTTGATGGAAGTACATTGGCAACGCTAACCACGCAATATGATCGACCAACGACATGGGTCGTCCGGCAAAAACAACGACGCCAAAATTTCTTACCGGCGATTTTGACAGCATTGCGGTGCGCATCAGCCAACACCCTGCCGTTAAGCTGTTATGCGAACAGGCGGGCTTTGCACTCACCTCTCACCAGCGCGAACTTAACCGGCCAGCTGCCTTGCCGTTCAGCACAAGAAGTGACACAGCAATTCGGCTACGAATTTTCCCGGTGCTGGATATGCCTGTGGGCGGTGCGGTGAAATCCGTCAGAAATTCGCGACATTTTCACCAACCACGTTTTTCGTCAAGGATAAATCATGTTATATGCCGTTTGGGGCAACCCTGATTGCGCAAAAGCAAATCACCGCAAATTCACCGCATTTTTGCCGAACAAACCGCACAAGACGTGCAATACGACGCCATGTTGGGCGATGAACAGGATTTTTGAACGGCAATTATCGGCGTGCGCAGGGTGCGGCGGGATGTAATATCACTCGCCTTTTCAAAGAACGGGCGTTCAAGCTGGCAGATGCACAGTGAGCGTTGCCTGATGGCGGAAGCCTGCAACACGTTGAAAAAGTTGGACGACGGCACGCTGTATGCGGACAATACCGACGGCGCAGGATTGGTGACAGATTTGCAACGGTTGAATTGGCTTAAAGCCGAATCAAACCCTACTCATTTTTAGGCGCAGGCGGTGCCACGAAAAGGCGTGTTGCTACCGCTTTTACGCGCACAGCAAAACATTGTGATTGCCAACCGCACTTTAGCCAAAGCGCAACAATTAGCAGAGAAATTTTCGCCTTACGGCAATATTCGTGCCGTCGAACTGAGTCAACTTCCCGCGCAATCCTTTGATGTGATTATTAACGCCACTTCATCAGGTTTACTGGCGGCGAGTAGCAATTAACGATGAGATTCTGCGAGCAGCAAAAGCGGTTTATGATATGCAATATGATCGACAAAAAGACACGCCTTTTTGGCGCGCTGTCGTGCGTTAGGCGTACAAAACCGAAGCGACGGGTTTGGGATGTTATTGGCGCAAGCGGCGCATTCATTTTATTTATGGCGCGGTGTAATGCCGAACATTGCGCCGTTGTTTGAGCAGTTATAAGGCTATTGGTGCGTTTTTCGCTTGTAGAATGCCATCCGTGATAATCAAAAAGCATGGCAAGGATCAAAGCAAATAAACAGCGGATAACTTTGTGCATCAATCTTTTTCACCAATTAATAAGGAAATTCCCACCATCAGGCAAGGGTTCTACACTAACCAAGTAAGTAACAGAGTTCATCGGCAAATGATTGCTGGCAAGAATGTAAGAATTGAGTGCAGTCCACTAATCAAGCCCAAGCAGGACAACAAGACCAAAATATGCGGATTGCTTTGTTGTACTGCTAATATCCACTTGCCACGCAAAATACGCACAAAAATGGCAAAAGGTTAACATTTCTAAGAAAAGAAATGCCTGCAAGATCGGTCATTTTTCCACATTCGATCGAAGCACAAAGTAAGTGGTATAACCCACACAAATCACTAGTCTCTCCCAAGAAATTTCCCCTTTTAAGGCGATGTTGAAATGACTCCCACCAGCAGCAATCAATACGGCTAAAAACTTAATGCGCGAAATCCGTTCTTTAAAAATACTAGCGCCTGCACTACCATCACTAAAGGCAACAATAAATAACCGAAAGAAACGCTCAACGAGCTGCCATTATTAGGTGCCCATAAAAATAGCCACATCTGAAAGCCCATCAACGCACCGGTAAAGAGAAAGGCCAAAGCGAAGTGCGGTTGTCTTTGAATGCGTTTTAAATGGGCAATCAACGCCATTTTTGTTTAAACAAAAATACGGCAACTGCCACAAAAGGCAGGGTAAATACAATGCGATAACCGAAAATATCTGTGCCACTCAAACGGCGACAACAGCGTAGAAAAAAATACATGCTAGCCGAACAGCAGAAGCCAATAATGAAAAACGCAACGCCTTTTAGCATAAAAACTCCTTAAATCTTGACCGCACTGCACTAATAACGCCAAAAATGCACGCACTAAAGGGCGCTCTAAGGCCAGTTTCAACGCGCAAACACCGAGTTCGAAAGGGTAATCGGTTCCTCTAACTGCAAGGTATGAAATTTGGCTATTCAACGGACTGTTCTTAATCACCATCCGGCAATAACGCTAAACCACAACCCAGTGCCACCATGGAGACAATGCCTTCATGCCCCGCCACGGTGCCATAGATTTTCGGGTGTTTAATGCCTTTTTGTTTAAACCATTCTTCAATCCGCTACGCGCCATACCATCTAACGGCAGAATAAAAGGAACCTGTTGCCAATTGATGGGATCTTCTGCTGCAATAACTGCGTTGCCGAACATGCCACACGAGGCGCAATCATCGACAACGCAATATCATCGATATAATGAAACGTCACCGCACTCGGTAATACCGGCGGTTTCCCGCCAACGCCAAATCCACCCTGTTGCGCCTGCACCAAATGTACCGCCTGCGCCGGATCGCCTGTGGTCAGTTGAATTTCAACTTTCGGATAATCGCACGGAATTTCTCCAAAATCCCCGGCAAATGGCTATACGTCGCCGTCACCGAGCAATACAGCCGAGCTCCCCGCTAAGCTCTTCCTCTTGGGTATGTAGTCGCTGTTGAAACAGCATCCAACTCTGCCATTGCTGCTGTGCAAACGCCAAAAACACCTCACCATTCGGCGTTAACGACACCTGTCGATTATCCCGCCACAAAAGCTGTTGCCCCAGTTCCTCTTCGATTTTTGAATTTGGCGCGACAAGGTTGACGGCGACATGTGTGCAACGCCGCCGTTTTGGCGAAGTTTTGAGTTTGAGTGAGGGTGATGAAGATTTTTGAGATCGGTAAAAGTCATGATATTTTGTTTTATTTAAGTTTGATTTGGGTTTCGTGCTCAACGTCGTTGAGTACGAGTTCATTTTCTTTGCTTGCCCAAAGAAAACGAACCAAAGAAAAAGGCACCCCGGATAAGCCAGCTTATCCTTATTTCAATGCAATTTTCTTAACGCAAAATTTTCGAACTCGCTTCGCTCAAACAAAGCGAAATTTAGCTAAAATTGCATTTCCATAAGGGCAGTTCTTAAACTGGGCTCCATTTTCCGGGCATCATGTCTATACGATCGATTTTAAAAATCGTTATTTCAAATAAAACACTAAAATTAACCGCACTTTAACGTTAATAATACTCGGACAAGTTGAGGGCTCCATCTGAACTGCCTGAGCGACTTATAATTTTTAGAAATTTTCGCCTGTTTGAGTAGCTATGTGAGTTCGAAAATTCCGTTGATTACAATCAAGCGAAGAAGCAGCGGTGAAGCTGCGGAGTCTGTCTTTCTTTACCTACTTCTGCACAAGCAAAGAAAAAGTAGGTCGCCCTAGGTGAAAATCCCTCTCATGTATATGTAATTGCAAAAATCGCAATACTAGATTTCAATAATATCACTTTACGCAACATATCAACACCCTATAATCACCCAAACCTAAACAAACACTCCCACAAAAAGGAAAACATCATGGCTAATTATTTTCAATCACCTTAAACTTACGCCAACAATTAGATCAATTCAGGGTCGTTGCCGTTTTATGGATCGCAGTGAGTTCGCAACTGAAGCGGATTTCTTGAAAGGCAAGAAAAAATCGTGATCGTAGGTTGCGGTGCTGCAAGGGTTAAACCAAGGGCTAAATATGCGTGATTCAGGTCTAGACATCAGCTACGCATTACGTCCGGAAGCGATCGCAGAAAAACGTGCGTCATTCCAACGTGCCAGTGAAAACGGCTTTAAAGTGGGCACTTATGAAGAACTTATTCAACCGCCGATTTAGTGATTAACCTCACCCCGGACAAACAACACTCTAAAGTGGTTGCTGATGTGATGCCATTAATGAAAAAAGGCGCGGCATTGGGCTATTCCCACGGTTTAAACATTGTTGAAGTGGGCGAGCAAATCCGTCCTGACATCACCGTCGTAATGGTGGCACCAAAATGCCCGGGTACAGAAGTTCGTGAAGAATACAAACGTGGTTTTGGCGTGCCTACATTAATTGCCGTGCACCCGGAAAATGACCCACAAGGCGAAGGGTTTAGAAATTGCTAAAGCTTGGGCGGCGGCAACCGGTGGTCACCGTGCAGGCGTGTTGGAATCCTCTTTTGTGGCGGAAGTCAAATCCGACTTAATGGGTGAACAAACCATCCTTTGCGGTATGTTGCAAGCGGGTTCTCTCATTTGCTACGACAAATTAGTGGCTGACGGCAAAGATCCGGCTTATGCGGGCAAATTAGTGCAATACGGTTTGGAAACCATCACCGAAGCCTTAAAACAAGGCGGTATCACGTTGATGATGGATCGCTGTCCAACAGCGCAAAATTGCGTGCGTTCGAGTTAGCGGAACAAATCAAAGAAGAATTGGCATTCTTATTTGCCAAACACATGGACGATATCATCAGCGGCGAATTCTCCCGTGTGATGATGGAAGACTGGGCAAACGGTGATGCCAACCTCTTAAAAATGGCGTGAAGAAACCGGCAAAACCGCTTTTGAAAACGCACCGAAATATGATGGCAAAATCAGCGAGCAAGAATATTTCGACCATGGCGTGTTAATGATTGCGATGGTGAAAGCCGGTGTTGAATTGGCATTCGATACCATGGTGGCCAGCGGCATTTACGAAGAATCCGCTTACTATGAGTCCTTACACGAATTGCCGTTAATCGCCAACACGATTGCGCGTAAACGTTTATATGAAATGAACGTGGTGATTTCCGACACGGCAGAATACGGTAACTACTTATTCGCTAACGTTGCCGGTCCGATTATGCAAAAAGCATTGGTGCCAACCTTACGCAAAGGCGATATCGGTGAACCAACACCAACTGTGGAAATTGACAACATCACTTTACGTGATGTGAACGATGAAAATCCGCAATCACCCGGTAGAATTGATCGGTCAAGAATTGCGTGGTTACATGAAAGATATGAAACGCGTTTCATTGCAAGGTTAATGGAAACATTCATAACGTAAAAAAAGCCAGCGATATTGCCGGCTTTTTCTGCTGCTTGTGTGAACAGGATAAAAACGCAATAGGCTGTTTTAAATATCCAAATTCGCTCTTAAGGCATTGCTTTCAATGAATTCGCGACGGGCTCTACTTCATCCCCCATTAAGGTGGTGAATAACTGATCTGCCGCCACCGCATCCTTTGATAGACACTTTCAACATACGACGAGTATTCGATCCATAGTGGTTTCTCAAAGCTGTTCCGGGTTCATTTCACCCTAACCCTTTATAGCGTTGAATCATCAAACCACGGCGAGACTCTTTCATTAACCAGTCAATTGCCTGCTCAAATGAGGTCACCGCTTGTTTACGTTCGCCACGCATCACATAAGCGTTTTCTTCTAATAAACCGACCAATTTTTTCACCTAATGCAATTAAGCGGGCATATTCATTACCGGTCACAAATTGGAAGTTCAAGAAATAATCCGTATCAATGCCGTGTGTTCTCACCGTTAATACCACTTCATGCAAGTTTCGTTCAGCGTTGAATTGCAAAACGATAGCTATAATGTCTGCCGTCAGTTTCTTTTCCATTTAAAGAAGCAACCAAAGAATCAGCCCAAGAATTGACCGCACTTTTCCTGTTGCATTAACGCTGTGGTCAACGCCGGTTGATAAATCAATTCTTTCAACACGCTTTCCGGATAATAACGACTCAAGCGGGTCGTCATTTTTGTACTGCAAGATATTCGAAGCGAGATTTTGTAACGCCACACCTTGCATACCCGGTGCATTGTCATTCACATAAAGCCTCGCATTTTCCAACGCAATCGCCAATTCAAATTCCGCCATGGCTTCATCGTCTTTAATGTATTGCTCTTTGTTTGCCTTTTTCACTTTATAAAGCGGTGGTTGGGCAATATACACATAACCGCGTTCAATCAGTTCCGGCATTTGACGATAGAAAAAGGTTAATAACAACGTACGAATGTGTGAACCATCCACGTCCGCATCGGTCATGATAATAATGCTGTGATAACGCAATTTATCCGGGTTATATTCGTCACGACCGATACCGCAACCTAGCGCTGTAATCAATGTACCCACTTCTGCAGAAGATAACATTTTGTCAAAGCGGGCTTTTTCCACGTTCAGGATTTTTCCTTTTAACGGCAGAATCGCTTGGTTTTTACGATTACGCCCTTGTTTTGCCGAACCGCCCGCAGAGTCACCCTCCACGATATAAAGTTCGGATAACGCGGATCACGCTCTGACAATCCGCCAATTTACCCGGCAAGTCGCCCTAAGTCTAATGCGCCTTTACGACGGGTCATTTCACGGGCTTTACGTGCAGCTTCACGCGCGCGCGCCGCATCAATAATTTTCGTCACGATGATTTTTCACATCGTTTGGATTTTTCCAACAAATAGGTTTGCAAATACTCGTTCATCAAAGATTCCACCGCACTTTTTACTTCGGAGGAAACCAATTTGTCTTTTTGTTTGAGAAGAGAATTTTGGATCCGGTACTTTCACGGAAATCACGGCCACCAAACCTTCACGAGCATCATCACCGGAAGTCGCGACTTTAGATTTTTTGGTATAGCCTTCATTTTCCATGTAGTTATTCAGCGTACGGGTCATCGCCCCACGGAAACCCGCTGCAAAGTGCGTACCACCATCGCGTTGTGGAATGTTGTTGGTAAAGCAGTAAATATTTTTCGGCATAACCGTCGTTCCATTGCAACGCAATTTCCACGCCAATACCGTCTTTTTCCGCAGAAAAATAGAACGGTTTCGGGATGGATCGGAGTTTTGCTACGATTGATATATTCCACAAATGCTTGAATACCACCTTCGTAGTGGAAATGGTCTTGTTTATCGGTGCGTTCGTCAATTAAACGAATAGAAACGCCGGAGTTTAAGAAAAGATAACTCTCTTAAGCGTTTGGCTAAAATATCGTATTCAAATTCAATGTCCGTAAAAATCGTTGGGCTTTAGCCCAAAAAGCGCACGAGTCGTGCCGGTTTGGTCGGTTTCACCAATGACCGCTAACGGAGCAACGGGATCGCCAAGGCGATAAAATTGTTCATACACTTTGCCTTGACGGCGAATGGTGAGCTGCAACTTGTCGGACAGCGCATTTACCACGGATACCCCCACACCGTGCAAAACCACCGGAGACTTTATAGGAGTTATCGTCAAATTCTACCGCCCGCGTGCAAGACCGTCATAATGACTTCTGCAGCAGAAACGCCTTCTTCCGGGTGAATATCTACCGGAATACCGCGCCCGTCATCTTGCACGGAAACGGAATTATCGGAATGAATAGTCACGATAATGTCACTGCAATAACCTGCCAAGGCTTCATCAATGGCGTTATCCACCACCTCAAAAACCATATGGTGTAAACCCGTTCCATCGTCTGTGTCACCGATATACATGCCGGGACGTTTACGTACCGCATCAAGCCCTTTCAGCACTTTAATACTGTTTGCACCATAAGTTTCTGGAGTAGTTGTTGACATAATCTTCTCTGTGTAATTCGTAAAAATTGGGCTGGGATTATAGCAAAATTTTGCGCAATTAGCTAAACATAACTGCACTTTAAACGGTACTTTAGATTTATTCGGGTTGCGCGGGCATTTTTATGTTCTCGGATTAAAGACAGAAACGCTTGTCCGAAACGCTCCAATTTGATCGTACCGACACTGTTAATTTGCAACATTTCAATGTTGCTGACCGGTTGGTATTGTGCCATTTCTTGCAAGGTCGCATCGTTAAACACGATATATGGCGGAATGTTTTCCTTATCGGCAATTTGCTTACGCAAGAAGCGCAAACGTGCAAATAAATCTTTGTCGTAAGAACCAACCGCACTTTTGTGCATTATCGCAGTGGTAACGATAGACGATAGACGTGGCGTTGCCAATTCCAACGGCATCTCCCCGCAAAAATCGGCTTTGGCGTTTTTCGTGAGCTGTAACGTATTGCCATACTCGCCAATGATTTGGCGAACTACGCCCAAATGAATGAGCTGACGCAACACGGACTGCCAGTATTCCGTGCTGTGTTCTTTTGCCAATGCCGTACACACTCAGTTGGTCGTGCTGCTGATCACGAATTTTCTGATTATTCATGCCACGCAAGACGGCAATGACATAATGAGCACCATAACATTGACCGGTACGATAAATTGTCGACATGATTTTTGTGCGTCCAACAACCCATCGTATTTTTCGGTGGATCGAGACAAATATCGCAGTTTTTTGACAGGCTGTTTGACGATGTTCGCCGAAATAATTTAATAAGACCAAACGGCGACAGGTTTGGCTTTCGGCAAATTCGCCGATGGCTTGCAATTTATGCTGTTCAATTTGGCGTTGTGGCGTTTCCGGCTTTTCCATCAACATTTTGTTCAGCCACATAATCCGCCGGATCGTAAAACAACACCGCCTCCGCCGGCAAATCGTCACGCCCTGCACGACCGGTTTCTTGATAGTAGGATTCAATGCTACGCGGTAAATCAAAATGCGCCACAAAAGCGCACGTTGGATTTATTGATCCCCATGCCGAAGGCGATCGTCGCCACCACCACTTGAATGTTATCCCGCTGAAAATCCCGTTGCACCTTTTCCCGCAAAGTGTTTTTCCATGCCTGCATGATAAGCCACCGCCCGCACGCCTTTGTTGCACAGGGGTTTCCGCAATACGCTCTACTTTGTTGCGACTGTTGCAATACACAATGCCACTTTTTGCCTTTTTGTGCCACCACGAAACGGCAAAAGCTGTTCCATCGGCTTAAATTTTTCCACCAAGGTATAACGAATATTCGGGCGATCGAAACTCCCCACATGAAAGTGCGGTCGATTTAGGCGGAGATTTTGCAGGAATATCTTGTTGCGTTGTGGGGTCTGCAGTAGCTGTCAGCGCCATAATCGGCACGTTCGGGAAACTGCCTTTGTAAGCCACCAAGTTGGGTATATTCAGGGCGAAAATCGTGCCCCCATTGGGAAATGCAGTGCGCCCTCATCAATGGCGATAAAGCTCACCTGACATAAAGAAATAAATTGGAAAAAGCTGTTGGTCATGACTTTTTCCGGGGACAAATCAACAATTTTAACTGCCCGGAAATCGCCCTATTTTTGCACCTGTTGCTGTTCTTCAAAGGTTTGCGAGGAGTTTAAATAATCCGCTTCTACGCCACTGGCGCGTAGCTGATCCACTTGGTCTTTTCATCAGCGAAATCAACGGCGACACCACCAAGGTCATTCCGTCAAAACACAACGCTGGAATTTGATAGCACAAGATTTTCCCGTGCCTGTCGCCATATCGACCAAGCAGTTCGCCCATTCAGCGCCGCCTGGATAATTTCCTCTGCCCTTTGCGGAAAGATTGATAGCCGAACACCGAATGCAACACATTCTTTGTTGTAGATAAAGTGCGGTGGATTTTGCCGACGATTTATCGAGAAAATCCACCGCACTTTTTGGTAGATTCGGATGGGGTAAGGTGATTCATTAACCGAGTTGCACCCTGCTCACCATGTTTAGCAAGCGCTTCGGTTAGGGCTTGCCAAAATCCAAGCCGTCGTTGCTGACCCAACGTTCGTTTTTATAGGCAAAATGGAAACCGCCGTTGTGGCTCGCCAACCATAATTCCAACAACGGTTCTTGTTTGTTGATCACAATTTGGTACGCGATCACCAAGCGTACCGTGAACACGGAGCCTTGGCGTTCATAATCGGCATCACAATCTTGCGCTCCAGTTGTTCTTCAATTTCATCCCAAATTTGCTCGATTTTCTGATGAAACTCGACGATATTCATAAAATCACTCCAATAAATGACAGTAGGGTGGAAATTATAAAGATTTTCTGTGCATTGTGATAGCACAAAGCTGGATTTTAGTGGTAAAAAGAACAGCCTAATTTGAGCACAAGGAACAACCAATGAAAAACTGATTTCCGTATTTTTACTCGTCACATTGTGTGCGCTAAGTAGCGGTTGCGGTGTTAAAGGCCCATTATATTTTCCGAACAAGATAGCACTCAGCAAAAACAACGAAATAACTTTTTATAGGCGATCTTATGGACTTTTTCCAATATAAAAACAATCAACTCATGGCGGAAAAATCTGCCGGTCAAACAATTGGTCGAACAATTTGGCACGCCTTTGTATATTTACTCTAAAGCTACCCTTGAACGCCATTGGCACGCTTTTGATAACGCTTTCGGCGAGCATCCGCACTTGGTGTGTTTTGTGTGAAATCCAACCCGAATATTGCGATTTTAAACGTGATGGCAAAATTAGGATCAGGCTTTGATATTGTGTCCCAAGGAATTGAGCGCGTCCTTGCGCGGCGATGACGCTACCAAAAGTGGTTCTTTTCCGGTGTCGCAAAAATCCCTCGCCAAGAAATCGCTCGTGCCTTAGAAGTCAATATTCGTTGTTTCAACGTGGAGTCAGAAAAGCAGAATTGTTGCGCATTAACCAAATCGCCGGTGAAATGGGCAAATCGCCCCGATTTCATTGCGCGTAAATCCGGATGTGGATGCTCATACCCACCCTTATATCTCTACCGGTTTGAAAGAAAATAAATTCGGCGTGAGCGTAGAACAGGCTCGAGAAGTCTCATAAATTAGCCGCCACATTATCGAACATTAAAATTGTCGGCATGGATTGCCATATCGGCTCTCAACTCACGGAATTACAACCCTTTTTAGATGCGGTAGATCGCTTAATTGTGCCTCATGGAACAATTAAATCAAGATGGCATTTATTTAAAACACTTAGACTTAGGTGGCGGCTCTAGGCGTGACCTACACCGATGAAAAGCCGCCACATCCGACGAGACTACGCCAAGCACTGTGGGAAAAATTGGTGCCTTTAGCGAACTGAAATCATCGTTGAACCTGGACGCGCCATTACCTGCAAACGCTGGGATTTTGGTCACCAAAGTAGAGTATTTAAAATCCAACGAAAGCCGTAATTTTGCCATTGTGGATGCCGGCATGAACGACATGATTCGCCCGGCGCTTTATCAAGCCTACATGAACATTCTGAAATCGACCGCACTTTAGCGCGTGAAGAAAATCGATGATGTGGTCAGCCCGATTTGCGAAACTTCCGATTTCCTCGGCAAAACAACGCAAACTCTGCCATTGCGGAAGGGGATTATTTGAGCTCAACGATCTGCCGCGCCTACGGCGCAAGTATGTCTTCTAACCATAACTCTCGCCCAAGAACAGCGGAAGTGATGGTGGATGGCGATAAAGCTTATCTTATCCGCCGTCGCGAGGCGTTAAACGAATTATGGCAATTAGAAAGCTTATTGCCGTAACGCAGGTGAAACATAAAAATTCCGCAAATGATTTGCGGGATTTTTTGTAGTGGTTGATGCTTTAATTTCTCAATCGTTTCTTTATTGAAGAAATAATGTGCCACAGCATTCACATTGCATGTCGATGGTGCCTTGGTGTTCAGCAAGGATATGGTCAATTTCTTCTTCCGAAATTAACAACAAGGCGCCTCGAACGTTCTTGCGAACAGCCACAGTGGAAGGTCACCGATTGTGGCGCGAAGAGTTCAACGGTTTCTTCGTGGTATAAGCGGTACAACAATTCTTCTGCGCTTAAACCAAAAATCTCTTCGTCTTTAATGGTGGCGGTTAAGGTGGCTAAATGCTCGAAATCGTCCGGTGAGCCTGAACCATCCGGGACACTTGCAATAACACGCCGGCGGCGACCGGTTTTGCCGTCATATTCACCACTGCGGATAATCAGCTGAGTTTGGAGCTGTTCGGAACGGATGAAATAGTCTTCCAAACATTCGCTGATGGTGGGTTTGTCTAGTGGCACGATTCCTTGGTAGCGTTCGCCTTCTTTTGGCGCAATGGTGATCACCAACACGCCTTTACCGATCATTTGGTGCAGGCTCATACCGTTATCAATATCGCCTTGCAAACGGGCAAGCGCACGGATTTGTTGCTGATCATTGCCGTTGACTAACGCCAGTTTTAATGGGCCATCGCCTTGAATTTGCACGGTGATGTCGCCGTTAAATTTTAAGGTGGCGGTCAGCAAACTGGTGGCAACCATCATTTCGCCTAATAAATTGCGCACGGCTTGTGGGTAATGATGGGTGTTTAAGGTGTCGTTGAACGTTTGATTTAAGCGTACCCATTCGCCACGCACTGCGCGGTCTTTGAACAAGTAACGATAAAGTTGGTCGTTGTCTTTGGTATAAGTGGTCATCTTTTTATTCCTAATTGAATGCTGTTCGCCAAATATAAGGGCGTTTCCCTCGATTACAAGGTGGCGCTTATGCTTGGTTTTTGATGTTTGAATTTAAAGTAAATCGCGACGTTCTTTTTGTCCGGGCGGCTGATCTGGGTGCGGCATGGACAGCGCATTCATTTTGCGCGCCATAGCAAGTTTTTTCTCGATTGGCAAGGCTTTGTTCCGTTTCGCGGTAAAGTCGTTGCGCTTCGGGCGCACCTCGCCGTTGGGTGGAAAGTGCCAACACAACGATTTCCTTTTCGTCACTGCCTTGGCGTATTTTTAGGTGGCACCCACTTCCACGATTTTATTCGGTTTGCTACGTTGCCCGTTGTAATGGACTTGCCTCCGTCAATCATTTCTTTGGCGAGTGTGCGGGTTTTGTAAAAACGCGCTGCCCACAGCCATTTGTCCAAACGCACTGCTTCTTTTTCTTCTTCTACTTGAGAATGTTTTTGCCATGTTGCCGCGTCCTTACAGTAAAGTGCGGTAGTTTTTGACGGAGAAATGACGCTCAAAGGATTTGTCCGCCAATGTACTGTCCGGATTTTCCACGCCGATGGTGTAGGCGATGCCAAATTTTTAGCGCTATCTAACACCGGTTCTGTGTCGTCGATAAAAAGGGTTCGGCTCGGATCGAATGGAGTGAATTGTTGCAAACGTTGCCACAAAGACTGTTCCACTTTGGGTGCATTAAACTGATGGCTGGAAAGTAACAAATCAAAAGTGCGGTGCTAAATCGCAGTGTTTTTAGTTTTTCAGCCAAACTGAACGGATGGCTGTCGGTGAGCAAAATTAATTTCTTTTGCGGCGTTCGCGGGCGGCTTGTAAAAACGGATAAACATCCGACCGCACTTTTAATATAGTTATGCTGTTTTTGTAGTAAGTCGCGTAATGGCAAATCCAAATTTTTCGTCCCAAAAATCAATGCAATACCATTGCATACTGAATTCCACCTGCTGATAACGGTGATGGATCAGTTCGCGACTTTGTTCCACGAAAGCTTTGAATTTGTCGGCATACGCCTGCGGCACCACCTTTTTCCAGAAACGATGATCGAAATACAGATCGATTAGCGTGCCGTCTAAATCCAGAATCACGGTGTCGATTGCTGCCAGTCAAATTTTTGTTGCGCCATCCCTGTTGTGGTCCCTTTCTTTTGTAAAAATAGTGGGGTATGGTATCGCTATTTCAGTGGTTTGTAAAACAAAGGGAAGAAGAGCAATGTTACAAAAACCAACCATTCTCAATATAAAACTGTAGCAAAATCAACGATATTTGAAATTCAATCGGTGGATTTGAAATTCGCCAACGGAACGCACCGCACTTATGAACGTTTTTCGCCCCGGCAAATATGCCTCGGTGATGGTGGTGGCGATTGATGGGCGAGGAGATGTTGTTAGTGCGTGAATATGCCATGGAACAGAGCGCTATGAGTTAGGATTTGTGAAGGGCAGAATGGATGCCGGTGAAACGCCGGAACAAAGTGCCAATCGTGAGTTGCAAGAAGAAATTGGTTTAGGCGCAACATCTTGGGTGCATTTGCGCACGATTAATTCATCCGTTGGCTTCATGAATAATCCAATGCACATTTTATTGGCGCAGAATTTTTATCCGAGCAAACTGGAAGGTGACGAGCCGGAACCGTTGCAAGTGGTACGCGTGCCGTTGGCAAACATTAACGAATTGTTGTATGACCCTGAGTTCAATGAAGCGAAAAATCTGACCGCACTTTATTTACTTCGGGATTATTTACAACGGAAAGACTGTGTTAACCCATAAATTGGTGGTTATATTTATCGGTATTTCCCCGGAGAAATGCCGTAATAGGATTTGAAGACTTTGGTAAAGTGGGTGTCTGATTGGTAGCCGACTTCCGATGCAATTACGTTAATCGGTTTTTGCGTATTTTTTAGTAACATTCCTGCCATATTCATTCGCATTATGGTCAGAAATTTACGGGCAAAATGCCCGTTTTTGTTTAAATGCACGAATAAAATTGGCGCGCGACATGGCGCAACTTTCTGCCAAGTTCTCCATGCTCCAGCTTTCTTTGGGATTGGCTATGATGGCATTCACGGCATTTTCTTAAACGCTTGTCCTGTAATGCGCCGAAAATGCCTTGATTGACCTGATGGTGTTGAAGGTAATCTCTGATTAAATAAGTGAAAAGAATGTTGCATAACGCATTGACGACAACTTCATTGCCGAGGTTATCCTCTGTTTCTTTGCGTAGCAATTTCAGTAAAGCCATAATGGAATCGTTATTTCCAGCAAAGGTGCCACTGCGGTAGATTAAACAGTAAACTTTGCGCAACGTTTAAATAACGGAAATAACCGCAAAACATTTCAAAATCAGCAGATTCGCTTGAGCTATTGCGATGTAATGTAAAAACACCTTGTGTGGTTTTGGTAATTTGTGTTTCTGTGTCGGTGCCGTGATAAATAACGTGCTCTTCTCCGTAGGGCAGAAAAATGACATCGCCCGGTTTGAGCCGGTAGGTTTGGTCTTTCAGCCGAATTTGGCATTCCCCTCGTGATACAATATGAAATCTGCCGATTAAATTCGGTTCCTGTTTATGATGGATTAGCCAGTCACCTTGAAAACGACAGAGGATATTGATTTCTCCCTCAATGCCTGACTGTCGGACAAGCTGATCTAAATAGTCCATGTTCTACTTTTCTCCTGATTAACAAATGAAGAAGCCTATCACTGGGTGATAAGCTTCATATCGGTGTTTCAATTAGACGGATGCTTTATATTTTAAGTAGCGATTCGCACATTCGGCGTGACAACTAATCCCCACCATCATAATAATATCTTTAATAACCAAACGTCCCGCGCCGGATAAATATGGAAAGCCGTAATTTGGTGTAGGCAAATCCCCCTAAATTAGGCACCCACGTTTCCGGCGTGAAGATGAGGAACGACAGGGTGACAATGGACATACCGAACGTCAGCAAACCGCCGAGTAGCCCAAAAGTCGGAGACCAGATTCCGCTAACGTTAATAAGCCGATGGTCACAATGATTGCACCGATAATATAAGACGCGGTGTAAGTCCCGTTAGCTTTGTGCCATTCAATATTTTTCGCCACCATTTTTACCTTCGGGATTTTTATAAAGGGTATATTCTTTTACTAATTCGCCTTTATCGTTTTTGCACTAAATTCGGTCCGTTTTTATAGAGGAAACTTAAAAATGGACTGTTCGAGACAAAATAGGGCAATACCATCTGCTTCATATTGACATACTTTTTAACCCGCCAATCCATACCATAACGATACAAATGGCGATCCGTATAAAGTTAATAAATTGGCGTTGCATCAGGGGCAACAATTTTTGCGAGTAATTCAATTAATGCATTCATTTTTTTAGCCTCATAGAACTTCATCATTCAGTGGATGATACAAAATGTAGTGGTTATTTACCTAAATGGAATAGGCTCAGCGAACTATATAGGGATATGAAGAATAAATAACTTGATGAGACTCGCTATATATAATTGAGACTAAATCAGATGGATTTAAGATTATAGCGATGTTGGGTAGAGGACAGTTTTACTATTGAATAGGTTATGGAATTATAAATAGTTTAAAAATATGGCTGATATTTAAATAAAATTCAATTTAAGCAAAATAAATTGAATGAAACTTGATTATTCGCCGTTTGTCAAGGTGACAACGTTTTTTTATTTTAAAAGATAGGTAATGTGTTATGCAATCTACAAACTTAAAAGAGTTGACCTTCCGAGGCATGTTCCTTGGGGCGTTGATTACGGTGTTGTTTACCGCATCTAACGTTTATTTGGGTCTGAAAGTGGGGATGACGTTTGCGTCGTCGATTCCAGCGGCAGTTATTTCCATGGCGGTACTGAAATTCTTTAAAAGATTCCAGTATCTTGGAAAACAACATGGTGCAAACTCAAGCATCTTCTGCGGGTACGCTTTCCTCTGTGATTTTCGTGTTGCCGGGCTTATTGATGATGGGCTACTGGCAAGACTTCCCGTTCTGGCAAACCATGTTGATTTGTGCGGCAGGCGGTACATTGGGCGTATTGTTCACGATTCCATTGCGTCGCGCGATGGTGGTAAACAGCGATTTACCTTATCCGGAAAGGCGTTGCGGCAGCAGAAATTTTTAAAAGCCGGTAACAATTCTGATGCAGACAGCGGCGTGAAAAGATATTGCTTATGGCGGTATTTTTGCCAGCGTCGTGGCGTTCTTAACTAACGGTTTACGCTTGATGGCAGATGGTGCCAGCGCGTGGTTTACCGGCCCGGGCGGCAAAGCAATTTTCCAAATTCCGATGGGCTTTTCTTTAGCCTTATTAGGTGCTGGTTATTTAATCGGTATCGTCGGCGGTATTGCGATATTGTTGGGTACCTTCTTTGCTTGGGGCTAGCGGTACCGTTCTTTACCATGTCTGGTGATATGCCAACTGATGGAACTATCGTAAGCTACGCCATGAGCATGTGGAAAACGAAAGTACGTTTTATCGGTGTGGGAACAATCGGGATTGCGGCGATTTGGACGTTATTGATTCTGGTGAAACCAATGGTGCAAGGCATGGTGCATTCTTTCCGTATGTTGAAAGGCACACAAGGTGCGTCTGAACATCGTATTGATATTGACCTTTCACCAAAAACCATGATTTACATTTTAATTGCCACTGTGGCGTTAATCGTGATTTCCTTACATCACTTTATCGCTGCCGCACCGGTTTCTCCGGAATTGGCGTTATTGTTAGTGGTTGTCTGTACTTTCTTGGCGGTATTTATCGGTTTCTTCGTGGCGGCAGCCTCCGGTTACATGGCGGGGCTTGTGGGTTCTTCCTCCAGTCCAATTTCCGGTATCAGGATTATCTCCGTGATCGTGATTTCTTTGGTATTGGTTTCTATCGGTAATGCTTCCGGTTTATTTGAAACGGCGGATGGGCAGAAATTCTTGACCGCACTTACCTTTGTTTACTGCGTCTATCGTGTTAACCACGGCGACCATTTCTAACGATAACCTGCAAAGATTTAAAACCGGTTTATTGGTCGAAGCGACGCCTTGGCGTCAACAGGTAGCGATTGATTATCGGTTGTTTCGTGGGTGCCTTTAGTGATTGCTCCGGTATTGAAATCCTTTACCACGCTTACGGTTTCACCGGCGCATTACCGCGTCCGGACATGGATCCATCACAGGCGTTATCTGCACCGCAAGCAACGATAATGACCACCATTTCATAAGGGATTTTCTCTAATAAATTAGAGTGGACTTATATTCTCACCGGTGTAGGTTTAGGTGCGGTATTAATCATTATTGATAGCTTCTTGAAAAAGTGAGCAATAAAAGCCTTTGCGTTACCGGTATTGGCGGTGGGGATTGGTATCTATTTACCGCCTTCTATCAATATGCCGGTTGTCACCGGTGCATTTTTAGCGTGGTTAATTAATCGCCACATTACTAAATATGCGACGACGTAGTGGTGATAAAGACGTAACAAAACGAGCAGAGCGCTTCGGCACTTTGTTCGCAGAGAGGCTTGATTGTGGGCGAAAGCTTAATGGGTGTTGTGCTGGCATTTATCATTGCGGCTCCGTGACTTCCGGTGGGTCTGAAGCGCCATTGGCCTTGAATTTGGAAAATTGGGATCTGATTGGTGAGGCGCTTGGTTTTAGCTGTATTTATCGCCGGTGTGACCATTTTTCACTCTGCGTGTGTTACGTGCAAAAATCTGCGTAATCGCTAAAATTCCTCTACAATAGGCTATCTTCGGATAGCCTATTTTCTACTCAGGAATTCTTATGTCGTCTAAATTTCCTTACTTAAAAGCATCTCATTGTATTTCCGTTTATTCTGCAAATTTTGGGCATGATCATCGGGTTTTGTCTTAACGATAATATCGATGAAACGTTTACCGTTACCGATTTAATCGTATTTTTATTTCTTAGCACGTTTTTATAGCTACCATTCCGGCATTTCTAATTGCCTTATGGGCGAAGGCCTACCGTTATACCCGTTATAATGTGTTTGCGATTGTGCTGATTTCAGCGATTATTGCATTTTTGTTATAGCAATGTTGCCGGATATATTTACATGACCTTATTCGAAACATCGATGACCTTTGGGACTTGGTTATATAGTGGCGCATTAGATGTCGCCTTATTATTTAGTTGCGGTATGGCACTTTATTCCGTGTTGACACTCCCGTTGCTGTTGCCAAAAGAGAGATAAATCGACAAAAATAAGAGGGAATGCAATGCCTATTCTCACCACACAGTTATTACAGGATGTGATTCATATCGCCCGGCAAGCGGGCGAGCATTTACAGCGTTTTTATCAACATTCGGTGTCGGTACAGATCAAAGCGGATAACACTCCGGTGACGGAAGCGGATTTGTTTGCCAGTCAATTTTTAACGGAAAAACTGACCGCACTTACACCACACATTCCCATTTTTGTCAGAAGAAAATTGCAATATTCCCCTTGCGGAGGCGAGCAGGCGTGGGCGTCCTATTGGTTAATTGACCCTCTTGATGGCACGCAACAATTTATTAATCGCACCGATCAATTTTCGGTGCTCATTAGCTAGTGAAAAATCATCAATCGGTGTTGGGCGTGATTCATGCACCGATATTGGGCTACACCTATTACGCCATGAAAGGATTTGGCGCCTATAAGCTACAAGAGGGAAAACCCTGTAAATTGGCGTTTCGTCATATTGATTCGGACCGATCTTTACGCATTGCCGTTGGTTCTGCGGCTGCAGCGGAAAAAGTGCGGTCGATTTTAAGTGCGAATTTTGACTATGCATTCCATATTTACGGTTCCAGCGGCTTAAAAAGCACCTTGGTCGCCGAGGGAATCTGTGATTGCTATATTCGCTTGGGGCGCACCGGCGAATGGGATACCTGCTCGCGCAGAAATTTTGCTGGCAGAAATGGGCGACGTGGTTTTTGACTTGAATTTCCAATCGCTGACGTATAATCAACGAGAATCTTTCGTCAATCCGGACTTTTTCATGGGCGTAACGCGAAATTTTTCATGGGGTAATATCTTTCGCTCCGATTTATCAGAGTGATTAGAAATGTCCGATGATTTTCCTTATCATACGGGCATTTATTAAATCGTAACATTAATGTGGTAACCAAATGAAAACAGAAAACTGTTGTATCGTTATCTTCGGCGCGTCCGGAGATTTAACCTATCGTAAACTTATTCCGGCGTTATATAACCTTTATAAAATTGATCGGTTGGGCGATGATTTCTCCGTTTTGGGTGTGGCGCGTACTGAATTAAACGACGATTCTTTCCGTGAAAAATGCGTCAAACGTTAATTGAACACGAAGGCGCGGAAGGCGAATGTTTTAGAACAATTTTTGTCGCCACTTATATTACCAAGCCGTTAACACCTCAGACAAAGCGGATTATGCCAAATTGATTCCGCGCTTGGATGCCTTGCATGAAACCTATAAAACCAACGGCAACACCTTATATTATTTATCCACGCCGCCGAGTTTATACGGCGTGATTCCGGAATGTTTGGCAGAGCATGGTTTAAACAAAAGAAGAGCATGGTTGGAAACGTCTCATTGTGGAAAAACCGTTCGGTTATGATCGCAAAACGGCGGAAGCTCGGACGTTCAAATTCACCGCTTCTTTAGGAACACCAAATCTATCGTATCGACCATTATCTAGGGTAAAGAAACCGTACAAAACCTACTTGTGTTGCGTTTTTCTAATGGTTGGTTTGAGTCGCTTTTGGAACCGTAACTTTATTGAATACGTGGAAAATCACCGGTGCCGAATCCATTGGCGTAGAAGAACGTAGAGTTATTACGACGGTTCCGGCGCAATGCGTGATATGTTCCAAAACCATTTACTGCAAGTATTGGCAATGGTGGCAATGGAGCCACCGGCGATTATCAATGCGGATTCCATGCGTGATGAAGTGGCGAAAGTGTTGCACTGCTTGCGCCCATTAACCCAGCGAAGACATGGAACATCATTTGGTGCTTGGTCAATACACTGCCGCGGAAATTAACGGCAAAATGGTGAAAGGCTATTTGGAAGAAAAAGGCGTGCCGGCAGATTCCCGCACGGAAACCTACATGGCATTGCGTTGTGAAATTGAAAACTGGCGTTGGGCAGGCGTGCCGTTTTATGTGCGTACCGGCAAGCGCTTACCGGCGCGCGTTACCGAAATTGTAATTCACTTCAAAACCACACCGCACCCGGTGTTCAGCCAAAATGCACCGGAAAATAAATTGATCATCCGTATTCAGCCCGATGAAGCCATTTCCATGCGCTTCGGCTTGAAAAAACCGGGCGCCGGCTTTGAAGCAAAAGAAGTGTCCATGGATTTCCGCTATGCAGATTTAGAGGGCGCGACTGTGATGACCGCATACGAGCGTTTATTGCTTGATGCCATGAAAGGCGATGCGACCTTTATTTGCTCCGTACCGATGCCGTACACGCCGCTTGGAAATTCGTGCAACCGATTTTGGATTACAAAGCTCAAGGTGGTCGCGTGTATGACTATGAAGCTGGCAGTTGGGGCCCTGGTAGCGACCGATAAACTGATTGCCAAAGAAGGCAAGTATGGCGCAAAACCGAGTGGTTTGATGAAGAAAAAGTTTAATTTAGTCAATCTCATGTAGGGTGGGCTTTGCACCGTTCCTAATATCTAACATAATAAAAATGGTGGGCTAAAGCCCACCTACGGAAAAACAATGAACTATATTACCTTTTCCAACTGCTCAACATGCGGTTGATAAAATCGCCCAAGAATTTGTGATTTATAGTCACAAATCACCCTGTACACATTTCCTTGTCCGGTGGTTCTACACCGAAATTATTGTTTAAAACCTTGGCACAAGCGCCTTATGCAGATGCCATTAACTGGAAGAATCTCCATTTCTGGTGGGGCGATGATCGCATGGTGAGTCCATCCGATCCTGAAAGCAACTATGGTGAAGTGCAAAAACTCTTGTTCGATCACATTCAAATCCCTGTTGAGAATATTCACCGAATTCGTGGCGAAAATGAACCGCACTTTAGAGCTTAAAACGCTTTGAAGAAGAATTAAGTACGGTCATTCCTAACGGCGTTTTTGATTGGATTATCCTCGGCATGGGCACAGATGGGCATACCGCTTCCTTTGTTCCCGCATCAAACTGATTTTGCGGATGAAAACCTTGCGGTGATCGCCAAACATCCTGAAAGCGGACAGATCCGCATTTCAAAACCGCCAAATTAATTGAACAAGCCAAACGTATTACCTATTTGGTAACAGGCGAAGGTAAAGCGGAAATCCTCAAAGAAATTCAAATCACACCGGCGGAAAACTTGCCTTATCCGGCGGCTAAAATTCAGGCGAAAAATGGTGTGACGGAATGGTATTTGGATAAAGCGGCGAAAAAATTGCTATAACGGATGGCATATCAAACATAGCGGGTTTCACAACATGATCGAATACAAAAACCAACTCTCCCATTTCAGTAGAACAATTTACTGAACTGCTTAATAAAACCTCGTTAGGCGCCGTCGTCCATTAGAAGATGAAAAACGTGTGCGGCGATGTTACATCATGCGAATTTATTGGTGACAGCTTGGGATGGCGAGCGATTGGTGGGTGCCGCCCGTTCGGTGACGGATTTTGCCTATTGCTGTTATTTGTCTGATTTGGCGGTAGACGAACAATATCAAAAACAAGGTATCGGCGTGCAGTTAATCGAACACACCAAACAGGCGTTACATCCACAAGCCAAAAATTGTGCTTTTATCTGCTCCGCAAGCGGTGGATTACTATCCGCATATTGGGTTTTACTGCAGCATATGAGTGCGTGGACGAAGAGTTAATTTATTAGAATGATATGGAGACAAAAATGAAAAAGCTGTTTGTACTACTTACTTCAACTTTGTTATTTGCTTGTTCATCTGGTCCATCTTTAGATCAGTTAGCGGCACAAATGCCAAAAAGATAATCGCTCAGTAATGCTTCAAGTTCCAGAAGCAGGAAACCCAGTTTCAAAATGGAATGCTTGTAGCAACGATTAGAACCGCAGGTGGTACTTCAGGAAAACGACTCGTATCTCTTTTAGCTACAGATAATTTACACATCAGATTGCAGGGAACAGTCAATCTGTGAATAAAGCAGTTGCTATGTATGGACTAAATAATGCAGAAAAGGTCGGCAAAGATGTATCTTTTATACCTTGTTGGAGATAGTCAAAGTGATAAAAGCAGATTCTAGAAAAAGCTGCAAAAGCGAAAAATGTAGAAATGCATTACATTATGCAAAATAAGATACAGATGACATCAGATGCAGAATGACTTTAATGTTGAATTTAGATAATAAAAATTTGTTGCTGTTGAAAACACAGCAAATGGTGAGGTGAGTAGCCAAACAGAATTTCATTACCATCAACAAGATAAAATGATTTTGGGAAATGAATATGGTGGGGTGAAATTTTAAAAAGGCTTTTTAATTGGGAAATGGATTGATGATACTCAAATTGAATTTACGTATCAACATTTAAATCAATCTCTAGAAAATCGTTTGGGGCGTTGCTGTACAACATTTTCTTTAGAAGAAAGTAAACTCATCGGTCATGAAAATGGAAGTGGCTAGATACGTTAGAGCAAGGTAGCTCTTTAATTAGAAATTTAAAAGAAGTTTTTGCTATAGGATATCTGAAACAAAGCTTCTTATACCTTTAGATAGCGCGCGTCTCCTGACGCGTGCTGATAACTTACTAATTTAGTAGGCACGCGTCGGGAGACGTCGCCAGTGCAAATAAAAAAATAATTGAAAAATGACCGCACTTTGCGGAGCAAGAAGATGGATTTCTGATAGCGCACGCTTCATAGAGTGAGCTTGTAGATGAAGGCACGTTGGGAAACGTGCGCATCAGGAAGGAGCAAGATGAAAAATATTAGGTATTATCGGTGGAATGAGCCCAGAAAGTACGGCAACTTATTACACTGAGATCAATCGTTTAGTGAATCAGAAAAAGGCTGGGAATATTTCTGCGCCTATTGTCATGGTGAGTGTGGAATTTGAAGAAATTGTGCAATGCCAGAAACAAAGTGAATGGCAACGAGCTGGAGAGATTCTTGCTGAAGCAGGAAAATTAGAGATGATTAGTGCAGAAGGTATTGTGCTTGCAACTAATACCATGCACAAAGTAGCACCTCAAATTGAGCGGGCGCTTTCTATTCCGTTTTTACATATTTTTAGATGCTACAGCAGATGCTATTAAATTGCGAGGCTTAAATAAAGTGGCTTTTGCTGGGTACAAAATTTACTATGAGCGATAATTTTTATCGTGATGGTTTACAGCAGAGAGCATTATGCCAATTGTGCCAATTGATGAAACTCAAAAACGAAATCCATCGAATTATTTTTGATGAGCTTTGTGTGGGTAAATTTTACCGACATCAAAAGCATTTTATTTAAAAATCATTGATGAATTGAAAAATCAGGGGCAGAAGGCGTAATTTTAGGCTGTACGGAAATCGGATTGTTGGTTAATCAAAAGCGATTCGCCATTGCCATTTTTCGACACGGCTAAATTGCATTCTCAAATGGTCGCTGATTTTGTTTTGGAGTGTAAAAACATTTAGAAAATGACCACTTTTTGATAGCGCGCGTCTCCTGACGCGTGCTGATAACTATTAAATTTGTAAGGCACGCGTCAGGAGATGCACGCCAGCGTAAATAAAAACAATTGAAAAACGACCGCACTTTTAGGTAGCGAGAAGATGGATTTCTGATAGCGCACGCTTCATAGCGTGTGCTCGTAGATAAAGGCACACGTTGGGAAAGGTGCGCCATCGAGGAGAAAAAGGCGTGACGGAATGGTATTTGGATAAAGCATCGGCAAAAATCTTGATATTGAGATGCTATTGGTGAAAAAGATATCAAGATATTTTTAAAGAAAATCAAGAAATAATTGATGCTTTTATTAAAGCAACTCTAATTTATCAAAAATTCATTTAGGATTTGTGCCTGATGACTTTAAACAGAAAAAAACATCGAATTTTAATTGTAGGAGAGAAACTAGAGGTTGGGAGAGAGAAGCGAGGATCTAGAAAAATATGATCAGAGCTCAGTTTATCAATTAATGAGTTTGAGTAAATCTTGGGTTATTCGCAATTTAGAAAGGTCTGACTCAGTAAATAAAAAGGAAAATGTTTCTTTAATTTCTTTAGAAAAGTATCTCAAGAAAACCCTAATGCAAGTATTTTATGGGCGAATATATTCTGTGTGTCTTATAAAAATCGAACCCTAGTAAAATAGATAGTGAATCAGTATTTGCAAATATAAAGAAAAATATCAGAATCTTTATTAAAAAGCTCAAATTGAAATTTTACAACCTAATATCATCATATTTGCATCTGGACTTGATAACAAGCAATCATTGCTAGAAGAGCTTATTTTAAAGATGATTTAAAGCCAGCAGGTAAAAAGTGCGGTGTCTGGTTTAGATAAAAATATTTAGAACAGTTTTATTTTTCAGGTAATTACGATGAGGATATTTTATGTTATAGAACTGTTCATCCATCTAGCAGAATAGAGTATTCAGTGATTGCCTTAAAAGAACTTAGAAAAATCTTAAAAGTCAAAGACAATGAATTAATATAAATACAGGAGAAAACTATGTCAGTAAAGGTGATATTGGTGTTATCGGCTTAGCCGTGATGGGCTAAAAACCACTGATAGCGCACGCTTCATAGCGTGTGCCATTGCAGAATAAATATAATTAATTTTAAGGATAAGAAATGCAAATTAAATTACATTGGCATGAACCTATTGAACTTGGTTCTTCTGGAACTCTTCGTCAAACTTTTAAAAATTTTGATTTTAAAACCATTCCTAACCCTAGCGGGTATTTATATTTTTATCGCCAAACTAAATCGGGGAGGAGGAGGGCTCTTTACGTAGGACACTCAAAAATATCCGTGAGCGTTTTAAACAACACAGTAACTCATTGAAATTGGTCGAGGGATTGGAGGATACTCCACAAGGTAAGAAAAATGTTCGTGTTCGCTGAAATTAAAAAGTAAGAAAAAGATTGTTTAGAGTATGCTTTTAGATCAGGCTGAAAGAGGATATATACAATACCTACTAGATGAAGATCATCCGTTATTAAATAAAAATTATATTTAGATAAATTTGATACGGTTGTTTTCTGAGGGAGAAAATCTCATTGAGTTGGTTTCCGATGATAGATGTATTTTTCTAAATATTAATTAAATAACAGAGTGGCATCTAGGATTTGAGCCCTATCTACTAAAAATTTAAACAATGCAACCAGCATAACTAATGAAAGAACAGGAGAAAGCAATGTCAGTAAAAGGCGACATCGGTGTTATCGGCTTAGCCGTGATGGGGCAAAACCTCATTTTAAATATGAACGACCACGGGTTTAAAGTGGTGGCGTATAACCGTACCACATCCAAAAGTGGATGAATTTTTTTACAAGGAGGCGGCAAAAAGGCACGAACATTATCGGTGCTTATTCTTTGGAAGATTTGGCAGCTAAATTAGAAAAAAACCGCGCAAAGTGATGTTAATGGTGCGTGCGGGTGAAGTAGTGGATCAATTTATTGATGCATTGCTACCTCACTTAGAAGAAGGCGATATCATTATTGATGGCGGTAACTCAAACTATCCGGACACCAACCGTCGTGTGGGCGGCGTTGCGTGAAAAAGGCATCCGCTTTATCGGCACCGGCGTTTCCGGCGGTGAAGAGGGCGCACGCCACGGACCATCGATTATGCCGGGCGGTAACGAAGAAGCATGGCCGTTCGTGAAACCGGTATTACAAGCAATTTCAGCCAAAACCGACAAAGGCGAAGCGTGCTGTGATTGGGTGGGCAAAGATGGCGCAGGCCATTTCGTGAAAAATGGTGCATAACGGCATCGAATACGGCGATATGCAATTAATTTGCGAAGCCTACCAATTCTTAAAAGAGGGTGTGGGCTTGTCTGATGATGAGTTGAAGCCACCTTTAAAGCATGGCGCAACACCGAATTAGACAGCTACTTAATCGACATCACCGCCGATATTCTTGGCTACAAAAGATGAAGACGGTAACCGCCTTGTGGATAAAATTTTAGACACCGCAGGGCAAAAAGGTACGGGCAAAATGGACAGGGATCAATGCCCTTGATTTCGGTATTCCGTTGACCTTAATCACCGAGTCCGTGTTCGCACGTTGCGTATCTGCTTTTAAAGATCAACGCGTTGCCGCAAGCCAATTATTCGGGCAAAACCGTAGGCAAAGTGGAAGGCGATAAAAAGAATGGATTGAAGCGGTGCGCAAAAGCCTTGTTAGCGTCAAAAATCATTTCTTACGCACAAGGCTTTATGTTGATTCGTGAAGCGTCTGAAAACTTCAACTGGAACATCAACTACGGCAACACTGCCTTGTTATGGCGTGAAGGTTGTATTATTCGCAGCCGTTTCTTAGGTAACATTCGTGATGCGTATGAAGCGAACGGATTTAATCTTCTTAGGTTCCGACAGTTACTCAAAGGCATTTTTAGAAAACGCCATGGGCGAATGGCGCAAAGTGGTGGCTAAAATCCATCGAAGTAGGCATTCCCAATGCCATGCTGGCGTCTGCGATTACCTTCTTAGATGGCTACACCTCCGCCCGCTTGCCGGCAAATCTGTTGCAAGCGCAACGTGACTACTTCGGCGCACACACTTACGAACGCACCGACAAAACCACGTGGCGAATTCTTTCCACACTAACTGGACGGGCGCGGTGGCAATACCGCATCCACCACGTATGATGTCTACAGAAAAACGCGCGATAAATCGACCGCACTTTTGATCTGCACCTTGCACATTGGCACTGAAACAAGCTGTGTAAGGTGCAGATTTTTATGCGTATTTTTGTCTGCCGTAGGGGGCGGAATCTATAATGAACTTCAGAATGCGTCTTTTCGGCATCCAAAAATTGCCATATTCCAACGGCAATGAAGGTGGCGGTGAGGTAAACGGTGAGATAACCAAAGGCATGCGCGAGGCGGAGGGAGACAAAGCCTGCTAGGTAAGCGCCGAAGAGAGCGACGGAGAATTGCAATGCGCTGTCGAGCGTGGCGTAAGTTTGCGTGGATTTGTCCATAATCATGGCGAGCAAGCACGGAACAAGTAATGCGTAAGTCATACTTAATAATAAGATTGATACGGCGATAAGATAAGGAAAATCTGTGCCGACATATTCAAATAAAATAAATAAGCAGAAGGCAAAAATT